>Ga0187892_10000216_pt1 | contig 153650 bp, 147 predicted proteins | sample MA1701073metaG_FD_139345 | JGI IMG/M metagenome (GOLD analysis project Ga0187892, IMG submission 139345) | Bio-ooze microbial communities from a basaltic lava cave in the Kipuka Kanohina Cave System on the Island of Hawaii, USA - MA170107-3 metaG ...
ACGTACGACACCGATCACGACCGTAGAGAAACCCCGAAAGGACCGTGCCGCCTAACGCTTCTATTTACACACTTCTTGACAAGACCTCCCACCCGCACGTCCTTAGCGACTAAGCAGCGTACGTGACGAGGTGATTGTGTGACGCCCGTGTCGCCATCGCTTTGTGATGTTTAGTGGAACTGCGCTTTTTCGGTGGATCCGCCTAACGCGACCGTGCGAGCCGCAGCGAATGCCTAGCCTCCAAACTCAGCGTCTACGGCCTTCCGGAATGTCGGCGCGTGAAGAGCGGGGAAGCGATAGAGTTCAGGTTCGATCCGGTGGAAATACTCCCGTGCCGTGCCTGCATCGATGAGGCCGCGCTTCAGCATCTCACGAACGTCGGACAAATCCTGCGGGTGGCCACGCTCCACCTTCGCAAGCGCTTGCGCGTACAAATCGAAGTGATAAAAGGCGACGCGCCCAGCCTGTTCGATGAACACACTCCGCTCCTGCCACCCTGCGGGAACCGGGATGAAATGAGCTGGCGACGCGAACTCGACGTTCAGCTGAAGCTTCTCCTTCAGGCCGGGAATTGCCCGCATCACCGCGTCGTCTTCCGGCTCCATGACTAGGTCGACATCAACAGTCGTCGGCCGCCAGCCTAACAAGACAGCCGTGGTCCCGCCCACAAAAAAGACATGCAAATCGCGACGCGCCTCACTCGCGACAGCCTGCATGAAGCGCTGAATGCGATCGCGGTCGGCTAGCGCGCGCACGCGGCAGCGCGTTCGAAACTCACGAGCCTGCGCACGAGCGCGTTATAGCGTCCGTGCGCCGAATCCTGGTCCTCGCGAGCCAAGAGGGCATACAGTGCGTGCTCGGGCTCTGGAATCGCCGATCTGACATCGTAACCCAGCCGCCGAAGCTTCGGCGCGCCGATCGAGACGAGGAGCGCCGCCACTGATGTGCGGCCGCTCCGAAGGTCGTCGAGCCCGGCCTCTATAAGGTCGCCAGCGGGAAGTTGTGACGCGCTCACACACATACTGTATCAGTGCACTGCAGGCCAGAGCCAGAGGGCTCCATGAGTCTCAGCGCTGGCTAGGTGAATCGCGTCGAGAGTGCCAAGAGACGTCGGAAGTGGTGACGCGGCGCGACGCAAGACCACGCCCGTCGGCTCGACCACTTCGACGGCCTCCATGATCCGGGTAGATAGTTTCGCGACGTGTCGCGATATGGTCCGGGCTTAAAGCTCCTTCGAGTGACATGCGGTCGAGGGTTCGGAGGCACTCGACTTTCACCGAGCGCGCTAGCAATGCCGCGCTCGATCCCGATTCCACTCACGCAATCGGCCTGGCCGAGCACGATGTTCAGCACAACGGAAGAGTCGATTTAGGCAATCACCCGCGCCCTTCGCGATCCTCGAGCCCTCGTCGATGGGGACGACCTTGGCGACCGGTGTGTCGCGGTCGAGGATGGTGAGGACATTGCCCCGGCGAACGTAGCGGAGACGATCACTCGGCCGAGCTTTGAGATCGGCGATGCGCACCCTCTTCATGATCACATGATAGTCATGACTAGTCACATTGGCAGTCGAACGGCTACGCGATGCCACCGTGCTCGAGGTTGATTCAGAGACGGCATGCGCATAGAATGTAAACAGTCATGCGCATGGATGTGACCGATGGCCCGAAGCCGCAAGAGACCCAAGAACCTCCTCCTCGAGCCGGACGCCATCGCGCGCGGTGAGCGTTACGCTGCGCGCTACGGCAAAAACCTGTCTCACCTCGTGGGCGACTTTCTGCAAGCGCTTCCGGTTGACGAGCGTAGCGTCGCCCACGCACCAATTGTTAGGCGCCTGCACGGCGTTGCGGCTGGCGGTAAGACTGACAAACGAGGTTACCGCGAACATTTGCGTCGAAAGTACGGCGGACGGTAACTGTGGCGCGCAAAAAACTGCCGCGCGTTTCCGAGCCGGAGCCGCGGCTGGGCGTCCTCGTCGACACCAATGTGATCCTGGATGTTGTGCTGGCGCGCGCGCCCTGGGATCGCGACGCCACGCTCCTCTTCGACGCGATCGCCGCCGGCGACGTACACGGATTCATCGCCGGTCATGCCGTGACAACTACGCACTATGTGGTCGAGCGTGAGCGGTCGCGGCAGGTGGCCACATCCGCCATCAGCGACATGCTCCAGCTACTAGCGGTCGTGCCACTCGACCGCGCGGATTTCCAGCGCGCTCTGACCCTTGGGTTGCAGGACTTCGAGGACGCGGTTCAGGTCGCGGCCTGCCTGCGCGTCGGAGCGGACTTTCTCGTTACTCGCAACGCGCGCGACCATCGCGCAGCGCCGATCGTCACGCGGTCAGCAGGCGAGGTCATCGCCATGCTCCGCGCCGCGAGTCAGTGAAACTGCACTTGTTCGGTGGAGCTGCCTAACGCGAGAGTCCGGCGGCGCCGCCGCTGATCACCTGCATTACCTCGCCGGAGTAGCTAGTCACCACGTCACGCTCGTGCGTGGTCGCCGTATACTTGTACCGGGCAGTCTAGCGCTCATCCTGTCCGCCGCGTGTGCGGCAAATGTCAGCTATCGAATGTCGCTCGCAAAACGCTCTAGCAGGTCGCTCACGCCAAGAACGGCTGCCCAGTTGTCGAGGTACGCCGAGTCGAGCGCGTCGCGGTTCAGCGCGAGCAGCTGACGGATATCGCGACGCTGGACCTCGGACTGCTCGTCTCCAAGTCGGTACCACCGCAGCTTCGCAAGCAGAATGTCTTCCTTCGTTGCCACGCGCAGCGCTTGAGCGGCTCCAGGCATCAAGATCGACTCGGCGCGTCGAGCGGCCTCTCGATCAAACGCCGAGTCACATGGAAAGACATCGAGCTTGAGATACGTCGACTTATGAATCGCGTTGAAGCCGGTTTTCGATTCGACAGCCTCGATCGCAGCATCGCGATCGACGAAGAAACTTCGTACTAAATGATCGACTAGCGCAGCAACGTTCGCCGGTGTCACATCGGCAACGATATCAACATCGTTCGTGGCGCGGAACTCACCGTGCACGCTGCTTGCGAGTGAGCCCGTAATGAAGTACGTAATCCCCTCACGTCGAAACGCAGCTACGGCCTCCTCGATGACGGCGAGTAGCTCGCCCGCGTCAGCCACGCTGACTCAAGCCGCGGATCGTATTCGAAAGCTGCAGTGCCGTGCGAGCGCCATAGACTTTCGTCAGAAAGCGATCGCGCACGGCGTCCACACTCTTGTCTTGCACGTCTCGGCGCGCGCCTTCCCACGCCAGCGAGCGAAGGAGCGCGGACAAGGCGAGCGCACGATCAAGTCGTTCGGGCGCAGATAGGCGGCGCAGCAAGGCGTTATAGCCGTCCGTCATCACGGCTGTACGGTATCAGCGCACCGCAGCCGAAACCAGTGCTGGAGTGGCCTCGCTGCCGCTAGTGGAACTGCGCCTTTTCGGTTGATCCGCCTAACGCGAGCGTGCTGGCCGAGCCGCCGGTTATCACCTGCATCACCTCGTCGAAGTACCCAGTTCCAACCTCGCGCTGGTGTTTCGTGGCTGTGTAGCCGTACTGCTCCGCGGCGAACTCGGCCTCCTGCAGCTCCGCGTACGCCGCCATCCCACGCTCCTTATAGTCGCGCGCCAGTTGGAACATCGTGTGGTTGAGCGCATGGAAGCCGGCCAGCGTTACGAACTGGAATTTGTACCCCATCGCGCCTAATTCTCGCTGGAATCTGGCAATCGTATGGGAGTCCAGTTTCTTCTTCCAATTGAACGACGGCGAGCAGTTGTACGCCAGCATCTTGCGCGGATACTTCTCGCGCACTGCCTCGGCGAATTTGCGTGCCTCGGCCAAGTCAGGCGTCGATGTCTCGCACCAGAGCAGGTCAGCGTAAGGCGCGTACGCAATCGCACGCGCGATCGCCATGTCAGGCCCGCCGGTGATCCCGAAGAAGCCTTCGGGTGTTCTATTGCCCGTCAAGAACGCGCCGTCGCGCTCGTCGACGTCGCTCGTTAGGAGCCGAGCGCTGTCGGCATCTGTACGCGCGACTATGATTGCGGGCACGTCGCTCACGTCGGCCGCGAGCCTGGCCGCGACCAGCGTCCGAATGAACTGGCCGGTCGGGATGAGCACCTTACCGCCCAGGTGCCCGCACTTTTTCTCGGACGAGAGCTGATCCTCGAAGTGCACGCCAGACGCGCCCGCGTCGATCATCGCCTTCATCAACTCGAACGCGTTGAGCGGCCCGCCAAAGCCTGCCTCGGCGTCCGCGACGATCGGAGCGAGCCAGTAGCGCGTGCCGCCTTTACCTTCCGCGTTCTCGATCTCGTTGGCGCGAAGAAGCGCGGCGTTGATGCGCCTAACGACGGCAGGAACGCTGTTCGCAGGGTAGAGGCTCTGATCCGGATACGTCTGACCGGCCAGGTTCGCGTCGGCGGCCACCTGCCAACCGCTCAGGTAGATCGCTTCCAGCCCGGCCTTCACCTGCTGCACGGCCATGTTGCCCGTGAGCGCACCTAACGCGCTCACATAGTCCCGTGTCGTGAGCAGCTCCCAGAGCCGAGCTGCACCCACCTCGGCGAGTGTGTGCTTCACGCGAATCGTGCTCTGCAGCCGCTTCACGTCCTCAGCGGAGTAGGGACGCGTGATCCCTTCCCAGCGATCGGCCGGTACGTCTGAGCGACCGATGGGCCGCTCAACGGCTGGATCCGAGCCGCTCTGCTTCTCGGCTGGGAAGTCGATCACTCGGGAACGGGCAGGGGCGGGGCGGCTCATATGGTACTCACAGAGTTGGATGCGGTCGTGACCAGTCGGTCGTACGCCACAGTCGTTAGGAATTCAGGAATCTCTTTTGCGAAAACGAGGCCAGCGAATAGCTCGCGCGCTTCGTCAAAACGACCGCTTTCCATGCGAGCTTCGCCGACTTCCTGCGCGATCACGCGCAGCTCGTCGGCGATCGTCCGCTCGACAAGCTCCGGCGTCACTCGGCGGCCGTCTTCCAGCGCCACATTCCAGCGCAGCCACTGCCACACCTGCGAGCGCGAGATCTCGGCTGTCGCGGCGTCTTCCATCAGGTTGTAGAGCGGAACGGCGCCGACGCCGCGCAGCCACGCTTCGATGTACTGGATGCCCACGCGAGCGTTATGACGCAGACCGGCTTCCGTGCGCGCTCCCACCGGAGCTTCCAGCATGGCGGCAGCAGATGCTTGCACGTCGGAGCGCATAACGCTCAGCTGATTCGTGGTACCTGACGCGAGGCGTGAAGCAAAAGCCTCACGCGCGACGTTCACGAGACCAGGGTGGGCCACCCATGTCCCGTCGTGACCATCGCCGGCCTCACGATCCTTATCCGCGCGCACCTGCGCGAACGCCTTCTCGTTCGCTTGTGGGTCGCGCGTGGGGATGTAGGCTGACATCCCTCCCACCGCGAAGGCGCCGCGTCGGTGGCACGTCTTGATCGCGAGCTGCGTGTACGCGCGCATGAAAGGCTGCGTCATCCCGACCTGCGCGCGATCAGGGAAGATCGCGTTAGGGTCGTGCCTGCGGGTCTTGATGTGGCTGAAGATGTAGTCCCAACGACCGCAGTTGAGTCCGGCCGCGTGCTCGCGCAACGCGAACAGAATCTCTTCCATCTCGAATGCCGCGGGAAGCGTCTCGATCAGTACGGTCGCGCGAACAGTCCCGCGCGGGAGGCCTAACGCTGTCTGCGCGGCGACGAAAACGTCGTTCCACAGCGCCGCCTCGCGCTGCGACTCGAGCTTGGGCAGGTAGTAGTACGGACCGCTCCCGCGCGCGATCAGCTCGGCCGCGTTATGAAAGAACGCGAGGCCGAAATCGAAAAGCGACGCGTGCGCTGTCTGTCCGTTTACTACGACGTGAGCTTCCCTCAGGTGCAGCCCGCGCGGCCGCACGAGGAGCGTGGCCAGCTTCTCAGCCAGGCGATACGACTTCCCGCTCGATGGGTCATCGTAGGCGATCTCGCGACGGATCGCGTCGCGCAGGTTGATCTGGCCCTGCACGAGGTTGTCCCACGTCGGCGAGGTCGCGTCCTCGAAGTCCGCCATGAAGACATCCGATCCCGAGTTGAGAGCGTTGATCACCATCTTCCGGTCGGTGGGACCCGTAATCTCGACGATGCGTCGCGTTAGGTCCTTCGGGGCTGGGGCGACATGCCAATCACCTTCGCGGATCCGTTGAGTCTCCGGCCGGAAGTCGAGTGGCTCGCCGTCACGCAGGCGAAAGAGGCGTGCCGTGCGTGCCGCGAGCAGGCTGTCGATTTCTGACCCAAAGGTGCGCTCGAGGTTAGCGACGAAGTCGAGCGCAGCGGGAGTGAGCACCTCGTCGTAGCGCTGCCGCATCGGGCCGACGACGCGGACCGCATCCTGATCGGAAAGCCCTGCCGCTCCCGCGGCCTCTGAACGACGCGAGGTGTCGACCTGCAACGGTCTATTTGGCTTAGAGTTAGAGAAAGTCGCCTGAGAGCCGGTCTTAGCGGTTTACAAGGCATAGCCGGCACCGCCCAGCTCAACCCACTAAGCGCATTTTCAGGGCCAGCCCTAACACCTAGGGGTTAGGGGTTAGGCCAAGGCTACCTCAAGTCGCGCGCGACGCGCGGTGAGCTGCAGCTGAGTGCCGACTCCTAGCTCGCGGAAAACGTCGCACTGAACGAAATGGTGCTCATGCTTTCCAGAAGCTCCGGCCTTGGCGCACGTGCAGGGCATCGCTTCGACAACACCTCTCACTTCTGCACTCGCCACGCGCACTTCGATTTCCGCGCCGTCGCCGCCGAGTTCGTGAGCAAGTGCAGCCGTAATCTCTAGCTTCCCATCTGCGGGTGTCTTGCGTCCGACGACAGCGCGCTCGATGGCACTCATCTAATGCGCTTCCCACCCTGCACAATGACGCGGACATCGCGCATAACGGTCATGTCGCTGAGCGGGTCGCCGCGCACTGCGATCACGTCGGCGAAGCGCCCTTCCGCGAGCACGCCGATGCGGTTTTCGGCCCTCAGCGCGCGCGCGGGCCACAGCGTCGCCGATTGAATCGTTTCCATGGGAGAGACGCCCAGCTCGACCCACTTCACCATTTCGCGCCACGTCGCGTCGTTATGAAAGTTGCTGGGGATGCCGGCGTCGGTCCCGATGAGGAGCCTAACGCCGCTCGCTTTGAGCTGCTGGAACTTGTGCGGCAATATCGGGATGCGCGACGGGAACAGCGCGTAGTATGGGAGGTGCGGGATGTCGGACAGCGAACGTCTGATCTCGTCGGCCATCTCCTTGGGCATCCCTTCGCGCCACGCTGGATCGTCCAGCCGCTCGCCGAACGATTGGCCCGCTGCGTACATCGTGTAGAGCGGCGAGATCGTGGGCGTCCAGTACAGCGACGAATTCCGTTCACGCAATCCCTGTAGGATGTCCTCGGGATACCCGGGAGCCGTGCCGAGTCCCGTATGTTCGAAGTTGTCGACGCCGAAGCGCAGGCCTCGGCGGATCTCGTCCATGCGATGTGCGTGCGCGACGACGGGCTTGCCTAACCGATGCGCCGTCTCCACGACTGCTCGCAATTCCTCGAGCGTCATCTGGTCCTGATCGATCAGCTTGATGACGTCGACGCCCATCTGCACGACTTGTTCGACTTTGGCGCGCGCGTCGTCGGCGCCGTTCACTCCCCAACGGAAGTCTTTCTCGTATTCCTCGTAAGGCGCATGCTGGATGAACGGACCCGAGACGAACAGCCTTGGGCCCGGAATCTCGCCGGCCGCAATGCGCCGTTTCACATCCAGGATGTCTCGCGGCGGCGCACCCAGATCGCGCGCTGACGTCACGCCTGCCATGAGCAGCTGCTTGGCCGCGATAGGCATAACGAGCCTGGCGTTCTGCGTGCCATACAGATCGTTCCAGCGCTTGTAGTCGCCGTGCCCGAGGATCTGCAGGTGCACATGCATGTCGATCAGCCCCGGCATCACGGTCATGCCGTTGGTGTCGATCACGGGGATGCCGGCAGGAACGGATACGTCAGTCTCGCGGCCGACGGCGACGATACGATCGCCCGCGATGAGCACGATGCCATTCTCGATCGGCGGCCCGCCGTACCCGTCGAGTACCCTGCCTCCGACCAACGCGAGGGTTGGTCGCGACTGAGCTCCTAACGCTGTGCCGAAAACAAAGAGTATCAGAGCTGCCACGGCGCGGGCCGCCTGCGCGAAGCGGCTCATGATCGACGCGACCGGCTCGATCGATCGGATCGCAGCAACGCTCTTTCCAGCCTGCCAGTAGTCGCGGTACTCGTCGCCGCGGTTGAGCGATCGCTTGAGCGCGAAGAAGGAGCGGAGCATGTACCAGGTTCGCATGAAGTGTTTGGTGCGTCGGTTTCGCAGCATCCAGCGCGAGAGCGGGTTTGCGCGGAGGCCGAGCCGCTTTACGTACGGCGTATTCAGCACGGCGACGGGGATTCCCGTTAGGCGCTCGGTCAGCACAACATCCTTCTCCTCGGCATCTACTATTGCCGCCTTGTAGCGCTCGTGCGCGTTGCACTCGGTCGAGGCGATGAAGCGCGTGCCCAATTGAACGGCGGCGTATCCCATGCGCAGCGCCGGCACGAATTCGTGTGCCTCGCCGACGCCACCCGCGCAGACCAGTGGAACGCCGAGGTCGCCGAGCTCGTCCAGCATCTGCTGCGGCGTCTGCCCGCCTGCATGCCCACCTGCACGGCTATTGACGCAAATGAGCCCGTGTACGCCGGCGTCCAAGCCCTTGAGCGCCCATTTGCGCTCGGTGACGTCGTGGTAGACGACGCCGCCCGCAGGCGTCACGCGATCGACGACCCAGCGCGGGTTGCCTAACGAAGTAATGAAGAAGCGCACGCCTTCTTCGAGTGACGTCTCGATGAATCGCTCCATCCGCTGGCGATAGTGCTTGGAGCCTTGCTCGATGAGCGCGTTCATACCGATCGGACGACCGCCAGCGATCTTATTGATCAATCGCAGCCCTTCTCGATAATCGTGCCCGTGCACGTATGTGAGCGATACGGGTTGCACGACGCCGATGCCGCCCGCGGCCGAGACCGCGCCGACGAGCTCGGGATTGCTGCAGGGGTACATCGCGCCGCCGATGATCGGCAGCTCAACGCCGACTTGTCGCGTGAACGCCGTGTCCAGCAGCGATTGCGCCGGGGTCACGCGTTAGGCTCCGCTGCCGCGCGAGCGCTGAAGCGCCCATAGCTGTGCGTATTTCGCCGCAACGCTCAGCGCGGCAAGTGACGCGAGCACGACGCCGTGTGCGCCGTCGCGCCACCCGCCGCGCACGAAGAGCATCGTGAGAAAGCGGCCGAACGGCCGCAGTGTGACATCTATTAGAGATGCACGCCGCCCTCGGGCGGCATGCTGTTCCGCCCAGGATCGCGAATACCGCTGCAGCTTCTCGAAGTACTCGTTCAAGCTGGCGTAGGGAGTGTGCAGCAAAGGCTCGCTCAGTACGCCCACCTCACCCTCGACCACGACATGCTCGTGCACGGGTCGCTCGTCGTAACGCAATTCTCGTCGAAAGAGTCGAATCGGCTTGTCACGCTCCCAACCCCCGTGACGGATCTCGCGGCCGAAAAAGAAGTTGCGCCGTGAGGCGCGATAGGCGGTTGGTCCATTGAGGCGTGTCACGGCGGCCCGGACCGCAGCGCCTAACGCGGGCGTGCCGCGCTCGTCGGCATCGACAACGAAGATCCAGTCGTGCGTGGCCCGTTTGATCGCGGCGTTGCGCTGCGCGCCGATCGTAGTACACGGATGCCGGAAGGCGCGCGCACCGGCCGTAGCGGCCAAGGCAACCGTGTTATCGGTCGAGTCGTTCTCCACGACGATGACTTCAGCGGCCCAGTTCACACTCGCGATGCACGCAACGATCTCAGCAGCTTCGTTTCGCGCCGCGATCACTACGGACACAGGAACGGAGGAGGGTGGCCCTTGCACGCGTCACGCAGGGACTGGCACGCGTTCACGCAGAGGTCCCACGCGCCAGCGCACTGTCATCGCGGCAACAACATCACCAGCGGCATCCATAACGACCGACTGCACAGGCAGATCGATGTCGCCGTCGATTGCAGGCAGCTGTACAGTCGCTTCCGCCGTTAGGCGTCCGCGTGCCTTCTTCTTGTACTCGATCGAGAGACCGGTCACAATCGCGCGCAGATTTGCGGGCAGGCCCGTGAGCATGGCGAGGCCGCCAACGACCTCCGCCAGATTCACCAGCGCAACGGCGTGAATGGAGTTCAGATGATTGCGCACGATGCGTCGATCATCCATCTCGGCGCGGACGTATCCAGGTCGCAACTCGACGATGATCGGCCGCACTGTTCCGGTATAGGGCACCTGCCTGCCGAGCAAATACGAAAAGAGGCGTTTGCCGCCGGGGAGATGCGCGACGCGGTGCCAAAGAGTGAGCAGCCGTTGGCCGAGGGACATGGACACCAATCTAACCAAAGCTTTCGGCCATCAGCTGCCAGCCAACAGTGGACTGCAGCTAAAGACGTCTCAAGAAGGCGTCAGGATTATTGAGGAAATCCCTAGTTAGGGTGACGTGATCGAGCTGATCAAACGGAACCGCTGAAACCGGGGACTCGTCGAACGAATAGATCGTCGCGTTAGGGAACGCGAGCAGGATGGGCGAGTGCGTCGCAATGATGAACTGAGACTGCTGCTGCAGCATCGTTTTCAGAATCGCGATGAAGCCGAGCTGGCTCTGAGGCGATAACGGTGCCTCGGGTTCGTCGAGGAGATAGATCCCGCCTGGGACGAGTCGGCTCTGAAAGAGCTTGATGAAGCTCTCGCCGTGCGACTGCGCGTCGAGTCCGTCGCCATAGCTCGCTTGCAGCTGCGCCAGCGACGCGTAGAGCGGTCCGAGCGCGAGTCCTTTCGCAGTTGCCGAGCGGCCGGCGTATTCGACGTCGATTTCAGCCGAGCGCTGCTTCAGTTCGGCCTTGAGCTGCTCGATTGCCTTGGCGAAGCCGAAGAAATCCTCGGCACGCAGAAAAAATCCACGGTGCACGCGGACATTCCACGTTAGGCGCAACGCGCGGCCCAGCTCACGCTGGTCGCCCAGTGTCGCGTCGTGGCGTGTTGCCACGCTGCCGATCGTGGGCAATCCGATGGCGCTTGCCATGGCCTCGAGCAAGGTCGACTTCCCGGACCCGTTTTCTCCCACGAAAAACGTTACGGGTGAGTCAAAGATGAGGCGTTGGAGTGCCTGAACGGCGCGGATTGAGAATGGAAAGCGGTCGGGGAGGGATGGCGCCGCACCCTTCAGTTCAACGCTGCGCAGGTGGATGGCCGTAGCCTCACCTGAGGTCTCCCGCGCGGGCTGTCTTCGCGCCAAATATCCCTCTGCTCTGTCGTTCCCGAGGATACTCAATGTCTGCCATGCGTCTCGCAACCGCAGTTGCGGTAGCTGTCCCCGCCGTCCTAGCCGCGCAACAACGCGCGCCGCGCGCCTTCACCCCCGCCGACTGGTACCGCCTGACGACGCTCAGCGCGCCGGCGATGTCGCCCGACGGAAAGCTGGTTGCCTTTACAGTTTCGACCGTTAGAGAAAGTGAGAACAAGAGACATTCCGAAGTTTGGGTGGTAGCGACGGCTGGAGGGGACCCTCAGCGTTTCACGTCGCCGAGCACAGAAAGCTCGAATCCGCGCTTCTCGCCTGACGGCAAATACTTGCTGTTCACTTCCTCTCGGCCGGGGAGCCGCGCGCGCACGTGGGGTCTCAGGATGGATCAGCCGGGAGGCGAAGCTGCGGAGATGGATGCCTATCCCGCGGGCTCGATGCCGAAGGACAAGCGCTTCGTCATCTGGAGCGAGGCCGACACAGCGCCTAACGATACGACCAAGCAGGATCGCTGGAAGGGGATGCAGGCGATGGCGCGCCCGCCGTTCGGGTCGATAACGGAACCGCTCGATGCCAAGCGCTTCGACGGACGTCATGTCGTCGAGCTGCCCTACAAGTCCAACGGACCGGGCTACGTGCCGAATCCGCGTGAGGCGCGCGCCTACCGGGCGGCGAATCTGTGGATCAAGCCGATGGATGGCGCGAAGCGGAAGATCGACGAGCAGAAGTACTCGCGGCGAAGCGTGGCCGTTTCTCCAGATGGGCAGTGGATCGCCTTCGTCGCCGATCGCGCCTTGCGGCCCGATTCGGTCGTGCAGGCCGAACGCGATTCGTTGGCGAAGTTGCCCTACAACAAGGTGCGCGACGAAGCACCACGCAACGACGTTGATGTTTATGTCGTGAGCACGAACGGAGGCGAACCACGTCGCATCGCGACATTCACGGGGAATGAAGGAGCGCTCGACTGGTCGCCCGACGGGAGCAAGCTGACGTTTGCGGCGTCCACGTCGCGCACGACGTCACAGCGCCTCTGGCTCATCACAGTACCGGCGGCAGGGGGCGCGCCGGCCACGCCCGCCAACTTGTTAGGCGACTGGCAATACGAGCCGGATTCGCATTGGTGGCTGCCCAACGGGACGATCGCTGTCGCGGCCTCGATAGGCGGACGAACCGCGCTGTTCAATCTCGATCCGAACACAAAGGCGCTCAAGGAAATGATCGGCGGCGGGCGGCGGCTCAACGGCTTTACCTCTGACGATGCAAACACGAAGATCGCGTATGTCGCGACGAGCCATGCAAGGCCGACCGAGTTGTACATCGCCAACGGCGACGGCAGCGGCGAGAAAAGGCTGACCAGGTTTAACGACGCCCTCAACGCCGAAATCGCCTGGAGCGACGCCGAGCGATTCACGTATAAGTCGTTAGGCAATCGTCAGATCGAAGGTTGGCTGATGAAACCGTATGGGTATGAGCCAGGCAAGAAGTATCCGTTGGTGCTGTACATCCATGGCGGTCCGCATAGCGCGTACGGCGAGAACTGGTTCGATGAGTTCCAGAACCTCGCCGGGGCAGGGATGTGGGTGCTCTTCACGAACCCGCGCGGCTCTTCAGGCTACGGCGCGGATTTCACCTTCGCGACGCGCGCGCGCTGGTTCGACGAGGACTACGTCGACCTCATGAAAGGCGTGGACGTCGCCGCCAAGCGCCCGGACGTCGATTCGACGCGCATGGGTGTGACTGGTGGATCGTACGGCGGCGTTATGACGGCGTGGGTCACGGTCAAGACGAGTCGCTTCAAGGCGGCTCAGACCGACCGCATGATCTCGAACTGGTGGTCTTGGTACGGATCGAGCGACGCCCAAGGTCTCACCGAGTTCGAATTCCTCGGCAAGCCGTGGGACAATCCGGCGTTGTACGACACGCTTTCGCCCATCCGGTACATCAGGAAGGTGAAGACGCCGACGCTGATGGTGCAGTCGGAAGACGACTTCCGCACGCCGATGACAGACGCCGAGCAGTGGTTCATGGGACTCAAGAAGCAGGGGACGCCGGTCGAATTCGTTAGGTATCCGCGCTCGACGCACGATCTCTCGCGCACTGGCGAGCCGTGGCTTTTGGTCGATCGGTTAGGCAGGTTGCGGCAGTGGTTTACGTACTGGTTGAAGCCCGAAGACACCAAGAGAGTGACGGACTCGAGATAGGCCGCAGGCCACAGGTCAAAGGGGAGGGCGATGAAAAGACGCAGCTTCATTGGGACGCTCGCGGCCTCGTCGGTCGCGCCGAAGGTGCTCGCTGGACCGCACCGTGCAAAGCAGGGGCGCGAAGCGGCGGCGATGAAGATCACCTTGCTGGGTACCGGGACGCCGGCCCCGTCGCTCGTTAGGCAGAGCTCGGGCTTCCTGTTCGAGGTTGGCGACGATCTCATCGTCATGGACCACGGCCCCGGCGCGCACCAGCGACTCCTCGAGAGCGGGCATCGGGCCGTCGATGTGACGCACGCCTTCTTCACGCATCTGCACTACGACCACTGCATGGAGTATGACCGCCTCGTTCTCCAGCGCTGGGACCAGGGTGCGGACAAGATTGCGGACCTCGAGGTCTACGGACCGCCACCGATTCGGCGCATGACAGCGCAGCTCTTCGGCGAGGACGGCGTATACGGGCCCGACATCCGGGCGCGCGTTGAGCATCAGAGCAGCATCGACGTCTTCCAGGCGCGCGGCGGCAAGGGGCGACGCAAGCGGCCCGCGCCAATCGTTAGGGAAGTTAAGCCGGGCGACGTAGTTCAGGGCAACGGATGGAAGGTCACCGTGGGTCGCGCGGCGCACGTGCAGCCGTATCTCGACTGCTTGGCGTACCGGCTTGACGGCGCGGACGGCTCCGTGTGCTACACCGGTGATAGCGGGATGAGTGATGAGATCGTGGCGCTCGCGCGCGGCTGCGACATGCTGATCCACATGAACCACTACTTCAGCGGAACGGCGCCGTCAGCGGCCTACCGAGCAGCGTGCGGCAACCATAAGGACAATGCGCTGACCGCGAAACGCGCCGGCGTAAAGACGCTGGTTTTGACGCATGTCCTCGCACAGATCGACCAGCCGCGCATCCGCGAACAGATCGTGCACGAGATCCAGCAGGTGTTCGATGGGAAAGTGGTCTGGGGCGAGGATCTCATGCAGCTCACCCTGGCCGGGCCTGTCATCGCCAACATCGAAGGCTACTGATCCTGGCTCTTACTCGTTAGGTTCTTGCTGGAGCTGGGGGCGGGAGCTAACGACTCGGAACTTTGCTGACATTGCTGCTGTTGGCGCAGTCGATTGCGCTGGTCGTATTGATCCGGCGCTTGCTGTCGGGTCGCACAAGGCGCCCGCCAGTCCTGCCTATGGCGGACGACGGACCGCCGCGCGTGAGCGTACTGCTTCCGACATTCAACGAAGTGCAGCGCGTGCAGCCATGCCTGGAAGGGTTGATGAAGCAGGGGAGCACGGTGCACGAGATTCTTGTGGTCGACGGAAACTCAGGCGACGGCACCGATCAATTGGTATACGGCGTCGGCGCGCGGGATGGACGCATCAGGCTGATCTACGAGCCACAGCTGCCTAACGGCTGGATCGGGAAGGTCTGGGCGCTGCAGCACGGACTCGAGCAGGCGTCCAGCGAATGGATTCTCACCGTCGATGCCGACATCGAGCCGCGGCCGGGAATCGTCGCAGCGGCGGTTCATGCGGCCAATGAGCTGAATCTTCAAGCCGTCTCGTTTTCTCCCCTGTTCGCCGGACAAACGGCAGCCGAACAATGGCTGCAGTCGGCGTTGTTGTTGACGCTCGTGTATCGCGGCGGTGCTGTCGGTCGGGACGGGACTGCTCCCGCGCATCGCGTTATGGCGAACGGGCAGTGCTTCCTGATCAGGCGGGACGTACTTGTTGCGCACGGCGGATACGCTGCTGCGCGCTCGTCATTTTGTGATGACGTGACGCTGGCGCGGCATCTCGCGAGGCACGGTGTGCGCGTCGGATTCCTGGACGGCTCGCGGCTCTTCAGCGTACGCTCGTACGAGTCGTTAGGCGAGATGTGGCGCGAGTGGGGGCGATCGATTGACCTCAAGGATGCCACGACGCCGTTGCGGTTGGCCGCGGACGTGGCGTTGCTCGCGCTCGTCCAGGGAGCGCCGATCTTCGTGCTTGCGCTGTTTGCCGCCGATGTGTGGGAACTGCGAGGCAGCACGCGCTGGCTGCTCGTAGCCGTGAACGCCGTTTTGATCTTGATGCGCGTCGCAATGTTAGGCGCGCTCGCCGGCTCGTACGACAGGCGATTCTGGAGCTACTGGCTGTCGCCTTTTGCTGATCCGGTCGCCGTGCTGCGGATCGTGCTTTCCGCGCTCCGAAGACCGACACAGTGGCGCGGCCGTTCCTACCCACGTATGACAGGGAGTACCTAGCGTCGTACGCGGCGACCCTCCCGAGCCACGCTTCGGAAGGCGCGCCGCTTACTCTCAGCTCACTGGCGTTAGCAGACCGCGTTCGTCGAGGAATGCCGCAACCGTAACTAGAGTGCTGAGGCTCGGCGCTCGGCGGAATGCCCGTGTGGCCTCGCGCAGGCCCGGGAGCGCCTTCTCGCCAGTCTGGCGTCGCTGCTCTCGCCGCGCATCGCCGAAATGATGGAAGACTTCCCACAAGGCGTGAAGCTCCAGCTGTCCGTCAGTCTGAACGGATGCCGCATTGAGCCGCATCTCCGCGGCCGACACTCGGTCGCGCACACGCTGGGTGAGGTTGAGCGACGGCTCGGAACTGTCGCGGTACGGCGAGCGCGATGCGGGCTTCGTCATAGAACCTGCCTAAAGGAAGGAGGGACGCGAAACGCGTCTGCGATGCGTCGACTCGTTATCTAACTTGTGGACCGCCAGAAAAGGCCGCATTGAGGGCTTGATCTTCGCGCGCGTCACACTTTGACTCCGACGAGGTTCTGCGTACGGAAGCTCGCCGCCCATGCGTCGCACGCGTTTTATCGTCTGCCTCGGACTGCTCGCTGCCTGCGGAGATGATCCATCCGGCAGCGTCAGGCCTAACGCGATTGCCGATGGTGCGGTGAACGTCGTCGACAATGTGCTGTCGCCGGCCTGGCCCAGCGATCCGCTCACGGTCGAATCGGCTTCGATCAGCGGCGACGTGCTCAGTGTGACGGTGCGCTTTGGCGGTGGCTGCGCCCGTCACCGCATTGCGCTGTTGCTCGGCAGTGCCTTCATGGAGTCGTTCCCGGTGCAGGTGCACGCGCGGCTGGCGCACGACAGTGGCGGTGACATGTGCGACGCGCTCCTTACGCGCACACTCACCTTCGATCTCACGCCGCTCAAACAGCGCTATCGCTCATCGTATGGAGCGGGGGCTGCAACGATCGTCATCAACCTGTCGGGCCACGCGCGCTCACTGCGCTACTCGATCTAGGCGGTAATCTTCGGTATCGGTTGTCCTCGTTGATGCCGCGTCGGATAATTCGGCGCTTGCTCAGCGAGGAATCGAATGCCTGGCCGGCCCTACATATTGGCAGAGACGACGTGGGCGACGTTGCGCGGCGAGAAGCGGGACGTTGCCGTGCTCCCCTGGGGAGCGACCGAGGCGCATAACCTGCATCTCCCGTACGCAACCGACAACTTCGAAACAGAGGCGATCGCCGCCGAGTCAGCGCGACTGGCGTGGGAAGCCGGGTCGCGAGTCATCGTCCTGCCGACGGTTCCGTTCGGGGTGAACACCGGGCAGGCGGACATTCCGTTTTGTCTCAACATGAATCCCAGCACGCAGCTGCAGTTGCTGCGCGATGTCTCGTTCGGCCTGGCGCGCCACGGCGTGCGTAAGCTCGTGATCCTGAACGGACATGGGGGAAACGACTTCAAGCAGATGATCCGCGAGCTGCAGCCGACCGCGCACATTTTCGTCTGCCAGCTGAACTGGTATGCATGCGTCGATGCCAGGGCATTTTTCGCTGACTTGGGAGATCACGCGGGAGAGCTCGAGACGAGCCTCATGCTGCACGTCGCTTCCGAGCTTGTACGGCCTCTCACAGAGGCCGGCCCTGGGGCATCTCGCCGGTTCAGCGTGCGCGGTCTGCGCGAAGGGTGGGCGTGGGCGCCGCGGCAGTGGACCCAGGTTACGGATGACACCGGAGTAGGGAACCCTGCGGCGGCTACGGCGTCAAAAGGGGCGCAGTATTTCACAGCCGTAACCGAGCGGATCGCCGGCTTCCTGCAGGAGCTGGCTGCGGCTGATCCCAGAGCGATGTACGATTGAGATCCGGATGCACAAAAGGACACTGGCAGCAAAACTGGTCTTAGGTCAGCTCAGCGCAGCAGAGATCGTCGCCGCTGCGCGAGCCACCGCTGCAGCCGGTGAAAAGGGACGGCGCTGCAGGCGCTCGCCGAGTTACAGGAGCCGCAGCCTAACGAGGCTGAGACACTCCGGCGGCAATCGCTCCGTGAAGCGGAGGTCGCCCTGCCGGTTCCAAGGGACGCCGTGAACGCGGTGTTCGATCACCACTTCGCCGACCGGAGCAAGCCCGCCGCCCGCTGAAGGTCCTGAGAAGTAGTTGGGGCAGCCATTCACGGGGACGACCACACAAGCGACGTTAGGCGCGCTGCAGCGGCGCACTAGCGCAGCGCGTGCCTGCTACCGCGGTGACTGTTTTGGTGATCAGGATCGCGATGTGGACCGCTGCGAAGACCGCGAACACAACAAGGGCAAAAACGATCGGGTCGGTATACCAGACGAGCTGCCTCGCCGCTGCTGATCCGTTGTCAGCAGTTTGAGATTGCGCCGGAGCTGTGACTGACGCAGCTAGCTGCGATGTCGGCTGCAACGCGACAGCGCGCGTGACAGTGCTCGTTAGCAGCAACGCACTCAGCGTTACGCCCAGTATCGCCTTCACCCGCATGGATCACTCCGCATGATGCGACCCTACGGCAGCGTATTTATCAAGTGTTGTGCCATGCACGTGGCACAGCGGCGATCGCTTGCCTACACCGCAGGGCTCGAGCGGGCCCAGAAAGCCTAACGGCGAGCGACGCAATGCGCCGCCCGCCGCAGGTACTACGACGAGGCGTTAGGCGCCTCGCCCAAAGGTGCTCGTGCTAGCGAACCACCGTCGTTGTATCGCGCTCACCGCCGCGAGCGGCCATTACGGCCAGTACGATCACGAGGAGAAGCGCGATGGCGCCGAGCGCCAACCATACTGGATCTGCGTACCACACCGTACGACCGTCGCTGATGTCAACTTTGACCTCAGCCTTGGGAGGCTGCGGATCCTGTGTGACAGAAAGCACAAGTGACGAAGGCGCAATTGTCATCGCGGACACAGTGACAGCTGCGGAGCTGCTCGGTGCAGCCGAGCTTGCAGTCGCGCTCGCGAAGAGCACCGCCGTCGCAAGAGTCAGAATCGTCGTGAATCGCATGTGTTACTCCATAGAGTGTCGAGGCGAGAAGCCGGACAACTGCCGTGCGCAAAGCGATTCAGCAGAAGCGTCCGCCATACCGGCTGAACGTCTCGCCACACTAAGCCATTACAAGTGCTGTGCCACGTGCGGCGAGGCCGCGTCCGCTAGCAAGTGTTGTTGGGGAGCGTCTGTTATGGAGGTCAGCGCGCGACACCGTTATGCATAACGCACATCGGACCCGTGATCTCATCATTCACGTCCAGTGCCAGCGCGCCGTCTTTCGCACTCAAGTGCTGTACCAGCGCGAGAACATTCTTGCTGAACATGAAGCTCGCGTGATAGGGCACGGAGCTCGCGAGATTCACTGGGCCGATCACGGTGACGCCGTTGCGTTCGATGCTGCGCCCGGCCTCCGTGACTTCGCAGTTGCCGCCCGTTTCAGCCGCGAGGTCGACGACGATCGCGCCCGAACGCATGCTGTCCAGCATTGCCGCAGTAATGAGACGCGGCGCGGGCTTCCCCGGGATCTGCGCCGTTGTGATGACTATGTCCTGATCCCTGATGTGCTCGGCGAGCAGCTGCATCGTGCGACGCTCTTCGTCCGCTGTTTGCGCGCGTGCGTACCCACCGGCGGCCTCAGCGTCTGCGGCCGGCTCCGGTCCCACGAACGCTGCACCTAACGACATCACCTGTTCGCGCGCGGCGGCGCGTACGTCGAAGCCCGATACGACAGCGCCGAGTCGGCGGGCGGTAGCGATCGCCTGCAGGCCCGCAACGCCGGCACCGATGATGAATGCCTTGGCGGGCGGAATGTTTCCGGCCGCGGTTGTGAGCATCGGGAACAGCTTCGCGGCCTCGCTTGCCGCGAGAAGGACGGCTTTGTAGCCTGCGATTGTCGCTTGCGAGGACAGAACGTCCATCGACTGTGCACGCGTGACGCGAGGAACGCGCTCGAGCGACAACGCCGTCGCTTTCCGCTCGCTCAACGCGGCGAGCGTGTCGGCGGCGAGATGCGGCTGCAACAATGAGATCACCAGAGCGCCATCGCGGAGCTTTCGCGCTTCATCGGGCGATGGGCGCTGGACTTTTACGACGACATCGCTGGTGCCGAACACAGCATCCGAATCGCCGAGCGTCGCACCGGCTTGCTCGTAGGCGGCATCGTGGAAGCGCGCTTTGGTTCCCGCGCCGCGCTCCACGAGCACCTGATGACCGCCTTTCGTCAGCCGTGAGATGCTGTCTGGAACGAGCGCGACTCGTGACTCCGTGGCGCTCGTTTCTTTGGGAACGCCGATCTTCATTCCGGCAAATACTTCGCAGGAATCGGAAGCGCCGGCGTTTCTTGCTGCCAATAGATCGACACGATCCACCAGCGGTCGCCGTCTTTCAGCAGTTGGAACGAATTGATGCCGCGGGCAAACGGCTTCTCGTCGCTCGCCAGGCGGCGCGACTCGTACGTCGAGAAGAGATGCGTAACCGCGCCGTACGACTCGCTGACTCGCCTGATCTCGCGCTCGAAGAATCCATTTGCCTCGAGTCCGGGGCCGCCTTGCCTGATGTAGTCGTCGACGCTCAGGATCAGGACACCCGTGCCGGCGCCTCCGGGACGCGATACGGCCGGCATGAGGCGCGCGTTAGGCACGAAGAGCGAGCGCATGCGATCCCAGTCACGCTTTTGACCGGCCGGGCCGGAGATGACGTCGTAGACCGCCGTTATAATCGCGTCCGGCGAGGACACGTCTGCTGGCTTGGCAGCCGGGCGCGAGGTCGAGTCTAGTCCGGGCGGGCGATTGAAGTTGGGTTGCGCAAAGGCGCTCGCCGAGGCAAGCGCCAGGAGGAGGCAGAGGACGTTGGGTCGCAGCATGGGCAACGGGTTGGCGTTGCCCACAAATCTACCGCCAGGGCACGCGCAGGCTCAGGAGGAGCCCGAAGCTACCGTCGTCGGGCTGGTCCAGTCCGAAGGCCTTCTGCCAAGTCGGCTGGATCGAGAAGGCGTCCTTGATGACCCAGGCGAAGCCGACGTCCACGACGCCAAAGGACTGATTCGCGCGCAGCGCCTCGCCGCCCGCGACCGGAAGCTGTTTCTGCGAATCGTACTCGTAGCGCACGGCCACGTTAGGCACGACGCGCATCCCGGAGGACAGCGAAAAGGGGAGACCTAACGCGAGTCCGGCCGTAGCGATGGCAGTCGTATAGTCGATGCCGTCGAGATCGTACGGCCCGAAAATCAGCCCGCCGCCGACGATGGGGCACAGCTGCGCACCGCTGCGGAACAGGTTGATCTGATAGCCGCCTTCGAGCGTAACGGCGGAGCTCGTGACTTCGGTCGAGTCGTCGATCGCGACGCCGCCGCCGATCCCGGCGAAGACTCCATCCGCGCGACCGGCGCTGACGGCGCCCGCGTACGCTTGGCCGTCCTTGGAGTTGTAGCCGCCGACATTGAGTCGAACGGCGCCACGCCTGAAGGATGGATAACCGAGGCAGGTCTGCGCGGCCGCGGAGGCAGCGACGCTCACACTGAGTGCGAGTACAGCGGCACTGATGCAGGAAATTCGCGTTATTCGCATATAGACTCTCTCGAGTGTCGTCAGCTTGGATGTAGGGGGGTGTGCTCCGCCACGTGTTCAGTCCTGTGACACGTGGCGTCGTTCGAAGCCCTGCGCCTTGCTAACGTCGGTGTGCTTTGGTTCGTCGTACTCGTGATCCTTCCATCGTTTCGACTACCCATGCGACGCATTCTCGGCTCACTGGTGATCGCGTTCGTCGCCGCAAGCTGCAGCGGCGATAGCGGCAGCGGACCATCGTTGCGTATCGCGAATGTCTTCATCTCGGCCCCAACGCCGACGATCGCCGTTGGCGACAAGGCACAGCTCACCGCGGTCGCGCTCGATTCAGTTGGCAATACTGTGAATGCCACGTTCGAGTGGAGCTCGTCAGCTGACATCGTCGCGATTGTCTCGAGCGCGGGACTCGTGACGGGAGTAACGGCGGGCAACGCGACAATTTCGGCGAAGGCAGGTGGCGTGACTGGAGCGCTGTCCCTTACGGTTCGTGCCTCGGCGAACCTCGCCGTGGTCACGATGCCGCCAGGCGACATCTTCACGCCGTTCCAGGTGACTGTGCCGGTGGGAGGGACCGTTCGATGGGAATTTCCGCAGAGGCCGCATAACGTGATCTTCGACAGGAAGGCAGGCGCGCCGGTCGATATCCAATCGACCGCGAACGCATCGATTGCGAGGACGTTCGCGCTAGCCGGCACGTTCCCGTACGATTGCACTCTGCATCCTGGCATGTCCGGGGAAGTCATCGTTAGGTAATCGGGTCTCGGGGATCGGGACTCGGGCGTCGGGCATCGGAAGACCATTCACGTCCGATTCTCGATACCCGATCGCCGATGCCCGAACCCCGCTACTTCGTGACCCCTCGTATCGTCGGCGTGTAATCCGGGAACACCACGTTCGTCTGCGTATTGCCGAGGCGCTTTTGAACGATTTCCGCCAGCACGTCGCGGTGATCCAGCGTGACGCGCAGGTCGGCGCGATTCTCCAAGTTCTCAATCGCAAGGCCCGGCCACGTGTTGACCATAACGCGTCCGCCGGCGATCCCCTTGCCCATGCAGAACATCACGTTGCCGCGACCATGGTCTGTGCCGCGCGTGCCGTTCTCGCGCACGTTACGGCCAAACTCGGAGATCACGACCACCGTGACGCCGCCGGAATAACCGCCGTTGATGACGTCGGCCCAGAATGCACCTAACGAGCCGAACAGGGAATTCATCGTGTTGAACATCGACCCGGCGAGTGGATCCTGGTTCGCGTGCGTGTCCCAACCGCCGATGTCGACGTGCAGCGCTTCAACGCCGATATCGCCTTTGATCAGTGCGGCGCACGAGCGCATCGCACGGCCAAACCCGTTGTTCGGATAGACGGCGCCGTTGGCGGGCCGGTAGGCGGCGATGTTGAGGTTCTGGAGCAGCGTGATCGTATTCAGGGCGTCGAGCGCCGACGCCTGCACCGGCTCCGGGACTCCTGTGTAGTTGTTGCGGATCCAGTTCGTACGCTCAGAACGCGTGGCGGCGCTTCCCTGCAATCCGAAGTTCGCGGGATCGCTGATCGGGAGCGTCTTGGGCGCGCCGACCAGGATACGCGCGAGACCGTCGGACAGGCCTAACGCGCGCAACGGCGCGGTGCTGCGCATCGGCGTTGACGTAGCGAGGTGCCGAGCCAACCACCCTGTAGCAACGTTAGGATCGCGCGGCTTGCCGACTTCGATGTACTTCTGCGCGTCGAAGTGCGAGCGCGACGGATCGACTGAACCGGTCGCGTGCAGGATCAAGAGCTCGCCTGCCTGGAACGCCGGCAGCACTGGTGATAACGGACGCGAGACCGCCCAGGTGTTGTCGAGCGCGATACCGCGCTGCGCCGTGTTTGACGAGTCGGGGCGGGGAATCGCGATCGTCGCGCGCCCCGAATAGTAGAGCGGATCGTTGAACGGAAAGACCATCGAGAGCCCATCCGAGCCGCCGCGCAGGAAGACCGAGACGAGAATGTCTCGCGAGGAAACCTGCGACTGAGCGAGTACGACCTTCGGCAGCCACTCGGGAAAGAGCGCGGTCGCAACAATGCCGCCGCCTAACAAGAAACCATCGCCGACGAACTGGCGTCGCGAAAGTTCGTTGTATTCGTTGCACGCGTCGCAATCGTGCTGAAGTTTATCAGTCATCGTCCGCTCTCCTAGTAATACATGAAGGCCGACGAGCTCACGGCCAAAGCGAGGGCATCGCGCACGCGCGCTTCGGTGAGAGCGGCCGCCGAGAGGTACGCGGTCAGTTGCTGTCGCAACGTCGCGGGCATTTCGCCGCCGAAGAGCTGCGTGCTGATCGCGGTGCAGATTCCGTCAGGCGTGTCGACTGTTCGGAATCGCGCGACGTCAACGCGCGCGTCGCTGTTGTTCGTCGCGATGTAGTTCGCGTAGTTCCAGCGGAGCAGGATCGTTCCGGCCCAGAAGTCGACGCGATCGGGATAGCCGTCGGGGTCGTCCCACTGGAAGTACGGCATACCCAGGTACAGCGCGTAATTGAATGCGAGCCGCGCCTGGTTCGTTAGGTTCGGCTTGAGCGACCGCACCGTCGACACGATGAGATGGTTCGGGCGCTTGAACTTGGCCGGCGCGGCCATGAGGTTGGCCGGCGTCAGGATCTTGCGCAGCATCGCCTTGATGTCGCCGCCCGTCCGCGTGTATTCCGCGGCGGCTGCGTCGACGACCGCCGCCGGCGGATCGTACGACAGCATCCAGCGCGTCATCTTCGTCGCGATGTACTTGGCGGTACTCGGATGCGTCACCAGGAAGGTGAGCAGCTGCTCGCCTTCCGCGATCGCGGCGACGCCGACGCTTGGCGGCTGTGCCGGGAACGCACGACCCATAAAGGTCTTGGCGCCGAAGTCGTGGCCGTTCGGGTCGAAGTAGAACTCGCCGCGGTTACGCAGCGTCCAGCCCGTGAGAATGCGTGTGGCTTCCTCGACGTCCTGCTGCGTGTATCCGCCGTCCACACCTAGCGTGTGCAGCTCGCAGATTTCGCGCGCATAGTTCTGGTTCACGCGATTCACGCGGCTCAGTGTGTTGTCCAGATACGCGAGCATGGCCGGGCTGTGCGCCGAAGCGCGCAGCATGTCGGGGAACTTGCCTAATGCGTGTTTGCGGATGACCTCGCGCTGATCCGGGATCTGGAGGTATTGGATCTTGTCCCAGAGGATGTTGAAGTGATCACTCCAGAATTCGACCATGCGCTCGTATAACTGGCGCTTTGAATACGCGGCGCGGTAGAACGTACCGCGTGTGAGCTGATCGAAGACCATGCGCTGATCCAGGTTGTAGAGCTGCGTATGGTCGTACGCCAGCATCGGGAACGTGGTGGAGACATAGGACTCGACCGCACTGTCGTTGATCTTCGTGTAGTTGAGCTGTTCTTCGAGGTAGCGGGTGAAGCCGAGCTGTCTGGCACGCTGCACGTCGTCGTCGGTAATGCCGTGCGTCACGCGCCTAACGAGCCGCGTGATAGCTTCGGCGCCTGGATTCGGTGCGCTGCTGTTGAATCCGGAGAAGATCTTCGGCCGCGGGCGGACGATGCGCTGCGCCCGTGCCTTGCGCGCCGGCAAGAGCGTCGCTCCCGCCAAGACTGCGCCGATTTTGAGCACGTCGCGCCGAGACTTGCGCTTGCTCTCCTGGGAATCGGCTTGTGCCGTCTCTTCCTCGCGCGGTTCACGATCCATGACGGTGTCAGTATCGGTAGGTGACATGCGAACCCCTGGCGCTTAGACGTTTGCTTCCAGCTGTAAATCGACGGCTCCCCTCACCGCTCCGTTACGACTTGCGCTGCCCCGAAACGTTAAGACACACGTGGGCTTACGTGCCCTGAACAGTACACGCGCAATGTGAAATGCGTCGCGATCTATGGCGCGCATGAAGTGTGGCATCCCTCACTCAGTGGGGCGCGAGCGATACGTTTTGGAGGGATACAGTGACGAGCGATTGCGGCAGGTATGTCCACCGTGTTGCCGCGCCGCCGCAAATTGCCTAACCAATCACGTCTTTATCTTCACCTTCGCCGCCCGGTTTCCCATCACGTCCCAAGCTCAAAAGGTCATAGCCCGATGCGTTGCGCTCTCCCGGACTGCGATAGATGTACGGCTTCCCCCATGGATCGAGCGGAACGTCTTTGCGCAGATAGGGCCCGCGCCAGGTTGTCGGAATCGGTGCGCGGCTAGGCTTCTCCCGCAGAGCGGCCAGACCCTGTTCGGTCGTTGGGTAGGCGCCGTTGTCGAGTCGATAGTTGTCCAGCGCAGTTCCGAAGAGCGCGACTTGAGTTTCGGCCGACGTCGTGCGCGCATCGGAAACGCGTCCCAGGATCTGCGGTGCGACGATGGCGGCGAGTAAGCCGAGCACGATGATCACGACCACGAGCTCAAGGAGCGTGAACCCCCGCTCCCATTCGCTCCGAAGTCGTCTCGCAGAAACACTGGTCATATGAGCTCCACGGCGTCTATCGAATAATCGTTGCCGCATTGACGCTGTAAATGGCCTGAAGCATCGCCAGCGCGACGAAGCCGACCAGAAGTCCGAACAATAGAATCAGTGCCGGCTCGACGAACGAGACGAGGCGGCGCAGCGTTCGCTGCGCATCGTCTTCGGCGCGCGTTGCAGCTTGCATCGCAAGCTCCGCGAGCGAGCCGCTTTCTTCTCCGGCAGCAACGAGCTCCAAAGCAAGCGGCGGAAGAACGCCAGCCATCGCGACCGCGATCGTTCGGCCACGACGCACGTCTTCGATGGCGTGTTCGATCCGCTTCCCGTACGCGACGTTCACGACGGCTGCACGTGCGCCGCGGAGGGCCGTAAGGACGCTAGCGCCGCTCTCGAGGAGCGTCGCGCACGTTCTCAAGAATCGGCTCGTTTCCAGCTCTTCTTCTATCTCACCGGCAACAGGGAGGCGCAGACGAGCCGCGTGCCATCTTTCGACGCGTTCTCTGTCCGCGAGCCACGCGCGAAAACCGGCAACCGCGCCTACCAGCAGGAGAGCGAAGAGCCACCACCAGTGTACCGCGACGCTACTCACGCCTAACAAGAATCGAGTGGACAACGGCAGCGTGCCGCCGAGCTCTTCGAGCATGGCGGCGAATCTGGGGACGACGAAGAGCATCATCACGAGCACCGCGGCGCCCGCGATGACGGCGAGAAGCGCAGGATAGGACAACGCCGCGCGCAAGCGCTGATGCAGCGCATCCTGTTCTTCGAGGTAGGCGGCGATTCGAGAAAAGCTTGCATCGAGCGCCCCGGCTTCCTCACCGGCGCCGGCCATCGCGACGACAACTGGCGAAAAGACGTTCGGGGACTGGTGCAACGCGCTGTGCAGCGATTCGCCGCGCTGAACGGCGTCGCGAACATTCTGAGAGGCTTTAGCCAGGCGCGGGTGCGTCGCGTGCGAAGTCGCAAAGGCCAAGGCACGATCGAGCGGCACACCGGCGCCAAGCATGGTCGCGAGAGTTCGCGCCCAGATTCCGAGTGCGGCGCGTTGGGACGTGCGACCACGACGACGAACGGCGACCTCGTCCGATGCGACGCTTAGCTCGACCGGCACCAACGACCGCTCCTCGAGCGACGCGATAGCAGCGTGCTCGGACGCAGCGGCCAACACGCCGTTCACCAGCCGGCCGTCGGCGGTTGCCGCGCGATAGCGGTAGCGCTGCGTTGTCTCTGTCATGCGCGCTCAGCTATCGACGTGCGTTCCGGCGACGCGCGCGACTTCGGCGATCGAAGTGACGCCGCTCGCTGCGAGTGCCGAGCCGGATTCAGCGAGCGTAGTCATTCCGGCTTCGTGCGCCGCGGCTCGTAAGGCGTCCAGTGACTGGCGTTCTACGATCATCTGCCGGAGGCGATCGTTGAGGACCAACAGCTCGTATATGCCCGTTCTTCCCGAATAGCCGGTGTTGGCGCAATGCTCACAGCCTTTCGCGCGGCGATGTGAGCTTCGAGCGGGCAGTTGCGAGTGCTCAGTCTCGAGAACATGCAACTCATTCTCGTTAGGCGAGTATGGTTCCGCGCATTTGTCGCAAAGCTTGCGAACAAGTCTCTGAGCGAGGATCGCCTGTACAGTAGCGCTGACGAGGTAGGGCTCGATCCCCATATCGACCAGACGGGTCACGCCGCTCGGCGCGTCGTTCGTGTGCAACGTGGTGAAGACCAGGTGGCCCGTGAGCGCGGCTTGAATGGCTATCGCCGCCGTCTCCCCGTCGCGCGTTTCCCCTACCATGATAATGTCCGGGTCATGACGCAGGATCGACCGAAGCGCGCTCGCGAAGGTAAGGCCGGCCTTTCGGTTCACAGGCATCTGGACGACGCCGCTGATCTGATACTCGACCGGATCCTCAACTGTGACGAGCTTGACGCCGGGGGAATTGAGGCGCGCGATCGCGGAGTAGAGAGTCGTCGTTTTTCCGGAGCCTGTCGGACCCGTGACGAGAACGAGACCGCTCGTACGGCCGGTGACTGCCTCCCACACGCTGCGCGTTTCGGCTCGCATGCCTAACTCGGCGAGGTCGCGCGGGCGTCCACCTTGATCGAGAAGCCTGACGACGATGCTCTCACCATGCAGGGCAGGGAGCGAAGCGACGCGGAGATCGATGTCACGCTCGGCGAGCCTAACGCGGGCGCGGCCGTCCTGCGGCAAGCGACGCTCGGCGATGTTGAGTCCCGCCATGATCTTCACGCGACTGATCACTGCCGCCGCTTCGGCGCCGCCAATAAGTGAGACGTCGTGCAGCACGCCATCGAGGCGATAGCGCACGCGCACGCCGTCGCGCGGTCCGGCCGATTCGAAGTGTACGTCGCTCGCCGAGGCGCGCAGGGCATCGAGCAGGAGCACGTTGACGAGTCGCACGACCGGCGCTTGGGACGCGAGCGTGCGCATGTCATCCAGCGAGACATCGTCCTGCGTGACCTGCGCCGCGCTGCCGTTCGAGCCGCCGTTTTGATCCAGCGCGCTGTCGCGGCGCGTCGCGAGAATTGCGGCGCGGATTTCCGCGGCGCTCGCTTCGACAATGCGGATCGGTCGGTCGAAGAGCAGTTCCAGTTCGTCCAGCGTGCTTTGCGAAACGGCCTCACCAGCGGCGACCAGGAGCGAATGGTCGTCGGCCGTACCTAACGGCAAAAGGCAATGTTGGTCGAGGTAGCGTGGCGAAAGGCGTTGTGCCCACTCGCCAGCCGCTGCCTCGCGTAAGTCTTGGGCGAATCCCGGATGCGTCACGGCTTCCGGCGAATGGAGTCCGCGGCGGTGCCGATGCTGTCCATTCTGCTACGCACGCGCTCGCGGATCGCGTCAGCCTCGGCGTCGGTGCGGACGATGTACGGCGTCACGAAGATCGCCAGCTCGGTTCGGTTGCCGTTTCGGCTCGAGCGCTTGAAGAGAAAGCCGATGATCGGCAGATCCTTGAGGAAGGGGACGCCGCTCTCACGGACTTCGGTAGAGTTGCCAATAAGGCCGCCGATCACGACGGTCTGGCCGTTGCGAATGATCGCGCGCGTGGCCGCCTCGCGCGTGGAGATTACTGGCGCGTTGAGCGCCGCTTGAATCGTCTGCGTCGTTAGGGTGCTCACTTCCTGCAGGACTTCGACGCTGATGTAGTCCTCCGAATTGATCGTCGGGATGATGATCAAGTTGGTCCCGACGTCTTGATACTGAACAGTTCGATCGATGGCGACGTCGTTGCCGAGTCGGGTCGAAGCGACAAACGGCACTTTGCTGCCGACGAGAATTCTGGCTTCGCGGTTGTTGACGGCGAGGACCTGCGGCGTCGACAGCACCTTCACATCGGAGCGTGAGGCGAGCATGCGCAGCAAGGCGCGCACGTCCACGCGTTCGAGCGACACGACCTTGACGACAAAGTCACGCAGCGGGTTGACGCTGTCGGCTGCGTCTGGATTGCCGAAGCTCGTAGTGGTGCTTCCGCCCTTTGTGGCCCAGTCGATGCCGAAATCTTCGCCGCGCCCTAACGTGACTTCAGCGACGGCGACTTCGAGTAGCACTTGCGGCGGTCGTGTGTCGAGCGCTTCGATCGTCTCGCGCAGCAGCGGGAAATTCGGTGGCGCCGTGCGGATGATCAGCGAATTCGTTGGTACGCTTGGGACGATCGTGGTGCGTCCCACGAGCGAGCCCGGCGCTTGCGCAGCCGCTGCGCCGGCCGTTGTGTCGCGCGGCGTCTGCGCGACCTGCGGCGGGAGATACAACTGCGTCACCGGAACCTGACGCGTCTGGAACGCTTCCATCTCACGCAGCCGGAACTGGCCCAACGTGGATGTAAGCGATCGATCCGACAGCGAGCCTGTGCGACTCGGGCTCACGGCGATTCCGAAAAGCTGCCCTAACGAGGCAGCCATCTCGTCAGCATCCGCAAAACGCAGCGGCACGACGTAGGTCGAGAGTCCAGCTTCGCCTTGCGGGCGTTCGTCGAGTCGCTTCAGTAGCTCGAGGTACTTCGCGACGTTGGTGCCGCGGTCGATAATGAGCACCGCGTTGTTGCGCGGGACGACTTCGATGCGTGCCTCTTTCGTCGCGATGCGCTTCAGTGCATCGGCTGCCTCCTCGGCACGGATCGCAGTGAGCGGAACGAGCTGACTGATGAGCCCTAACGGCGGCGGTGACGCCATCGTGAATCCGACGCCAACTTCGCCAGGCGGTGGAGCCTTCTCCGCGGGGACGATCTGCGCGACCGTGCCACGCTGAATCATTACGAGTCCGTTACCGTCGAGCAGCGATTCGAGGACGGCGATCAGTTCTTCGCGTCCAATCGCACCCGCGCTGGAGAATGACGCCCGTTTGTCCGCCGGCACGTCCGTAACCACGACGCTGAGGCCGATTCCGGCGGCGACGCTCCGCAGGACATCGGCGAGCGGTGCGTTGACGAAATCCATCCGCGACTGACGCAGTTGCGGATCTTGCGCGTTGGCGGGAGACGGCCGTGCGACGAGCAGCACAGCCAGGGCCAATTCGCGCGCAGACATCAGAGGGCGCCGAATCACGGACGGGCCTCGTTAGGTTTGAGTTGAAGTACGATGCGTCCGTTGGGACCGTCCAGTGTCACCCGACCCGCCTCGATGCGGCGCACGCGATAGGTTCCGACGCGCTCACCAACACTGTAGAACTTGGGCAGGGAATCGATCGCGGGCGCGACGAGCAGCGCGCGCGCGCCTAACGCGTCTATCACGGTACCCATCAAGGTCGGCGAGTCCGCCGCGAGCGCGGGATCGAAGACCATGCCCGGGTCACTCGCGGCCGCGTCAGGTGCGGCGCTCGCGTCCGTCGCCGGAGCGTAACGACGTCCCGGCGCGCGACGCGACGATGCGAACACGTTGTTGGCCACGACGCGCTGCGCGTCGCCTGCGCGAGCTGCCTGCGGAGCAGGGAAGGGGAGTGTAGAGTCGCCGGCGAGGGCACTGGTCGCGTTCTCAGGGAGCGCGGCATCGAGGCCGGGACGCCATACTAGCGCGAGTCCGCCGACGGCGATCGCTGCCACCGATGCGAGCCGTAGCGCCCGCACGAGCTGCTCGCTGCGGGCCGCTATCATGGTTGTACGAACGGAGCCCGCAGCGAGACGGCGATCGAGAGCAAGTCGCCGCGCGCGGGGTTTGGTCGTACGTCGATCTCGTGCACTTCGGTGTACGTCGTGCCGCGCGACAGCCGCTCCAGAAACTCGGCGAGACCGACGACATCCCCAACGGCGGAGAGACGCGCGCCGACTTTTGCGCCGTCGGCCTGAGCTTCGGCTGTCGCTGCGACGACGTCGACTTGCTGGACCTGTAGCTGACTCGTTTCCGCCAATTCGAGAACGACGCGTTGTAGCTCGGCCGACGCGAGACTGGACGATTCACCGACGAGCAGTCGGCGCGGTGCGGCGTCCAGAGCGCGCTCGCGATCGTCGGCGCTGCGCGTTAGGCGGGCTTCGTTGCGTATGAGCCAGGTCAGGCGCGCGAGTTGCTCGCGCTTGGCCGCGACTCGTTCTTCCCGCGCGTTCCAGCGGCGCGCGAACGGGAGCACGCCGTACGCCGTCACGAGCGCTGCCACGCTCACGACTGCCGCGATGAGCAGCGTGCGGCGTTCGCGCGGCTCAATCGGTCGGCCGAACACGGAACGCCACGGAAAAGGACTCGAACTGTTGCGCGTCCTCGCGGAAGCGCGTGGACGGCGACGTTAGGCGGACATCGATGAAGCGGCCATCGCGTTCCAGCGCGGGTACGATGGCTGCGGCCTGACCGCCGCGCGCGCGTCCGCTCGCTTGCCATTCGTCCCCGGTCATGCGCAGGCGCGTGACAACGATCTCGCGCGGCAGCAATTCGCTGATCGTCGCGAGGGTCTGCACCGCGTCGAGCGTGCTCGAGGGAGCGCGCAGCAATTGCGCTTCGCGCTCGAGTCCTGCGAGGCGGCGACGCAAGGCGAGACCGGGTTGCGCATCCTGTTCGGCAGCCGCGATCGCGCGATCGAGGCGCGTCTCGTACGTAGAGCGGGCGAAGTCGAGCGCTGCCAGCGCGGCGATTAGCGCCACAACACACGCCGCTGCAGCCGTGAAGACTGCGCGCAGGCGTCGAGCGTGCAGGCCGCGCTGCGTTCGAGCAGTAGTCAGCGACTCCCAGTCCTCCATGACGCGCGACGACGCCGCGCCGCCGGCTGCGCGCCACTCGCCGCCAAGCGCGCCGTATGACGGCAGCGTGTGCGCTTGACCAGCGTGACCGCGGCGAGCCACTCGCGCCTGCGTTAGGCGGCCCGCTGTCACGACCGCTGTCGCGAGACTTTCACCCGAGCTGGAAACGTCGTACGCGCCGTCCGGCAACGATGTGGCTGCGATCGCGAGCGGAGATGGGAGCATCGCGGTCACGGGGCCTAACGCGAAGAATGTGCGCGTCCACAGATCGAGTCGCGCTGCATCGATGGCGAAGGCAAGACGCGACTCTGCGTGCCACGCGACAGCCAACGGCGTCTCGGCCTGTTCAGCGAAGTAGCGCGCCGGTTGCAACGCAATGGCGCGCCATTGCTCAGATGCCGCCACGTCAGGCAGGTGTAGTTCCTTGACGCGCAGGAGCGTCGGCGCGATCGCGAGCCGCACCGATGCCGCGCCGGTTCCGAATCGCGCGCGCAGCAACTCGGCGGCGTCGCCTGGCGCATCGGGGTTCCACGGCACTTCGAGAGTCTCGGGCGCGCCGCGCCACCCGCGCCTAACGGCACGGATCTGGGAAGGTGTCAGCTCGAGACCTAGCTGAGCCATTCAACGTGTCCGTTCGCGCCAGCGCACAAGCGCGAGATCGTTGCCCTGCACAGCGTACACAGCCTGAATCTCATGCGTTAGGGAAGTACCTTCCAACCAACCGCGACTAACGAGCAGAAGCCGGCTCGGCAAGTCAACGAGCGCGCCGCGTGCCGCGCGCAGCACGGGAGCCGACGCTGTAAGGCGATTAGTAGCGCCATCCCCGTCCACCGTGACATAGGGGGAGGCGCGTTCAATGAGCCGCTGATCAACTTCGGGAATCGACATGAGTTCGTCGAGGCTGGTGAGGTATCGGGCGCCGCCGCCCCCCCAGGACTGCTGTTTTGCCGTCGGCGGGGCGCTGCGCTGCCCAATAGGGAACGACTCGTCAGGTGAATTGGGCGTCACGCCCGTGCCGATATGCGCGCGAATGCCCCTGGCTGATCGATAGGCAACGCCGGCCTCTGCGAACTCGGCAAGCAGCTGTGCCACCGCGTCGGCGTCGGCGTAGTTGAGGTCGAGCTTCGCGTTGACGTCCTCGAGTGCCACCTGCACGCGTGCGTTGCCGAGCGCCTGAACGCCGAGTGGGAAGGGGGGGCGACTCAGCGCGTTGAGCAACGCGGCGCGACTCGAGGAATCGCCGACTGCGGCAAGCGAATCTTCGATCGCCTGGACAGCGAGCGCGATGCCGCTTTCGGCTGCATAACGAGCGACGACCTGCGCGCGTGCATTCGATGCAACGGCTATTGCCGCGCGCGTGCGTCGAGTCACACCGAGCGAAATGCCGCCGACAACCACGAGGGTCCAGAGGACCAACATGAGTGTGCTCCCGCGTCGCAGACTCACGGCCGATCCTCCAGACGCGTCGTGACAACGAGCGGCGGGATTGTGCCGCTTTGCGCATTGGCAGCCAGCATGTCGAAACTCAGAGCAACTGCGACAGGCACCTGCAGCGTCTGTGGCCACACCTCGAGCCACTGACCGGCCGGCGTTTTCGCACGCACGCGCATCGCGGCCAGGCTCGGAGCCAGCCCGCGCATAACGAGGGCACCATCGGCTCGCAGCGCCGTGATCGTTAGGCCGCCGCTCGATGGCGCGACGACGACTCGAAGGATCGTGCCGGTCCCCGCCGGGAAGCCGAATCCGCGCGAGTAAAACTCCGCGGTCTGACTTGGACGGCCGTCGACAACTGTATCGCGCGACGCAAATGGCGCGAGACCAGGCGCCGGCGCATCGGTCATGTGCCGCAGGGCATCGATGAGCAACGAACGAAAGCGTGCGTCACCCTCGCTGGACGTAGTGTGCAGCCGCAGCCGCTCTTCGGTGTCCATGCCGGCCACCAGCGCGGCGCGTGCGGCGAGCGCAATGATGCCCGCGATTGTGATCGCAACGATCACTTCGACGAGAGTAAACGCGCGCCTCATTGCCTTACGACTCGGTGTACAACGAGACGCTGACCATCCGGGAGCTGCACGGCGACTTCGACATCCACCAGGCCAGGCGTCAGCACCTGCTCGGCGATTGTTGTCACGAAGCCTTGCTCGTTAGGTGGCTGCGGCGCTCCCGACTTGCGTGCTTCTACAGCGGCCTCGGCCACCTGGCTCGCGCGCAGCCAGCGCTCGGCGTCGTGCACCGCCCGGGCCGATTGCTGGAAGGTCCCGAGAAAGCTCACGGCCGCGATCGCGAGGATCACGAGCGAGACGAGCGACTCGAGGAGCGACATGGGCGAGACCGGTCAGGAGGGGAAGGCCTGAGCCTAGGGCCGTTTGCTGCAAGACACCGCGTCGACAGCAGCGCCCTCAATGGCCGTCGCACCTTCGACTGGAAGGCAGGCACCTAGCTCAGTCACCCGAAGAACCAATGCCTGCGGCGGCGCTTCCGAGAGGGAGCCAGAGGCCAGGGGCGTCGAGCCCGGTGCGGCGTCCGACACGATCTGCCACGTGCCGTCGCGCTCAATGCTCACTCTCAAAGGCTCGGCGCGCGCGATCGCCAGGGCTTTGGCCTGCTCGACAACCGTCATCTCGCTCGCGGCTGGTGTCGGCTGCTGCCGAAAGACGTTGGGGTACACGATGGCCGCAATGATCGCGAGAATCGCGATCACGATCATGACTTCGATCAGCGTTAGGCCACTTCGCAAGGCGCGCATCGTCTACCTCGTCGCGTCTACCAAAGACGATGCACACGCTGGCCCCGCCACGCTATCCGTGAGCCTCGAGCCAGTCCACCATGGCCCGTCCAAAGGCGGGCAAGTCCTTGGGAACACGCGAGCTGACGATGTTGCCATCGATCACGACTTCGGCGTCTTCCCAGCAACCACCCGCATTCGTGACGTCATCGCGAATTCCAACCGTACTCGTCAGGCGCATCCCGCGCACAATGCCGGCTGAAATGAGAATCCAGGGTCCGTGGCAGATCGTCGCCACCAGCTTGCCCGCGGCGTGCACATCTCGAACGAGCTGCAGCAGCTGGGCATCGCGGCGGAGCTTGTCAGGCGCCCAACCTCCCGGGGCCACGATTCCGACGAGTTGGTCCGCGCGGTAGTCGCGCACGTGACCGTCCATCGTGGCGGGGTAGCCGTGCTTGCCACGGTAGGTCGCCTCTCCGATGCCGGCCATCGGCGCGCGGTAGCCGGCCTCCTCAAGACGAAGCTTTGGATACCAGACCTCGAGATCTTCGTACTCGGGGCCGACCAGAATCAGAACAGTGCCCTTGTCCATGCCGCGTTAGGGTGCGAAGCGCGCACCTGCGTAAAGGGTCCATCGATGTCGCCGCGGGTGGTCAATCGAATACGCGGCGCCGTACTGCAGTGCGACGCTCGGTAAACTGGCGAAGGCGATTGACGAGAAGGCCTGCTCGCCCTCGGCGCCAAGGAGACGCTTCCAGTCGCCGTTAGGATCGTACATCCGAAACCAGGCCGCGTACAGCGACGCCGGAAATCCAGCCGCGCTGAGCGCCGTGCGATACGACAGGAACGCTCGTCCAGCGCCGCTTCCAGCGGGAAGGGCGGGCAGCGAGATGCGCTGCGGCAGCACTCGCGCGTCGAAGAGCGGTGGTGCAAGGCCGCCGAGTTGGAAGGTCTCGAAGCCTCCAGCCGGTCCGGCCGAGATGGTATCTGGATCCAGCGATACGCGACCGCCGCTTGCGGCGAGACGAACGCGAAGGTCGCCGACGGCGGTTGTCACGCCTAACGTGGCCATGCCGCGTCGCACGTCGGCGGTTCCTGTCTCGCCGGCGGAGCCGTGCAGTCGAAGGTTCAGCGCCCGCCAGAGTCCGTAGCTGCGCCGCCGAGCGAGCCCAAGCTCGGCGTATGCTTGCGCGCGATGGAATGCGATGCTGTCGGGCATCACGATGCGCCCCGCGGTCGCGCCGAGTTGCCAGCTCCATGAAGAGGCGCCGTAGTCGAGCGGTCGACCGACGCTGACAGCTCCGCCATGGAAGCGCGGGTTGCTCGATCCTTTCGGCGCGCCGAGCTGCGCAGTAAATCCGGTCGCGACGAGATCGAACGCCGGCCAGCCGCGCCAGGCGGCGCCTAACGAGGCGCCTTGCCACGCGCGGCGTTGGCCGTACGCGCCTTGCGCGAGCACGCCGAGCTTGCCGGCGGGGTCGTAATTCGTGATCGCCAGCAGGCCATAGGCGCCATCCGCGCCGGCGGCGAAGCCAGGGAAGTAGCGCCAATTGCGCGGTCCGAGCCCGTAGCCGCGTGCAGCAACCACCATTGAATCGAAGCTCGGCCGTGCTTCGCGCGGAATCTGCACAATCGGCAGCAGCGTGTTCGGTAGCGTCAGAAGGCCGGCGGAGGACGCCAGGGGCACGCGTCGAACATCCAAGCCGTTCGTGTGCAGGTCGAGATACCAAATCGTGCGGTCGTGCGGGCTGTACTCCGGTGCCGTCACCGCGCCGACAACCCGCGTAATAGGGTGCGTCGTTCCCGAGTCCGCGTTGACGAGCTCGAGGTTCGGAATCCCTCCGCGATCGCTAACTGCCAGGATACTCGGGCCAACCCAAACAGGCGAATGCCGCGACGCTGAATCGTTAGGCGCCACGTACTGAACGGCACCGGTCGCGGCATCCACAACAGCGAGCTCCGAGCGTCCCCCGCGCTGCACGCTCGCGGCGATGCGTCGGCCGTCGCGCGACCAACGCGGGCGGTGCCACGCCGCGTCATATGTTGCCGGTACCAGATCTCGCCAACTGCCATCGGACAGTGTGACGATGACGAGGCCACAGCGACCGCGATCGCAGCGCGTTGCAGCTGCCCGTCGTCCGTCGGGCGCTGGATCCGCATAGCGCATCCCTGCTCCGCGCGTTACGCGGCGCACGCGCCCGGTGCGCCAGTTCCACAAGAAGAGATCGGGTCGCGTCGTGCCATCGCCTAACGGCGTTTCACGGCTCAAGAGGATTTCTATGCCGTCCGGAAGCCAACGCGGATTGTTGTAACCGGCCCCGGACGGCGCGCGAAGGACGGCATCAGTTCGGCGCGGCAGAGGAAACGAATCGAACGGCGCGACGTCGAGGGAATCCCGTGCCAGTATTTGCGCGCGCCTCCTGATCACCGCGCTGTCGACACCCTCCGGGCCGGTGCGCCAGATCACGACGCGCGACGGCACGTTAGGCTGCCGCAACACCACGGCGACCTGGTGCCCGGCGTATGAAACCGCCGGTTCCCCCGTGTTCCACGAGAGCCTCTGGAACAGCTCACCCTCACGCACTCCAGCCGCGACGACGGCCGCGCGAGCACGCAGCGCGCGATCTGTCAGATCCACAACAAACTCACCATACAGATCGGCAGGCGGCGCGCCGTAAACGCCAGCGAATGCGGCGCTGAACGACCGCGGCTCACGCGCGCTCAGTCGGCGCCAAAGGTGTTCTAGACTCGCGTCGCCCTTGCGCTCAGCGAGCCACTCTAGAAATGCGGAGCCGACGAGGTAGCGCATGGCTCCACCGAGGAACGGACGCGTGTCGTCCAGCGCGGCAAAGGACGGAAGCTTGCCGCCCAACGCCCACTGCCGCAGAATCGCCGCGCGACCGGCCGAATGCGGCCGCCCCAAGCCCGTTAGGCGCCCTTCGATCATCGTGGCGTAGCCTTCGAACACCCATGGCGGTGTCTTGCGCGCGACAGGACCAACGCGTGCGGGCAGCAGTGACCACCAGAATCGCTCGCGCGCGCTGCGCGATGCGTAGGTCAGGTGCGCGATGTGCGCATACTCATGTACGGCGAGCAATTCGCCCCAGTCGCGATACTCGCCGAAGAAAAGCGACGGCATCGGCGGCGTCGGCCAAAGCATGATGACCGGACGGTCGAGCAGTGGCACGGCGAAGCCGTTGGCGTCTCCCGTCGGATCATCAACGAGCACCGTCACCCGGCCTTTCGGTGCATTCCCCACAAACGATGTCACAGCGGCCGCATAACTCTCCATGCGCGACGCGACGTGCCGCGTCCACTCTTCGAGCCGGGCCGGTGTGTGGAAAACGAAGTGCGCTGTCGTCAGCGTGCGCCACGGCTGCGCCGGCTGAGTGATGCTCTGCGCGACGCCGGTTCGCGGGCTGCCCAACGCGAGTGCGCATCCGGCGAGCCGAAGCACTCGCCGCCAGCGCCTGTACTCCATTCTCAGCCTGTCGCCTTGAGCGAGCGGTAACCCATCGCCTTCAGCCGCGCCACGCGCATGGCCATCGGAGGATGCGTGCCAAGTCGCTGCGCGAACCAACCGTCGCTCATGTTCACTCGACGCCCTAACGGGTCGGCGATGCAGAGGTGCGCGGTGCCGCGCTTGATCTGCTTCGTTGGCTCCGCGGCGTGTTCGATTTTCTCGAGCGCACTCGCGAGGGCGAGCGGATTGCGCGTGAACTGCGCGCTCATGGCATCCGCCAAATACTCGCGTTGCCGGCTAACGGACAGCGCAAGGAAACGCACGATGATCGGCGCGAGGATCCAACTCAGCAGCCAAACGACCAGCAGGACGAGCGCAACTGGGTTGCCTCCTTTCTTGCCGCCGCGCCGCTCGCCGCCAACGCCTGAGCGAAAAAGCACGCGCCAGAGCCCATCTGACACGAGCACGATCGTGCCGACAAGTGCAGCGAGCAGTGTCATCAGGCGCACGTCGAGGTTCTTGACGTGACCGAGCTCGTGCGCGACCACCGCTTGTAGCTCCGAGCGGTCTACGGTGAGAAGCAATCCCTCGGTTACGGCGATGTGAGCGTTGCGCTCGTCGCTCCCCGTCGCGAATGCGTTAGGGTCGGGATCGTCCACGATCCAGATGCGTGGATTGGGAAGCCCGCTCGCAATCGCCATCTCGTGCACGACGTTCACATACTGCTGCTCCACATCGTTCTGTGGATCGATAATCTCGCGCGCACCGGCCGACTTGAGGACGTCCGAGGGACCTGAGCGCCAGGCGTGGATCGCGATGCCGGTGCCGATCAGCGTCAGCAGCACGCCGAACCACGGAATCACGTGCTGATACTGCTCCGGCTCTCCGCCCTGCGTGTACAGGTACGCGATGTAATCGCCGCCGAATCCCAACCAGGCGAAGAACAGCACGAAACCGACGACGAGCCAGGCGGAGCGCCGCCGGTTTCGTGTTTGTTGCGAAAAAAGATCGACGGGCTCGGAATAATCGACGTTAGGCGAGGCGTTCACCGACGTCTCTAGCTTAGCTCCACTTTCGGAACCGCGCGCTCGGCCTCATCCGTGATCTCCCACAACTCGACAGGGCTAGCGCCCGCGAAGCCCGCCACGAACACCGTTGGAATCTGCCGCTGCTTCGTGTTGTACTGCGTGGCCACGTCGTTATAGAGTTGCCGCGCGAACGCGATCTTGTTTTCGGTCGTCGTCAATTCTTCTTGAAGCTGGCCGACATTCTCGGTCGCCTTGAGCTGAGGATACGCTTCGACGACCGCGAGCAACCGGTGGAGCGCTCCGGTCAGTTGGGATTCCGCCTGAGCCGTCGCGGCGACGCCAGCGCCGGAGGATCCAACTGAGATCGCTTTGTTTCTCGCTTCAATGACCGCCTCGAGCGTTTGCCGCTCGAAGTTCATCGCGCCCTTCACGGTGTTCACGAGGTTCGGGATCAGATCGTGACGCCGCTTGAGTTGCACGTCGATCTGCTTCCACGCGTTCTCCACCTGATTCTTGAGTGCGATAAGCCCGTTGTACGCCGCGACTCCCCAGAAAACGAAGATCGCGAGTACGACCAGCAAGACGATGATACCCATGACCGTTAGGCTCCGACAAAGTGGGGGAGGGCCGAAACGACGAAGGGACGGAGTCCCCTCTCCGTCCCACACGCATGACTACGGGCGCCGAAGCGCCGTTGTGTCACGTTGCCTTACGCTTCCGGCGCTGCAGAGCTTCCTGAAGCCAGGTGATCGGAATGAGGAAGAGCGGCGTCAGCATGTGGCCGAGCAGAAGGTTCATCCACGTCAGCGCCAGGAAGTACGCGCCGAGCCCGAGACCAACCCATAACGTGCCAAGCGGACCATGCGTCTCCACGTCCAGTTCCTCTCTTGAGGTCCAAATCTGCTGGGAAGCTAGCGCCGTTCCGACCCGATGCAAACTGGACGGCCAGCCTGATGCCGTTCCAACTCCGTCGTTGTTGGCTCCGTTCCTGATCCGGCGAGTTGGAACGGCACTGACGCGATTACATTGCGACGCATGCCGACCACGCAGGCGCCGCTCATTGGCCAAGGGGTCGGTCGCGCACTGGCGCGCGTCCGCGGTCCGCTCGTGGTGGCCGTCTCGGGTGGCATCGACTCGATGGTGCTGCTGCACGCGGCGGTGCGGGACCGCACGGTTAAGCGGCGCATTACAGTCGCGACGTTCGATCACCGCAGCGGTCCTCACGCCAGCAAAGCCGCGAGACTCGTTAGGGCAACTGCGCGCGCTCTCGGCATCGACGTCGTCTCCGGCCGCGCTCGCACAGCCGGCGCCAGCGAAGCCGACTGGCGTGAGATGCGCTGGAGCTTTCTGCGATCGCTCGCGGCGCGTCGCGGCGCAACGATCGTTACTGCGCACACGCGCGACGATCAGGTCGAAACCGTCGTTATGCGCTTGCTGCGCGGCGCGAGCGCGCGCGGCCTGGCAGGTCTCTACGCCGCGAGCCCGATCGTCCGGCCGCTACTCGGTGTCACCCGCCGCAGCGTCGAACGCTACGCGCGGACGCACGCGATCGAGTTCGTCGATGATCCAACCAACTCGTCGCGAGCCTTCCTGCGCAACCGCGTGCGGCACGACCTGCTTCCCGCGATCCGCGCCGTGCAGCCGAATTTCGAGCAAGAGGTCGTGGAGATTTCGAAGCGTGCTGCGCTAGTGCGCCGCGAGATCGAGCGACTCGCGCGGCGCTACGTCGTGGCGCGCGACAGCGCTGTTGTGGAGGTGCCTGTTGCTGCCCTGTACGGTTTGGCGTCGGAGTCGCTTGCGGTGCTTTGGCCGGCATTCGTCGCCCTTCTCGGCGTCCCGCTCGACCGCCGTGGCGTCGCGCGGGCGACCACTTTCTCGACGCGGTCTCGGCCGGGGCAGCAGGCTCAGTGTGGCGGAGGGATCACCCTCGAACGCACGGTGGAGACAATTCTGGTCAGGCGCGGTGCAGCCACGACTCCTGCAACTGTGAAGCTTGGTTTGGCGGTCGAATTCGGTATGTGGCGCTTGCGTCGCGTTTCTGCGCGTGCTTTTAGGACCCATGTCGCGCGCACAGGGAGCATTTGGGCAGCTGTGGTTGAACAGCCGGCACATCTTCGCGTGCGGGCGTGGCAGCCGGGCGACCGCGTTCTGGCGAGCGGCCAATCCTCGCCCAGACGCGTGAAGCGCTACTTCAGTGAGCGCGCGATCCCCGTCAGCGAGCGGAAGAGCTGGCCAGTTGTCGTCGGCGAGGACGGCGTCATTTGGGTACCTGGGATCTGTCAGGCAGCGGCGCCGACTGAACGATCTGGCCATCCACTGACGTACATGATTTGTGAGCGACGCGCCGGCTGATCCCAGACTCGACGGCCGCGCAGTCAGGCGGATCGTCTACACCGAAGAGGTGATTGCCGAGCGAGTACGCGAACTCGGCGACCAAATCACGTCTTCGTATCTCGACGGAGATCTTCTCGTCCTTGGATTACTGAAGGGCAGTTTCATCTTTTTGAGCGATTTGGTACGTAGTATCAAGCGACCCCTGCACGTCGATTTTCTGGTCGCGGCGAGCTACGGGGACGCGATGGTTTCATCCGGAAACGTGCGATTGGTGTATGATCCGGAGACGGTTTTGCAGGGGAAGCACATCCTTTTAGTCGAGGACGTTGTCGATTCGGGGAGAACGCTCAACCACTTGATGCAGTTGCTGTCCGCACGACGGCCTCGTTCGCTGGAGATTTGCGCGTTCCTTCACAAGCACATTGCAGTGCACCTGTCGCATCCGACGAAGTTCGTAGGATTCGATGCACCAAACGAATTCCTTGTAGGTTACGGGCTCGACCACGCAGAGAATTTCCGACACCTACCGTACATTGCCAGCTTGAAGTCATAGCGATCTGACATGGCACCCACGCCCCCCAAACGGTCATTCAACTGGAGCCGCTTCTCCAAGACGCTGTCGTTTTGGATTCTGGTGATCCTGATTCCCGTTGCGGTCATCCAGTTCTCCAACGCGCGCGGAGACGCTTCGGCGTCCATCAATTACACGCAGTACCTGCGCGAGCTCGAGCGCGGCAACGTCATCAAGGCGACCGTGCAGAATGGTCGCGCAGTGGCTGGCGAATTCCGCGACAAGATCATGGTCGGGACGCGCGAGGTGAAGCGATTTAGCGTTAGGCTTCCCGTCGCCGACAATCCCAAGGACGTCGATAAGCTGATCGAGAAAGGCGTTGTTATCGATGCGCAGGAGCCGCGCATTTCGATCGGCGCAGCGATCTTCCAGTTCCTGCCGTACTTCCTGCTCATCGCGTTCTGGATCTTCCTTTTCAGGCAGATGCAGGCCGGTGGTGCGAAAGCGTTCTCGTTCGGCAAGAGCAAAGCGAAGCTGCTCACGGGCGACACGCCGAAGATCACATTCGCCGACGTTGCGGGCTGCGACGAAGCGAAGGTCGAGCTTCAGGAGATCATCGAGTTCCTGAAGGATCCGCAGAAGTTCACGAAGTTAGGCGGACGACTGCCCAAGGGCGCGTTGCTCGTTGGCCCACCAGGCACTGGTAAGACGCTGCTCGCTAAGGCAGTCGCCGGTGAAGCCGGGCGTCCGTTCTTCTCGATGTCGGGTTCCGACTTCGTCGAGATGTTTGTCGGCGTCGGTGCCTCACGAGTGCGCGACCTGTTCGAACAAGGCAAGGCACACGCGCCGTGCATCATCTTCATTGACGAAATCGACGCCGTTGGCCGGCACAGAGGCGCCGGCTTGGGTGGCGGTCACGACGAACGCGAGCAGACGCTCAATCAGCTGCTCGTCGAGATGGACGGCTTCGAGTCCAACGACGGCGTGATTCTTATCGCGGCCACGAACCGTCCTGACGTGCTCGATCCTGCGCTACTGCGTCCTGGTCGTTTCGATCGCCAGATCGTCGTCGACTCGCCGGACCTGCGCGGGCGTGAAGGGATTCTGCGCGTGCATCTGCGCAACAAGCCGATCGCGGACGACGTGAATGTCACCGCGCTGGCGCGCGGCACCCCTGGAATGGCCGGTGCCGACCTCGCGAACCTTGTAAACGAAGGGGCGCTGCTCGCGGCCCGGCGCAACCATGAGAAGATCTACATGGTCGACTTCGAGGACGCGAAGGACAAAGTGATGTTGGGCGCCGAGCGTAAGTCGCTCGTTATGAAGGAAGAGGAACGCCGCCTCACAGCGTACCACGAAGCCGGCCACGCCGTCTGCGCGATGACTGTGAAGGGGAACGATCCGCTGCACAAGGTCACGATCGTGCCGCGTGGTCGCGCGTTAGGCGTCGCGTTTACTTTGCCTGAAGATGACCGCGTGTCGGTCACTCGGCAGCAGATCGAGGCGCGCATCGTCATGGCGTATGGTGGTCGCGTGGCGGAAGAGATGATATTCGGCCACGACCGAGTTACTACGGGGGCGGCAAGCGACATTCAGCAGGCCACAGCACTCGCGCGACGCTACGTGACGCAGTGGGGGTTGAGCGACACAGTGGGCCCGATTCTGGTGGGAGACCAGGAGCATGAAGTCTTCCTTGGCCGCGAGTTGGTCAATCGACGCGAGGTGTCGGAGAAAACGGCGCAGCTCGTGGACGCGGAGGTGAAAAAGGTGATCGACGACGCGTACAACCGCGCCAGAGAAGCACTGACCGAGAACCTCGAGTTGCTGCACAAGGTTGCGGCCGCGTTGCTCGAGCGAGAGACCCTAACGAGGGATGACATCGAGCTGATGCGGAAGGGGTTACCCCTGCCGCCAAGGCTCCCGTCGACGCCGCTGCTTCCGCCGGTGGCGCCGCCGCAGAGCGCGAGTCCGGTGCCGAAGCCGAGCGCGCCTCCTCTACTTGGGGAGCCAGGCGTTAGTCCTGCTTAGCACGCCTTAGAGTTCTTAGGCCCTTCGTCATAGACGCCCCGCCCAAACAGCGGGGCGCCTTGTTCTTGCGTCCTTGGTTGCTGGCTGACATCAAAGACGGAGGTTCTGCACGGATGCCGCGGAAACAACGGATCGAACGAATCATCAATGAGAACCGGGGCGGGCACCAAAAAAGATCTGCCAGCTCCGTTCAAATCTGCCGCATCCGCGATGAACCTTTGTCTGTGGGACTAGGCCAGCGAAATTGGAGCGCAAAACGACGACATCGACATCCGGCATTTGGAAAATTCGCGACGGTCAGATCACGCTCGATCATCCGGTGATCGTGGGCGTGCTCAACGTCACGCCCGATTCATTCAGTGATGGCGGCGTGTACCTCGCGCCTGATAACGCGAGACGCCACGCCGACGAAATGATCGCCGAGGGTGCCGATGTGATCGACATCGGCGGCGAGTCGACGCGACCGCAGGGCGCGCGGGCGATTTCTGCCGAAGAGGAGCGCGCACGCGTAGTCCCAATCGTCGACTGGCTACGGCGGCAGCACCCCGCGTTTCCTGTGTCAGTGGATACAACCAAGTCCAGCGTCGCGCGCGCGGCGCTCGACGCAAGTGCGCGAATCATCAATGACGTATCAGGCGGGCGCCTGGACATGCACCTCTGTGATGTCGTCGCCGCCGCGGGGGCGGGAATCGTCCTCATGCACTCGCGTGGCGGTGTGGAGACGATGGCGACGTACGATTTCGCGCTGTACGACCACGATCCTGTTCGCGACATCATGCACGAGTTGTCGGCCTCAGCAACTCGTGCGCTGGAGTCAGGTATTCCGCGCGAGTCGATCGTTCTCGATCCCGGCGTTGGATTCGCCAAGCGTACTGAGCATTCGGTCGCTGTTCTGCGTGAGCTCGAACGGATTGGCTCGTTAGGCTATCCCGTCATGGTTGGCGCGTCGCGCAAACGCAGCATCGGGGATTTGTCGGGCGTAACCGAGCCGCAGGGTCGGCTCGCCGGGACGATCGGCGCGCACGTCGTGGCTCTCTTGCGAGGGGCGAGGATTTTTCGCGTGCATGATGTCCGTCCACACCGGGAAGCGCTGGCGGTGGCTTGGGCTATAGTCCATAGGCCTCAGTCCTCAAGGTCCTAGGCCATAGGTTTGGGGTCCCGAGCGCCCTAAGGCCTATGGCCTAATCCCTAAGGCCTATTTCTGCCCTTGACAAAACCCGCCCATATGCTGAAAATTCACCACGGCTGAAAAATCAGCAGAGCAGGATGCCTCTAGTGGGAGTCCGGATGCCGAAGCCCAAAGCGAACAACAACGAGCTCACGCGGCGTGAACGGCAGGTCATGAACATCCTGCACCGGCGCGGAGCATCTACAGTGACCGAGATCATGGATGAGCTGCCGGATCCGCCGACCTACTCGGCTGTCCGCTCCATCCTCCGCATACTCGGCGAGAAGGACCTCGTGCGGCACCGTGAGGACGGTCCGCGCTACATCTATGAGCCGACCGACTCGACGGAGCGCGTGCGTGCGGACGCGTTGGAGCATGTGGTCGACACGTACTTCGCAGGCTCGACGGAGCAGGCAGTGACTGCGCTGCTACGTCTGTCCGATGCGGACATGAGCGACAGCGAGATCAAGCGGCTGCGCGAAAAGATCAAGGGTGCGCGTTTGGGAGGGCGATAGCGATGACGATCTCTCTCGGAACCGGCACAGCGGCCACGCTGGTCATGCTGGTGGCCAAGGCGACGTTGCTCTTGCTCGCCGCGTTAGGCGCGTCCGCACTGCTGCAGCGCGCGTCGGCCGGCGCGCGGCATCTGGTTTGGGTCGCGATCGTCGGTGCGCTGCTCTTGCTTCCCGCGTTCGTCACGTGGAGCCCGGTGCGTCTGGCAATCCTGCCGGCGGCGGCGCTGAGTCCCACACAACCGGCCGCCAACGCAGCGCCGTCAACAAGCGCTCGGCCCGGCGAGCAGCCCGCAGCGCTGCCTAACGTGGATACCACCACACGGCCCTCATCAACGCAGGCCAATGGAACACGCAATGCGCTGGCCTCGATTTCACCGCTGCAGCTCGCTGCCATCGCGTGGGGCGTCATCGCGTTCGTCGTGAGCGCGTGGCTCGCGTTAGGGTTCCTCAGCGTGCGCCGCATCGTGCGCCGCGCGCGCGTGCTCGAGGATCGCATGTGGACAGGCCCGCTCTATGAGATCGCGGACCGGTTAGGCATCGACGCGACTCCGCGTCTCATGCGCAGCGAAGATGTTCAAATGCCGTTTGCGTGCGGTCTCATGACGCCGACGATCGTTCTCCCCGCCGACTCGGACGAGTGGGATCTCGAGCGGCGTCGTGCGGTGCTCATGCACGAGCTGGCGCACATTCGCCGGAGAGACTTGTTAGGTCACACGCTCGGTCGGCTCGCGTGCGCGGTGTACTGGTTCCATCCACTCGTGTGGACCGCGGTGCGTCGCATGCGCATCGAGAGCGAGCGTGCCTGTGATGATCTCGCGCTGACGTGCGGACTGCGCGCGACCACCTATGCCGAGCATCTGCTGGACATCGTTACTGCCGTGGGTAAAACACGCACGCCGGCAATCGCCATTCCAATGGCGCATCGGCGTGAATTCGAGGGTCGCATGCTCGCCATTCTGGATCCCGCGCTTCGGCGCGGAGTCGGACGTCGCCAGTCAGCCGCGTTGCTTGTCGGTCTCGTTGCGCTCGTCGTCGTCGTCGGTGGAGCCGTGCCGGCGCCGCGTGCCTCCACGCAGCTCGCGAACGACTCATTCGTAGTGCCAACGCCGAGCACGCCTGCAGACAGCGCCGCGAAAACGACGCAGGTGCGTGTGCTCCACTCGAACACGCAACAATCAACCACCAAGAACGAAGTCAAGCAGACCCTAACGAGTCCGCCGAAGCCTGCCCAGATAGAGCCGGCCGAAGTCGATCGTGCACCGGCCGCGGTCACGTCCGAGATGCTGACGGAATTGGCCCGAGACACGACCCAGAACGGCAGGGCGAGCATGTTGATCTCGGTTTTACGCAGCGATTCGAGCGCCAGTCTGCGACGAACTGCCGCGTGGGGATTGTCGCGCTACTCCGAACGCAGCGACGTCAGCGACGCGCTTGCTGTTGCGTTGCGTCGCGACTCGAATGCTGACGTGCGCGAAATGGCTGCCTGGGCGCTCGCCCAGGGTGCGGAGCGCTCGAATGCTATAGACGCGCTCGCGGAAGCGGTGCGGCGCGACGCCGACAGTGATGTGAAAGAGACCGCGGCCTGGGCGTTGGGGAATCTGGATGCGGAGAAGGCCGTCGAAACCCTTGGAGACGCGATCTCATCGGGGTCGAAAGAACTGCGCATGCTCGCGATCTGGGCGTTGGGCAATTCGACGCCGAAGAGCGCACCGCGTGCGTTGACAAACGCGCTCAGCGATCCCGAAAAGGGCGTGCGCATGATCGCCGCGTGGGCCCTCTTCCGCATCGAGGATCCCGCAACCGTGCCGGCGTTGGAGCAGGCGCTCAATCGCGAGGAGGACAGGGAGCTGCGCATGGGCTATATCCGCGCGTTAGGCGCCATCGGAGAACGATCGTCGGCGGCGCTGGCACGGCTGATCGACTCGCGCGATCCGCAGGTGCGCGCCGTTGTCGTCGAGGCGCTCGCCGGGAAGGGTGGCGGGCCGTGGCCCTGGCCGTGGCCCAACCCGCGTCCATATCCGTAGTCACAGCATCGCCTAACAACCCTAGCACGTCATGCGCTGGACGTTGCCTAACGGTGCTGATTTTTCAACTCTATTGGTTCGGAGTAGACTCATGCCTCGTATATCACTCTTCCTCGTCGGCACCCTGTTTGGCTGGGGGATCACCAGCGCGGAACCGGACGCAGCGCCGGCGCGCGCGCCGAGTGCGGCCGCGATGGCAGCGGAGCCGCAGCGCAGCGACCAGCCCGCGGTGCGCAATGTTCTGGGACTGCTGGCCGCCGTGCGTGAGGTGCCGCCGGTCGTGTGCGGCTTGACCGCTGAAGCCGCGTCCGGTTGGGGCGGGCGCATGTGGTACGACGCGCCGTCGACGCCGCTGGGTGTCGAAACCGCGTCGCGCGTGGCGTCCTTCCCGCGCGGCTCGCTGCTCTTGAGCGAGATCACTGTGCTCATCGACAGCCTGGCGTCGCCTAACGCGTGCGTGCGGGAGCTGGCCGTTCGTCTGGTCGGCCGCGTGGACGCCGAGATCGTCGAAGAGCGGTTGATTCAGCGCTTGACGCGCGGTGATAGCACGACGCGCGAGGCTGCGGCGTTAGGGCTCGGGCTCGTGCAGTCGAAAGCCGCCGTCGAGCCGCTGCTGCGAAGCGCGCGGGATGCGGACAACGGCGTGCGCGGCAATTCCATCTGGGCGTTGGGTCGCATCGGCGACAAGCGTGCGGCGGCGACCGTGCGCACCGCGCTGCGCGACGACGAAGATGTGGTGCGTATCGCGGCGGCTGGTGCCCTCGGTCATCTGGAAGATGCGGATGCCGTTGAAGAATTGCTCAGAGTACTGCGCAGCGATCGCGAGCCGCGCGTGCGGCGTGCGGCGGCGTGGGCGTTAGGCCACATCGGAAGACGCGAGGCTGTGGACGGGCTGGCCGGCGCGTTACGCTCGGAGCAGGACGAGGACACGCGCGAGATGATCGTCTGGGCATTGGGCACGCTGGACGCATCGAGCGCGGCGGCCGCGCTCGCGCAGGTGTTGCGTCGCGATGCCAGCGCCAAGGTTCGAGAGGCGGCGGCGTGGGCGCTCGGCGAGATTGAGGATCGTGACGCGATCGCTGCGTTAGGCGAGGCGGCCGGCGGCGACGAAAGCGCCGAGGTGCGCGGGACCGCCGCGTGGGCGCTGGGACAGATTCAGCCGAGCGAGGCGCCGCCGGGATTGATCCGCGCCGTCAATGACGCGCGCGAGGGTGTGCGCGCAAAAGCGGCGTGGGCAATTTCCGAAATCGGTGATGCGCGAGCGATTGGCGCGCTGCGCGAGGCGATGCGCAAGGAGCAGAACAAGACGGCGCGTCGCGCACAATTGCGCGCGCTCATTAAAGCCGGTGAGCGCTCTGAGGAGTTCTTCAAGGAACTGCTCGAGTCTGAAGATGCGAGCGTGCGTGAAGCAGCAGTACGCGGGATCGCTGGACGGGGGATGAATCCGTGGCCGTGGCCGCAGCCGAGGCCCCGCCCGTTCCCCTGAGCCAAAGCCTGTAACTGCGGCTGTCAGCTGTCCGCTCACGGCCGACGGCTGACAGCAGCTGACAGCTGTCATTCTGAGGCGCATCAGCAAGCGCTAGTTTCCGTCCTCCGTTGACGGCGAAGGGCGATTGAAAGAGAGGATTCGAGCGCTGCTGGTCCCCGGCGTCGTCGCCGGTATCCTAACGATTGTTTACGGCGCGACGCTCGCACCCGGCGTCACGCTGTGGGATGCCGGCGAATTTCTGTCGGCGATCCGCTCGCTAGGCATTCCGCATCCGCCCGGGACGCCGCTCTACGTCATGATCGGCGCGGTGTGGGCGCGAGTTTTCGCTCCCCTGTTTGGCTTTGCCCGCGCTGTCAACCTGCTCTCAGCGCTGGCCACGGCAGCCGGCTGCGCCGTGTTAGGCGCGAGCGTCACGCGCTGGACGTCCTCCCGGATCGCGGGAATTGCTGCCGGCATCGCGGCCGGCGCGATGACGTCGCTTTGGCGCAGCGCGACCGAAACCGAGGTATACGCGCTGTCTCTGACGCTCGCGCTGATCGCGCTGGCGCTGGCCGACCGCGCTGGGGTCATGCGGCGCTGGCGCGACGCCGTGCTCGCCGTGTACGTCCTCGCCCTGGCGGTCCCGCTGCATTTGAGCGCGCTGGTTGTCGCGCCGGGAGTTGTGGCTTTCGCGGCGACGGACAGCGGCGGACGCGTCTACGCTCCCAGGGCCGTCGTGCTGAGCGGCGCGGTACTTCTCGCAATGGCGTTAGGCACGACCGAACCGACCCTCGCGTTCGGGAGCATGCTGGTCATGGCCACCGCGAGCTTGTCGCGCGCGGACGTCACCTCCCGAGCCAGGCTTCGAGACGCCGCGGCGCTGGCGGGTGTAGTCCTGCTGGCTGCAAGCGCGGTTGTCGTCATGTATCTGCGCGCGCAGCACGATCCCTTCGTCAATCAAGGTTTCCCGGTGACAATCGACCGCCTCGTGAACGTCGTTGGGAGGGAGCAGTACGACGTGCCGGCGCTGTGGCCACGGCGCGCGCCGTTGTGGCTGCAGATCGGGAACGTGGTTCAGTACGCCGACTGGCAGATCGCCTTCGGCCTGGATGATTGGGTCGGTGCGAGCATCAAACGCACGCCGTTCACGCTCGTGTTTGTTGCGCTCGGGATCGCCGGTGCGGCGTGGCACCGCTCACGCGACCAGCGCTCATTCCGTGCCATGGCGGTGGCGCTCGCCAGCGCTTCGTTAGGCGCCGTCCTGGTGCTCAACCTTCACGCCGGACCATCCTACGGCATCGGAGTCCTTCCCAGCAACGCGGCGCACGAAGCGCGCGAGCGCGATTACTTCTTCGCGATCGCGTTCGCTCTTTGGGGAGCGTGGGCCGGCATCGGTGTGACGAGATTCGGCGCCTGGCTCGCGGCGCGCGTCAACAAGACAAGTGCAGCTGGCGCGCTGGCGCTCGTTCTGGCGGGAGCACCACTGGCACTCAATTGGCGAGCGACAAATCGCGCGCAAGACGGCCCGCCCACTCTCGCCGAACGCTTTGCGAGTGCGCTGCTGGATTCGGCCTCACCCAACGCCGTTCTATTGGTCGCCGGCGACAACGATACGTATCCGCTCTGGTTCGAGCAGGTCGTTCATCGGCGGCGCCGCGATGTCACCGTCGTCACGATCCCGCTGCTGCCGGCGGAGTGGTATCGCTGGGAGGTATCGAGACGACACCGGCTCATCGTGGGTTCCGCGGTCGATTCATGGCGCGGGCTCGACGCGACGATCGAGACGATCGCCGCGCGCTCGGTCGAGTTGGGACGCCCACTGGCGCTGGCCAATTCCGTTCCGGCACGTCAGCGCGAAGCGTTAGGCGGCAGCTGGATCCTGCGCGGAATGGTGTACGAGCGACGCTCGAGCGACGATGCTTCGACAGGCATCCCCGTTCTCGCCGTCGGCGATTCACTTCAAGTCGCGCACTCTGCCGCGGCGCGTATCTTCGTCGATAGTGCGGTGGCGTCGCGCTTCGCGGCCGGCAATGCATTGCGGAACACGGTTGATCCGGCCGAAGGCTACGTGAACGTGCTGCTGAGTTGTCCGTCAGCGATTCTCGCCGCTACGCGCGCCGGACGCGGCTCCGTTGATCCGCGATGTAACCTACGATAGCTTAACACCTTATGCCTTTTCCCGACCTCGGCGACCGCGTCGCCGAGATTCGAGAGCGAATCGAGGTCGCGCGAGCGCGAGGAGGGCATGGACAGCGAGTCGAGATTGTCGCGGTCACCAAGACGCACGGTCCCGACGCAATAGAGGCCGCAGCGGCGCACGGAATTCGACGCATCGGCGAGAATAAGGTGCAGGAAGCGGTCGCGAAGATGTCTCAAACAGCGGCGGACGTAGAGTGGCACCTCATCGGACATTTGCAGCGCAACAAAGTGAAGCATCTCGCCTCGTTCGCGATGTTGCATTCTCTCGATAGCATGCGTCTCGCGGACGACGTGCATGCTTTTGGTACGCGCGTAGGGCGTCCTGTTCGAACGCTGGTGCAGCTGAATGCGTCGGGGGAGAGCACGAAAGGCGGCTTTGCGCCGTCTGAGGTGAGCCACGTTGCTGACTACCTAACGCGGCTCAACGGGATCGAAGTGCTGGGTGCGATGACGATGGCGCCGTACGAAGCCGCCGAGCCGAGGCTGCGCGAGCTGTTCGCGCAAACCCGCGAAGCGGCCGAGATGCTGCGCGAGGCCGGGCATCCAGCGCACGAGTTGTCGATGGGCATGTCCGGCGACTACGAGATTGCAGTAGAGGAGGGGGCTACGTTGGTGCGTCTGGGGACCATCCTGTTCGGGGCGAGAGCGACATGACCGACGAATCGTTCCACCTAACGCCACTCGACATTCGGCGCTACGACTTTGGCTCGGCCCTACGCGGTTACGACAAGACGCGCGTGGACCAGTTTCGCGAGCAGGTCGCGAACGAAGTCGAACGACTGGTGCGCCAGACGCAGGAATTGGAGGCGAAGGCGCGCGGATTCCACGAGCAGCTTCGCGCCTTCCGCGAGCGCGACAAGGCAATCAACGAGGCGCTGATCTCGGCGCAGCAGCTGCGCGCGGAAGTGCGCGAGCAGGCGGACCGCGAGGCGCAGCTCATTCTGCGCGAGGCTCGGGCGGAATCGGAGCGGATGCTCTCCGACCAGAAGCAACAAATCGTGCGCGTCGAAGCGGATCTCGAAGTGCTCGTGCGGCAGCGGCGGGCGTACTTGGCGCAGCTTCGTGCCATGATCGAGCGCCAGCTCGCTGAAATCGAGGCTGCCGAAGCCGCGCCAGCCTCGTTAGGCCCCGACCGTCCCACCGGTGAGGAACCGCCGCGGCCGTCGGCGCAGACGCCGGCATGGCTCGATTCGTTAGTGAAGGAATAGAGTGACAGCGAGGGACGAACTGCGAAGTGTGAGCGACGAGGGGGTGGCGGTGGAGGCGATGCAAGGCGCACTGCACACACTGGAGAACGTCGAAGCATCGGCCGCCGTCATTCAGTCGGTCTACGCCGCCACGCCGCACGTCGCCATCATCCTGGGCACTGGTCTTGGCGGGCTCGCGGGTCGCATCGAGTCACCCGTCACGATCGACTACGCGGATATTCCGAACTTTCCGTTGTCCACGGTCGAATCGCACGCCGGCCGTCTCTTGTGCGGCTCTCTCGCGGGGAAGAACGTGGTGGCGATGCAGGGACGTTTTCATCGTTACGAGGGGTACACGCTGCAGCAGGCGAGCTTTCCGGTGCGCGTGCTGCGCGCGTTAGGTGCGCGCACGCTGATCGTGTCCAACGTGAGCGGCGGCATGGAGCCGACGTGGAGTGCCGGAGACCTGATGTTGATCTCGGATCACATCAACTTGCTAGGTGACAACCCGCTCGTCGGCCCTAACGACGACAGGCTGGGGCCGCGCTTCCCGGACATGTCCGAACCGTATGATGGAGAACTTCGCGCGCTGGCGCGCGAAGTAGCCCGCGGCGAAGGCATCATGCTGCGAGAGGGCGTATATCTGGCGCTCAGCGGTCCATCGCTGGAGACGCGAGCCGAATATCGCATGCTGCGAACGCTCGGCGCCGACGTTGTGGGAATGTCGACGGTGCCGGAAGTGATCGTGGCCGTGCACGCGGGGATGCGCGTTCTTGGCCTGTCGATCATCACGGACATGTGCATTCCCGAGACGCTGGAGCCTGTCGACGTGGCGCGGATCATCGCGACGGCGGGCCAAGCGGAGCCGAAGCTCACTGCGCTGGTGAGCGGCGTTGTTCGCCGGCTCGCGGCCTAACGCAATTCCGGTTCGGTTTCAGTCATGGCATCCGAACGTTTCCGGCTGCTGCCGCCAGAGCGCTCCGTCGATGACCTCGAGCGCGAGGTCCTCGAATGGTGGCGCGCTGAAAGGCTCTTCGAAGCGTCGGTTCGCGCGCGCGAAGGAAGGCCGGCGTACGTTTGGTTCGAGGGGCCGCCAACGGCGAACGGGCGTCCGGGCATCCATCACGTCTTCGCGCGCACTATCAAAGATCTCTTCTGCCGGCACCGGACGATGCAGGGGTATCACGTGCCGCGCAAAGGCGGCTGGGACACGCACGGGCTGCCGGTCGAGATCGAGGTCGAGAAGGCGTTAGGCATCAGCGGCAAACAGGACATCGAAGCGCTGGGCGTCGCCAAGTTCAACGCGCTCTGCCGCGAAAGCGTGTGGCAGTACAAGGGAGACCACGAGTCGATTTCGGAGCGTGCCGCGATCTGGATGGACTACGCGCACGCGTACGTCACGTATACGAACGACTACATCGAGAGCGTGTGGTGGGCGCTCAAGACGCTGTACGACAAAGGCAGATTGTATCGCGGGCACAAGATTCTTCCCTATTGCCCACGATGCGGGACCGCGTTGTCATCGCACGAAGTGGCGCAGGGATACGAGGATGTCGAGGATCCGTCGATCTATGTTGCTCTAGAGGTCAGAGGTCTGAGGTCTGAGGTCAGAGCAACCACTTCCGAAGCCTCAGACCTCAGACCCCAGACCTCAGACCTTGGCCGCCGCCTATTGGTCTGGACTACAACGCCGTGGACGCTGGTGTCTAATGTGGCGTTAGCAGTGCATCCCGATCTCGAATACGTCGAGGTTCGCAAGCGCAAGAATCCGGACGGGTCGCTGATTCTGGCCGAGGCGCGACTCAAGGGTGTGTTAGGCGAGGACTACGCTGATCGGTGGGAGACCAGCGGCCGCCTAACGGGGAGAGACCTAGTCGGATGGACGTACAAGCGACCGCTCGACTGGGTGGCGTATCCGGCTGAGGGCGTTCACGAGATCGTCGTCGGCGAAGATTTCGTGTCGCCAGAAGACGGCACCGGCATCGTGCACATGGCACCGGCCTTCGGCGCGGACGACTACGCGGCCGGACAGCGGCACAAGCTCGCTTTCCTGCAGCCCGTCGACGCGCGTGGACACTTCGATGCGGCGCTCCCCATCGTGGGTGGAAAATGGGTGAAGGACGCCGACGCGCTCATCGTCGAGGAGCTCAAGCGGCGCGGCAGCCTGTGGAAGGCGCAGCGCCTAACGCACGCATACCCGCACTGCTGGCGCTGCGGCACGCCGCTGTTGTACTACGCGCGCGAATCCTGGTTCGTGCGCACCACGAGCTACAAGGACGAGATGCTCGTGCGCCACGCGCGCACGGACTGGCATCCGCCGGAAATCGGGAGTGGCCGCTTCGGGGAGTGGCTCAGCAACAACATCGATTGGGCGCTGTCGCGCGACCGCTACTGGGGCACACCCCTGCCGATCTGGGTCAACGACGCCGATGCGAACGAGATGGAAGCGATCGGATCGTTCGCGGAGCTGGCGCAACGGGTCGGGAAACCGCTGCCTAACGACTTCGACCCGCACAAGCCGAGCGTCGACGAGTATGCCTGGCCAGCCAAGAGCGGCACAGGGACGATGCGGCGAGTCCCGCAGGTGATCGATGCGTGGTTCGATTCGGGCTCTATGCCGTTCGCACAATGGCATTACCCGTTCGAGAATCGCGACGTCATGGCGCGCATGTACCCGGCCGACTTCATAGCGGAGGGCGTGGATCAAACGCGCGGCTGGTTCTACTCGCTGCTGGCGATCGCTACGGGCCTGGGCGACGCGCTACCTAACAACGACGTGCTGGGTTCCTCGGCTCAGGTGAGCGGTGCACGAGGAGCAGCGGTGCGCCGAGCGGACGATACAGCGCCGTTTCGTTCGGTCGTCGTAAACGACATGGTGCTCGACGCTCAGGGCGTCAAGATGTCGAAGTCGCGCGGTAACATGGTCGATCCGTGGAGCGTGATCGCGAAGTACGGCGCCGACGCTGTGCGCTTTTTCCTTGTTGCGTCGAGCCAACTGGATCTGCCGCGCCGCTTCGACGAGAACGCGATCCGCGAGATCGCGGCCGGCGGCTTCCTCACGCTCAAGAACGTGTACAGCGGCAGCTTCGCGCAGTACGCGAACTACGGCTGGGAGCCGAGCGACGCGGACCCGGGCCCCAGCAAGCGGCCGCTCATCGATCGCTGGATGCTGTCGCGCCTAACGAGCACAGAGCGGGTCGTCGACGCACTGTTCAGCGCCTACGACGCCACGGCTGCCGCGCGCAGACTAATGACGTTCCTAGTGGACGACGTCTCCAACTGGTACGTGCGCCTGAACCGGCGCCGCTTCTGGAAGACCGACAGCGACGACAACCGCGCGGCATTCGCCACGCTGCACGAGGTGCTCGTCGTCTTCTGCCGGCTGCTCGCGCCGCTGGCGCCGTTCATGTCGGACTGGATCCACCGCGCGCTCACCGGGACGAGCGTGCATCTCGCGAACTATGTGCGGCAAGGCGCCAGCGCCGCGGATCCGATCCTGGAAGCCGCCATGCACGAAGCACGCGAGCTCGTTAGGCTCGGCCGCGCGGCGCGCGAGGATCTCGGCCTCAATGTGCGGCGACCGCTGACTCGCGCTGTGTGCGTAGTACCTGCGACCCACGCAGCAAAAGTCGCCGAGTTGCTGCCGCTCGTCGCGCTCGAGCTCAACGTGAAGTCAGCTGAGCTACTGGATTCGGCGGAAGAGTTGGTGGAGTTGACAGCCAGGCCAAATTTCCGCGCGCTGGGGAAGAAGTTCGGCAAAGCGACGCCGCTCGCTGCGAGGGCTGTGCAGGCGCTGTCGAGTGAAACGCTGCGCGCGTTCGAGAAGGGCGAGCCTGTTACGCTCTCCGTGGAGGGAGTGGAACACAAACTCAGCGTCGGGGATTTAGAGATCGCGCGAAAAGCGATGGGCGAACTGGTGGTCAAGGAGGAGGGAGGACGCTTCGTCGCCATCGACGTGCACATCACCCCGGAGCTTCGTGCGGAAGGAGTGGCTAGAGAGCTTGTCAGTCGCATCCAGCGACTGCGCAAAGCGGCCGGATTCGCCGTCAGCGACCGCATCCGACTATGGTTATGGGGCGCTGAAGAGCTCGAAGCCGCCGCACGGGCTCACAAGGATTGGATCGCTGGGGAAGTGCTGGCCCGGGCGATGCACGTAGGTCAAAACGGCACTGTTTCTGATATCGTGACGCATTCGGTCGAGATCGATGGTCTGACCGTGAACGTCGCCTTCACTATAGACGCAGGACTATGAGTTCAGCCGGTAGCACCAAGAAGCCGAAGCCCATGACGAAGAAGCAGTTGCAGCACTTCGAGAAGCGACTTCTCGAGGAGCGCAAGCGCATTCTCAAGGAGCTTGGGCACTACGACGAGACATTTGGCGCGACGGCGCAACAGGCCGATGGCGATCTGAGCTCGTACTCGTTCCACATGGCAGACCAGGGTACCGACGCTATGGAGCGAGAAAAGGCGTTCTTGTTCGCGAGCAAAGAGGGGCGCTTCCTGTGGCACATCGACGACGCGCTCAGGCGGCTATACCGGTCGCCGGAGACATTCGGCATCTGCCAGCAGTGCGGAAATCCGATCGCATTCGAGCGCCTCGACGCTCTCCCCCACGCGCGCTACTGCATCAACTGCAAGCAGCGGGAGGAAGATGCCAAGAAGTAGCTCGCGCGGCCTGTGGTTCTGGCCGGTTGTCGGTACGCTCGTCGTCGCGGACATCATCACGAAGCGCTGGGCTGAATCCGCGCTGCAGCCGCGAGGCGTGCCGCGCGAGGTCTTTGGCGACGGGGTGCGCCTAACGCTTGTTTACAATCCTGGTGCGGCGTTCGGCCTGCACCTGGGACCCTGGTCCCGCTGGATTTTCCTCGCCCTCACAGTGGGGGCGCTCTTCATTCTTGCACGCTTGTACATGCACACGCGCGGCGGGGAAGGGCTCCGTGCGCTCGCGTTAGGCTTCGTCACGGCGGGAGCGATCGGCAACCTCATCGATCGCATCACCTCGAGTATCGGAGTCGTCGACTTCATCGACGTCGGTGTGGGCGATTGGCGCTGGCCGACGTTCAACGTCGCCGACATGGCGGTGTCAGTGGGCGCGATCCTGTTGGCGTGGGTGCTTTGGGGAGAGGACAAGCGCGTGCCCGACGAGTCTTCCGCTACGGCACACCCAGCGCTGTCGCAGGCTCGCGAAGGGCAGTGAGCTCGTCACGCTCCGTGGCTGACGCGGAGACGGGGAGGGGGAGGTCGACGCCGGACGAATCAAGGTTGATCGAGGCGGACAGCGATGTTCGCCTCGACTTGTTAGTCGCCTCCGTTGCGGGTGTTTCACGGACCACCGCGGCCACGCTGATCGCGACTGGCCAGGTCCGAGTGGATGGCCGCCATGAAAAGGCGAGCTACAAGCCACGGAGCGGCGAACGCGTCGAGATCTGGCGGCCGCCGCGCGCGACTGAGCGCGCGGTCGAGCCAGAGTCGATTGCACTGAGCGTTGTCTTTGAGGACAACGACCTTCTCGTCATCGACAAGCCAGCCGGAATGGTCGTGCATCCGGCTCCCGGGAATTGGTCAGGGACGTTGGTGAACGCGCTCCTTGGGCGTGGTTTGGCGAGGGATGTGGGATCCGGGAAGCGGGAATCGGAGATCGGGGAACGGGAATCGGGAGCGATAGCAGTGCCGCGCGCCGGTCTTGTTCATCGACTGGACAAGGAGACGTCGGGACTCATACTCGTCGCCAAGAATGAGCGCGCGCATCGCATTCTCGCGAAAGCGGTAGCGGATCGACGCGTGCTACGGCAGTACGCGGTGCTGGCGCGGGGTCACCTGCGCAGCGAGCGCGTAGTCGTCGAGAAGCCGCTCGCGCGGGACCCGCGAGACCGGAAGCGCATGGCAGTCGTCCAAACTGGCAAACCGGCGAAGACGACTTTCGTGCGGTTGGCGCGCTTCGAAGGGACCGAACTTCTTCGAGCGACGCTGCATACGGGACGCACGCACCAGATACGCGTGCACCTCGCTTCGGTCGGGCATCCGGTCGTTGGAGACACCGTGTACGGCGCCGCCGCTCGGAGGCGAACGGCAGGAACAGCGCGAGAGACCGGACGGCACTTTCTCCACGCCGCCTGGTTGCGACTGCGCCACCCCTCGTCAGGCACGCTGATCGATCTGAGGTCGCCACTGCCGCCGGACCTGCGCCAGTCGCTGGCGGATGCCGCCCGCGACGCGCGCGTCCTCCAGCTGGCCGATCCGCTTGACGAGTTCGACTTCTACCGAGACGACGCCTAACGCGACGCTCCAGAACCTCTTGATCGTGGAGGTTCGTGGGCAGCTGTTCGCGCTGGACGCGTCGTTCCTGCGCGAGGTCATCCCCGCACGGGGCGCGACGCGCATCCCGGGGGCGCCCGCCGTGGTCAAGGGACTCATCAATCTGCGCGGATCGCTCATCGTCGTTGCCGACGTCGCCATGCGGCTCCTGGGCCCCGACGCGGGTCCGACGCCTGACGACGGCTCGATCGTCCTGGTTGAAGTCGAAGGCAAGACAATCGGCCTCGCGGTCCATGACGTTCGGGACGTGATAGCCATCGAGGTCGAGCCTATCGACGGCAGCACCAAGGTCGCCCTGGCCCAGGGTTCAACGGCCAACGGCGCGACCCTTGGGGGGACCAGCGCCGGGTCGTTATGCCTGGGCGTGGGACGTTTGGAAAGTGAGATCGTCATTGTGCTGGACGTTGCCGCGCTGGCGCGGCAGGTCGTCGCCTGACTTCGCATTTCGGAGAGCAAGCGTGAGCCAATCAGTACTTATCTGCGACGACGCGATCTTCATGCGCACGATGCTGTCGGACATCCTGCAGCAAGCCGGCTTCGACATTGTCGGAGAGGCAGAGACAGGAGCGCAGGCAGTCGCGCGGTATCGCGAACTGCGGCCCGATCTCGTCACGATGGACATCGTTATGCCGGACATGGGTGGAATCGACGCTGTCAGGGAAATCACGAAGCTCGATCCAGCCGCACGCATTCTCATGTGCAGCGCGATGGGGCAGCAGGCGCTCGTGATAGAAGCGATTCAAGCCGGCGCGAAAGACTTCGTCGTCAAGCCCTTCCAACCGAGTCGCGTGCTCGAGGCTATACAGCGCGTTCTCTCATAGCGTCGGGCCTCCGAGCCTTTAGGCCCGATGGATACCGCGAAATACGTCGCGCTATTCGCATCCGAGAGTCGCGAGAATCTCGCGGCGATCAGTCAAGCGCTTCTAGCGCTCGAGAAGCGACCAGACGCGACTGAGAGCGTCAACGAGCTGTTTCGCGCGGTTCACACACTGAAGGGAATGAGCGGCGTTATGGGCCCCGGTTACGCCGGGGTCGCCGAGCTTGCTCATGAGTTGGAGTCGCTGCTCTCGCTGGTGCGTGACGGAACGCGCATCGCCAATGCGGATACTGTGGAACTGTTGTTCGCGGCCGCTGATGCGCTGGAACAAGCGATCGAGCAGGCCATCGCCGGGCAGGACGCGGCGTCGAAGGACACGGTCGCTCCGGTCTTGCAGCGGCTGCGCGCGACGAACGAGTGGGCGGCGCCGGCGCAGGAGCTCGCCGCCGCGGCTGCCGCAGCGCAGCTCTCGGGGACTGGCTATCTCGTCACTGTGAAACTATCGCCCGATGCCGCGCTTCCGGGCGTGCGCGGCATCATGGTGTTGCAGCGGGCGTCCACGTTAGGCACCGTACATGCCTCGCGCCCGGACCGCACGACACTCTCCGGCGACTGGAAGGGCGACACGCTCGAGCTGCGGCTCGAAACTGGCGCCGACACACGCGCGGTCGAGGAAGCGATACGCGACGTCGGCGACGTGAAAGACGTTCAGGTGGCACGCGAAGTCGAGGCCAACTCCGAGGAGTCGCGCGCGCGGCAGCGGTCCGACGACGCCTGGGAGCGCGCGGAAGCGCGTCGCGCGCAAAACACGAACGTGCGCATCGACCTGCGCCGGCTGGACGCGCTCGTGAACCTTGTCGGCGAACTTGTTATCGCGCGCGGCCGGCTGACGCAATTGAGCAGCGAGATCTCGCACGGCGAGCTGGATGACGCCGTCGGTCACGCGGCGCGGCTGATCGGGGAGTTGCAGGACGCTGTGATGGCGAGCCGGCTCGTCCCGGTATGGCAGATCTTTGACCGTTTTCCGCGCGTGGTGCGCGACGCGGCTCGCGCGTTAGGCAAGGAAGTCGAATTCATCATCGAGGGACGCGAGATCGAAGTCGACAGATCTCTGCTGGACCAGGTCGGCGATCCGCTGATTCATCTGCTTCGCAATTCCGTGGACCACGGCATTGAATCGGCTGACGTCCGCACGGCGGCGGGGAAACTGCGCGCCGGCCGTCTCGTGTTGAGCGCCGCGCGCGATCGTGCGTCAATCATGATCAAAGTGACGGACGATGGTCGCGGCATCGATCGTGCCGCCATTGCGCGTAAGGCGCGCGCGTTAGGCATGCCCGAGGGCGAGCTGCTGGAGCTCAGCGACGAACAACTCCTGCGCGTGATCGCGCGTCCGGGTTTTTCGACCGCGGCGCAGGTGAGCGACTATTCGGGACGTGGCGTGGGGATGGACGCGGTGCTCTCGCGCGTCCGCGGCCTCGGTGGCTCCATGGAGCTGCAAACCGCGATAGGCCAAGGGACGTCGATCAGCCTTCGGCTACCCGCCACGCTCGCGATTGTCCCGGCTCTGCTAACGCGCGTAGCTACCGAGACCTACGCGTTGCCTCTTACGCACGTCCAGGAGACCCTGCACCTGACGCCGGACGTGGTTCGGGCGGTACGTGGGCGTGACGTTTTGGTTCTGCGCGATGAGTTTCTCCCGCTAGTCCGGCTGCGCGACGTCGTGCAGCTCCCGGTACGCGACGCAGAGGGGAGCCAAGTCGTCGTTATAGAGGTCGCCGACCGCCGTGCGGGGGTGGTAGTCGACCAACTCATCGGGCAGCAGGAGATCGTCGTCAAAACGTTCGACACTGTGCGCGGCGCGGCGAGCTGCGTCACTGGTGCGACGATTCTGAGCGATGGATCACCGGCGCTCATTCTTGAAGCGACCAGTCTCTTGTAGGGAGTAACATGTACGACATTCGCTCGCTGCAGCCAATGCAGCTCGACGCCTTACGAGAAGTCGCCAACATTGGCGCGGGACACGCCGCGACGGCGCTTTCCCAGATGACGGGTCAGACGATCATGATCTCGGTGCCCGAGATCAACATCGCACCGCTCGAGGACGTCCCGCCGCAGCTCTCGGATCCGGAGGAGCCAGTCGCCGCGGTGCTGATGCACATGCTGGGGGACCTGGCTGGCCATACGCTGCTGGTCTTCCCGAAACCGACAGCGCATCAGCTCGCGCAGCAGCTCACGCGGCGTCCAGGATCGCCTAACGGGAACCTCACGCCGCTCGAGCAATCCGCGCTCAAGGAAGCCGGCAACATTCTGAGCGGCGCGTACATGAACGCGCTGTCGGACTTCATGGGGCTCATGCTGCTCCCGTCGCCGCCGAGCCTCGCCATCGACATGTCCAAGGCCGTGCTATCGACCGCGTATCTCCAGTTCGGCGCGGATTACGACTACGTCTTCTGCGTCGAGACCGAGTTCCACATGCACGAAGTGGGGCACACGCTGCGGGGATTCTTCCTACTGCTCCCCGATCCGCCGTCGCTGCGCGCCCTCCTTCGCGCGGTCCGGCTCGCGTAGTAGCCGTTCGTTAGGTCTCGTCGCCGAACGGAGCGGTCACGATGGCGCCGAGCCTCATGTCTGCACGGGATCGGGATGTGCTGCGCTCGTTCGCGCGGCGCATCGATCCGGCCGATGCGGGCGCGCATAACAACCTCGGCGTCCTGTATTTCAACAAGGGCCTCTACGACGAGGCGATCACGGCGTTCGTCCGGGCACTCGAGATCGACGCGCGGATGGCAGTGGCGCAGCGCAATCTCGAGATCGCGTACTTCACGACCGGTGTCTACGACGCCAAAGTCAACGAGCTGCGTGAGCAACTGACCGCGGCCCCGCATGCTCGCGAACCGCGTTGGGAGCTTGGCCGCACGTACGCGCTGCTGGGACAGTTCGCCAGCGCCATCGCCGAGTTCACCAGTCTCGTCGACGCCAACCCGCACGACGCCGCGGCGATGACGCAGCTGGGTCTTGCCGAACAGAAACGCGGCAACATGGAGCGTGCCGCCGTCTGGATCGCGCGTGCGCTGGCCGCGGAGCCGGACAACGCGCAGCTGCACTTTCACGCCGGCGAGATCAGCTACCATCGCGGGCTCAACGACGAAGCGCTGTCGCACCTGCAGCGTTGCAGCAGCATCATGCCGGACCACGCCGACGCGCTGTTCCTGTTAGGCTTCGTGCTCGGCGACATCGGGCGCCACGAAGAAGCGCGCGCCGCGACGCAACGCGCCATGCAGCTCAAGCCCGCGTTAGGCCGCGCCCACGCCAACCTGTCGCTCGACCGCTTCGACCCGCGCTCGGCCGCCGCCGCATCGGCCGCACGAGAAAAGCTCGGCGCGACGCAGGAAATGACGGTGACGGACGAGGGATTGCTGGCGCATTACAACCTCGGGCTGGCGTTCAGGCAGAAGGGGTATCTCTCTGAAGCGCTGCACGAGTATCGCCTCGCGCTGGACCGCGGTGAGGATCGCGGACTCGTGACGCAAGCAATGGCCGAGATCCACCTGCTGCAGGGTGACGGCGCGGCCGCCGTGCCGTTGTACGATCGCCTCGTGGAAGAGACGCTCGACTCGCCGAAGCTCTGGAACGAGCGCGGGGTGGCGTTGCATCAGGTCGGCCGCCTGGACGAGGCGTGCGCGAGTTACGAGCGCGCGGCGGCGATCGACAATCGTTATGCACTCGCGCTCAACAACATCGGCGTGGCGTTGTGGCAGGCGGGGCGGCTGGCCGAATCGGTGGACGCCTTTCAGCGCGCGATGCACGAGGAGCCGACGTTCGTGAAAGCGCGGCTCAATCTGGCGTTGTTGCTGTACCGTCAGCGCGAATTCCATTTGTGCCTCGAGGCCTATCGTCACGTATTGCGTCTCGAGCCCGAGCATCCCACAGCGTGGAACGGTGTTGGCCTGGTGCTTTCCGCCCTGCGCAAGTTCGACGATTCGCGCAACGCATTTGCGCGAGCGATCGAGGCGAAACCGGATCATGCCGAAGCGCGCTACAACCTGTCGTTCGCGCTCTCCAACCTCGGTGATTTCGAAGGTGCCTTACGTGAGACGAAGCGCGCGCTGGAGCTGGATCCGTACTACGTTCCGCAGAAGTTCGACCTCGCGATCGACCTCGAGTTCGAGGATCCCGATCTGCGGGTGAGTCCGGACCTCGGCGCCGACCGCCGAGATGGTCGAGTCGAGGGCTTCAAGTTCGACGTTGCCGCGTTGGGTGCATTGTTCGCCGAGCTGGAGCCCGCGGTCACCGGTCGCGCGGAGCCGGTTGTCGCCGGCAGTGCGTACGCGGAAGCCAAGTCGTTCCGTGCGACTGGACAGCCGGATCGTGCCCTCGCGGAGGCGCATCGCGCACTCGCGTTAGGTGCCAACCGCCTCGAAGGCCTGCTTCTGCTGGGCGATCTGTTCCTGGAGCTCGGCGCACACGGTGAGTCTCTGGAGCGCTATCGTCAGGCACGGGAGCTGGACAGGAACAGCATCCTCGCCGCGGCTGGTGAAGCGCGCGCGCTCCTGGCTTTGGGCCGCGGCGACGACGCGAGCGCGATCGCCGAGTGGCTCGCCGAGCGTGCGCCGAGCGATGTGGACTTGATGCTGCTGGTGGCCCGCGTGCGCTGCGATGCGCGAGGGTACCTGGCGGCACTTTCAGCGCTGGAGAACGCGCGACGCCTGGCTCCGATGCGGGCCGACGTCATGCGCCTGACGGGCGATGTGGCGCGGGCGATGGGCGACCGCCCGCGCGCTGAGGACGCGTACCGCTATGCGCTGACTCTGGACCGGGATTCTGCCGCTGTGCGGCTCGAGCTCGCCCGCCTGCTGATCGCGCGCGAAGCCTTCGATGAAGGGGAGCGTGAGCTGCTCATGGCGCTGGACACGGTGCCCTCGTACGCGGAGGCGGCACTGGAGCTGGCCTCGCTGCGGCGCGGGCGCGGTCGCGCGGCCGAGACGATACCGCTGCTGGCGGATCTGTTGCTACGCGAACCGTATCACTTCGATGCCCTCGCGGCGTTAGGCGAGTCGCTCATGCTCTGTGACCGTCAGGCCGACGCGCGCGTCGCTTTCGAGAGGGTTCTGCGCTTTGTCCCGGTGCACGGCGCGGCGCTCTACTTCTCCGGGATGCAACTGTCCGAAGAACACCGCTACGACGAAGCGATCGAACGCTGGGCGGCGCTGATCGCGGCGCAGCCGGAGAGCGACTTCGCACGTCGCGCGCGCATCGCGGCGCGTTCGGCGGGGGACCTGCGGCGCATTTTCGCGGCGCGCGAGCGAAAGGGGGCGGCGTAGATGGCGATCGAAGGACCGCTTCGGGAGCTTGGCATCCACGACGTCTTCCAGCTGCTGGATTTGAGCCGGAAGACGGGGCGGCTGCGCGTCACGTCCCTACTGCGCGACAATGAAGGGGCGGTCTACTTCGATAGCGGCCGCGTCGTCGCGGCGCTGATCCGCAGTAATCCGCACCCGTTAGGCACCCTGCTTATGCGCGCGGGGAAAGTTGCGGAGGGTGACCTGGCCCGCGCGCGCGCCATGCAAGCCGGCGACCCGCAGCCGCGCCGCCTGGGCGAGATCCTCGTCTCTATTGGCGCCCTTACGCCGAAAGAATTGGAACGCCAGGTGCGCCTCCAGGTCGAGGCCGTCATTTTCGAATTGATGTCATGGCGCGAAGGACATTTCTCCTTCAGCGAGGGGCAGCTGGGCGAAATCTCGGCCGACGCGCTGACGAGTATCTCGACAGAGTCGCTGCTCATGGAAGGAGCGCGACGCATCGACGAGTGGGCGCGCATCGCGCACAAGATCCCGCACCTGGACATGATCCCCGCGCTTGCGTCGATCGACGAAGCGCATCCGTCCCTGCTGGACTTGCTGCCGCACGAGTGGGAAGTGCTGTCCATGATCGATGGTCGCGCCGATCTGCGAACGATCGCTACGGCGTTAGGTACCAGCGACTTCGACGTGGCGCGCATCGCGTACGGCCTTCTCTCGACCGGTGTGATCGAGCTACGCGAGCGTCCACGCACGCCTAACGCCGGCGCCCCGGATTCCCCCGCCGACGCGAACACGCTCGCCGCCGCGCGACAGGCATTGCGCGAACGGCGTCTGGCCGACGCGTTGCGTCTGGCCACCCGCGCGGCAGCCGACGCACCACGCTCGCTCGAGACGCGCCTCGTCCTCGCCCGCGTACTCCTCGAAGAACGCCGTGACGCCGAAGCCGAAGAGGAATTGCGCAGAGCGCAGGAGATCGATCCGGCGTCGGCGCTCCCGCTGGTGGAGCGTGGACGCTTCGCCGCGCGACGCGGTGCCTTACGAGACGCTGTCGAGGCGTGGCAGCACTATCTCGCGAAGCACCCCGGCGCCGCGAACGGAGAAGGCGATCGTGTTCGCGAAGCCGCGGAACTTGCCTCGCGGCTGGACAAGGTGCTCGAGGAGCTCGCCGATGTCTGACGAGATCCGACGACTCAGCGACGCTCTCGCCAGCGACCCGGCAAGCCTCGCGTTCGTGCCCCTCGCCGATGCGCTGCGTCGTGGTGGGCAGCCCGCCGTCGCCCTGCGTGTCGTGCTGCGCGGGTTGGAGCGTCACGCGTACAACGCCGACGCGCATGACGTGGCTGCGCGCATCTACGTCGATATGGGCGAGCGCGGGCGCGCGAAGGACGAGTGGGAAATGGCGCTCAAGATCGCGGCCGGTCACGTCGGCGCACTGCGTGGCCTCGGATTCCTCGCGTTTCAGCGCGGTGATGTCTCCACCGCTGAACGGCACCTGCTCGACGCTGCGGAGCGCGCCCCGGACGACGCCGGCATCCGCACGGCGCTGGATCGCCTGCGCATGACGCGCGGACCGGAGCATGGCTCGAACGGCGCGACGCCACCAGCGCCGGCGTCGCGCGTCACGTATGTCGTCGCCGAACCGTTAGGCGAGTTGCTCATCGACGCAAATGGGCTCGTGCTCGCGGGCGAGTTGCGTGATCGGACCGGCGCGGATGTTTCGGCCAGCGTCGGCGCCGAGCTTACCGGCGTGCGCGCCGAAGCCGAGCAAGCGCTCGCGCGGCTCGGGCTGGGCGCGTGGCAGGCGCTGAGCATCGATGCCACGACGGCCGCCGTGGGACTGGCGCCGGCGCCTAACGGCGCTGTGACGCTGGTCGCCGCCGCGCCCGGTACCGCGCCGGGCCTCTTCCGGCGGCATCTGCAGCGCGCTCGGCAGCGCGCCGTGACGTTCTTCGAGGCGACGGTATGATAGCGCCGCTCGACGCCGTGCTCGATCCCGTCGCCCGCACGCGCGGCGTGCGCGCCGTTGTGCTGGCCGCGGAAGACGACGGGGTGCCGATACATGCGATCGCGCAGACGGATGTGGATGCCGAAACGCTCACCGCGTTAGGCTGCCGTCTGTATCGCAGCGCGCGTCTCGCGAGCGAACGGGCCGGCTTCGGCGCGTCGAGCATCATGCACGTGGAGGCGGAGGGCGGGCAGGTTGTCGCCGCCCGAGCCGGTCGCGCTGTGGGAGCGCTCGTGCTCATCATCCTCGCCGACAGCGACGCCAACACAGGGGCGCTGCGCCTCGTTCTGGCCCGGGCTGCGACAGCGGCGGCGGACGCCGCGTGATGACGCGCGCCGTCGAGCCTTGGCTGGCGACGCCGCTGGCGCGCTTCGTTCGCGACGCGGGCGTGCGCTGCGCGCTCGTGCTCGAGCCGAGCGGACGTGTCCTGGCCGCGCACGGCTTCACGAAGTCCGTGGACGTGATGTCGGCGTGCGCGCTGGCGGCGGGCATTCACGCGACGGCGACGGAGCTGGGCCGCATGGCGCAGGACGCGCCGTACGGCGCGCTGCACTACCGCGGTGCGACCTCGCAGCTGTTCCTCTCGCCGCTCGTGGCGCAGGCGCGCGTACTCGTCGTGCTCGCGGTGTTCGACGAGGAATCCTCGTTAGGCCATGTGCGCGTTTGCTTCGCGGACATGGTCGCCGCGGCTGGTAGCGCATCGGCGGGCGTGGAAGCGTCCCGGCCGCCGCTCGACGCGGACTTCGAGCGCGATCTCTCGCGCAATCTGGCCGTCCTATTCGGTCGAGCCTAACGCCAGATGCCAGTCGTCAACTACTCCGCGCGCGAGATCGTCTGCAAGATCGTCTACGTCGGACCAGGCAGGTCCGGCAAGACGACCAACCTGCAGTACATCTACGATCGCGTGCCGAGCAACCGACGCGGCACGATGGTGTCGCTCGCGACGCAGACCGAGCGCACGCTGTTCTTCGACTTCCTGCCACTGGAGCTGGGGACGATCTCCGGCTTCTCCACGCGCTTCCAGCTGTACACGGTTCCCGGGCAGGTCTACTACCGCGCCACCCGGCGTCTCGTGCTGCAGGGCGCCGACGGCGTCATCTTCGTCGCCGACAGTCAGCGCCGTCAGTGCGACGACAACGTCGAGAGCCTCCGCGACCTGCACGAGTATCTGGCCGAGCAGGGCGTCGACCCGCGCGAGTTCCCGCTCGTTATGCAGTACAACAAGCAGGATCTGCCGCGCGACTTGATCCTGTCCACGGCAATGCTCGATGAGACGCTGAACTTCCGTGGCGTCCCGAGCTTCGCCGCCGACGCGCTGCACGGCCCCGGCGTCTTCGAGACGTTGCGTGCCGCCGCGGAGCTCGTGCTCGGCAAGCTCAGCGCGCCTGCCGCCGCCGGAATCGGCGGGGGAAGTGAACGATGATCGACGGCCGCTTCCGCTTCGACAACTTCGTCGTCGGCGCAGCGAACCGGCTGGCCGTCTCCGCCGTGCGCGCCGTAGCGGACACGCCGGGCGTCGTGTACAACCCGCTCTTCATCTACAGCTCGTCCGGCCTCGGCAAGACGCACCTGCTCGGCGCGTTAGGCATGCAGGTGAAGCACCTGCACCCCGATCTGCTTGTGGAGTACGCCACGTTGGATGACTTCGTGGATCAGTTGCACAGCGCCATCGCATCGGGACAGGCGGAAGCGTTCAAGCGCCGCTACCAGAGCATCGGCGTGCTACTGCTGGACGACGTGCAATTCCTGACGGGAAAGCCGGAGACGCAGAGCGAGATGCTGCGCGTGCTCAACGCGCTGCAGGCGAGCGGTCGCCAAGTAGTGATGACGAGCGATCGGCCGCCCAGCGAAATCGCCGACGTCGATGAACGGCTCGTCACGCGACTATCCGGCGGATTGATCGTCGACATCGGCGCACCGGATTACGAAACGCGTGTGGCGATCTTGCGGCACAAGTGCCAGGAACGCGGCGCGAGTTTCCCACCGGGAGTGCTCGAAGAAGTCGCGCGCGTCAGCGCGGCGAATGTGCGCGAGTTGCAAGGGACGCTCAACAGGCTCATCGCGCAGCAGGCGATTCTCGATTCTCCAATTGGAGTCGAGGAAGCGCGCACGATGCTGGGGAACGTCAACAGCAACGGACTCCCTAACGAGTTCGAGAGCTTCCTGAGCGACGTCGCGGTCGCCGTTGCGCAACACGTGGAAGGTTGGCGCGCGAAGCTCTCCGAGCGGATCAATCACTGGACACGCCAGGGGTTCCGCGCGATGGCGCTGGAGCAGGCGATGGCGTCTGCCGAGATGCCGGCGGACCTCGACGCGCTCGATGCGCGTTTCGCAGCCACGGTCGAGCGCTTGCGTTCGCTCGAGGCGGAAGCCGTGCGCATTAACCCCGCGCACGCGGGCCTCGCAATCTTCCGCGACCCGGAGCGAGTTGCCGACGCCGAAGCCTTTGTCGCAGCCGAGCAGTCGAGTCAAGCGACGCTGCCGGCGCCTGACGAGACACTCAGCTTCGACTCGCTGCGCCAGACGGCACAGAACGAAGTGGCGCTCCTGGCGGCTCGCGAGATCATTGAGCACCCGGCCTCACGCTACAACCCGTTAGTTGTCGTCGGGCCCACAGGTGCCGGGAAGACGCACCTCGTGCACGCCATTGCCAACGCGCTGCGCCAGCGGAACGGCCGCGTGGTTCGCGTCGCGTGCACGACCGGCGAGGCATTCGTCGAGGAGCTGATCGCCGCCGTGCAGCAGGGGACCGTCGAGCGCTGGCGCGCCAAGTATCGCTCGTGCGACGTGTTCGTGCTCGACGGCCTGGAGGCCGTTGCGGACAAGGAGCTGACGCAGGACGAGTTGTTCCACCTGTTCAACGCGCTGGCAACACGCGGAGCGCAACTCGTGTTCGCGACGCAGCACGAGCCAGCGGCGTTAGGCACGCTCGCCGAGCGTATGCGTTCGCGCCTGGAAGGTGGGCTTGTCGTGCACGTCGCCGCGGAGGTGACGAAGCCCGCCGAGGTCAAGAAGGCGGGCGAGGCGAAAAAGGCGGCGAGGTCGCGCGCCAAGCCGATCGTGAGCGCGGCCGTAGCCCGACGCCTAACGCCACTCAGCATCACGCCGCCGGAGGGAGTGCCCGAGACCGTACAGGGCGTGTCCGATACATACTTTCTCGACGTCGAGAAGATCGTGCTCGATTGGCCCGACGCCGACGGCTTGTTGATCGAGGAGATGCGCTGATGGCAATTCGCGGCAATCTCCGTGAAGCGAGTCTCCCCGACGTGCTGCAGCTGCTGGCGATGGGGAAGAAGACCGGCTGTCTCAGCATCGCCCAGAAGCAGAGCTTCGGAAACATCTACTTCAATAAAGGGCGCATCTCGTTCGCCTCGGTTGTCAACCGGCGCGACAGGTTAGGCGACGTGCTGGTGAAGCACGGTCTCATCACGAGAGCCGAGCTCGACTCCGCCATCGCGGAGCAGACGCATCAGCCGGAACGCCGTCTGGGCGAGATCCTCGTCGCCAAGCAGATGATCGCGCGCGAGGAATTGCACCGATACATCAAGCTGCAGATCGAGGAAGCGGTCTACTTCCTCTTCACGTGGCACCAGGGGACGTTCGCGTTCGAAGGCGACGTCAAGCCTGACGAGCAGGATTTTCTCGTCTCGATCAATCCTGAATCCTTGCTGCTGGAAGGCGCGCGCCGAATCGACGAATGGAGCGAGATCGAAAAGCGCATTCCCAGCTTCGACATCGTCTACCGACTCGATCGCGAGCGGCTGGAGACGAGCGGCGTCGCCCTAACGCCAGAGCAGGAGCACCTGATCCCATTGCTCGACGGTGAGCGCGACGTCACCGCGCTGATCGACGACACGGGAATGGGCGAGTTCGATGTTGCGAAGGCGCTGTACGGGTTGATGACAGCCGGATTCGTGCATCCGATCGGAAGACGTGAACCAGCGCCGGGTCCCACCGTCGACGTGCGCGTCGCTGAGCATCGTAACCTTGGCGTCGCTTTCTACAAGACGGCGATGTATGCGGAATCACTGCGCGAATTCAGGCGCGTCGCTGAGCTGCGGCCGCGTGATGCACACGCCGAGTTCATGACCGGCCTGGTTGCCTTACGCGAGAAGCGCTTCGAAGACGCCACACGATTGTTCAGCGTCGGCGCGACACGGCCGGGGAGTGGAGCATCCTGGCACGTGAATCACGCGATCGCGCTGTGGATGAGCGGCCACCTGCAAGAAGCCGACGCCGCACTCACGGCCGCCGCACAGGCAGCACCTAACGACGCCGCCGTGCAGCTCGCGAGAGTTTCCCTCGCCGTGCGACGGCGCGATTTCGCCGCCGCGCGCACATACATCATGGCTTCCGATGCCGCCTACGGGCAGCGCCCGCGACCCGCGGTGTGGTACCACTACGCCGGCGTAATTGCCGCGCTGAACGGCGACCTCGAGGCGGCGCTGGCCGTGTGGAATGTCGGGGTCTCCAAGCACCCGCATGCCGCGATCCTGCACAACGACTTGGCCGCCGGATACGAGCGTCGCGGCCGAAACGAGGACGCGTTGAGCGCGGCGGAGCGCGCGGCGCTCGAGGAGCCGGCGTTGGCGCAGGTACACAAAAACCTCGGCGATCTGCACTACCGAAGCGCTCGTTATGACGACGCGCTCGAATGCTATCAACGCACGATTCGCATCCGGTCAGATCTCGGCGGCGACGTATACCTCAAGGCAGGAAACATCCGCTACCGCCGCGGCGAGCGTGACGAAGCCGCCAAGTACTGGCAGCAGGCGTTGCAGCTCACTCCCGACAACGCCGCGGCGCGCAACAATCTCGAGCTGGCGAAGCGGCTGCCGTGACGTCGACTTCTCTGCCGCCGCGAACGTCTCCGGAGCTCTCCGTCGGCGTCGCGCAGTGGGCCGTGCTGCGTCAGCACGGCACGCTCTGGTCGCACGGATTGGGTTCCTGCGTCGCGATCGTGCTGTACGACGCGAGCACGCAGACCGCCGGTCTCGCGCATATCCTGCTGCCTAACGAGAATTACTCGCGCGATCGCTCGCGCGCCTCAAAGTTCGCGGATGCTGCGGTTCCGCACCTTATCGCTGAAATGCGTCGTGCCGGCGCGCGCGGCACTTTGACGGCAAAACTCGTCGGCGGCGCCAGCATGTTCGGATCGCTGCTCTCGAAAACGGGTGTCAACATGGGGGCTCGCAATATCGTTGCCGCCCGCGAGGCGCTGCGTCGGGCCGGAATCAGCATCGCCGGCGAGGACGTCGGCGGCGACTTCGGACGCACGATCTCGGTCTCTGTCGTAAACGGCAAAGTCACCGTACGTTCGATGGAGCGAGGGACGCATGAGATCTAAGCCGCACCGCGTCCTCATCGCCGATGACAGCGCGCTCCTGCGCAGCGTCGTCAGCGATATTCTCGAGCGCAGCGGCGAGTTCACAGTCGCGGGTTTTGCCGCTGATGGACACGAAGCGATCCAGCTCGTGCACGACCTGAATCCCGACATCGTGACGCTGGACGTCGAGATGCCGGGCCTCGATGGTCTGCACGCGTTAGGCTACATCATGAGCGAGGCGCCGCGTCCCGTAATCGTGTTGTCGGCGCTCGATGCGACGGGCGGCGCGGTGCTCGCGATGCGCGCGCTGGAGCTCGGCGCGCTGGAATTCGTGCGCAAGCCAGCGCGGCCCGACGAAACAGATACGCTCGCGGCCCCGCTGCTGGAGGCGCTGCGCGCGGCGACGAGCGCGAACTTGAGCGCGACACGAGTTCTTGCCCGGCCAAAGCTTCAATCGCAGGGTGGTCCGCGGCCGACAACGTCCGCCTCCATCGCTGTGGTGATCGCTGCATCGACTGGTGGGCCACGCGCTTTAGCCGAGGTCATACCAGCGCTTCCCGCAGGTCTCGACGCTGCCGTGCTCATTGTGCAGCATATGCCGAGCGGATTCACGCGCGGCTTCGCCCAGCGTTTGGACGCGCTCAGCCAAATGTGGGTGCGGGAGGCCAAGGGGGGCGAGCGCCTCGCCGTCGGCAGCGTGTACGTCGCGCCGGGCGGCCTGCACATGGGCATCATCGCGCGGCAGGACGGCCCCACGGTGACAATCACAGACGGACCGCCGATCTGGGGGCTCCGCCCAGCTGCCGATCCGCTCTTCGCGTCAGCCGCCACGCTGTTTGGCCCGCGTGCGATTGGCGTCGTGCTTACGGGGATGGGGCGCGACGGCGCGGGTGGTCTAAGCGCCATCCGGCGGGCGGGCGGCTACGGGCTCGTCCAGACCCCCTCCAGCGCGGTCATCGCTGGGATGCCTACGGCGGCGCTCGCCGAAGGAGGCGCCAACCGTGTGATCCCGCTAACGGAAATGGCCGCCGCCATCACGGGCGCGGTCTCGCGCTCTGCGGCTCAGTGGCGCGCGGCGGTGTGACCCGCTGAGAGCCAATCCTGTCTTATATCAGATGGATACCGTCACTTACGCATCGACCTCGATCACGGCCGGATCAACCGGCGGGCGCGACGCTTTGCTCGTCCGCATCGGCCGCGAATTCGTCGCGGTTTGGCTCGATTCAGTCGTGTCGCAAATGGAGGAGCTGGATGTGAGACCGCTCCCCGACTGGCGAACCGGCGTCGCCGGCCTGCTGCGCGCGGGCGATCACTTCGTGCCGCTGTACCGACCCGAAGAGACGTTAGGCATTGCGCGGGACGCCGCAACGCGCGAGCGCTGCGCGATCGTCGTGCGTGCCGGCGGGTCTTCCATAGCGCTCGCCGTGGACGAGCCGCTGGACGTCCTAACGATCGATCGGGCGACTCTGCGCCAACCTCCTGCTGCAATCGCGGACGACGGCCTGGTGCAAGCGCTCACGTGGTCGAACGGCGTCCTCGTTTCAGTGCTGGATGCAGCGACGCTCGTGGCGACGTGCCAGTCGGCGGCGCCTGTGAATGCGGAGCGACCCCAATGACGGCCACGGCACCGAGCGTTCGTCTCGTCACGTTCCGGTTAGGCGGCGATCTCTTCGCCGCGCCGATCGAGGCTGTCGAGCGGGTGCTGCGATACCAAACGCCGCGCGTCGTGCCGAATCTCCCCGCGTGGATCGGCGGCGTGATCGAATACGGCGACCGCATCGTGCCGGTCATCGATCTGCGGCGCCGCTTCGAAATGCAGTCCGCGCCGATCACGACGCAGATGCGCCTTCTCGTGCTCTCGGCCGCAGGCGAGTGGGCCGCGGTCCTTGTCGACGCCGTCATTGACGTGCGCACAATTCAAGCGGCTGAGCTGGTCGCGCCGCCGCCACTCTTTCGCGGCCTTGCCGCGGAGTATCTGCGCGGCGTCATCAAGCGCGACGATCAGCTCGTAATCGTGCTCGATACCGATCGGCTTCTGACTTCCAGCGAGCGACTGGTGCTCGCAGGCGCAGTCGATGTCAACGAGCATACTGTCTAGCGACACGCTCGCGGATCACCGCGACGCGGCGGATCGGCTGGACGCGGAGTTGGGGCAACCCGACGCGGCCGCACGTCGCGACGATATCAAGGCCGAGATCATCGCGCGCTATAAGGCCGTGGACCGCGACCTCCAGGAGCTCGTCAACCTGAAGGAGCGTCTGCGCGAAATGGCGCAGCGCTGGAAGACGCTCTCGCCCGCATCGGAGACGACGCCGCCGCCGATGAGCATGCCGGCGCCCAAGAGATCGGAGCCTAACGCTGCCGATGATGCGCTGAGCGCAGTTGACAGAGCGACACCGCCGCCGAACAAGGCGATGAGCGCCGTCGAGACCTCGCAGCGCATGGATCGGCTGAACGCATCGACGTACATCGAAAAGAGCTGGAGCCTGATCGCCATCGGCGATCACGCGGGCGCCGAAGCGGCCATCAGCAAGGCCCTGGAGTTCGCGACCGACAGCGTCGAGGCGCGCTCGCTCCTCGGCTGGGCGCAAATGCTGCAGGAGAAGTACGACGATGCGTTAGGCAACTTCCAGCAAGTGCTCATGGCGGAACCGGCCAACGCGCTCGCGCGCGTCAACGTCGGCTACATCTGTCTCAAGAAGGGGATCTTCGGCGAAGCCATCGAGCACCTGTCCAAGGCGCTGCGGCTGGACAACGATCGTAAGGCGACGCTGTACGCCAACTTCTACCTCGGCATGCTCTACTTTCAGCGCGAGATGTACGAGGATGCTGAACAGTTCTATCGCAAGGCGATCGCGCTGGGTCCCAACCTCATCGAAGCGCACTATGAGCTTGGCCGCACGTGCTGGCGCGCGGGCGATCGTGTCAAGGCGATCAGCGCGTGGCGCGACGGAGCGTCGGCGAACAAGTTCAGTCCATGGGGCAAACGCTGTGCGGAAATGGCCCTCCTGGTCGAGGCTGGCGGCGAGCCGTCGTTGGACTCCTAACGAGTACTCTCGCGCTCGCCGCGAGTGCTGGCGCGCAGAACGAGCAGCTTCGCTTACAACAAGGGCGCTTCACCGTGTTCGCCGATCAGCGCGATGCGCTGCTCGCGCGCACAGTGCTGCGTGAAAGCGCCGAGAATGACACGTTTCCCGGACTACCGCGCCCGCGAACTGACGTAACGATCATCATCGCGCGCGATGCGCAGCACATGCGCGAGTTGAGCGGACCCGGCACGCCGGAGTGGGGGATCGCCCTCGCACACCCCGCATTGCGGCGGATCATCATTCAAGGACGCGGCGCGGCCAGCGAAGCCGGCGACCCGCTCATCGCTTTACGCCATGAGCTCGCGCACTTGGCGCTGCACGAGTTCATGGACGATCTGCCACCGCGCTGGTTCGACGAGGGATACGCGACGTACGCCGCAGGCGAGTGGCGCCGCGATGACGCGCTCGCCACGCAAGTCGCGCTCGCGTTGCGCGGCGTGCCCACGCTGGCAGGAATCGACTCTGCGTTCTATGGAGGAGCCACGCGCGCGCAGTATGCGTACGCGCTCGCGCACCGCGCCGTCGCCGATCTCGCTGCGCTGGATCCCAAGCGCGGGCTCTCGCTCCTGTTCGTAGAGTGGCGCGCGCGCGGATCGCTCGACAGCGGCGTGCGGCATGCTTATGGCCTCACGTTAGGCACCTTCGAGGCGATGTGGCGATCGCGGACTCGGCGCCGCTATGGAGCGCTCGGCGTGGTGACCGATCTCACGCTCGCGGTCGTGATTCTGCTCGTCGTGATCGCACCCTTGTACGTTGCACGACGCCGGCGTGACCGACTGCGCCTCGCCGCTCTCAAAGAACGTGACGCCGCCGCGGAACAGCGTGAACGCGAGAGCGCGATCGACGCGCTGCTCGGCGCCAACGACGCGCCAGCCACGCCGCCTCCTTCAGCGACAACTGACGGCCCATCAGCGTAGCTATCGCTCGTCGTGACAACCACATGCTTGACATGTTCCCCATGCGCCGGCATACTGTGAGTGGCTTATGGCAGTACCAACTCAGACGCCGCGTTCGCGGCCGCTTTTGTTTTGGGGGATTGCACTCGCCACGTTGCTGGCGGGCTTCATCGATTTAGCGCGCGGTGGCGAGACGCTCGGACCGGTGCTGCTGGTCATCGCCTATTGCGTGCTGATTCCGATCGCAATTCTCAAGTAGCTCGAGTGCGACGAGAGGGCGTCTGTCACGGCCGGGCGGATAGCTCAGTTGGTTAGAGCGCCTGCCTTACACGCAGGAGGTCGTGGGTTCGAGTCCCTCTTCGCCCATAGCACTCAGCGCACTGGACCCCAGCGTTCAACTAGGGGTATCGTTTTATTACCGTCCTGGAGGAAACTACCGTGAACAAGTTGCGGCGAAGCGCATTCAAAATAGTTGCGCTCGCAGCCGGCCTGACTGCACAAGTGCCGCTGTTAGGCGCTCAGCAGCAGCAGCCGCTACAGCGCGGTCAAACTCCCGGCCCGCGTTTTATGGTCCCGATTCTGCGCACCACTACGACGTCTGAAAAGACGCTCGGGACGCAGGTTGCGGACGCCATTCGCGAACGGCTTGCCGGTGAGTTTTTGATGCGCACGCTCTGGATTATTCCCTGGAGCGACATAAAGAACACACTCGAAGCTTCGGGCTATTCGTCGACGGAACCCCTCAATCCCAACGACACGAAGCAGCTCGCCACGCTCATCCGCGCCGCGGAATACGTCGAAGGGACAATCGCGCGAGAGAACGGCGAGCTATCTGCTGACCTCGACATGTACCTCACGCGCGGCGCCGAAGGACAAGTCCAGCCGCTCGACAAGGTCAGTGGCGCGAAAGCTAGTGACGTGGCGCGGGCCGTCTATAGGCAGATCGAAGACGCGCGCAAGCAGCTTCCGCATGTGGACGCCTGCATGCTCAGCTGGCGTCAAAACAAGTATGCCGAAGCGTTAACCGCGGCGAAAAAGGCAATCGAGGTCTATCCGAGGTCGTCGCTCGCGCGCCTGTGCATGCTCGAGATCTACAGTTCGCAGAAGCTCGGTCCCGATTCGATCATCTCGGCAGCCGAAGGCGTTCTCAAGATCCATCCCGAGAATCGCCGCGCGCTCGCAATGGTCGCGGACGCGTATAGCGAAAAGAAGATGGAAGAGAAGTACATCCAGACGTTGACCAAGCTGCTGGCGGCGAATCCGACCGACGTGCGGTTGCAAGAGCGTGTTGTAAACGCGCTCGCATTGAGTGGCAAGCCAGAGGTGGCCAGACCCATCATCGAAGAAGCCGTTAAGCAGAACCCTGGCGATCCGTCGCTCGTGCGACTGCAGTGGAAGATCTATCTCGCTCTCAAAGACTGGAAAGGCGCGATCACCGTCGGCGAGGAGATGATCAAGACCGACACCGCGGCGGCCGATTCCGGGTTCTATAACGCGCTAATTGGGGCGTATGTCAACGACAGCCAGCCGCAAAAAGGCGCCGAAGCTGCAGCACGTGGCGCGGCCAAGTTCACGACAAACGCTGGGTTCCTTGCCGCGCAGGCGCAGTTACTGAGACAAGTCGGGCAGCTGCCTCAAGCGCTAGAGGCGATCAAGAAGGCGATGGCGATCGATGCCAAGAATCCGCAGTACGCGCTGCAGCAGGCACAGATCTATACTGAAATGCAGCAGCCAGACAGTTCGGTCGGCGCACTGCGCAAGGCACTGGAGAACGGAGCCGAGAAGGCCGTTGTCGGCGGCATGGCGTTGTCGGCAGGGAATCAGATCTTCCGAAAGTTCAATGCGTCGAAAGACACGACTGATCTGATGCGTGCCCTACCGATCGTGAAGTGGGCCGATTCCGTTCGAACATCGCCGACTTCAGCGCTGTTGATCGGCGCGATCAGTCTGTCGATGGCAAACGCGCTGGTTCAGGGCGCGAACGACGTGAAGAGCTGCGAGATGGCGACGCGCGCGGGCGACTTCATCACCGAGGCGCAGATCGTGCTCCCCAAGGCGGCCGCCGAGCAATCCAACCAGGCGACTGTCGCGCAACTCATGACGTCAGTGAACACGCTGTCGCAGTACCCCGAGCGCCAAAAAGCGGCGTTCTGTAAGAAGCAGTAGGCATCACAAATCTTCCGAACCCACGAGGCCCGCCGGTTGATTGGCGGGCCTCGTTATTTTTGTCGGAGTGAGCGCGCCGCAATCGCAAATGATCGCGAGTGTCTACCATGACCCGGTCATGGTGGAGCATGTGGCGTCGCTGCTCGGCAGCGCGGCACATGTGCTGGACGGTACGTTAGGCGGCGGCGGGCATACGCGCGCGTTGCTCGAGCGCGGCGTGCGCGTGACCGCAGTGGATCGCGATCCTGCCGCGATCTCCGAAGTGCGCGCGACACTGACAGAGGACATCGCGTCCGGCCGCCTCAAGCTCTTCGCGACCAACTATGCGGATCTGGCCAGCGTCACCGAGCTCGACGGCGTCACGTTCGACGGGATCCTGTTGGACCTTGGTGTATCGTCGCGCCAGCTCGACGAGGCGTCGCGCGGCTTCACGTTCAGGCCGGGCGCCGAGCTGGACATGCGCATGGATCCCGCGACGCCGGAGTCCGCGGCTGGGTTGCTGGCGCGCGCGTCCGCCGTCGAGCTGGCGTGGATCTTTCGCGAGTATGCGGACGAGCGTCGCGCGATGCGTCTCGCCAAGGAGCTCGTTAGGCGCCGAGCCAGTGGCCCGATGCACACGAGCGACGATCTCGTCGGCGCGATTCGGGGCGCGTTGGGGCCGGAAACCGGACCTGCTGATTTTGCTCGCCTGTTCCAGGCGTTACGCATCGCCGTGAACGACGAGTTGCGCGGGCTGGCGCGCGCGCTGCCCGATTTGCGCGATCGTCTCGACCCGCAGGGGAAATTCGTCGTCATCGCGTATCACTCCGGCGAGGATCGCATCGTCAAGGATGCCTGGCGCGAGTGGACGGCCGACTGCATTTGTCCGCCGCGTCAACCGGTGTGTACTTGCCGAGGGGTGGCGTTAGGCGAGACGCTGACCCGCAAGCCGCTGCTCGCGTCGGATGCCGAAGTCGCACGCAATACGCGCGCGCGTTCGGCGCGGCTGCGCGCCTGGCGTCACGCATGACGAAACGGACCAGCCGCAGCGGCCGACGGACAACGGCGCTCATTCTACTCGCTTTTCTCGTGCTCGCGTCGGCCATTGTCTGGCGTAAATCGGTTGGCTTTTCAGAAGGACAGCGGCTGCGACAGCTCGCCGAGCGGCGCACTGAGCTGGTTTCGAAGCGCACGCGGCTGGAAGGCGAGATCCGTTCCGATCTCACGCTGCGCAAGCTGGGCGCGGTCGTCGAAAAACGGCTCGGTTTGAAGGTCCCCGCCGACAGCCAGATCATTCTTCTCAGGCGTGCGCGCGCCGATTCGCTGCCATAACGATGCTGCGCATCAGCCGGCTCGCCGTTGTCAACTACTCGCTGGTGGCGTTCGCCGGCGCGCTCGTGATAAAGTCGTTTTGGGTCCAGCTCGTGGAAGGAAACCGCTGGTCCGGCCTTGCTGATAACCAGCACTACACCGGATCGGCGTTGCCCGCCAGGCGCGGGACGATCACGGACGCGACGGGCCTAACGCTCGCGGAGAGCCAGCAGCTCATTACGCTGAGCGTCGCTCCGCGCGAAGTGCGCGATGCCCGGAAACTCGAGCGCGCGTTGCTCAAGGTGGGGATTTCGCGCGATGTCGCGCGCAGCGCCGGCGACAAGAAGCGTCGCTGGGTGCCGATTCCGCGGCGCTTCAATCCGTCGGAGGTCGCCGCGCTCACCAAGATGACTGGCGTGTACACGAGCGTCGCGACGCAGCGCGTCACGATTCAGTCCGATGGGATACGGCGGCTTGTCGGGCGCACGCGCGATTCGTTAGGCGTCGAAGGTCTGGAGCTGCTGCTGGACTCCCTGTTGCGCGGGACGACTGGACAAACACGACTCAAACGAGCGCCGCGCGGCGTTCGCATCGAAGTCGACGAGCCGGCACGCCTCGCGCCGCGCGATGGACACTCGGTGACGCTTACGATCAATCACGCGCTGCAGGATATCACGGATCGCGCGCTGCTCGAGGGCGTCAGCGAGCGAAAGGCGACAGGAGGCGATGTCGTCGTACTGGATCCTCGCACCGGCGACATCCTCGCGATGTCCTCTGTACGGCGCGAGATCAAGAGCAACATCGCCAGCACAGTCACGGAGCCTTACGAGCCTGGCTCGACACTCAAGCCGTTCGTCGCGGCGGCGCTCCTGGAGCGCGGACTGGCGCGGCCCGACGAGCAGATCGCCACGCATAACGGCGAATGGAAGAACAACGGCCGCACGATCCACGACGAGCACAAGGCCGCGTCGATGTCAGTCCTGGACGTCATCCGCTTTTCCAGCAACATCGGCATCGCGCAGCTATCGGAACGTCTCACGTCGGCGGCACTGTACTCGCTGCTGCGCGATCTGGGTTTCGGTACCCCAACTGGGGTGCCGTATCCATCTGAGGCGAGTGGCGTCTTGCGCGAGCCGCGCGTCTGGACGGTGCCGTCGCACGCGTCGCACGCAATGGGCTACGAGCTGTCGGTCACACCGCTGCAGCTGGCGCTCGCGTACGCGGCGATCGCCAATGGCGGTGAGTTGCTCGAGCCGCAACTCGTTAGGGAGATTCGCGATGCCGACGGGGTCGTGGTGTACCGCGGCCATCCGCGTGCGGTGCGTCGCGTGATGGGGAAGGCCACCGCTGAACAGCTACGCGATGTGCTCAAGAGCGTCGTCGACAGCGGTACGGCGGTCGACGCCGATCTCGCGACATTCGACGTTGGTGGCAAAACCGGCACGGCGCGACGGACCGCGTCAGGTCGCTATGCGCGCGGCCAGTACACCGCTTCCTTCGTGGGACTCTTTCCGGCGCGCGCGCCGCAACTCGTTCTCCTCGTTAAGATCGACAATCCGGGGACGACGATCTTCGGTGGCCGCGCCGCAGCACCGATCGCCAAATCGATCATCCAGGGAGCGCTCGCGTCGCGTGAGGCACCCTTCGACGCCATCGGCCTCGCAGCCGAACGCTTGGCAAACATTCCGCGCGTCGAGCGCGAGTCGGTTCGGGTTGTGCAATCGGCAGGGACCGCCGTGGTGACGGAGGGCGAGGGAGTTGGGCTCGAGGCGCCGCTGCGCACTGAATCGATCGACCTTGCATCGCTCACGGCGAAGGACAGCTCAGCGCGCGAGTCTGTGACTGTGCCGGATCTCAACGGCGAAACGCTGCGCCAAGCCGTGCGGCGTTTGCATGCCGCGGGCTTTCGCGTGCAAGTGATTGAGGGGAAGGGGAGGGAGACGTGGCCTCCGGCCGGCACTCGCCTTCCACGCGGCGCGCTCGTTAGGGTGCGGCATCGGTGACGGTGGCGCTCTCTGGTCTAACGGAGGCGCTGACGCGGGCGGGGCTCGTCGTCTCGCTGGATGGTACGTTGCCAACGGTAATCACCGCGCTCACGGACGACAGCCGGCGTGTTGTCCCGGGCGCGCTGTTCATCGCCGTCCGCGGCGCGACGGGGGATGGCCACAACTATTTAAAGGATGCTGAGGCAGCGGGGGCTGTGGCGGCCATTGTCGAGACGGGTGGACGAACGGCGCTACCCGCCATTCGTGTGAACGATGGGCGCGCAGCGGCTGCGATCGCCGCGGCTGCGTTTCACGGGTGGCCGGCTACCTCGCTGCGACTTCTTGCCGTGACCGGCACGAGCGGGAAGTCGACCACCGTCGCCATGCTGCGGCATTTGTTCGATGATCCACCAGGTTCGAGCGCGTCGATCGGGACGTTAGGCGTGCTGCGCGGATCGCCGGCGGCTTCGCTTGCTGACATCGGTGGGCTGACCACGCCTGGACCGATCGAACTGCAGCGGGTGCTGCGCGCGCTCGTCCGTGCCGGCGTGAAGACTGTCGCGACCGAAGTCTCCTCGCACGCACTCGACCAGAAACGCGTGGGCACTGTCGCGTTCGACGCTGCTGTGTTCACGAACCTGTCGCACGAGCATCTCGACTACCACGGCACGATGGCTGCTTATCTCGCCGCGAAGGCGATGCTGACGACGATGCTCACGCCTAACGGCGCCGCGGTCGTCAACGCCGACGACGCGGCATGGCGCGACTTGCCCCCCACGCCGCGCCGCATATCGTTCGGCATGCATGTAGCTGCCGACGTCTCCGCGCGCGGCGCGACGTTCGGGCCCACGGGTAGTCGCTGGACGCTCGTCACCCCCGACGGCGAGGCAGACGTCACGCTGCCTTTGCTCGGCGACTTCAACGTCATGAACGCGCTCGCAGCCGCCGCGACCGCGTGGGCGCTCGGAGTGCCTGTCGCCACGATCGCTGCGCGGCTTGGGCGTGTGGAGCAAGTGCCCGGGCGCCTGGAGCGGATATGGTCGCAACCAACCGTGCTGCGTGACTATGCACACAAGCCTGACGCTTTGGCTCGCGCCCTCGACGCCGTGCGACCGTTCGTGCCATCCGGGAAGCGGATCATCACTGTGGTGGGCTGCGGCGGCGACCGCGATCGCGCGAAGCGACCAGTGATGGGCGGCATTGCGCAAGCCAAGAGCGACCTCGTCATCATAACGAGCGACAATCCGCGTACCGAAGATCCGGAGCGCATTCTGGACGAGATGGCCGCTGGCATGACGAACGGAAAGCCCTTCGAGCGCATCGAAGACAGGCGCGCGGCTATCGCGCGCGCTCTCGACGTCGCAGCCCCTGACGATGTGATCGTGCTCGCGGGGAAAGGACACGAGACGTACCAGATCCGTGGCACGACCAAGTATCCGTTCGATGAGCGTGAGATCGTGGAAGAGCTCGCGTTACACCGTAGCAATCGAGCTGACGGCGGATGACGTTCTGGACGGTCGACAGGCTGTGCGACGCTCTCTCGGGAGAGCTGGTCGGCGCGCGCCCGTTAGGCACAACGCGCATCGGCACGATCAGCACGGATACACGCACGGTCAAGGCCGGCGACTGCTTCGTGGCGCTGCGCGGCGAGACGTTCGACGCGCACGACTTTCTCAATGAGGCAGTCGACAAGGGCGCCGCCGCAATCGTCATACACGACGCGCGACGCGCGACCCGTCTGGGGGTCCCTGTCTTCGTCGTGCACGACACGCTCCGCGCGCTGTGGTCCCTCGCGAGCTATCGGCGCCGCGCGTGGGGTGGAGGTGGACGGCCGATCATCGCGGTGGCCGGCTCGAACGGGAAGACAACGACCAAGGAGCTCGTCAACGGCGCGCTCTCGACAACCTTCGAGGTACACGCGACCCGCGGGACCTTGAACAATCACGTCGGCGTTCCGCTCACGCTCCTCTCGCTCGATGATGCAGCCGACCTGGCGATCGTCGAGGTGGGAACGAACCATCCGGGTGAGGTCGCTGCGTTAGGCGCGCTCATCGAACCCACCGTGGCTGTCGTCACGTCGATCGGCGAGGAGCATCTCGAAGGGCTCGGCGACATGGCCGGGGTGCTACGCGAGGAAGTCTCGATCTGCCGAGGGGCTGCGGTGGCCGTCACACCGGCGTCGCAGCCTGAGATCGGCGTGGCTGCGCAGCAACTGGCCGGACGAGTCGTGAACGCCGGATTGGACTCGGGCGACGTGATGCCTAACGGCTATTCGATGAGCGATGATGGGTTTGGAACGCTCACGTTCGCTGACTGCAGCGTAAAGCTGGCGATCCCGGGCATCCACATGTTGCGCAACGCCATGCTCGCCATCGCCACCGCCGAGCTCTGCGGCGTGTCGCGTGAAGCGGCGGCGCGCGGGCTCGCCTCCGTGGCTCCACTTCCAATGCGTGGCGTCTGGCGCACCCTCGGCCGCGCCACGCTGATCAACGACGCGTATAACGCAAATCCGGCGTCGATGCGGGAGGCGATCACCCTCCTGGACACTCTCAAGACCGGCCGGCAGCGCGTGCTCGTACTCGGCTCCATGCTGGAGTTAGGCGCGCACAGCGACGCGTATCATCGCGAGATCGCCGAGCGAGCGCTCAAGTCGTCGGCCGGAGTTGTGGCAGCAGTCGGCGAGTTCACCCGTGCATTCCAACAGCTTGGAAACCACAATGGCCGCGTTGTTGTCGCGGATACCGCCGAAGCGCTGTGGCCGCAGCTGGAGCCGCGGCTCGCGCCTGACGCGGTCGTACTGCTCAAAGCCTCCCGCGGCGTGCGACTCGAGCGACTGGTACCATTCATCGAGGCGTGGGCCACGCCAGCAGCCTAACGTCATTCCCGCAACCACGTGCTCCATCTAATCCTCACGCCATTTCTCGATGACTTTCCGTCGCTGCGGTTGATCACGTACATCACCTTCCGCGCGGGCGCGGCGGCCGTAACGGCTCTGCTCGTGGCGTTTATCGTGGGGCCGTCGATCATCAGGCGTTTACGCGCAATGGCGCAACAGGTCGTGCGCGAAGGGACGCCGGACACGCACAAGGCGAAGGGAGCGACGCCGACGATGGGCGGACTGATCATCCTCGCCGCCGTGTTCATTGCGACGCTGCTCTGGGGCCGCCTGACGAACACGTATGTCTTGCTGGCGTTGCTCGTCACACTTTGGATGGGAGGCATCGGCTTCCTCGACGACTACCTCAAGCTCAAGCAGAAGCGGGAAGGGAAAAAGAACGAAGGGCTCGTTGAGCGCTACAAGCTGGCGGGCCAGGTGTCGATCGGCGTGTTGTTAGGCTTGATCCTCTGGCTCGCACCGCCGTCGCAGTTGCCGGGCGCGTCGACGACACTCCCGTTCTTCAAGTATGTGCTCATTGTTCCGGTTACCGCGTGGCTCGCGTGGCTGTACGTGCCATGGGTTGCGTTCATTCTCACAGGAACGAGCAATGCGGTGAACCTTGCGGACGGACTGGACGGTCTGGCCGCGGGCCTCGCCGCGATCGCTCTCTCGGTGTTCGTGTTCTTCGCCTACGTCATGGGCCGCGTGGACACGAGCGCGTATTTGCAGCTGTACTACCTGCGCGGGTCCGGCGAGCTGGCGGTCTACTGCGTCGCGCTGGTAAGCGCGTGCATCGGCTTCCTCTGGTTCAATGCGCACCCCGCACAGGTCATCATGGGGGATACCGGAGCGCTCGCGTTAGGTGGGGCGATCGGCGCGGTTGCGCTGCTACTCAAGAGCGAGCTCATTTTGGCCATCGTCGGTGGTGTGTTCGCGGCGGAGACGCTGTCGGTCATCATCCAGCGCGTGGTGTTCAAGTACCGCAAGAAAAAAAACGGGCTGGAGTACGCGCAGGCGCATCGGGTATTCAAACGCGCTCCGCTGCACCATCACTTCGAGCTGTCTGGTTGGACCGAGACGCAGGTGGTCTTTCGTTTCTGGATCCTGGGCATCCTGTGCGCGTTCCTCGCGCTCACGACGCTCAAGCTGCGTTAGTGCCGGAAGAAGTCGCTGTCATCGGGCTCGCCCGCAGCGGCGTGGCGGTATCGAAGCTCCTCATCCGCCAAGGGGAACGCGTGTACGCGTCGGATGCGAGCCGCACGGCCGCGAGTGAGTCTGCAGTCGCCGAGCTCACGGCGTTAGGTGCTGCTGTAGACGTTGGACGGCACGATGTGGCGCGTGTCGCAAACGCGCGGTACGTCGTTACGAGCCCGGGCGTCCCGCCAAATGCAGCGCCGTTGGCCGCGGCCCGTGCCGTCGGAAAGGAAATCCTCAGCGAAGTCGAGATAGCGCTGCGGGCGCTACCTAACACGCGCTACATCGCCGTAACCGGCACGAAAGGGAAATCGACGACGACCAGTCTGATCGCCAAGCTTCTCAAGTCACTCGGTCTCGACGCCGAGGATGCTGGAAACATTGGCACGCCACTGAGTCTGCTCCCGCTTCGCGAAAAACAACCGTCGTGGGTGGCGCTCGAGATCTCGTCGTTCCAGTTGCACGACACGCCGAGCATCGCGCCAAGCGTCGGCGTCCTAACGAATCTCGCTCCCGATCATCTCGATCGGTACGACGGCGACGTCAGCGCCTATTACGCGGACAAGAAGCTGCTCTTTCGCAATGCCAGGCTTGAGTCCAAACGGGTCGTGAACGCCGACTTTCCGGAAGTACTCGAGCTCGTGAAGGGAACGCCAGGCACCGAGTACAGCTACTCTGTCGAGTCGACTGCGCACGCCTGGCTCGACAAACAGCGCGATCGCCTCATGCTGTTCGAAGAAGAGCTGCTACCGCGATCGCAGCTACCTCTCGCCGGCAATCAGAACGTCGCGAATGCGCTCGCGGCTGCGTTGGCTGTGAGCGTCGCGGATCCCGCACACCAAAGCGACGACGCTCGCTCACGGATGCGCGCCGCGCTGACGCAGGCGGCTCCGCTGCCGCATCGCTTTCAGCCTGTGGGTGAGTTCGCAGGGGTGCTTTGGGTCAACGATTCCAAGGCCACCGATGTGCTTGCGGCGCGCGTCGCAATTGAGAACATGACGCGGCCAACGGTCCTGCTGCTCGGCGGCAGGGGAAAGGGCGAGTCATACGGCGGGCTGCGTGACGCCATCAGCGCGCACTGCCGAGCCGTGATTGCGTACGGAGAAGAGGGCGACAAGATTGCGGCGGACCTGGCGGGAGCATCGCGCATCGAGCGCCTAACGGGCGACTTCGATACCGTGCTGCGGCGCGCCCGCGCGCTCGCTCAGCCGGGCGACGCGATTCTGCTGGCTCCGGCGGTAACGAGCTGGGACATGTTCAAAGACGCCGAAGAGCGCGGGGCAGCCTTCGCGGCATTCGCCCGCGCAGAAACGTCATGATGGAAAAGACCAACGTTCGCACGCGCTGGGCGATGTCGGTCGAGGCCCGCGGACTTACAGTCATCACAGCAGTGTTGGCTGTCTTCGGCCTGGCCACGCTTTACAGCGCGAGCGCGATCGTCGCGTTGCAGGAGGGCGCTCCGGCGACGCACTATTTCTTTCGCCAGGCGATCGGGATGGGTGCCGGCATCGTCGTCTTCGCGATCGCTGCCAAAGTGGACGCCGAGCGATGGCGCAAGCTTGCCTGGCCGCTGATGCTTGGTACTGCAGGTGCGATGCTCCTGACAGTGCTCCCGTTCACCCGCAGCATCGCGCCTGAGGTCAATGGCTCTCGACGATTCCTACTCGGCACGTCGCTGCAACCCTCCGAGCTTGGCAAGCTCGCGATCGTCATCTGGACGGCCATGTTGCTCGTGAAGAAGGGACCCGACGGCATGCGTCGCCTAACGAAAGGTCTGCTGCCGTTTCTCGTCGTTGTCGGCGCGCTCGGGCTGCTGGCGATCTTTCAGCCGGATCTCTCGGTCGCGATGATGTACACGCTCGTCATGGCGATCATCCTCTTCGCCGGCGGCGTGCGCATCGGCCACTTCGTGGCACTCGGCATTATCGCGACGCCCATCTTGTGGAGCAAACTCCAGGAGCTGCAGTACGCTATGCAGCGCGTGCTGGCGTACCTCAACCCAACAACGGCGCAGGACATCGGGTATCAGCTGAAGCAGTCGCTGATCGCCGTCGGTTCGGGAGGGTTGCTCGGCAACGGCTTTGGCAACGGTCGGCAGGCATACGGCTTTATCCCGTTCGGCCAAACCGATTTCATCGCATCCAACGTGGGCGAGGAGTGGGGCTTCATTGGAATGCTGTTCCTCGTCGTCATCTACGCGGTCTACACATACCTGGGGATACGCATCGCAAGGAATGCGCGCTCGCCCTTCCTGCAGCTGGTGGCAGTCGGCCTAACGGTGACGCTGGCGATTACGGCGTATCTGCACATCGGCGTGGTAATCGGATTGCTCCCGACCACGGGCCTTACGCTGCCGTTCGTGTCCTATGGACGTTCGAACCTGCTGCTGTCGTTCCTCATGACCGGCATCCTCGTGAACATCGGCAGCAACAAAGAGCGAGTGCATGGCGCGGCGGCGACCGACCCGCTCGTGGCGCCCGGGTGAACGTTCTCTTTGCGGGGGGCGGGACCGGAGGGCATCTCTATCCCGCGCTCGCGATCGCGCGGGCGCTAGTAAAGCGAGAGCCTAACGTACAGCCGTTCTTCATCGGAGCCCGGCGCGGGGTGGAACACGACGTGCTGCCGGGGACGGGTTTCCCGCACATCCTGCTCGACCTGCATCCGCTCTATCGTAGCGCGCCCTGGAAAAATGGGCGCACTTTATGGTCGCTCTTCGCCGGCTGGCAAGCGATCAAGTCGATCGCGCGACAGCAACAGGCGCGGCTCGTCGTCGCGACCGGCGGCTACGCTGCGGGAGCCACGATCGCATATGCCGCCACGTCGCACACGCCGCTCGTGCTGCAGGAGCAGAACTCGTTCGCCGGCCAGACAATCAGGGTGGGAAGCCGCTTCGCACGCGAGATCTACCTCGGCTTCCCCGAAGCGTCCCGGTCACTGCCGTTAGGTGCTCGCGCTCGCTGCTTCGATACTGGTAATCCGATCGAGCCTCCCCTGGCTCACGCGGACCGACCGCCTCGCGACAAGGCTCGGGCGAAGTGGGGCTTCACACCCGGCGTCAGCCCAGTGGTGCTCGCGTTTGGCGGCAGTCAGGGCTCCGCGGCACTCAATGACCTCGTTGCTGGCTGGCTTGCCGGCGCGGCTCACGCGTCGTCCGACGTCCATGTGATTTGGGCGACGGGGAAGGACCACCACGATCGTTACGCGCACCTTGCATCGAATCGAGTCGCGATCCGGCCGTACCTCTCGCCGATTGCCGAGGCGTATGCGGCTAGCGACATCGCGCTCACACGCGCTGGTGCGATGACAACCGCCGAGCTTTGTGCGTGGGGCATTCCGTCGGTCCTTGTTCCGCTGCCGACGGCCGCGGCCGATCATCAGACCGCGAACGCGAGGGCCCTCGAGGCTGCGGGGGTCGCGATCCGTGTCGACCAGAAAGAGACCACGGGGCTTCAGCTGGGCGAGGTCGTGACGCGCCTTGCGCACGATGCTAAGGCGCGCGACGAGATGGCACGACGGGCTTTACAACGTGCACGACCTGAGGCGGCTGATACCATTGCCAGACGAATACTTACACTGTTGGGTTCAAGTAGATCATAGGCCAAAGGCCGAAGGTCAAAGGTCAAAGCTTCGCCATGTCGCTGCTCGACACTTCCGATCCTCGTCCCGTGCACTTCGTGGGGATCGCTGGTGCTGGAATGAGCGGGCTCGCTGAGTTGCTCGTGCGCCGCGGCGTGCGCGTGACCGGCTGCGACGCAAGCCCGACCGACGAGTGTCGCCGTGATCTCGCACGCATCGGGATCGACGTGATTGCAGGACACAGCGCCGCGCATGTAGCCGGCGCGCGGGTGCTCGTCGTCACGTCCGCGATGCCAAAGAACCACCCAGAGCTGGAAGCCGCTCGCGCGGCCGGCGTACCCATTGTTAGGCGCGCCGAAGCGCTCGGCGAGGCGACGCGCGTCGGCGACGTTGTTGCGATCGCTGGCACTCACGGCAAGACCACAACGACGGTCCTAACGACTGAGGCGCTGGCTTCGGCGCGACTCGAGCCCACCGGCCTTGTCGGCGGCCGAGTGTCCGACTGGAATGGGAACCAACGCGCGGGATCGGACCGGCTGTTCGTTGTGGAGGCGGACGAATACGATCGCTCCTTTCTCGCGCTCACTCCGACGATCGCCGTCGTAACGAACGTCGAGGCCGACCATCTGGACGTCTATCGCGACCTAGCGGACATCCAGGTCGCCTTCGAGCAGTTCTTATCTCCAGCTCGCGCTGTTGTGTTGTGTGCAGACGACCCCGGCGCCAACCAACTTAAGGTCACGTCTGGCGCTGAAGTCATGCGTTACGGCGTCGAGAACAGCGAAGCGCGCGTGGTCGCGGAGGCGGTCCAGCTCACCGCGCAAGGTGCTTTGTTCGCGCTGCACTTCGATGGAGAATGTCTAGGTGATGTAGATCTGCAGATCACGGGCATGCATAACGTGCGCAACGCGCTAGCTGCGATCGCGTGCGGCTTGACGTTAGGTGTCACGCTCCCAGCTATGCTGCCAGGACTGCGCCATTTCACAGGCGTTCAGCGCCGCTTTCAACTATTGGGTCAAGAGAGCGGTGTTAAAGTCGTCGACGACTACGCGCACCATCCGACTGAGATCCGCGCGACGCTGGCGGCGGCGCGCAACGCGTTTCCAGATTCTCGTCTCATCGCCGCGTTCCAACCGCATCTTTACACGCGCACACGAGATTTCGCGCGTGAGTTTGGTGAAGCATTGGCTACAGCGGATCGCGTCTTTCTCACGGAGATCTATCCTGCACGCGAACAACCGATCGCGGGCGTCACGAGCGCCTTGGTCAAAGATGCAGTCGAACGCGCGGGCGGAACGATCGCCTGGTTCGGCGACCGTGCCGCGCTTGCCGATGCGCTCGCGCGCGATACCGAAGAAGGCGACGTCGTGCTGACGCTCGGAGCGGGGGACATCACCAAGACCGGCCCCGAGCTGCTCGAACGATTGCGCACAAGCGACGCGTGATCCGGCGCGTGATCGATTGGCTCGAGACGCACAAACGCGCGATCGGTCTGTCGACGCTCGCCGTTGTTGTGATTGGATCAGTGTTTTGGGTGCCGCTCGTTCTTCGTCCACTCGACTTCTTTCACGTCAGGCGCGTGGTCGTGCGCGGCGTGCGCTATCTCGATGGACGCGCACTCGTGCGGCAGATGCAGATCGACACGACGGTCTCCATCTGGGACGCGCTCGGCCCGTACACAGCGCGACTCGCGTCGCATCGCCAGATTCGCTCCGTGCGCTTGAGTCGACGCCTGCCGAGCACGGTCATCGTCACTATTGAAGAGATCACACCGATCGCGCTCGCGCCTTCGCAGGGCGGAGGACTGCGAGCCTACGACGAAGGGGGGCGCGCGCTGCCGCTGGATCCCACGCGAGTTGACGTCGATCTGCCAATTCTTTCGCGCGCCGACACTTCGCTGCTTCGGTTGTTGGGCGATCTCAAAAGAATCGATCCCGCGATGTACGCTCGCGTGAGTGAAGTCGAGAGGACTGGACGAGAAGAGGCCATCGTGTTTCTCTCCTCTCTCCCAGTGCGCGTGCGTTCTACTATTCCTGCTGATCGTTTCGCCGAACTGCGTGCGGTCGAGGAAGACCTGGTACGACGCGGAGTGAAATACGTCGAACTTGACTTGCGCTTCAGCGATCGCGTAATCGTCAGACTGCAATGAACGCCGACAGAATCGTCGCGGGACTCGACATCGGATCCGCCAAGACAACGGCCATCATCGCCGAGGTCTCGGGGGAGCTGCCGAAGCATCCAGGAATCAAAGTGCTCGGCGTCGGTCAGGCGCGCACGACGGGCCTACGCCGCGGCGTCGTTTCCGACATCGAAGAGTCGACGCAATCGATCAAGAAGGCGATCACAGACGCCGAACGAATCGCCGGCGTGCAAGTCACCGAGGTGTACGCTGGAATCGCCGGCGAGCATGTGCAGGCGATGTGCAGCAAAGGGATCGTCGCGATAGGCGGCGATGAAATCACTCGCGCCGACGCGGATCGCGCGAACTCGGTGGCTCGCGCTCAAGCAATTCCCCAAGACCGCGAGTTGTTGCACGCGATTCCACAGGAGTACACGGTCGATCGCGCACAGGGGATCCGGGATCCGATCGGAATGATCGGCACCCGACTCGAAACCGAGATGTACCTGGTGACCATCGGAAGCTCGCCGGCGCTCAATCTGCGCAAAGCTGTCGAGAGGGCAGGGTATACAGTTCGCGAGCTTGTGCTCGAGCCGCTCGCGAGCGCCCTCGCGGTGCTCACAGAGGACGAAAAGGAGCTAGGTGTCCTGCTCGTCGAGATGGGCGCGGGCGCGACGGACATCGCCATCTTTCACGAAGCGAAGATCCGCCACCTCGCGACGATTCCGTACGGCGGCAGCAATGTCACAAACGACATTGTGCAGGGCCTCGGTCTCACGCAAAGCGACGCGGAGCGAATCAAAGAGATGTACGGCTGCGCGTACGAGCCGCTCGTGCCGCAACATGAAGTCATCCAGCTCCCGAGCACTGCGGCGCAGGGTCAACGTCAGATTCCGCGCGAGCTGCTCGCGCACATCATCCATCAGCGTACCGACGAGATCTTCGATCTTGTGCGGCGCAATGTTGACGACGCGGGATTCACGAATCGCTTGAGCGCTGGCGTCGTCGTCACCGGCGGCGTCGCGGAACTTCCCGGTGTCGTGGAGCTCGCGGCCGATGTTTTCGGAACAGGGGTTCGCGTGGGAGTTCCCAGTGAAAACATTGGTGGCCTCGTCGACACCGTTGAGTCGCCGAGATTCGCGACGGTGTCAGGACTCGCACTGTACGCAGCCAGCCGCGCGGCGATTGGAGCCGGCGTGACGACTAGTCGCAAGCTGCAGCTCACAGGGCCAGGGATGGACAAGCTGGTCACGCGTGTGAGAACGTGGCTGCAGGATTTCTTTTGAGATCCTCGTAGGTCAAAACAGGCAGCTTCTCGCAGACAGATCACACACAGGGAGCTTCGAGCAGCCAGTTTCGAATGCGGAGTTTCCAGAGTGACTTAATCATTCTCGAGACTCAGCACTGGAAACTGAAATCGCGAAGCTCCCTGTTCAATTTCCGCCACAGCAAGTTCACGTACTGCGCGATGTCGTTGAAGTAACACTCGAGCCTCCGCACTCGAGACTGATCACTCCTAGCTCTGTGTTTTGATCTCACGTGATGTCTTAGCTGCGAAAATGCATTTCGAGTTTGATAAGGTCCTTCATAAGAGCACTCGTTAAGCAGCGCACATCACAGATTTTCTCGCGTGCATTGATTGTGGACAAAATTCAGCGCGCGATGCGAGTGTGAGTTTCCTCGCAATTTCTACTTGACGTCTTATATTCGTGGCGCGCGCTTTTTGGCGCGGCGTTATGCATCGCCGCGCACCAGCCCTTCTCGCGGTTCCATCCGATCACGCCGTCAACGTGGAGTGGGTAACACGATGATCTTCGAGCTCGAAGAAAGCGTAACGCAGAGCGCCAAGATGAAGGTGGTCGGCGTCGGCGGCGGTGGCGGCAACGCGGTGAATCGCATGATCGAAGACCAGTTGCCGAACGTCGAGTTCATTTCAGTGAACTGCGATTCACAAGCGCTGATGCAGTCGAAGTCCAACGTCAAAATCCAGATCGGTAAGAAACTGACGCGCGGACTAGGCGCAGGCGCACGTCCCGACGTCGGACGTCAGGCAATCGAAGAGAACCGCGAAGAAGTCTCGCGCGCGCTGACCGGAGCGGATCTCGTTTTTGTGACGTGCGGTATGGGTGGCGGAACGGGGACCGGTGCTGCGCCGGTTGTCGCCGAGCTTTCAAAGGAATGTGGAGCTCTCACAGTAGGCATCGTCACGCGGCCCTTCCTGTTCGAGGGCCGCAAGCGCATGCGGCAGGCCGAAATGGGCATCAACGAGATGCGCAAGCACGTGGACACCATGATCGTGGTGCCTAACGAGCGCTTGCTGGCCGTTGTCGGCAAGGGCATCCCCTTCCAGGACGCGCTCAAGAAGGCCGACGAAGTGCTGCTGCACGCGACGCAGGGCATCTCGTCGCTCATCAGTGTTACCGGCCTAGTCAATGTGGACTTCGCCGACGTTCGCACCGTGATGCAGAGCGGTGGGTCCGCGCTCATGGGCACGGGAATCGGGCGCGGGGAGAGTCGAGCGACCGAGGCCGCTCAGCAAGCGATCGCGAGCCCGCTGCTCGACAATATCTCCATCTCCGGTTCGACAGGTGTCCTCATCAACATCACCGGCGGTGGCGATCTCACATTGGGAGAAGTTCATCAAATCAATGAAGTCATCCACGAGGCGGTGGGTGACGACGCTGAAATCATCTTCGGTGCGGTACACGAGCCGGCGATGCAGGGCGAGATCCGCGTCACTGTCATCGCGACGGGCTTCGATCGCGCGGTTCAAGGCACATTGTCCGCGACGCATGACGTTCACGCGCCGCTGACCGCAAAAGGTGTGATCCCGATCAACCAAAGGGGTGGCGCCAGGACCGCCACACCTGTATCTCCGAGGCCGGTGCAACCAGTCGATACGGTGCGTCGTCCTGCTAGTGCCCAAGCATCGCAACTTCGAAGCGTGGGCGGAGTAGGACAGGGGCCCGTGGCAGGTGAGCAAGAGCTCAACGACATGGAGATCCCGACCTTTATTCGGAGACAGATGGATTGAAGCCGTGGATGGTGCGCGCCGCCGTTTACACATTGGTGGCGTCGCTGGCGGTCGCGGTCGTCGCCTATCGGCCGCAGCTGCCTAACCAGAACGCTGTCGAGGTGATCGAGCGCCATGCCCCCGCGTGGCGCTCACGTCTCGATACCCTTGGGAAAGGCGAGGCGCTCACCGAGCTTCTCGCTCGCGTTGGCGTTCCCGTCGCTAGCGCCGAAGCGCTGCTGCGCTCCGCGACTACGTTCGACGATCGTCGCATCCCGGCTGGAATGGAGGTCGCGTCGCGTCAAGCGGATACGGATTCTCTGCCTTCCGAGGTTGTGCTCCGTCTTTCGGATGATCGCAACCTACGCCTCGTTCGAACGGACTCCGGCTGGACCAGCCAGGAAGAGCGGATTCCGTGGACGCGCGACACAGTGGCCTACACAGGTTCTATCGAAAGCAACCTATATGATGCAGTAGATCGTGCAGCGCCGGCTCTGTCGTCAGGCGCGCGCGCTTCGCTTGCGTGGGGCATCGCCGATATCCTCGAGTATCGCTACGACATGAGTCGCGATCTTCGCGGCGGCGACCTGTTCAAGGTTCTCGTCGAGCGCGAAATCAGTCCGGCTGGCGGAAGCAGGGTCCGCGACGTTCTGGTGCTCACGTTCACGACCGGGAATCAAATGACGGAAGCCGTTCGCCACGTGTCCGCGACCGGCCGCTCGCGTTACTTCGATCAAAACGGCAAGTCGCTCGAAGCGGCGTTCCTGCGTGCGCCGCTTCAGTTCCGTCGCATCTCGAGCCGCTTCGGCATGCGCAAGCATCCGATCCTCGGCGTGTGGCGTCGACACGCGGGGACTGACTATGCGGCGACGGAGGGGACGCCGATCCGCTCCATAGGCGATGGTGTCGTGACGCATGCAGGGCGCCTGGGCGGCTACGGCAACGCGATCGACGTTAGGCACGCCAATGGGTACGTGTCGCGCTACGGCCATTTGCGCGCGTTCGCGAAAGGCATCAGCCGTGGTGATCGCGTGGGCATCGGCCAGACGATCGGCTTCGTGGGCCACACTGGGCTGGCGACCGCCGCGCATTTGCACTTCGAGATTCTCGTCGGCGGCGCGCAACGGGATCCTCGTCTCGCGCTTCAGCGCGTTGAAGGGAAGCCGCTCGATGCGCGTGAGCGAGCGGATTTCATGCGCTCGCGGACGCTGCTCATGGCCCTGCTCGACCGCGGATTGACCCGCGATACGTTAGTCGCCGCCAGTCAGTAGTTCCGGCTTCGCCACCTAGGCCGCCCCGAGCGCCCGCGTTTCGGACCGGGCGCGCGTAGTTAGCATTCACGCATGCTGACCTGGTTCCTCGCGCTCCTCGGCGGTGCCGCGGCAGTCGCCGCGTCCTACGCGAGGCTCCGCACGAGCACGCACAGCATCTATGTACCTGCCGCGCTGCGCGGAATCGCGATCACTGCCGCGCTCGCGCTGCTCTTCAACGTGCTGACTGGCGTGCGCGGGCACTCGTCGCCGCTCGCTGCCGTGGACGTGTCCCTCAGCTGGGTGCGTGGACGCGATAGCGTCCAATTCGACAGCGTCGTGCGCGAGGCGCGCCGGACCGCGCGAAGCGCGGACGATCTCCTCGCGTTCGGTGACTCGGTCCGCCCGTTAGGCGCCGGCGCCCGCCCGGGCGATCGCGCGTCGCGCGTGCGGCAAGCCGTGGAGCGCGCGCTCGTCGCCGGTCGTCCACTCGTTGTCTTCACGGACGGCGAGATCGATGACCCCGACGCGCTGCGGACGCTCCCAGCCGGTTCGCGCGTCATCCTTGCCTCCTCTCGCACCACTCAGGACGTCGCTGTTACGGGGCTCGAAGCACCGCGCACGATCGTCAGCGGCGATTCCATTGAAGTGCATGTCACAATCGCGACTGCTGCTGCAGGCGTCTCTCGCGCGCGCCTGACGCTGGACGTGAACGGGCGTGTCAGCGCCGATTTGGTCATCGATTCGCTGGTGCCTAACGCGGAGCGCGTGGTGAATCGCCGCATCGCAGTGACCGGCCCGGCGGGGGCGGGCATTCTGCGCGCTATCGTCTCCGCCCAGGGAGACGGCGCGTTGCGCAACGACACACTCGCGATGGCAATCGATCTCGCGCCGGCAGCCGGCGCGGTGCTCGTCTCTACCTCCCCCGACCTCGACGCGCGCGAGATCCTCGTCGTGTTGCGCGGGAGTCTCGCGCTTCCCACGCGCGGCTACCTGCGCGTGGCGCCGAACACGTGGCGCATCGACGGCGCACTTACTCCCGCGACCGAAGACGACGTGCGCCGCGCGCTGCAAAGCGCGCCACTAGCGATCATTCACGGTGACACAGCGATCTTCGGTGCGCCGCGCGACCTAACGCGAGCGGCGTTGTTGCTGTTCGCGCCGCCGGCGTCGGATCGCTCTTCCGGCGAATGGTACGCGACGTCGGCGCCGCCATCGCCAATTGCCGCAGCGCTATCCGGCATCGCCTGGGACTCGCTCCCACCGTTAGACGTCAGCGACGCACCGCTCCAAGGAACATTCGAGGTCCTCGAAACTCGACGTGCGCGCCGGCTGGAGCGACGAGTTGCTATCGCTGGGATCGAACGGCCGCGGCGTGTAGTCGTAGTCGGCGCGGCGGGGTTCGCGCGATGGCGCGTGCGCGGCGGTGCAGCCGCTGATGCCTTCAATGCCCTGTGGGGAAGCCTCGCCGACTGGTTGGCGATGGGTGCGAGCGACATCCGCGCAGCTGTCCCCGCGTCAGCCTTGCTGCACGCCGGCGAACCGATCGCATGGCGACGCGGATCGGCGGCCGACAGCGTCGTTCGCGTTATGCTTTCGAAACGCGGAGCGACTTCGGTTGACACTCTCACGCTGACGTTCGGTGCCGCGGCGGACGTCGTCGAAACAGCACCGCTCGACGAAGGCATTTACGATGCTAAGACCGATCGCGGCTTCTCGTTGCTCGTCGTCAACCCGTCGCGCGAGTGGTACCCGCGCCGCGTTACGGTTGCGAGCGGCACAGTGGGCACGACATCCGCGACCAGCGACGCTCCCCGCGCACGCAACGCCGGATGGCTCTTCGCTGTGGCGATCGCCGGATTGTGCGCCGAATGGATAGTGAGACGGCGGATGGGGCTGCGCTGATCCGGCACGCGCCGGCGCCCGCGGCTCTGCCGTTCCAACATCAAATTGCCCAACCAGCGGTGTTTGGCCACGGGAAAAGTTGGAACGGCACTACCTTTGGAAGGACATGACAAGGCTCTTCCGCCGCGCGGGCGATGTCCCCAAGCGCTCGCTGTGGCAGCGAATAAAAGACGTCGTCTCAGCAGATCTCACGGTCGTCGCCCGCCCGGGTGCCAAGCGCGCGCTCGAGGCGTCGCTTGAGAATCTGGAGGAAATCCTGCTGGATGCCGATTTCGGAGTGAACGTCACGCTGCGCATGGTTGCCGACGTCGAGCGGCTCGCCAAACTCGGCGAAGTCCGCGGCGACGACGAATTCCTCACGGCTTTGAAAACCGCCGTGGAACAGGCGCTGCTGAGCGGCAACTCAGACCCGGCCCTGCGCCTCGCGCCTAACGCGCCGACAGTCATCGTGGTCATCGGCGTCAACGGAGCGGGGAAGACAACCTTCATCGCCAAGCTGGCCGCGCAGCTCAAGCGTGAAGGAAAGCGCGTGCTCGTGGCTGCCGGCGACACATTTCGCGCCGGCGCGATCGATCAGTTGCGCGTATGGTCCGAGCGAGTCGGCGTGGAGTTCGTCGGTGGGCAGGCTGGAGGTGACGCGGCCGCAATCGCATTCGACGCTATCGATGCGGCGTCGAATCGCGGACTGGACGTCGTCATCGTCGACACGGCTGGCCGTTTGCACACGAGCGGCAACTTGATGGACGAACTCAAGAAGGTCGTGCGCGTCATTCAGAAGCGACTGCCTGACGCGCCGCATGAAGTTCTGCTCGTGCTCGACGGCACAATCGGCCAGAACGCAGTCGCACAAGCGAAGACGTTCGCGGCCGCTGTTCCTGTCACTGGCCTGGTCGTCACGAAGGTCGACGGCACGGCGAAAGGTGGCATCGTCGTCGCCGTGCACGAGGCCATCGACGTGCCTGTCAAGTTCATAGGTGTTGGCGAAAAAGTGGGCGACCTCGAGCGATTCAATGCCTCTGAGTTCGCGGCCGAGCTCCTCGCGGGCTGAGCCCGCGCGGCGTCTGCCGCTCGATACGCCGATCCGCTTCGTCAAAGGTGTCGGCGACAGACGTGCGGAGGCGTTACACCGGTTAGGCATTCATAACGCCGGCGACCTCCTGTACCACGTCCCATACCGTTATGAGGACGCGAGCACGATCGTGCCAATCGCGTCGCTGCAGCCTGGCATGGACGCGACGGCGCTCGGCCGCGTGATCTCGAAGGGAATCCTGCCGACGCGTAAGGGCTTAAGGATCTTTCAGGTCGTGCTCAAAGACTCGTCAGGCATGATCGAGGCCGCGTTCCCTGGTCAGCCCTTTCTCGACAAGTCGATCGACAAAAACGACGTGCTGCTCGTCTCCGGTCCCGTGCGGTTCTTCCACGGTCGCCAATTAGTACCGCGCGAGTATGTGAACCTCGGTGAGGAAGACAGCGGTGACGCGCGTGGCCGCGTGCTCGCCGTGTATCGCGTCACTGAGACGATCACTGTGCGACAACTGCGCGCGCTCATCGATCGTCATCTCGACGGACTCCTCGCCGAGGTTCGCGAGCACCTACCTAACGATATTCGAGCTTCAGGCTCCATGCCGCTGCTCGGCGACGCGCTGCGCGCCGTGCATCGTCCGAGCTCACTCGCCGAGGCCGAGCACGGGCGCACCCGGCTCGCGTTCGACGAGCTGCTGTTTGATCAGCTCTTGCACCTCAGGGCCAATGCGCTCGCGCGCGAACCGCGGCACGGCATCCGTTTCGAGAGCAAACGGACGTTGACGACGCAGCTACGCGAAGCGCTGCCGTTCACGCTCACGGGCGCCCAGACGCAGGCCGTGCGCGAGATCGTGGCCGACATGAGCTGCGAACGCCGCATGCACCGGCTGCTGCAGGGCGATGTCGGCAGCGGCAAGACGATCGTTGCGGTGTTCGCCGCGCTACTGGCCATGGAGAACGACTATCAGGCATGCCTCATGGCTCCCACGGAGCTGCTCGCCGAACAGCACGCCCGCTCGATCACGCGCCTGCTGGAGCCGTTAGGCATGGCTCCGCTTCTCGTGACGGGAAGCCTCTCCGCGCGCGAGCGACGTGAGCTGGACGAACGGCTCGCGTCGCCCGAAGCCGCTTTCGTGATCGGAACTCACGCCCTCGTGCAAGAGCGCACACGCTTCGCACGGCTCGGTCTCGCCATCGTCGACGAACAGCACCGCTTCGGCGTGGAGCAGCGGGCCGCGTTAGGCGCCAAGGGGGACCGCCCGGACGTATTGTTGTTGAGCGCAACGCCGATCCCGCGCTCGCTCGCGCTCACGCTGTATGGTGATCTCGACGTGACGGCGCTGCGCGAACGGCCCCCCGGCCGGCTGCGCGTGACAACGGCGCTGCGTCCCGAGTCGGCGCGCGACAAGGTGCTGCAATTCGTCAGGCAACAGGTGGAGCAGGGCCGGCAGGCGTACATCGTTTACCCCGTCATCGACGAGTCAGAAAAAGTCGATCTCAAGGCGGCGACGACCATGTACGCGAACCTCGCGGAGGGGGCGCTCAATGGGCTGAGGCTCGGCCTCATGCACGGCCGTCTGGATCCCGACGAGCGCGATGGTCTCATGCGCCAGTTCCAGGCCGGTGAGCTGGACGTGCTCATTGCCACGACGGTCATTGAAGTCGGCATCGACATTCCTAACGCGACCGTCATGCTCGTCGAGCACCCCGAGCGCTTTGGCCTGTCGCAGCTGCATCAGTTGCGCGGGCGAGTCGGTCGCGGTGCGGACGCTTCGTACTGCATTCTCATGGGCGACGTCGGTCACGACGCGTACGAGCGACTCTCCATCCTCGCCAGAACCGACGACGGCTTCGAGATCGCGCGCGCGGACCTTCGCCTCCGAGGAATGGGCGAGCTCTTCGGCGAGCGGCAGAGTGGCGCGCCCACGTTTCGCATCGCCGACCCGCTGCGCGACGAAGCCCAACTCGTCGCCGCGCGCACCTTCGCCACGCAGATTCTCGCCGCCGATCCGCAGTTGAGTGCGCCGCACAACGCGGGACTGCGGCGTGTGCTGCGCGAACGCTATACGCGATCGCTGGAGCTCTTTCAGGTAGGCTAGGTAGCCCCGCCGTGATATACTGACTAACCGGGCCTTCCCGCCGACGCTTTCACCCCCTCGAACCTATGCTCTGGATTCTCTCGTCGAACGTGCTGCGAGGAGCGCTGATCGCAAGCGCCGCGCTGGCCACAGCGTATTCAGTCGCTCGCGCGCCGAGCAAGCCGCCGCCTGCGCCTCCGTGCGATGCGAACAACGCTGGCTTGACGCTGCCAGAAGGTTTCTGCGCCACACTCTTCGCCGATTCGTTAGGCGCGCCGCGCCACCTCGTCGTCGCAACGAATGGCGACGTGCTCGTAAACGCGCGTCCGATGCGCCCCGATCCCAATGCCGGCAACCCGGGAGGCGTGTTCATCCTGCGCGACGCAAATGGCGACGGGAAGGCCGAGGTCAAACGTCGCGCGGCTGATGCGGCGGGAACGGGGATCGCGCTCGCGAACGGATACGTATATGCGTCGAGCGGCGTGAGTGTGCTGCGCTATCCGTATCGAACCGGTACGCTGGAGTTAGGCACAACGGCCGACACGATCGTCAAGGACATGCCGACCGGCGGTCACTCGGCGTACAACTTCGTTGTCGATGGACCGAGGCTGTACCTCAACGTTGGATCGCGCACGAATTCGTGTCAGGAGCGCGATCGGCAGAATGAGGTCAAGGGCATCGATCCGTGCACGGAGCTGGAGACGCGCGCGGGTATCTGGGTCTTCTCATCGGAGAAGCCGCGGCAGACGGCGACCGATGGCCGTCGTTATGCGACTGGGATTCGCAACGCCGTCGCGCTCACGAGACGCGCCGGCGACAACAACGCGCTCTACGTGGTCCAGCACGGCCGCGACCAGCTCTTTCAGAATTGGGGGAAGTACTTCAACGAGCGCGAGAGCGCTGAGAATCCGGCCGAAGAGCTGCTCCGTGTCACTGAGGGCGACGATTTTGGATGGCCCTACTGCTTCTACAGCAACGACGTCAAAGCGAAGGTGCTGGCGCCGGAGTACGGTGGTGACGGGAAGCAGGTTGGCCGCTGCGCAGACAAGAAGGAGCCGATCTATGCGTTCCCGGGCCACTGGGCACCTAACGCGGTACTGTTCTATACCGGGACAGCGTTCCCCGCGGCCTACCGTGGCGGCGCATTCATCGCGTTCCACGGGTCGTGGAACCGCGCGCCACTGCCGCAGGGCGGCTACAAGGTCGTGTATCTGCCGATGACGGGACAGCGCGCGACGGGCGACTTCTCAGTCTTCGCCGATGGTTTCGCGCCGCAACTACCGGCGCCTAACGATCCGACGCGGCAGGTGCGCCTCTCGCGACCGACCGGCCTTGCGCAGGGAACAGACGGGTCGATCTATATCGCGGATGATGCGGGGGGGAAGATTTGGAAGGTCAGTTATAGGGGATAGGATCTCGGGTTATCGGCAGTCGGGCATGGGGAATTGGCTACGCATTTTCCGACGCCCGACTCCCGATTCGCGCTAAGGCTTCTGTGCAAGCCGCCGTCTGATCCGGTCGAGCTCCGCCATCGTCTTATCGAGCTCGTCACCCAACTTACGGATCTCCTCATCCCGTACACGATCGCGTGAATCCGCGTCCTTGCGCGCCGCCGTGAGCTGCGCGCGGCTCGAGTCGAGCGACTCGAGAAGACGCCGGAGGATGCGCGCCTCCGCATAACGCGCGGTCGCGGGTCCCGCGTTGAGATACGAATCCAGCGCGGCCATCGCATCGCGCAGCGACGCGCCCGTGTTGAATGGGTCGAGCCTGATCAACGCGCGCCAAAAGTCAGCTTCCGCGCCCTCAGCGCTTCCGGGATGGTCCAACGCGAATTTCGCGAGAATCGCGTCGGCCTCTTCGAACTTGCCTTGTCCCGTCGCGCGCAAGGCCGAGGCGAGCGTTCCCGGCCAGGGGGAAATCGGTGGTGGGGCCGGCGTGGGCGCCTGCTGCACGACCGGCGCCGGCGCTGCGCGGCGACACGCAGTCGGCGCGACGGCGGCTAGCGACATGGCGAGGAGTAACGTCGTGCGTCGCATCGTTAGGTCTCGTCCGCCGCTACGGCGGGCTGCGCGCCGCTCACCGGCGTTAGGCGCGTCTTCCCGCGAATAGGCAGGTTGATTGCGAAAGTCGTTCCCTTACCGACTGTGCTCTCCACTCCGATCGTGCCTCCATGTGCCGTGACAATGCCCTTTGCGATCGCCAGTCCGAGTCCTACACCCTTGAGCGCGCTGCGGTTCTGGTTGTCGGCCTGATAGAACTTCTCAAAGATGAACTGCAATTGCGACGCCGGGATGCCAGCACCAGTATCGCGCACCTGCATGTGCACTCGGTCTCCCTCGGACCGAATGACGAGCGTCACGCGACCGCCGCGATCGGTAAACTTGAACGCGTTCGACAGCAGGTTGCCTAACACTTCGTTCATGCGATCTTCATCCCACAAGACGCGCGCCGGGAGGCGAACGCCACGTTCAACGACGAATTCGACGCCTTTCTGCAGGGCCAGAATTCTGAACGTGTCATCCAATCGCTGAACGAAACGGCCGAGGTCCACCGCATTGAGCTCGAGCTTGCCGCCGCCGGCGTCGTAACGGCCGACGTCCAGCAGCTGACCAACGAGTCGGCCGAGCGATTCAGTCTGTGCGTCGAGCGTGCGGAGTACGTCGCGCTGTGCCGGTGACAGCGGTCCGTAGGTCTCCTCTTCTAATAGTTGCACGTAGCCCTGGATCACGTTGATGGGCGTGCGCAGCTCGTGCGACGCGACGCTCAAGAACTCAGCGCGCAGCCGGTCCAATTCGGTCAACTGGGTCGCCATCGAACGAAAGCTGCGCGCGAGGCGGCCGAACTCGTCGCGGCCGTTGCCGCCGAGCTTGAGCGGATAGTCGAATTGGCCTTCGGCGACAGCGCGCATTCCATAATCCAGCTCCGCGACCGGACGGCCGATCGAGCGGGCGAGCCAGATCGCAATGAGCAAGGCGAGTACGCCAACGCCGCCTAGCCCGATCGCTGAGTTGCGACGCGCGACCTGCGCCTCGGAACGCAGTGACTCGACTGTTTGTCGGGTGCGTTCCTGCAGACGGAATTCCACAGCGGCGACTGCTCTGCCGAGCGACGCCATCGACGGCGTAAGGGACCGATCGAGGAGCGAATCGGCGGCGACCGTGCGCCCCGCGGAGGCGAGCCGCAGTACGCCGGGCGCGCGCAGCGCCACGTCCCGGATGGCGCCCTTGAGCATCGCGGTCTCCGAAGCAAGGACCATGCGCGAGAGCGAATCGGCGAGGTCGTTGAGCGCCGTTAGGCGCTGCTGCGTGTTCTGCCACGTCGTATCGCTGGGGAACAACGCGAGCAGCTGGGCGTCCTGTCCCAGGGCTTCGGCGTTCTCGCGCATGCGACCCATGAGCAACGTCGCAGCGAACTCCCGGTCGCGCACGCGAGCGGTTTCCGCGCGCATGCGGTCGAGGGCACGCACGGCAAGGAGCACCGGCAGCGCGAATATGAGAGCAATCGCGGTGAGTCCGATTGCTAATCGGAGTCGCAGCGTCATATCACAAACCTAGCGAGGCGATCCGTTGCACGCTCTGTTCGCCACTCATACTTTTCGCGGCCGCCGAACCCCATGACCCAGCAATCGAGTATCGCAGCGCTGAAGGACCACGTTGGTGCACAAGTCACTGTCAGGGGCTGGGTGACTCACGTGCGCTCGTCCGGCAAGGTCGCGTTCATCGTCATGCGTGACGGTACTGGCGAAATGCAAGCCGTCGTCGTCAAGTCGGCGGTGAGCCCCGAGGCTTGGGAGACATTCGCCAAGCTCACGCACGAAGCGTCGCTTGCAGTTACAGGGGAAGTGCGCGCCGAAGCGCGCGCTCCAGGCGGATATGAGCTCGGTGTGAGCGACCTCACGCTGCTTGGTTCCAGCCCGATCGACTATCCGATACAACCGAAGGAACACGGCGTCGATTTCCTGCTCGATCATCGGCACTTGTGGCTCCGAAGCCCGCGTCAGGCAGCCATCGCGCGTGTGCGTCACGAGGTCGAACAGGCGATCCACGACTTCTTCTACGAGCGCGGCTTCGTTAGGGTCGACACGCCGATTCTCACGGCGGCGATCGGCGAGCGCAGCGGTCTCTTTTCCACGGAGTATTTCGAGGAAGGGAGCGCGTACCTCGCGCAGACGGGCCAGCTCTACGGCGAGGCGGCTGCGGCCGCGCTCGGATGCATCTACACGTTCGGTCCGACGTTCCGCGCGGAGAAATCGAAGACGCGGCGCCATCTCACCGAGTTCTGGATGATCGAGCCGGAGATGGCGTTCTACGATACGCATGACAATATGCGTCTGCAGGAGGACTTCGTCACGTTTCTCGTTAGGCGCGTGCTCGAGCGGCGTTCCGAGGAGCTCAAGATTCTCGAGCGTGACCGCGCGGCGTTGGAGCGCGTCGTCACGCCCTTCCCGCGCATCGACTACACGGACGCGGTCAAGACTCTGCAGGGGAAGGCGAGCGCGGTGCAGTGGGGCGAAGACCTGGGCGCCGAGGATGAGACATTACTCGTAGGCGATCACGCGACGCCTGTCTTCGTCTGCAATTATCCGAAAGAGGCGAAGGCGTTCTACATGAAGGAGAATCCGGCCGATCCGCGCACCGTGCTATGCAATGATTGTCTCGCTCCCGAGGGATTCGGCGAGATCATCGGCGGATCGCAGCGCGAGGACGACTACGACAAGCTCCTCGCGCGCATCCACGAGGAGAAGCTTCCTGTCGATGCGTACGGCTGGTACCTCGATCTGCGACGATACGGGACGTTCGTGCACTCGGGGTTCGGGCTTGGGCTCGAGCGGACGGTCGCGTGGATCTGTGGAGTGCCGCACATCCGCGAGTGCATCGCGTTTCCGCGCATGATGCATCGTCTGAGACCTTAAGATCAAAAGCTTCACCGCGTTGAAGCAGTTTCGGAACTAGGACGTCAAGCGGGAGTTCGACTCGCTCGCCTTGACCTCATCCCACAACTTGTCCAGCGCGGCGAGGCCGGCAGTAGAAACGTCGATGCCGCGCTGCCTCGCGAGACCTTCCATCGCCGCGAACCGCCTAACGAACTTCGCGTTCGCCTTGTCCAACGCGAGCGCCGGGTGAACGCCTGCCTTACGGCACAGGTTCACGACCGCAAAGAGCAGATCGCCTAACTCGGCCTCCAGCTCTTCGTGCTTCGCGCCGCGCGGCTCACCATCGCGCAGCAGCGCGCGGACCTCGCGCGTCTCCTCGTCAACTTTGGCTGCGGGTCCATGCACATCGTCCCAATCAAAGCCGACGCCAGCCGCGCGATCCTGCAGTCGGTGCGCGCGGTGCAGCGACGGCAGCCCTGCGGGAAGATGCTCATCCAGCGCCGACCGCTGCCGCGCCTTGAGCTTCTCCCATGGCACTCGCTGACCGTCGCCATACAGGTGCGGATGCCGCTGCTTCATCTTCGCGATCAAGCCAGCAGCCACGTCGCCCGCGTCGAACTCCCCTGTCTCTTCCGCGATCACGGAGTGAAAAAGGACCTGCAAAAGAACATCGCCCAGCTCCTCGCGGATTTTCGACCGGTCCAAAGTGCGGAGTGCGTCGTCCAGCTCGTGCGCCTCTTCGATCAAGTAAGGCCTCAGCGACTCGTGAGTCTGCACGGCATCCCACTCGCAGCGCCTCCGCAGGTCGCGCATTAGCGAGAGCGTATCTTCAAGTGTGGCTTTATGTTGCATATGGTCTCCTGAGCCAGTATACTGCGCCCGCCCGTCACTCCCCGTCAATGAACGACCTTCCGAGGCGCGCCTGGGTCGATGTCGACTTAGGCGCGCTCGTTCGCAATGCCCAAACGATGCAGCGGCGCGCGTCAGTTCCGCTGCTTCCCATGGTAAAGGCCGACGCCTACGGACTGGGCGCCGTCCCTGTCGTGCGCGCGCTGGAAAAGACCAGACCGTGGGGTTACGGCGTCGCCACGATCAGAGAGGGCGAAGAACTGCGAAAGGCCGGGATCGCGCGACCGATCGTCGTCTTCACGCCGCTCCTGGTCGATGATTTCCTCGCGGCGCGGCGAGCCAATCTGACCCCCACGTTAGGCGATCCCACGGCGATTGCGGCGTGGAGCGAGAGCGGCGCCCCTTGGCACCTGGCGATCGACACCGGCATGCACCGCGCCGGCATCGCCCCGCCCGAGCTGGGTGCCATCGCCGACCTCGTTAAGCAGGCGCCACCGGAAGGAGCGTACACGCACTTCTACGCCGCCGACACCGACGTTGATGCCATGGAAGCTCAGCAGGCAGCGTTCGATGCAGCCATCGCCGCGTTGCCTGAACGTCCACGCTACCTGCACGCCGAGAACAGCCCCGCGATCGAGCGTCAGTCGCCGTCGCAATGGGACCTGGCGCGTCCGGGCATCTTTCTGTACGGCGTGAGCACCGCAGCCGACAGCGGCGTCAGCGCGCTTCCCGTCGCCCACTTCCGTGGGCGCGTGGTCGAGCTGCGTACTGTGGCCCCTGGCGCTGGCGTGAGCTACCGCCACACATGGCACGCGCCCGAAAACTCCGCGCGCCGCATCGCGACGATCAACGCCGGCTACGGCGACGGCGTTAGGCGCGCCCTCGGCAACCGCGCGCACGCGCTCGTACGCGGGCGCGAGGCGCCTATCGTCGGCGTTGTGACGATGGACATGACCATGCTCGACGTCACGGACATCGCGTGCGAAGTGGGCGACCAGGTCACGTTCTTCGGACAGGACGGAAACGCGCTCATCGACCTTGGCGCGATGGCGCAAGCAGTGGAGCTGTCGCCTTACGAGATCCTCACCGGGCTCAGGCAAAGGGCCGAGCGTCGCTACATCGGCGCATGAGCGCGCGACGCGCGATCCTTCTGGTGCTCGACGGCGTCGGGATCGGCGCGGCGCACGACGCCGCGCACTACGGCGACGAGGGAAGCGATACGCTAGGCAACCTCGCGCGAGCCGTGGGTGGACTCGACGTCCCGCACCTCGAGGCGTTAGGCCTCGGCCGCATCGCACCGCTCGAGGGCGTCAGCGCGACTGAAGAGCCTCGCGGCGCCTTCGGAAGCATGCAACCAGCGTCGTCCGGAAAGGACAGCACGACGGGCCATTGGGAGCTTTGCGGCGTGCACCTGGAGCGTCCGTTTCCTGTCTATCCCCAAGGCTTTCCGCGCCACGTCATGGACGCCTTTGCCGCGGCAACGAGTCGCGGCACGCTAGGCAACATCGCTGCGAGTGGCACCGAAATCCTCCGGCGTTATGCAGAGGAGCAGCGGCGCACTGGTGCGTGGATCGTTTACACCTCGGCCGATTCTGTCTTTCAGGTCGCCGCCGACGAGGGCGTTATCCCGTTGGCGGAACTGTACGCCGCCTGCGAAATCGCGCGCGCCCAGCTCATCGCGCCGCATAACGTATCTCGCGTGATCGCACGGCCATTCGTGACGGAGGTTGGGACACATCGCCGAACGGCGAATCGGCGCGACTATTCCGTCGCCCCACCTGACGAGACGCTGCTTGACGCTTTGGCGCATTCGGGGATCCAGCGTCGCGGAGTCGGCAAGGTCGACGATCTCTTCGCCCGGCGTAACATCCAGGCGCTGCACACTGAGAACAACGACCAGGGGATCGCGGCGATCGAGGCCTTTGCGCGTGAGGCGGAGAGTGGGTTGTGCTTCGCCAACCTAGTAGATTTTGACCAGCAGTACGGGCACAGAAACGATATCGCGGGGTTTTACGGCGCGTTGCGCGGGTTCGATCGCGCCATTCCGACGCTCGTCGACGCCCTGCGCGAGGAAGACTTGCTCATAATCACGGCCGATCACGGCAACGACCCGACAACTCCGTCGACCGATCATTCACGCGAGCGCGTTCCGCTCCTGGTCGTGGGTCCGCGCATCCAACCTCGTTCACTCGGTGAGCGCCGCACTTTCTCAGATGCTGGCGCTACGATTGCGGATTGGTTTCGTGTCCCGTATGCCGGGCGCGGCCGTTCGTTCCTGAACGAGGTAACGTCGTGACCGGCGACGTCTGGGTCGAGCTGGAAAAGGCCGCACGAGAAGTCATGGAAAAAGCGTACGCGCCCTACTCCGATTTTCGAGTCGGCGCCGCCGTTCGTGGCGACGACGGTGTAGTGACGGTTGGATGCAATGTGGAGAATGCGTCGTTCCCGGCCGGGCTGTGCGCCGAACGCGCGGCCGTCGCTAGCGCGGTGGCGCGCGGCACCCGCTGCTTCACGCACCTGGTCATCGCGACAGAAGCCGATGCTCCCACGCCTCCGTGCGGGATGTGTCGCCAGGTGTTCGTCGAATTCGGCGCATCGAGCGAGCTCGAGATTTTGAGCGTGACACGCAACGGTGCTCGTGCACGGTGGCGACTAAACGACTTGGTCCCGTCGCCGTTCACCACCGCCTCGCTCACACACCACTAGAAATGCTCGCGCGCCGCATCGCCGTACTCGTTTTCTTCGGAGCTGCCGTCGCCGCGGTTGCGTGCCGCGACGACTTGGCGACGAGCGTCGCGTGCCCTGAGCTCTGTCCCGGGAGCACTGTCAACGTCCGCGACACGATACTCGACGCCGTGACGCTTGATACGGGCGTCCTTGGTTTCCCGCCGCGCGGTACGGAGCCGTACATCCTGCTCGCGAGTCGCCCTGGGCTCGATACACGCGGTGTGATCCGCTTCGACACGCTGCCCAGCCGCTTCACACGCGGCGGCGTTGACTCTGCGATCTATCGTGTGGACAGCGGGTTCGTGACAATCGTGTTGGATCGCGTCCGCTCGCGTTACAAGGCGCCCCTAACGATTACGCTGTTCGACGTCGACACGGCCGCGCTGGACAGCGACATCGACGCGATCAAACCGCTTTTTAGACCCAACCGTCAAATTGGAGGGGCTACCTTCGACTCGGCTGGGGTCAAAGACACTCTCAAGATCCCGCTCGATAGCGCGCCGCTGCTCGACAAGATCAAGAATGGGAAGCGGCTGCGCGTCGGGCTCCAGGTCACGAGTCCGAATCCCGTCGTGCTGCGCGTTTACTCCCGCGACGCCGGGCTGTCGATTCCGGGAATCGATCTGCCGCCTCAGCTGTCTTTCGATCCGCATCCAGACACTGCCGTGCGAGCGATTCCGGTCGGTGAAGAATCGCGCACGCCGACTGACTCGCCGACGCTGCGCATCGATCTCACCGATTACTTCGTCGTGTTCCAGTCGCCGCGCGGCGGGGCACCTAACGAGCTGCGCGTGGGTGGCCTACCGGGTGAGCGCGCGTTCCTGCGCTTCAACGTTCCAGCGTTCATTCTCGATTCGTCGACGATTCTGCGCGCAACGCTCTTCCTCACGCAGCGCCCGAACAGATCCAGCTCGATAGTGGATACGATCGTGCTGTACCCTCGGCTGGTGACGGCGAGCGAGACGGTGACCGACGTTGGCCGCGCCGCGGAGCTGATCACCCCCGAAGGGTTCAACTTCGATTCGCTGACTCTTGCCTCCTCGGATAGCGGAACGCGCAGCATCGAGATCGTAAACGCGTTGCTGCGCTGGGCCTTTTTCACGGAGCAGAAGGCGCAGCGCGCCGTCGTCATAACGGCCTCGCTGGAGGGATCGATACCCGGCGAGATCATCTTCTTCTCGACGGAGGCGCCGGTGGGCGTGCGTCCTCGTCTGCGCGTGAGCTTCTCGCCGCGCACCAACTTTGCAGTGCCATGATGCGCGTGACACGACTGCTTTTTCTCACGTTGTTAGGCGCCGCCACGGTGGAGGCGCAAGGCTCCCTATCGCAGCAGGGCTTCGGCTACCCGGCCGGCAGCGCCAGCGCCCGGGCGATGGGTGCCGGTGGGGCGTTTCAGGAATTCGATCCGCGCTCGGCGCGCAACCCCGCCGCGATCGGACTCTGGGGTCAGCCGGCGCTGTACATGCAGTATGAACCGGAGTTTCGCCGAGTTGTCCAAGGTGGCAACGCGGAGAGCACGCGCCTAACGCGATTCCCACTGCTGACGGGCGCGGTTCCGGCCGGTAACAGCATGGCCGTCGCGGGGTCCGCGACAACGTTCCTGGATCGTTCCTGGGAGACGATCCGGCGCGGCTCGCAGCGCATCGGCCCCGACTCGGTTGATTTCGTCGAGCGCTTTCATACAAACGGGGCGATCAACGATCTGCGGCTGGCCGTCTCGCGGCAGTTCGGCGAGCGTCTCTGGGTCGGCGTCGGGGGCCATGCGTTCGTGGGTGCCAATCGAGTGCGCCTAACGCGGACGTTCTCGGAGAGCACGACGTTCGGCGGCCTCGACGACACGCTCAAGCTGGGTTACGTCGGCAGCGCGTTTTCGGCCGGCGCGATCTGGACTCCGCTCCCTGTGCTCTCCCTTGCGGCATCCGCACGTCTGGGACAGTCGATCCGTCTCACGAGCAACGACACCACGCTCGGCCGCGGCGACATCCCGAATAGCTACAGCGGTGCCGTGCGCTTCGATGGCATTCCGGGTGCGAGCCTCGCAGTGCGCGCGGAACGCACGCTCTGGTCCAGCCTCAGCACGTTAGGCAGCGCCAGTGCCATAGCAGTAGATACGTGGGACTATTCGATCGGCCTCGAGGCGACGGCCACCCCCGGCCGCGCCGCACCGATCTTGTATCGTGCTGGCTACCGCGATCGCGGCCTGCCGTTCGTCGCGAACGGTAAGGCGATCAAGGAACGCTCCGTCACGGCCGGTGCGTCACTGCCGCTGTCGGGGTCGCGGGCCGGCCTCGACTTCGCCGTGTGGCGCGCCGTCCGTTCAGGGGCGGTGAGCACCGACGAGTCGGCGTGGGTGATCAGTATCGGCCTAACAGTTCGTCCCTGAGTCGTTGCTGCCGTGAGTGACGCGCCGCTGATCCTCGTCGCGGACGATGTGCCCGGCAACGTTGAGTTGCTGGTGGATCAGCTGACAACCTTGGGATTCCGGACAGTCACTGCGTTCGACGGCCCCGCAGCCCTCGCGGCGTGCATCGATCACCGCCCGCAGCTCTGCATCCTCGACATCGCGATGCCCGCCGGTTCGCTAGGCGTAGATGCGAGTGGCGCTGGGTTCGAGGTGTGCCGGCGCATCAAGCGCGATCCGCGCACGTCGCGTATTCCCGTCATCTTCCTGACCGCGCTCAACGACACGATGGACCGCGTGCAGGCGATCGAGGCAGGCGGGGAAGACTTCCTCACGAAACCACACAACAGCGTGTTGTTAGGCGCGCGTGTGCGCAGCCTCGTGCGCCTCAAGGCGACGACGGATGCTCTGGAAGACTCCTATCGCAAGCTGCGCGAGCTGGAGCAGTTGCGTGAAGACCTCATGCGCATGCTCGTGCACGATCTCAAAACGCCGCTCACGAGCATAGTCGCCACGCTCGAGTTGTTAGGCGACGGCGACCTTGGGCTACTGGGCGAGCGTCAGGTCCAGGCCGTGCACGATGCCGAACAGAAGGCTGAGGAACTGCTCGCGTTGATAGACGAAATCCTCGAGCTGCGGCGCATGGAAAGCGCCGAGATCGTGCTCGATCTCGCGGCGCTGCGCCCGGACGAGCTTTTGAACGACATCGCGCGCGACTGGGAACGGCGCTTGGAGCATGACGGCGCACAGGTCACGCTCAACGTCGCTCAGGATGCGCCGGTTTTCCGCGGAGACGCGCGCCTCCTCAAGCGCGTGATCGGCAACCTACTGGAGAACGCGCTCACGCACGCCGGACGCGGCGTGCGCGTAACGCTCAGCGCGCGGCGCGACGCGCACGGGATCCGGATTGCCGTCGCCGACGACGGCCCCGGTATTCCGAAGAATGAGCGCGAGACGATCTTCTCCCGATTTACGAGCGTTAGGCGACCCGGCTCGACTCGCGCGCGCGGCACCGGCCTCGGGCTCGCGTTCTGCCGAATCGCCATCGCAGCGCACAGCGGGCGCATCTGGGTCGAGGATGGACAAGATGGTGGTCGCGGCAGCTCATTTCAGATCGTGCTTCCACTCGAGCCCAAGAGCGGCGGAAACGGCGCGTCGGCGCAGCGCTCCCCCCGCCCAGCCGCGTGACGCCGCGCGTCTACCTCCGCACGTTCGGCTGTCGCGCGAATCAGTACGATAGCGAGGCCGTGCGCGCGCTCGTCGAGAGCTCGGGCGGTGTGGTCGTCGACAGCGTAGAACAAGCGACCGTCGCTGTATTCAATAGTTGCGCGGTTACCGCCGCGGCCGAATCCGAGCTGCGGCGGAGTATACGTCACGCCGCACGCGCGAACGCCAATATCGAGAGCGTCGTCATGGGCTGTGCCGCGGCGCGCGACACTGGTGTCATCATGGCGCTGCCGAGCGTCGCGCACGTGATCCCTGGCGCCGATATGCCGGCGATCGCGGCCGCGTTAGGTGTTCTGACGAGGACTGCTTCACCGTCGCATCAATCGGGTACGCGCGCGCTGCTGCGCGTTCAGGATGGCTGCGACGAACACTGTACCTTTTGCGCGACCACGCTGGCGCGCGGTGCCAATCGCTCGCGATCGATCTCCGAATTGGTCCATGAAGCCACGGCGCTCGCGGAGCGCCACCCTGAGATCGTGCTCACTGGGATTCACATCGGTACGTACGGCACGGACGTCGGTACCACGTTAGGCGCCCTCGTCGAGCGGCTCGTGCGCGAGGTCCCGGTCGTTCGCTTTCGGCTTTCCTCGCTCGAAGCGACGGAAGTGGACGAGCGCTTGCTCGAGCTGTTCGACGAGCCGAGTCGGCTCGCTCCGCACCTGCACGCGCCGCTGCAGTCAGGCTCCGATCGAGTGCTGAAACGCATGGGACGGCACTGGTATTCGGCGGCGTCGTATACGCGCGCCGTACAGCGCATTGTCGAGCATCGTCCGGTGTTCGCGCTAGGCGCCGACGTCATCGCCGGCTTTCCTGGCGAGACGCCCGACGATCATCGCGCGACCCGCGCCCTGATCGAAGAGCTGCCGTTCACGTATCTCCATGTCTTCCCGTACTCGCTTCGTCCTGGCACGGCCGCTGAACGGCTGCCGGGACACATCCCGGCAGGGTTAGTGCGCCAGCGAGCGGCCGAACTGCGAATCGTCGCGGACGCCAAGCATCAGGCGCACGCGGCGCGTCGAGCGGGTGACGTGGCTGACGTTATTGTCGTGCGCGGAGACGTTCGCGAGGGGCTCACGGAGGACTATCTTGAGGTGCGCCTCCACGGTTCGCCGCTGCCGCGCGGGCACCGAGTCGCCGCACGACTCAGTGTCGTTGACGGCCATCTCGTGGCCACACCACTATCGCCTAACCCCGTTCTAACGAGTTGTGAATCGAGGAATGCCTAACGTGATCGTCTCATGTTGGAACGGGGCTAACGAATGAGCTCCGCACCAACCGTCTACATCGAAACGTACGGCTGCCAGATGAACGTGAGCGACACCGAGCTGATGCTCGGCACGCTCGCCGCCGCTGGCTATCGGCACGTTGAGGAGCCGGATGGAGCCGATCTCATTCTCGTGAATACCTGCGCTATTCGCGATCACGCGGAGCAACGCGTGATCGGCCGCCTGGGTGATCTCAAGTCACGCATGAAGAGCGACAGCGTTGTCGGGGTCACCGGCTGCATGGCGCAGCGGTTGGGGCCGCGACTGCTTGAGCGCGCGCCGCATGTGAGTCTCGTGATAGGCCCCGACGGCTATCGCGCTCTACCCACGCTCGTTGCGAACGCGCGTGGCGGCCAGCGAAGCGCCGCGACGACGTTCGATTTGGAAGAGCATTACGAGGACTTCACGCCCAAGCGCTTCGACAAGGTGCGCGCGTGGGTCCCCGTACAGCGCGGCTGCGACTACAAATGCACGTACTGCATTGTGCCGATGACTCGCGGTCCCGAGCGGAGTCGCAAACTTTCTGACGTGGTCCGCGAGACGGAGCGCATCGTCGCCGACGGAATCAGCGAGGTCACACTCCTCGGCCAGACAGTCAATTCGTATAACGACGGCGAACACGACTTCGCGGACCTGCTGCGCGCCGTCGGTTCAGTACAGGGCATCCATCGAGTGCGTTTTACCTCGCCGCACCCTAACGATTTCTCCGATAGGGTCATTGAGGCGATGACCTCCGTGCGTACGATTTGCGAGCACGTGCACTTGCCAATGCAGAGCGGGTCGTCGCGCGTCCTCAAGCGCATGCTGCGTCGCTATACCCGTGAGGCGTACATGCGCACGGTCGAGCGGCTGCGCGCCGCGATTCCCAAGATCTCGCTCACGACCGACATCATCGTCGCGTTCCCCGGTGAAACAGAAGCGGACTTTGATGAAACGGTGTCCGCGGTACGCGAGGTGGGCTTCGACGACGCTTTCACCTTCATTTTCTCGCCACGCGAGGGGACGCCGGCGACGAGACTGCCCCCTTCCGACAGCGTCCCCGATTCAGTGGCGTCGGAGCGTTTGGCGCGTCTAATCTCTGTGGTGCGCTCTGTTGCCCGCGAGCGGAATCTCGCGCTTCTCGGGCAGCGCCGAGAGGTCCTCGTCGAGAAGTGGGCGAAGCGCGGTGAGCTAATGCAATCTCGTACGCGAGATCACAAAACCGTGCTCGTTCCCGGCGACGAAACGATGATCGGTCGCTATTTGACCGTCGAACTGACGGGTACGACCGGATCGACCTTCACCGGCGCCCCAGTGGCAGAGCGAGTCTTGTTTCCCATGGCCGGATGATCAACGCGATCGAGGAAGTAGTTCGCGAAGTGTATGCGCAAGTGCGCGACCGCGAGGCGGGCTTTTGTTCCTGCCCGCAATGCCAGGATGACGTGCTTCGGCACACGATGAATCATCTTCGTCCGCGCTACGTTGGCACGACAGTCGGTTCCGCGGTAACGCGCGTTGCGCTGGCATTAGAGCAGACGCGCGCCGAGGTGGCCGTGGTCGTGCTCGATGCGATGCACCGCGTGGCGAAGAATCCGTTGCATAACGAGAACGTTAGCTCATAGCTCTTAGCTCATAGCTCCTAGCAGGGGCCTCGGGGTAGGGGGCCCAGGAGCTAAGAACTAAGAGCTATGCCCTCAGTCACAATTGTCTATGTAGTAGTCGCCGCCGGACTCCTGATGGGGTTCGGCGGCGCGGCGTTTTGGAGCCTTGCGTTATGCGCTTCGTGCGTCGCGTGGGCCACCTGGCGCCGCTCGCGCGACATCGCTCTCTTCGCCGCGCTTGGTGCCGGCGCGATCGCGTGGGCTGAGGCGTCGCGGCGCACTGAAAGTGACTGCCTAACGCGCATCGCACGCGGGCGAGTGTGGCTCGTAGACTTTAGAGGGGATCCGGCTGGCACGTGGTGGCGTGGTCGGTGGGTGGAAGGTGCCTGTCGCACGCCGCTCAGCGTCCAGGTCAAACAAGGACGCGTGCGTCCCGGGAGCCGCGCGCGCGTGGAAGCCGAACTGGTTCGCCTCGGCGATCGCATCCAGCTGCGCGATGCGCGCGTGCGTGAGATCACCGCGCCGTCGCTCCTCCAGCGCGCGAGAACGCGCTCCGGCGCCGCGATCGACAGCCTGTATCCCAGACAGCGGGCGCTCGTACGCGCGCTGCTCATTGCCGAGCAAGGCGACATCGAGCGGCAGGTGCGCGATGCGTTCGCTGACTCGGGTCTCGTGCACATGCTGTCGGTGTCCGGGCTGCACGTCGCGATCATCTTCGCGGCGATTCAGCTGCTCTTCGCCGTCGTGCGTCTGCCGCCGCGTGGTATTGCGGCGGGCGCGCTCGGCCTAACGGCAGCGTACGTGGCGATGATCGGCGCGCCCGCGCCGGCTGTGCGTGCCGCCGTTATGCTCGGCGCCGGCGCGATCTCGCGTGTGATTCAGCGACCAACATCGGCGTGGGCGATCGTCGCGCTCGGCGGGCTGTTGCCGCTCGCCGAGCCATCCACCGTGCGTGACCTGGGCTATCAGCTCAGCATGGCCGGGATCGTCGGGCTCGTCGCCGCTGGAAGCGCTGGCCAGCGCTGGATCCCGGCGCGCCTAACGGGCTGGCGCAAGACGATCGCGACAAACTTTCTCACAACCACATTGGCCTGCGTTGCCACGATGCCGATCGCGGCGTACGCCTTCGGACGCACGAGCCTCGTCGCTCCCGTGAGCAACCTCGTTATGTCCCCCGTCGTGACGCTGTTGCAGCCGGCGCTCTTCCTGTCGCTGGCCCTCGCACCGTTCGATTCGCTCGCTCGCCTCGTGGCCGACGGATCAGGTGTCCTGCTCGACGTGTTCTCGCTAGGCGCGGCATGGTTCGCTCGCATTCCGCACGCGACGCTGGAAATCGGGTTCACTCCGCTCGGTGGCGCGGCGCTCGTGGCCGCGTCTGTCGCGGTAGTCGTAGCCACGCTCAGCCGACGTCCAGCACGAGCGTTCGTCTGCGCGCTCGCCGCCTCGCTTGTGCTCGCGTGGAGTCCGCTTCGCCCAAAGAAGGGCGCTGTCGAGCTACATATGATCGATGTGGGGCAGGGCGACGCGCTCGCGCTGCGTGCGGCAGACGGCTCGTGGGTCGTGTTCGATGCAGGCGATTCGTGGCGCAGCGGAGACGCCGGCGAGCGCGCTGTACTTCCGTATCTCAAGCGGCGCGGCGGCAGCGTGCGCGCATTCGTGCTCTCGCACGCACACGACGATCATGTGGGCGGCGCAGCGACTCTCATGAAGCGCGCGCGTCCGAAAGAGTTCGTCGACGGCGGTTACGTAACGGCCAGCGGGAGTTATCGCGCGGCACTGGTGGCGGCGCAGCATTACGGTATACGCTGGTGGCGCAGCCATCCGGGCGATTCGTTGATCGTGCCTGGCGCGACGATTCGCCTACTCGCGCCGGATTCCGCGTGGGCGGTGGAGTTGGGCGACCCTAACGAGGCGAGCGTCGTGGCGCGTATCGATGTGGGCTGCTGGCGCGCGCTCATGACGGGCGACGCCGAATCGGGCGAAGAGGAGTGGCTCCTGCGGAACTACGGAGGCATCGAACTGACAGCGGATGTGCTGAAAGTCGGACATCACGGCAGCGAGACGAGCTCGACGACGCGCTTCCTCGATGTTGTGCGGCCACGAGTCGCTCTAGTTTCTGTCGGTGAAGGGAACACCTACGGGCATCCATCGACCGACGTCATTCGCGCGCTGGAGACTCGTCAGGCGCATGTGCTGCGCACTGATCGCGACGGGAGCGTGGTGGCTCGTTTTGAACGCGCTCGCCTAACTATAGAGGCGGACGGAGAGCGATGGCGCTATTCGGTTGGGCAGCGCGGCTGTTCGGCGAGCCGATAGATCTGGAGCCGCGACTTCTGCACGACTTTCCCGAGCTGCGCTCGGCGCGATATCGGCGTGGTGGTGCGCCACCACGAGTCGGCGGATGGTGCCTCGGCCCGCGGTCCGTGGCAGCGATCGCGCTGGGGCGGACGGTTTGGATCGCTCGCGATGCGGACCTAACGCCGGAGCTATTGTTGCACGAACACGCGCACGTCGAGCAGTGGCGTACGGTGCGCTGGTTCGCTGCGCGGTACGTATGGGAATCGTTACGCCGCGGATACAGCAACAATCGCTTCGAGATCGCTGCGCGTCAGGCAGCCCATCGCAGGTTGCGCGCGTCCGACTCGTCTCGCTAGGCGCTACGACGCTGGTCGTTCGCAGCGATTCTCCGCGTAGCAAGGCGTTCACGTTTTTGTCAACGATTGTGGTCGCTGTCACACATCGTTTGCGCCCGGGTTAGGTTAGCTGCGTCCAAGAACGGACCGCGCTCCGCAGCCCCTACGCGCGGAGCGGCGTTTTTACAACCCACCGGAGGGATTCATATGCACCTGTCTGTGCGCATGGCAGGCGCGGTACGGCGTTCCGGCCTGGGAGCGTTGCCCATGTTCTTCGCGAGCGCTTTGTTCGCGCAGACCGGCACCGTTTCCGGGAAGATCGTCGATCGCGCGTCAAGCCAACCCATCGCTGATGCCAGAGTTTTCGTCACGGGCACAGCACTGGAAGTTTCGTCGAACGCGCAGGGAGAGTACCGGCTCGTCAACGTAAGGCCCGGGCGAGCGCAAATCGTCGTGCTTAGACTCGGATACCGTGCGGCGCAGGACACCGTGACAGTCGTCGCGGGTCAGACCCTAACGCAGAACTTCGAGCTGAGCCAATCCCTAACGACACTTGCTGACGTCGTCATCACGGGCACCGCCGGGAACCAGGAGCGGCGCGCTCAGTCTGCCCAAATCGCGACGGTGCAGACATCAGATATCGTGAAAGAGATCCCCACAGTCAAAAGCGTGAACGAGCTGCTGCAGTCGCGAGTGCCTGGCATCGCGGTGAATAGTGGCTCGGGGACGGCCGGTGCGAATCGACAGATCCGCATTCGCGGCGCGTCGTCAATCAACCTGTCGAACGAACCGCTCATCTTCGTCGACGGCGTCAAGTTTCAACGCCAGAACATGACGCCCGGCGTAGGCGGCCAGACAACGGACATTCTCAACAACCTCAATCCTGACGAAATCGAATCGGTCGAGGTCGTGAAGGGACCGGCTGCGGCTACGCTGTACGGCGCTGACGCGTCCGCCGGCGTGATCCAGATCATCACGAAGAAGGGCCGTGCTGGCACCAACGCGTTTACGCAAACGCTGCAGGTGGACGTGGGGCAGTCCGAACTCGCCTGGACGCCGCCATCGAACTACGGCCTCTGCACAGCGGCACTCGTGGCAAGCACCTCGCCGAATCCACTATGCCGCGGACAAGCCGCTGGTACACTCGTGAGCGACAACCCGCTCGAGCGCGAAGGCGCGTTCCAGAAAGGAAGCGAGACGAACTTCGCGTGGACCGGGCGGGGTGGCGGGCAGGCGTATGGCTACTTCCTTAGCGCGGCGAACCAGCGCACAATCGGCAACGTACCGAACAATGAGTTCGCGCGCCAGAACGTTCGCTCCAACTTCAATTTTCTGCCGGACTCGCGCCTAACGATCGACGCGAATGTTGGCCTGTCACGAACGGTCACGAACCTTCCCGACAACGACAACAACATCTACGGCTTCCTGGGCGGTGGTCTGCTCGGGTCGCCGCTCACTCGGCGCGATGATGGCGGAGTGAGTCAGGATGGCTGGTTTGGTTTCAATCGCTCGGTCGAGGAGATCACGGCCATCAGAAATCGCGTGGGCGATTACCGTACTCTGGGGAACCTAACGGCGAACTTCGTTCCCGCGTCCTGGTTCACCAACCGCTTCACGATCGGTGCCGACATATTCGGCACCGAGATTCAGCGCTTCTTCCCGAAGAATTCCGGTGGCAACTACGCTGGTGACCTAAACACCGGCAATAACACCGAGACGCGAACGAACATTCAGCAGTTCACTATCGATTATCTCGGTAACATCCGGCGCGCGTTAGGCGGCGAGCAGCAATTTGAAGCCAACCTGTCGTTCGGCTCGCAGCTCGTCACGAATCGCACCGATCAGACGTTCGCTAATGGTCAAGGCTTTGTGACGAACGCCAACAATTCGATCAACTCGGCGTCCACGAGAACGGGTGGCCAACAGCGCACATTTCAGCGGTCTGTTGGACTCCTTGGTCAGCTTCAGCTGGGGCATCTCAATCGCCGATTTGTCCAGCTAGGTCTTCGGGTGGATCAAAACTCATCTTTCGGCGAGAACTCCGATCCGTTCTATCTTCCGAAGGTTGGAGCGTCGTGGGTTGTTTCCGAGGAGAGCTTCTATCCACTCGCGCGCTTCATTAGTTCGCTGCGCCTTCGCGGATCCTGGGGACAGACTGGCCGTTCGCCGCAACCCGGCGCTTCGCTGCAGACGTTCCAGGGAGCTCCGTCCGCACTGATCAACGGGCAGGTCGTCGCCGGCGCCATCCCGCTCAATCCGGGCAACGACACACTCAAGCCGGAGCTTGGTGAAGAGTTCGAAGTCGGTTTCGATGCCACGTTCCTCGATGAACGGATGAATCTCGAGGTCACATACTTCGACAAGACGTCGAAGGATGTCATTCTCGCGAGGCCGCTCCCTCCCTCGTTAGGCTTCGGCACCAATCCGAATAACAATTTCCCGTTCGTCAACATCGGAGAGATCAAGAATAGCGGCCTCGAGGTCGCACTGACCGGCCAGATCCTTCGCCGGGCGAACCTGCAGTGGGACTTCCGTGCTGGGATGAACACGCTCCATAACGAGCTGGTCGATCTCGGCGGCGTTGCGCCGTTCGGTACCCTCAATCGGTTCATGGAGGGCCAACAACTCGGCGCCTGGGTCACCAAGACCATCCGCAGCATTGACGAGTCCACCGGCAAAGTGACCGTCGCCGATACGCTGGAGCCGTTCGGCAATATTCACCCGACGTTTGAAGGCTCGCTCCAGTCGGGTGTGACGTTCCTCAAGCAGTTCAGGCTGCAAGCGTCCGTCGATACCAAGCAGGACTTCGTCATTCGCAACCTCACCGACTTCTTCCGCGAGACACAGCTCGTTAGGTCCAACCGTCGGCTCGATCCGAACGTTCTCTCCCGTCGCGAGCGTCTGCGCCGGTACGGCAACGACACGCCAGGCCAGCCGGCGTTTGTCCAGCAGAACGGCTTCACTACGACTGTCGACGAAGTTCGCGAGGCGTACCTGCAGCCGGGCGACTTTGTCCGGCTCCGAGAAGTCGCGTTCACGTGGAACGTGCCCAGTCGCCTTATGGCACGCATGCGCGGCGTTTCCGGTGCAACGTTAGGCATCGGTGTCCAGAACGTTGCACTCTGGACCGACTACGAAGGGGCGGACCCAGAACTGCTGTCGGCCGCGAACGTCGATTTCAGTCGCGATGATTTCCTAACGCTGCCCAACCCGCGGCGTTGGACGTTGCGCCTCAGCCTCAACTTCTAACCGTCGAGGAGACCATGACGACGATTCGACGCGCTCTGACGCGCACTTTCGGCGCCGCGCTCCTCCTCGGTGCAGCGGCATGCGATTCCTTCCTGGAAGTGGATAATCCGAACGTGATCGATGCTGGAACGATCGATCCCGTACAGGATGCCACCACACTAGCCAATGCTGCCCAGCAGAACTTCGCGGCAGCATACGGTTGGATGATCATGTATAGCTCCTGGTACTCCGGCGAAACACTCGTCGCCGAGACGTTCCCGACGCGAAATGAGTTCGGTCGGCGCCAGGTTTTGAACACAAACGGCTCGCTCAACACGGACGTTTGGGGGAACATCGCGCAAGCGGTCGCGGGCGCGCGTGCGGTGCTGCAGCTCGAGCTACCCACCCCCACAACAAACCTCGACTTAGCTCGGGCGGCGACGTGGGCCGGGTTCTCGGTGCTACACATAGCCACCGACTTCTGCGAGGGCACAATCGCGCAAGGATCACTCGCTGAAGGGCTTCGGCCGGGGGGCCGCCTAACGACAGCTAACCTGCTCGACTCCGCCGTCGCGTACTTCAGCACCGCGATCACAGTCGGCACGGCGAACGGCAGCGCCGACGGCGTCGCGCTCGCGCGGGCGGCGATAGTGGGCCGCGCTCGCGCGCACCTACAGGCCGGGCGGAAATCGCAGGCTGCAACGGACGCACAGGCGGTTCCAGCGACCTTCGCGTTCAGCCTGCCGTACATCGACGACTTGGCGCAGCGCAATCGACTCGGCAATCGCCTCTGGCAGTTCACGCTGGATCGTGGGTCAATTTCGATCGCGCCGGCGTACCGCGTGACTGATCCGCGTGTTCCGTTCAAAGCGCCGGGCCAGCACACCCTAACGCCACAGGATCCAGCCAGCGGCCCATTCTTCATTCAAAACAAGTATCCGGCATTTACCTCTGCGATTCGCGTCGCGTCCAAACTCGAAGCGGATTACATCCTCGCCGAGACGCAGGGCGTCACCGAGCAGCTGGCGCTCATTGCTGCACGTCGCACCGCCAACGGCCAGCCAGCCTATTCGGGGCCGACGGACGGAAACAGCGTGTTGACCGAGTTAATGAACCAGAAGGCACTCGATTTCTTTCTTGAGGGCCGCAAGCTCGGTGATTTCCGACGGCTGCCGAACAACGTGTTGAATATGCCCGTTCCTGGGCAACCCTACTTCAAGGCCGGATTCCCGCCGATCAGCAATGGTACGTGCTATCCGTTGCCGGATGACGAAACCGACAACAATCCGAACTTCCGCTAATTCAGCGGAACTGCAGTATCTCGTAATGACGGGGCGTGGCCAACGCGGCACGCCCCGTTCGCTTCCCAGCTCGCAGTCGGCGTCAGTGATCCGCTCGGCGCGACACGTGAGTGGCGAGCCGGTACTTGCGTGGCGTTAGGCCCGAGTGTGCGCGAAACGCGCGCGTGAAGTGACTCTGGTCAGCAAAGCCCGCGCGCAGCGCGATGCTGGAAACCGGCTCATCGGTGGTGGACAGCCGCTGCGCCGCCCACTGTAGACGCACGCGCCGCGCGTATTGTCCGATTGACACCGCGAACTGCTGCCTGAAACGACGCGCCAAGTACGCCGGATGAACGTTGGCGATCTCTGCCAACTCGTCGATCGTCGCCAGGCGCGGATCGTCCTCGATGCGCTCGCGCACGAGGGACAGCCACGCTGGCTTCGTACCGGCGGCACCGGTAGGCGATGTCGATCGCAGCAGGGCAGAGAACAGTTCCAGCGTTAGGCCCTCGACGGCAAGCGGCGTGAAAGCGTCAGCGGCCTCTAACTCTGTCGCAATTCGCGCGGCGATTGCCCACACCACATCGCTGCGTCGATACGAGACACCATCGAACACTCTTTGCACTTCGAGCCAAGCGATTTCAGCGTCCGGATCCGGTTCCACGATGACCTGATGCGATCCGTGCATAACGTCGTGATGCCGCTCGCCCGCCGGCTTGGCGAGCACACCGGCCGTCACGCACTCGACGGAGCGGCTCACGAAGTGCTCGCTGAATCCGCCCTTCAGCACCGCAGATAGGCACGCGCGGTCGTGATGGTGCCACGGCAGCACGCACGCGCCGAAGGCGGTGCTAGAGACGCGGAAGCGTCCGATCTCGAGCGCCGACACGCCCGCCGATCCCTGAACGGCCGGGACGGAGCGCTCACCGCTGCGTGCCGTCCTAGCGCTTCGTGTTGCTGCCATAAAGAGATCATACCCCAGGGCGGGTCGCTTCGTGACTGGCGCGGCGCATTTGTCGCACGGCTGGTCGAGATCGACTGCTATGTTCGGTCCCGTACCAGCGGGCCTTCGCTCCCGTTCAAGATTTCGCAGCGCAGCGACCGGTACATAGAGCGCGATGACGTCAACGAGCCAAAATGGCGCGCGCGCTACCTAACGAGCGCTTGTCGTACGAGCCGGCTGTCGTCGCAGCCGGCACGCTGCGAGCCGCTCGCGAGGGCGACGACGCTGCCTTCGCGTACCTCGTGCGCACGTACTACCCGCACTGTTTGCGCTTCGCCCAGCACCTCACCGGCAGCGCGGAGGACGCCGAAGAGTGCGTGCAGGACGCGTTTGTGCGCGTGCACAGAGCCTTGGCCAAATACCAGGAGCGCGATCGATTCAAAGCGTGGCTCTTTCATATCCTCGCGAATCGCTGTCGCACGGCGCGCAGCCGAGCGCGTCGCTTTGAGCTGATTCGCGTTCGGATGCAGCGTTTTCGGCGTTCGTCGGCGCCATTCGCGGACCCGCTGACTGCGGCAGAGCAACTGTCCCAAGCATTCGCACAACTGCCGCATGATTTGAGAGAGGCCTTTCAGTTGCGGCACGTGGATGGCTTTTCGTACGAACAGATCTCCGACATCACCGGAATGGGTGTGACGGCCGTGCGAATGCGCGTGAGTCGAGCCGGCGCTCGCCTGCGAGTCGCTCTGGGCCTGTGACCGAGTAGCTGCGCCCCTCGTCGCAGTGGTTACTTCTGGCACATCCCGTGCGCTATTCCCGCCCCGCGCTTGCCGGGCGTCGCGCCCGGACCACACCTTACTTCCCTCGCGAAAAGAGTCTCGGCTAGTGGTAAAGCACACAGCAACATCCGTCGTCACGATCGAGCGCTACATCATCGAGCAAGAGCGCCTCTTCCCGGAGGCGACAGGCGAGCTATCAGGGATCCTCTACGACATCGCCCTAGCGGCCAAGATCATCGCGAATAAAGTGCGCATGGCTGGTCTCGTCGACATCCTCGGCCGAGCAGGCAGCGACAACGTGCAGGGCGAAGCGCAGGAAAAGCTCGATGTCTTCGCTAACGAGACGATCATCAAGGCGATGGATCATGGCGGCCGCCTCGCGGCCATGGCGTCGGAAGAAGAGCCGGACATCATCCCGATTCCCGACGGCTTCAAGTGCGGCAAGTACGTGCTGCTCTTTGATCCGCTCGATGGCTCGTCGAACATCGATGTGAATGTGCCGGTTGGGACAATCTTCTCGGTAATGCGCAAGATCACCCGCGGTGTGCGCGGCGAGATGGAGGACATGCTGCAGCCGGGGCGGCGTCAGGTTGCCGCCGGGTACGTGATCTATGGCTCGAGCACGATGCTCGTGTACACGACGGGGCAGGGCGTGCACGGATTCACGCTGGATCCATTGTTAGGCGAATTCCTGCTGTCGCACCCGGACATTAAGGTCCCTGCAAAGGGTCGCTACCTCTCCGTAAACGACTCGTACGAGGGGAACTGGAACGAGTCGGTGAAGGCGCTCATGCGCCGCTATCGCGGGCTGGATGGCCAGCAGAAGCCGCTGAACGTGCGCTATGTCGGGTCGCTCGTGGCCGATTTCCACCGCAACTTGTTAGGCGGCGGCATCTTTTGTTATCCGGACAACTCGCTGTCGCCCAAGGGGAAGCTGCGGCTGCTGTACGAGTGCAATCCGCTGGCGTTCATCATTCAGCAGGCGGGTGGGGCGGCGATCGACGGGCCGCACGATATCCTCGAGATCCAGCCGAGCGAGCTGCATCAGCGTTCGCCGCTGTACATCGGCAGCAATGATGCCGTAGAGACGGCTCGTGAAATGCTTGCTCGCCAGCCTGCTGCCGTCGCGACCTGAGTCCTCCCGAGTTCGTCGCCGCAAGGACCAAACGCGGGAACGCAGATAGGCGCAGAAACTAACGCAGATTGACGCGGATCTTCTTTGGTTCCACGCCCTCCCCCAACTGCGGAAGTTCACAATCTCTCCAACTTGAACGTTGCATTCTCGTTAGGAGTAATTCGCCCTATTGCTGCGGTGGGGGTTGGGAATTCCAGTAGTATCTGCGTTCATCTGCGTTCCGCTTTTTGAATAGCCGGGCACGAGCAGGAACCACGCAACGCCTCACCGACAAGTAGTTTTTAGGCATGGCGACAGCCGACGAGACTCGCGTCACTCCATCAGGTATTCCGGTAAAGACTGTCTATGCGGCGGATGGTGCGGCCGTTGATCATCAGCACGACATCGGGCTACCAGGCGCGTTCCCGTTCACGCGTGGCGTGCAGCCCACGATGTACCGCGGGCGTCTGTGGACGATGCGGCAGTACGCGGGCTTTGGGACGGCAGACGAAACCAACACGCGCTTCAAGCACCTCCTCGACGCCGGGCAGACCGGCCTCTCCGTCGCCTTCGATCTTCCGACTCAGATGGGGATCGATTCTGATGATCCACGCGCGTTAGGCGAGGTTGGGCGCGTCGGCGTCGCGATCGACACTGTCGACGATATGCACGCGCTGCTGGCCGACCTCCCGCTCGATCGCGTGAGCACGTCGATGACGATCAACGCGACCGCTGCAACGCTACTCGCGATGTACCTGGTCGTCGCCGAGGAACGCGGGATCGCCGCGACGAAGCTGAGTGGGACGATCCAGAACGACATCCTCAAGGAGTACATCGCGCGCGGGACGTACATCTATCCGCCAGGCCCGAGCCTTGGTCTGGTGACCGACGTCTTTCGCTTCTGCGCGCAGGACGTGCCTAACTGGAATCCGATTTCTATCTCGGGTTACCACATCCGCGAGGCGGGAGCGACGGCGGTGCAGGAGGTCGCCTTCACTCTCGCGAACGCGATGGAATACGTGCGCCGCGCACTGGACGCCGGGCTCGCGATCGACGCGACCGCGCCGCGGCTCTCGTTCTTCTTTGCCGCGCACAGCGACTTGTTCGAGGAGGTCGCCAAGTTCCGCGCCGCGCGCCGCCTCTACGCCCGACTGATGCGCGAGCGCTTCGGCGCCAACGACGCCAGCAGCCGCTTGCGCTTTCACACGCAGACAGGCGGCGTCACGCTCACGGCGCAGCAGCCGCTCAACAACGTGGTGCGCGTGGCGATCCAGGCGCTTGCCGCCACGTTAGGCGGAACGCAATCGCTGCATACCAATTCGTATGACGAAGCGCTCTCCCTACCAACCGCCGACGCCGCCACACTCGCGCTTCGGACGCAGCAGATCGTGGCATACGAATCGGGGATCGCCAATACCGTCGACCCGCTCGCCGGTAGCTACTACGTTGAAGCGATCACCGGTGAGCTGGAGAAGCGCGCGCGCGAGCTGATCGAGCATGTCGATTCGTTAGGTGGCGCCGCGGCTGCAATCGCGGCCTGGTATTTCCAGAATGAGATCGCGAAGAGCGCTTACGCGCATCAGCTGCGCGTCGAGAGCGGTGAGGCTGTAATTGTCGGCGTGAACCGCTTCGCGCAGGACGCTGAGCCGGCACTCACACCTGGCCCCGACTACTCGCGGCTCGAGGCGGATCAGGCGGCGCGCGTGAAGGCGCTGCGGCAAACTCGTGACGCCAAGCGCGCGCGCGCGGCGCTCGCCGCCCTCGCCGAGGACGCGCGGCCTTACGTCACCGAAGGTGCAGCGAAACCCCCGCTCATGCCGCGCATCGTGCAGGCGGTGCGCACGCGCGCCACCGTCGGCGAAATATCCGACGCCCTTGAAGCCGTGTGGGGCCGACATCGGCCAACAGCCTGAGCGCCGTTTGCAATGTGACCACAATTACGTTAATGTAGTCACATGACAGATATCGGTGTTCGCGAACTCAAAGCCCGCCTCTCCGAGTTTGTGGAGCGTGCGGCGCGCGGCGAGATCATCCGGGTGACTGACAGAGGGGAGCCCAAAGCGATGCTTGCGCCGCTTCCGGGCAGACTCCGGATCGAAGAGGGCATCGCCGCAGGCTGGATACAACGAGCGAGCGGGAATCGACCGGCATCCCGACGCCGGTTCCGAACAGCGCGAACGATCGAGGACGTGCTCAGCGAGGATCGTGGCTCATGACCGTCTATGTCGACTCAAGCGCGTTCTTGAAGCTGTATCGCGACGAGCCGGACAGTCGGCTTGCCGAAAACTACCTGTCAGCGAATCCTGAATGGATTACAGCGCGCCACACCATGGTTGAAGTTCGGCGCAACCTCGCGCGCTTGCTGAGCGGGACAGAACTGAGCGCCGCGCGCCAGCAATTTGAGCGCGACTGGCAAAGCGCCGACATCATCGAGCTGACTGAGGAAGTCTGCAGTGCGGCGGCTGACGTAGCGGAGGCGACCGGCTCGCGAACGCTCGATGCGCTGCACCTTGGCGCGGCGCGTACGGCCGGCGGCGGAATGCTGCCCATCGTGACGTTCGATACGCGCCAGGCCCAGTCCGCGCGTGCCCTTGGCTGGACTGTCCTGGGTCGCTGACGACTCAGTAGCCCCCAAGTCCTTGCCTTGCATGGGTTTCTGAGTTCGGATAGCTTTGGCAGCAGCCCCGATCGCCGGTCCACGATGCCCGACGACCGATCCCACCAAGGAAGCTCTATTCGCATGCCCACTTACGAATACCGTTGCCCTGAAGGGCACGAATTCGAGCACTTCTTTTCCACAATCGGCGGCTCCAAGGAAGTCATGCCTTGCCCGACGTGTGGACGCGATTCGCAGCGCCTGGTCTCAGGCGGTGCCGGTCTCTTGTTCAAGGGCTCAGGCTTCTACATCACGGACTACGGCAAAGACGGCAAGAAGAGCGAGCGCGACCGCGCCGCTAAGAAAGAGTCCAAGTCCGCGGGAAGCTCGAGCGAAGGCTCGTCCGCGTCTCCCGCCGACAAAAAGCCCGCAGCCGAGAGCAAACCAGCCAAGAAACCGGATAGCGGCGAGTGACGGCTCCGGACGAGTTGATCCGCGCGGAGTTGGCACGCAGCGCGGAGTCGTTAGGTGCTCCGTCGCCGGTGGCCGTGCAGCTCGAGCGGCCGCGCGATCCCGCTTTCGGTGATTGGGCGACGAACCTCGCCATGACGCTCGCCAAAGCGCTGCGTCGCAAACCCGCCGACATCGCGCAAGAGCTCATGTCGCGCATGGATCTCAATCGCGCTGGTGTGCGCGAGGCGTACGTCGCCGGCGCTGGGTTCATCAACTTCCGCCTGTCAGATGCGGCCGCGGCGTCCGGACTTCCGGCGATCGTCGCGGCCGGAGCTGACTACGGCCGTGCGAACACGGGGCGTGGCGAATCGGTGAACGTGGAGTTCGTCTCCGCGAACCCCACAGGGCCGTTGCACGTGGGCCACGGCCGCCAAGCCGCGTTAGGCGACGCCATCGCGACCCTGCTCGAGTGGAACGGCTGGAAGGTCTCGCGCGAGTTCTACTACAACGACGGCGGCGTACAAATGCAGAACCTGGCGCTGAGCGTCCAGGCACGTATTCGCGAGCCGCTCTCAGGAGCGCTCGAGATCCCTGAGGGCGGTTACCATGGCGAATACATCCGCGACATCGCGCAATCGTACGTCGCCGAGCATCCGGGTGACGCGCACGGCGATGATCTCGATGCTGTTAGGCGCCATGCCGTCGCTGCGCTTCGGCGCGAGCAGGATCTCGACATGCAGGCGTTCGGGGTGAAGTTCGACACCTACTTTCTGGAGTCGTCGCTGTACACCGACGGGTATGTGGACGACACCGTGCGTCTTTTGGTGAGTGCTGGGCACACCTTCGAGGAAGACGGCGCCTTATGGCTGCGCACGACCGACTACGGTGATGACAAGGACCGCGTTATGCGGAAGTCCGACGGCACCTTCACCTACTTCGTCCCCGACGTGGCATACCACGTGACGAAGTGGCGCCGCGGCTTCCACCGCGCGATCAACGTGCAGGGAGCAGACCATCACGGTACGGTCACACGGGTGCGCGCCGGCCTTCAGGCGTTAGGCATGGATATCCCGCACGGCTATCCCGAGTACGAGCTGCATCAGATGGTTACCGTGATGCGCGGCGGCGAAGAGGTGAAGATCTCCAAGCGAGCCGGCAGCTACGTGACAGTGCGTGATCTCGTGGACGAAGTGGGCCGCGACGCCGTGCGCTACTTCTTTCTCATGCGCAAAGCCGACTCGCAGCTCGTGTTCGATGTCGATCTAGCGCGCGCGCAGTCGGAAGAGAATCCGGTGTACTACATCCAGATGGCGCACGCGCGCATGTGCGGGATCTTTCGCGTTGGCGAGATCGATCCCGCATCGGTCATGGCGACGACCGTGGATCTCTCGCTGCTGCGCGAAGACGCAGAACGTGAGCTCATCAAGGCTCTCCTCGATTTTTCCAGGCTCGTGGCCGGTGCGGCGGAGGCACGGGAGCCGCACCGCATCGCGCTGTATCTGCACGACACCGCGCGCCTCACACACCTCTGGTACCACAAGCATCATGTGTTGATCGAAAACCTCGAGCTGCGCGATGCGCGCCTCCTGCTCGCCGCCGCGGCTCGCGTCGTCTTGCAAAACGGACTCGCCATCCTGGGCATCAACGCGCCCGAGCGCATGTAATGAGCGTCCTCGTCGTCGGTTCGGTCGCGCTGGATTCCGTCGAGACGCCGTTCGGCAAGGCCGAAGAAGCGTTAGGCGGCTCCGGCACGTTTTTCTCCGCGTCCGCGAGCCACTTCACGCCCGTCAGGCTCGTTGGCGTCGTCGGCGACGACTATCCGATCGACAAGCTGCAAGTCCTAGCCGAACATGGCGTGGACCTATCGGGAGTCGAGCGCACCGCGGGCGAGTCGTTCCGCTGGCGCGGCCGCTATCGCCATGATCTCAACACCGCGGAAACGCTGGAAACTCGCCTCGGCGTCTTTTCCCACTTCCGCCCAAAGATTCCGCAGCAGTTCCAAAAGACGCCGTACGTCTTTCTCGCCAACATCGATCCGCGTCTGCAGCTCGATGTGCTGCGCCAGGTGGAGCGGCCCCGGCTCGTCGCCTGCGACACGATGAACTTCTGGATCGAGAGCCGTCGCAGCGATCTGCTGAAGCTTCTCCCACACGTCAACATCCTGCTGCTCAACGACGCGGAGGCACGGCAGCTCACCGAGTGCGCCAATCTGGTGAAAGCGGCGCGCTGGATCATGGAGCGCGGGCCGGGTCACGTCGTGATCAAGAAAGGCGAACACGGCGCCTTCATGTTCACGCGCGATTCGATCTTCTTCGCTCCCGCGTATCCGTTGGAAGACGTCTTCGATCCCACGGGAGCGGGTGACGCGTTTGCCGGTGGGTTCATCGGCTACCTCGCGAAAACCGGGAAACTCGACGATGCACATCTCCGGCGCGCGGTCGTCTACGGATCAACGATGGGATCGTTCGCTGTCGAGCGCTTTTCGATCGAGCGGCTGCTCGAAATCTCCGTACCGGACATCGCGAGCCGCCTCGGCGCGTTTGGCCGGCTCGTCGCCTTCGAGGCGGATTTGGCCGAAAGCAAATGACGACCCCGCTGGACTATCGCACCGCGGGTGTCGACATCTCCGCCGGGGATGCCGCCAAGGCTCGGCTCAAGAAACTGGTCGACTCGACGCGCACGGCCGGTACGTTAGGCGCATTCGGTTCATTTGGCGGCCTGTTTAGAGCGCCGAGTGGTGCCAACCAAGTTCTCGTGGCCAGCGCTGACGGAGTCGGGACCAAGCTCAAGGTCGCGATTGCGGCGAACAAGCACGACACGATTGGCCACGACCTCGTGAACCATTGCGTGAACGATATTTTGGCGCAGGGAGCGCTTCCGCTCTTCTTCCTCGACTACGTGGCATTCGGCGTCCTCGACGAGGCTGTGCTCGAGGCTGTTGTCGCCGGTGTCGCGGCGGGCTGCCGTGAGAACGGCTGCGCATTGCTCGGCGGCGAGACGGCGCAGATGCCTGGCGTATACACGCCGCCCGACTATGACCTTGCTGGATTCATCGTCGGCGCCGTCGACGAAGAGCAGATGCTCGGCAGCGACCGCGTTAGGCAGGGCGCCGTGCTCGTGGCACTGGCGAGCTCGGGACTGCACACAAACGGCTATTCGCTTGCCCGGCGCATTGTGTTCGAGCGGCTCGGGCTGGATGTCACGGATGAGTTCCCCGGCGCAGGCGCGAGCGTTGCTGACGTACTCCTGAGTGTGCACCGCTCATACCTCAGCGCCCTTCGACCTGTGTTATCGAAGATCCATGCGCTGGCTCATATCACCGGGGGAGGCATCCCGGGGAACCTCAACCGTGTGATGCCTTCGGACGTCGACGTGACGGTGGACACACGCAGCTGGGACCTTCCGCCACTGTTTCGCGTCCTAGAAGACGCGGGGCAGGTCCCGCACGACGAGATGTTCCGCGCCTTCAACATGGGTGTTGGGATGATCGTCGTTGCTCCTGAATCGGCTGCGGACGACGTCATCTCCGGCGCACGCGCGGCAGGTATCGACGCGTGGCGGGCGGGACAAACCTCGGCCGGATCGGGACGAGTCCACCTCGACCACGGGTAGCATTATGCATCTCCGAGCAGTTGTAATCGGCACTGTTATCACGGCAGCTCCGCTCCTTGGGCAATCCAGCAGCATCGATCCCCAATGTGGCGCCGCAACTGTCCAGCAGCGCGCGACGCAGGACGCCTGTCAAAAGGCGATCGACACGTTCCAGTACCTTGCGCCGCAGCTCGGGATCGCGATCACCGGCGGCAGCGCGACGCTCGGCCAAGGCACTGCATTCGGGAAGCTCGGGCGGTTCTCGGTCGGCATGCGCGCGAATCTCTTGCCAGGCCGCGTGCCACGAGTCGATCTCGTCTCACCGAGCCCGTTAGGCGCGCAGCAGACGAACTATCGAGTCGATGACCGTGTGCTTGGCTTGCCAACTGTCGATGCAGCGCTCGGCGTCTTTCCTGGCGTTCGCATGGGGCCTGGTGGACTCAAGATCCTCGCCGTAGACGTCCTTGCGAACCTGGCGTACATCCCTGACGTCGCCCAGCAGAACGTTACGATTTCGGCGCCCGACGGCTCGCTCAAGCTGGGCTTCGGCGGCCGTGTTGGAGTGATTCAGGAGTCAGGGCTGACGCCTGGCCTCGGCGTGAGCTTCTTGAGACGCGATTTGCCGCGTGTGGATGTAGTGGCGCAGGTGAATGATGATCAGCTCGCCGTCCGATCCATCGATGTGGAGTCGCAAGCTTGGCGCGTCATGCTGCAGAAGAGTCTCAAGCCAGTTACGTTCGTCCTCGGTGCGGGGCGCGACCGCTACAACACGGCCGCGACCGCCGAAGTAGAGGTGAGCGTGGCCGGGAACGTCTTCCGCTCCAGCGACATCAGCGCCAGCCAGAAGCTCGACCGCGACAACATCTTCGCGGACGTTGCCGTGAACCTCTCCGTGGTCAGATTGGCCGCAGAGATCGGCTACGTTCGTGGCGGCGCGATCGATCCGTACAACCAGTTTGGGTCCTCACGCGCGGACCAGGCGCATACCTACGGTTCGCTGGGGATCCGTCTATCGTTCTGAGTGACACCTAACGAGCGCGCGGCACAGGCCGAATCGGATCTTCCGTTCATGCGCCGCGCGCTCGAGCTGGCCGAGCGCGGCTGGGGGCATACCGCCCCGAATCCAATGGTTGGCGCCGTCGTTGTGCGTGACGGCGAAATTGTAGGCGAGGGGTATCACGCCGTATTCGGCGGCCCCCATGGCGAGGTCGTCGCCCTGCAGAACGCCGGTGAGAAGGCGCGCGGCGCGACGCTGTACGTCACCCTCGAGCCGTGCGCGCACACCGGGAAAACGCCGCCCTGCACCGAGGCCGTGCTCGCCGCCGGCGTCCAGCGCGTCGTCGCGGCGGTTGAAGATCCTAACCCGACGGCGCGTGGCGGTGCCAAGAAGCTGCGCAAGGCTGGCGTCGAAGTCACGTTAGGCGTGCTCGAGGATGAAGCGCGCGAGCAGAACGTCATCTATTTCCACGGCGCCGAGTTCTATCGGCCTTTCGTCACGCTCAAGCTGGCGCTGTCGCGTGAAGGGGCGATCGCTGACGAAACCAGAACGCCACGCTGGCTCACGGGCGAGGAAGCGCGGCGCGAGGTGCATCGTCTGCGAGCGGGGCACGATGCGATCGCAGTCGGACTCGGAACCGCGCTTGCTGACGACCCGCTCCTCACTGTCAGGGAGGCGCCGCAGCCGCGAAAGCCGCCAGTCCGCGTTGTTTTTTCGCGGGGTGGAAAGCTCCCGCGCTCGAGTCGACTCGTGGCTACAGCGCGCGAGGTTCCTGTGATCCTCATGGTGATGCGCATCGACCCGGAACAGCGAGCCGCGCTATCGGCGGCCGGCGTCACGGTGCTCGAGGTGCGCGATCTCAACGACGGCCTCCTGGAGCTGGCTGCGAGAGGGATTCGGTCGGTGCTTCTCGAGGGAGGAGCGCGGATCGCTGGGGCCGCGCTGCGTGCCGGGTCAGTCGACCGAATCGTTATGTTTGAGACGAAGGTGGAACTTGGGCCAGAGGGCGTTATGGCCTTTGCCTTCGCACCACCCGAGCTGGCCGCGCCGGGTCCCAAGTGGAAGGTTGTGCGGCAAGCGCAGTTGGGTGATGATTCCATGACCGTGTACGCCCCGTCAGGTATGTGATGTTTACTGGACTCGTGGACAGCATCGGCGTTGTCGAGTCAGCGCGGCCGTCGCCGGCCGGGCTCGAGCTCCGTATCGCCTGTCCGTATTCCGACCTGGCGCCGGGCGAGAGCATCGCCGTGAACGGAGCCTGCCTCACCGTGCGCGAGATCGTGCAGGACGGCTTTCTCACAGCCGCAATGGAGACAACCCGTTCGCGAACCACAATGTCGGGCTGGCGCGCGGGAACGCGTGTGAACCTCGAGCGCGCGCTCCGGGCGGGCGACCGACTAGGTGGCCACATCGTGCAGGGTCACGTCGATGCGGTTGGTCGCGTTCTTACAGTGCGTGAGGGCGATGACGCGCTGCTCGTTGACGTTGCAGTCGGTGCCGAGCTCGACGAACTGCTCATCGCGCACGGGGCCATAACGATCGACGGCGTTAGCCTAACGATCAACGCGACGCCGTCGCCGTGCGTCGCTCAGGTGGCGCTCATCGAATACACACGGACACACACGACGCTGGGTGTGCTTGTAGAGAATGACGTTGTGAATGTCGAGGGCGACGTGATCGGCAAGTACGTTAGGCGTTTGCTCAGCGCCCACATCGCCTCCGACCTCCGACCTCCGACCTCAGACCTATGACTTTCGGTTCCGTCGAACAGGCAATGGAGGACATCAAGCTCGGAAAATTCGTCGTCGTCGCGGATGACGAAGATCGTGAGAACGAAGGCGATCTGATTTGCGCAGCCGAGCTGATCACACCTGAGATGGTCAACTTCATGCTGCGCGCAAAGGGCATGATCTGTATGCCGATGACGGCCGAGCGAATCAAGGCGCTCGAGCTTCCAATGCAGAGCGAGGAGACCGAGAACACTGAAGCGATGCGCACGGCGTTCACCGTGAGCATCGATGCGGCGGGGAAGTTTGGCGTCACGACCGGCATTTCGGCCGCGGACCGCGCGACGACAATCCGCGTCGCCGCGGATCCGCGCACGACGCCGGCTGAGCTGCGACGTCCAGGACACGTGCACCCGCTCAAGGCGCGCGATGGCGGCGTTCTGCAGCGCGTTGGTCACACAGAAGCAGCAGTCGATCTTTGCCGGCTCGCGGGGCTAACGCCGGCCGGCGTGCTCTGCGAGATCCTCGATGAGAGCGGCGTGATGATGCGGCGTGACGCGCTGGAGGTCTACGCCAAGCAACACGGGCTCACGTTCATAACAGTCGCCGACCTCGTCGCGCACCGGCTCAAGACGGAGCGACTGGTGCACCGGGTCGCCGAAGCGATGCTCCCCGTGGAAGCCCCGCCGAGCGAGTGGAAGATCATCGGCTACCGCAACGACGTGGACAGCGCGGAGCACGTGGCGCTGGTGTACGGCGACGTCGGCGATGGGCAGAACGTGATGGTGCGCATGCACTCCAAGTGCCTAACGGGTGACGTCTTTCATTCGCGGCGCTGCGACTGCGGCTGGCAGCTCATGGCCGCGATGGACGCGATCGTGCGCGAGGGGCGCGGCGTCGTCGTTTATCTGGACCAGGAAGGGCGCGGCATCGGCCTGCTCAACAAGCTCAAGGCGTACGCGCTGCAGGACGCGGGTCACGACACCGTCGAAGCGAACGAAGCGTTAGGCTTCAAGCCCGATCTCCGGAGCTACGGCATCGGGACGCAGATCCTTCTGGACCTGGGGCTCAAGTCAGTGCGGCTCCTGACGAACAACCCCAAGAAGCTCGTCGGCCTCAAAGGTTACGGCCTGGAAGTTGTGGATCGCGTGCGCATCGAAGCACCGCCGACTGACGAGAACGCCGGCTATCTCACAGCCAAGCGGCTGAAGCTTGGCCACATGCTCGCGTCGTAGATGGCGGAGTTCAGCGGCTCGCCTAACGGCGCCGGCCGCCGCTGCGCCGTAGTCGCGAGCCGGTTCAACGAGTCAGTTACTCAGCGCCTCGTCGAGGGCGCCCTGGACGCGCTCACACGCCACGGCGTCGCGTTCGATGACGCCGATGTGATCTGGGTACCCGGCGCGTGGGAGCTTCCTGGCGCCGCTCGACACCTGGCGGCGACCGAGCGCTACGACGCGATCGTCGCCGTCGGCGCGGTGATCAGAGGCGAAACACCGCACTTCGACTACATCGCGAACGAAGCCGCGCGCGGCCTTTCTCAAACAATCGCCGAATTCGACATGCCGATCGGCTTTGGTCTCTTGACGTGTGACAACCTCGCCCAAGCGGAAGCGCGCGCGGGGGGCGATCACGGAAACAAAGGCTGGGACGCGGCGATGGCGGCGCTCGAGATGGCCGATCTTTTCGATCGCCTGGATGCGGCTGAGCAGGTCTGAACAGCGCATGCGTCGGCGCGCGCGCGCGCGCGCGATACAAGTGCTCTACGCGTGGGACCTCGCGGGACGTTCGACCGACCCGTCGCTGGAACGTTACGCAGACCGAGTCTGGACCGATCTCGCTGTTGCAAAGGAAGAACGCGACGTCGCGCAACACATTCTGGCCGTTGTGGCGTCGCGAATCGAGGATATAGACACCGGCATCGCAGCGGCAACGCGCAACTGGCGGCTGGGTCGCTTGGGGGCAATTGAGCGAGCAGTACTTAGGCTTGGCTCCGCCGAGTTAATGACCGGCATTACGCCTCCGCGCGTCGTCATACAGGAATCCGTTACACTTGCGGAACGGTTTGGAACGCTCGAAAGCGCGCGTTTTGTGAACGGAGTGCTCGACGCGATCGCGCGACAAATGGGGACTCTGTAGTTTGCGGCTCCTCGTCATCAACTGGCAGGATCGCGAGAATCCGCTCGCGGGCGGCGCCGAGACACACCTGCATGAGATTTTTGGTCGCCTGACGAGACAGGGCTTCGACGTCACGCTGTTGTGCGGCGGCTGGCCCAATGCGCCGGCTACCGCGGAGCTGGACGGAATGCACGTGCATCGCGCCGGCACGCGCTACACGTTTCCATTCATGGCGCGCGCTGCCTATCGAGATCTTGTCAGGCAACAAAGCTTCGACCTGATCGTCGAGGATATCAACAAAGTTCCGCTGTATACGCCGCGATGGACCACGACACCGGTGGTTGCGCTCGTTCCGCATCTCTTCGGCGACACCGTTTTCCAGGAAGCGCCGTTTCCGCTTGCCGCGCTTGTGTGGACGCTCGAGCGTCCGATTCCGCGCGTTTATCGCCATGCGCCCTTTCAGGCGATCAGTGAGAGCACAGCCGATGACTTGGGGGCGCGCGGAATTCCGCGTGAGCACATCAGGGTCATCTACTGCGGCATCGACACGAACCATTTCAGTCCGCTGCCCGAGGCCCGCGCACCGCAGCCCACATTTTCGTACCTCGGTCGGCTCAAACGTTATAAGCGCGTCGATCTCGTCCTGCGTGGGTTTCGCGCGCTGAACATGCCAAGCGCTCGGCTGGAAATAGCCGGGGCAGGCGATGATCGACGACGGCTCGAAGAACTGACGGCGTCGCTTGACCTGTCCCAGCAGGTGACGTTTCTTGGGCGCATAAGCGAAGAGGACAAGCTTGATTTGCTGCGACGTTCGTGGGCGCTGGTCTTTACCTCTCCAAAGGAAGGTTGGGGCATCACGAATCTCGAAGCGGCAGCGTGTGGCACTCCCGTCGTGGCGTCGAATTCCCCTGGAATTCGCGAATCGGTTCGCGACGGCGAGACCGGGTTTCTTGTGCCACACGGAGATGCTGCCGCGCTTGCCGGCGCCATGCGGCGCTTGGCTGAACACCCAGACGACGTGAAGACGCTGGGCCTCAATGCCCGCGAGTTCGCGCTCGGCTTTACCTGGGAACGCGCGGCGCGCGAAACCGCCGCCCACCTAACGAACATAGTGCGTAGCGGAGGTTGACGCTGTGGAGATTCTGTGGCGCTCGCATAACGCGAGGGTAACCGAGTTGGTTCGAGGCAAGGCAGAGCAGACAATCGCGAAGCTCGCGCGGCGGCTCAAACGCGCGGTGGATGCGCAGGTCGTGTTCGAGCACGACGGTCCTACACGTCGCGTGGAGATCGTGCTGCACGCGCCAAGGAGAAGGAACCTCGTCGCCGAAGGGCGCGCGAAGCAGTACGCGACCGCGCTGGACCTCGCACTGGATCATCTCGCGTCGCAAACCAATCATGCGAAGCGGCCGGCAAAAGAGCGCGCGCGCCGGGCAGCAAAGGCGTGACTCCCGCGATCACAGTAGCGAAGGTCATCGAGCGGTTGCGTGATGTCCTGGAGCTGGAGCAGCTTGGGCAGATCGCCGGCACCGATCGAGTCGTCCCAACCGGCGAGGTCGCGAGTCCGGGCCTCGCGCTCGCCGGATTCGTCGGACGCTTCGTCGCCGACAGGTTGCAGGTGCTGGGCGAGACGGAGGTTGCCTACCTTCGCTCGTTAGGCGACGCCGAGCGGCGCAAGAATCTACAGCAGTTCTCCGCCTTCGGCTTGCCGATCGTATTCATCACGAAGGGGCAGGACCCACCCCCGCCCCTGCTCCAGCTCATGGACGCGGCTGGGATCCCCGTCTATCGCTCGCCGCTCAAGACCGCCGAATTCTATCGCTTGGCGAAGCCGCTCATCGAAGATTTGTTCGCGCCAGCCACGAGTTTCCACGGATCTCTGGCCGACGTCTTCGGTGTCGGGCTCTTGTTCACAGGCGCGAGTGGCATCGGCAAGTCGGAGTGCGTCCTCGATCTCGTCGAACGCGGGCATCGACTCGTTGCCGACGATCTCGTTCTCGTGACGCGTCGCGGGAACGATGTCCTCATCGGGCGCGGCCACCACCTGCAGCGGCACGTAATGGAAATCCGCGGCGTCGGCTTGATCGACATTTCGCACATCTTCGGGGTGCGCGCGGTGCGCCAACAGAAGCGCATCGAAGTCGTCGTGCAGCTCGTCGAATGGACAGAGCACGCTGTTGCCGACCGCACGGGCCTCGACGGCGAGAGCACTGACATCCTCGGCGTCTCGCTCCCGAAGATTACTGTGTACCTGAATCCCGGGAAAAACATTACAGTCATTGCGGAAGTGATCGCGATGAATCATCTGCTCAAGTACAGCGGCATGGACGCGGCGAAGATCTTCAACGATCGGCTCATCACGCACATGCGTGCGGCTTCCGAGGTGCGCCAGTACCTCGTAGAAGACGATGAGTGAGGGCGACAGCGGCGGCGGCAGCGGCAGCCGTTCGCCGAACGATCGTCGCGCGCTCGTAGCCGGGCACGCGGATTTCGCCGCGGGCATCATCTCAGCGGTCGCACAGATCGCGGGCCGCCCGGAGGTATTTCTGCCGTTCTCGAATCGCGACCTCTCGGCAAAGGACGTCGAGAAGCAGATGCGCGAGCTGGTGAGCCAGCCTAACGTGACGACGATCTTCACCGATTTGCCGGCCGGCAGCTGCACGATGGCGGCGCGGCGACTTCTCCGCGAGCGTCCCGACCTGGTGCTGGTGACGGGCGCAAATCTCGCAACGCTGCTCGAATTCGTTTTCAGCGAGCCGATGACGCCGAGCGAAACGGCTCGTTATGCAGTCGAGCGCGGACGCACAGCGTTGGCTACCGTGGAAGGAAGCGCGGAGGCTCCGCGTGGCCATTGAGCTCTATCGCATCGACGACCGGCTTATTCACGGGCAGGTGGTCGTGGGCTGGGGGCAGCCTCTAGCCCTCGAGTTCATCGTGCTCGTCGACGACGAAGTCGCCGCGAGCGAGTGGGAGCAGGAGCTGTATCGCATGGGCGTGCCGCCGGAGATGGGCGTGTACTTCGATTCGGTCGCGGGAGCGGCCGCGAATCTGCTGCGCTATCAAACCGATGACCGGCGCGGCCTCTTGCTCACCGCTGACATCCCCACAATGGCGCAGCTGTGCGACGCGAGCGGCAGCATCAAGCGCGTGAACATCGGCGGAATCCACCATCGTCCGGGTCGTGTGCAGCGGCTGCGCTATGTCTTCCTCAGTCCTCAGGAAGAGGATGCATTGCGCTCGCTCGAAACGCGTGGAATCGAAATAACGGCGCAGGATGTGCCCGCGGCGCGTCCGCTCGCCTTGGGAGAGATGTTGAGCGCTGAGGGTGTGCGATGACGCCCAGTGATACAGCTGTGGTTGTCCTGGCCGGGGCCGTCGTGGGCTTCGACACAGTCAGCTTTCCGCAGGCGATGCTCTCGCGTCCCATCGTCGCCGCCACGTTAGGCGGCGCCATCGCAGGCAGCGCGATGCTTGGGTTGCTTTGCGGTGCGATCCTGGAGTGCTTCGCGCTCGAGACATTGCCCGTGGGTGCGTCGCGCTACCCCGAGTGGGGATCCGCGTCCCTTGTTGGCGGCGCGCTCTACGCCGATGCGCCCAGCGGCTCCCTCGGGGCGCTCGTCATGTCAGTGATCATTGGACTCAGCGGCGCGTGGCTCGGCGGCTGGTCAATGGTCCGCTTGCGCACGCTCAACGCGCAGCGCGCGCGACGCAATCACGACGCCGTAGCGCGCGGCGATCCGCGCGTTATCCGCGGACTGCAGCTAAGCGGCATGGCGGCGGATCTGTTGCGAGGCGCTGCACTAACAGCTGTGCTTCTCGCGCTGTCGCTCCCCCTGCGTGACATCGCGGCGCGCGGCTGGGGTCAGTCGCCGGATAGCACGCGGCTCACGCTTGGAATCGCGGCTGTCGCTGTGGCTGCCAGCGCCGTCTGGAAGCACTTCGCGAGCGTGCCTAACGCGCGAATCATCATGCTCGCGGCACTCGTCGCCGGCGGGGCGCTGTACTTCCTCAGATGACGACAGCGACGCCACCGCTCCCGTTGCGCACGCACGTGGCGATGTTCTTCCGGCTTCTCGCCATTCAGGGATCCTGGAACTACGAGACGCTGATCGGAACCGGCACGGGTTTTTGCGTCGAACCGGCGCTGCGGCTCTTACCGGGCGGACCGGACGGCGAGGCGTATCGCGCGGCGTTGGCACGCCAGAGCCAGTACTTCAACGCGCATCCGTACATGGCCGCCGTCGCGGTCGGCGCTCTCGCGCGCGCAGAGCTCGACGGCGAGGCACCGAAGCAGATCGAACGCTATCGCAGAGCGCTGTGCAGCCCGTTAGGCAGCCTCGGCGACCGTCTCGTGTGGGCCGCGTGGCTTCCGTTCTGCTCTCTCGTGGCGCTGGGCCTGTTCGCATTGGGCGCCGGGCCACTGCTCGTCGTCGCTGGTTTCCTCGTGCTGTACAACGTGGGCCACTTGTGGCTCGTGATCTGGGGCCTGCGCGTTGGCTGGCGCGGAGGACTGCGCGTCGCGCCATCGCTGGGAACGCCGATCTTGCGCAATGGACCGCAGGTGATCGGACGCGCCAGCGCGGCGCTCGGTGTGCTGGCGCTCCCGGTTATCTTCGACGGCATCGCCGGATCAGGACCGTCCGGCATTGCCCGACTAGCCTTCGGCATGCTCGTGGCGGCCGCCGCCGCCGTGGTGCTCGTTCGTCTGCAGGGGCGGCTTGAAGGGTGGAAGGCCGGTCTCATCGCACTGACACTCGTGGCCCTCTACTCGACGCTGCGACCATGATCGAGCGCGTCGTCACCATCGCAAACAAGAACGGCCTGCACGCGCGGCCGGCGGCGGAGATCGTCAAGCTCGCCGCGAAGTTCAAGTCGGATATCCGGCTCGCGCGCGAAGACCTCGAGGTGAACGGCAAGAGCATCATGGGTGTGATGATGCTGGCCGCGGAGTATGGCGCGGCGCTCAACGTCCGCGCTGACGGTCCCGATGCAAAGGAAGCCGTCGACGCGCTCTCCACGCTGATCTCCAACCGCTTCGGCGAGAAGTAAGTGGAACGCGCGCTCAGCGGGATTTCAGCGTCGCCCGGAATAGTGATCGGTCCAGTGCATCTGCTGCGCTGGGAACCACCCGAGGTGCCGCACCGCATCATCGCCGACGACCAGATCGACAAAGAGATCGAACGTCTGCACGTCGCGGTGCAGAAAGCAATCAAGCGGTTGCGAGCTGTCGCGGAGCGCGTCGAGCGGCAGGCCGGCGCGGAGGAAGCGGCGATCTTCGAGGTGCAGATCTCCATCCTGGAGGACCAGGAGCTCCTGAACCAGATGGAGTCGTACGTTAGGCAGAACCTCAGCGCGGAAAAAGCCGTCGATCTCGTCCTCATCGACTGGCGCCTGCATTTCGCCAAGCACTCCGTGCCGATGATGCGGGAGCGTGTGGGGGATCTGACCGACGTGCACATCCGTCTGCTCACGGTGTTGCTGGGGCTCCCGGATCACGACCCTGTCGACGTCCCCGTGGGGACGAACGCCATTCTCGTGACGCACGACCTCACGCCAAGCCTAACGGTGCAGCTCGATCGCGCGGCGATTGCCGCGATTGCGACCGACGCTGGGACGCGAACGGCGCACGTCGCGATCCTGGCGCGTTCGCTCGGGCTCCCCGCGGTCGTTGGCTTGCGCGACGCGACCACTCGGCTGCGAGGTGGCGAGACAGCAGTCCTGGACGGCACGAGCGGCCTCTTGATTGTGAACCCGAGCCCGGCGGAAATCGCCACGTACCGGCATCGCGCTGTGCGCGAGGCGGAGACGCATGAGGAGTTGCGCGTTCTCGCCGCGGCGGACGCTGTCACGACTGACGGCGTCCGCCTAACGATCCGCGCGAACGTGGACATCGCCGAAGAGGCGAACGACGCCGCCAAGAGCGGCGCCGACGGCGTCGGCCTGATGCGCACCGAATTCCTCGTCGTCGGCCGCGCCGCGATGCCCGACGAGGAAGAGCAGTACCTCGCCTATCGCAGTGTGGCCGAGGCGTTCAATGGCCGCCCGGTCGTGATCCGCACGTACGACATCGGCGGAGACAAGCTCCCCGTCGGCGGATTCCCCTCGGAAGCAAATCCGTTCCTCGGCTGGCGCGCGATCCGCATGTGCATCGACGAACCGGAGCTGTTCAAGGACCAGCTTCGCGCACTGCTGCGCGCTGGGCTGCACGGCGACATCCGCATCATGCTCCCGCTTGTCGTCACCGTCGACGAAGTGCGCACGGCGCGACGATTATTACGCGAAGCCGCGAGCGAGCTGGAAGCGCGCGGCGTCGCGTATCAGCACGATATGCCGTTAGGCGTCATGGTCGAGACGCCCGCCGCTGCGGTGGCAGCCGATACGCTCATCGGCGAAGTCGCGTTCTTCTCGATCGGCACCAACGATCTCGTGCAATACACGCTGGCCGTCGATCGCGGCAACGTGAACCTCGCGACGCGATTCACGCCGTTGCATCCCGCTGTCTTGCGCCTCATCAAGCGCACTGTCGACGTCGGGTCGGAGAACAACCTCGACGTCACTGTCTGCGGAGAAATGGCGTCGCAGCCGCTCATGGCGTTCGCGCTACTGGGCTTGGGAGTGCGCACTTTGAGCGTCAATCCGCACTCCGTGCCGCTCGTCAAGCACATCGTGCGCGGCGTGAGCGCAGCCTTCGCTACGGAAGCCGGAAACGCGGCGCTGGCATGCCGAACCGCAGCTGAAGCTGAGTACCAACTCAAGTTCCGCTTGGCCGCAGCGTTCGGCGACGCGCAGTTTCTCCGCGACGGGTTGATGTGACGATCCGCCGTTTCTATCGTTCCCTATCCTGATCGCTGCCGCCGCCCGCTGCCGCGCGCCGGAGAGCCATCCGGTGCTTTTTTTGCGTTCGGACCGGCGAACCCCAAACACCCTAGAAACTCGTGGCTGACCGCCAGCTGTTCACCTCAGAATCAGTAACCGAAGGTCACCCGGATAAGATTGCCGATCAGATCTCGGACGCGGTGCTCGACGCGATCCTCAAAGAGGACGCTAGCGCGCGCGTCGCGTGCGAAACTCTTGTAACGACCGGCCTCGCGGTCATCGCCGGTGAAATAACGACAACAGCGTACGTGCACCTGCCTGACGTGGTGCGCGGCGTGATCAAGTCGATCGGCTACACCGACGCCGCGTATGGCTTTGACTCCGCCACGTGCGCGGTGATGAGCACGATCGATCGTCAGTCGCCCGATATCGCGATGGGCGTCGATACAGGTGGGGCAGGCGATCAGGGGATGATGTTCGGTTACGCGACAGACGAGACGCCAGAGCTCATGCCCATGCCGATTCAGCTGGCGCATCGACTGACGCATCGTCTTGCTGAATTGCGCAAGGACGGCACGCTCCCGTGGTTGCGTCCGGATGGCAAGACGCAGGTGTCAGTCGCGTACGAGAACGATCGTCCGGTCGCCGTTGAAACGATCGTCGTGTCAACACAGCATGAGCCGTCGATTGGCGGTAGCGAGATTCGCGAAGCGATCATCGAGGACGTCGTGAAGCCGGTGGTGCCTCGCGAACTGATGTCGCCTAACGTGGTTTATCACATCAATCCGACCGGCCGCTTCGTCATCGGCGGACCGCAAGGCGACGCCGGCCTCACCGGCCGCAAGATCATCGTCGACACGTACGGCGGCATGGGCCGGCACGGCGGCGGCGCGTTCAGCGGCAAGGACCCGTCGAAAGTCGACCGTTCCGGCGCGTACGCAGCGCGCTGGGTCGCCAAGAACATCGTCGCCGCGAAGCTCGCTCGGCGCTGCGAAGTTCAAATCGCTTACGCGATTGGCGTTGCTGAACCAGTGTCTCTCGCCGTGAACACATTTGGGACAGGTGTCGTAGCAGACACGGCAATCGCGGCGGCAGTGCGCGACGTCTTCCGCCTGACACCGAAAGCGATCATCGAGTCGCTAGCGTTGCGTCACCCCATCTACCGCGAGACAGCGGCGTACGGCCATTTTGGACGTACACCGCGTTGTGAAGCGGACAACGTCTACTTTTCATGGGAGCGCACCGACCAGGTCGAGGCATTGCGGCGCGCGATTCGTTAGGATCGTAAGCGCGAGCGCTCTTGGCAGCGCGTCACGATCAGGAGTCCAGTGATGGTTGAGGTATCGGTTTCGCGTCTCGGTCTCGATGGCAGCTCGAACACTTACGTCGTGGTGCTTCGCGAGGCCGATGGCGAGCGTGTGCTCCCGATATGGATCGGCCAGGCCGAGGCCGAGTCGATTCTCTTGCAAATAAACAGCGTGCCGCGCGAGCGTCCGCTCACTCACGACCTGTGCAAGACGCTCATACTGGGCCTGGGTGGCGAGCTGCGCAAAGTGCACATCACGAAGGTCACGAACGGGACGTACTTCGCCGAGATGCACATCGCGCGCGCCGATGGTCTGGTAACAATCGACGCGCGGCCATCGGACAGCATCGCCGTCGCGCTGCGCTGCGGCGCGCCGATTCTCGCCGAAGAATCGCTGCTGATCACACCGGGAGACGAGACCGACGACGACGAGGACGGTGAGGGCGATAGCCAGGTCATTCCGCCCAAGCCCGACGTGATGAGCACGCTGGAGATGACGGCCGAGCAGCTCAAGGATCATCTGGCGAATCTTCGCCCGGAAGATTTCGGCAAGTTCAAGCCGTGAGCGGGCGCTTTGGCGGCGATCGCGCGCCTCGTTAGGTTGGTCCTCGCGCTGGCCGCCGCGTCAGGCGCCGCGCGTCCCGCTGTCGCCCAGCATTCGCGCGTTGTAAGCGGCCGCGTCGTTGTTCAGCGCGCCGGGGATGCAGTGCCCTTGGCGGGCAGCGTGGTGACGCTGCATCGCGTGGGCAGCGACACGGCAGGGGCGATCGACTCCGTGACGAGCGATGCCAAGGGGCGTTACAGCTTTTCATTCCGCCCCTTCGGCGCCGAGCGAGCGGTCTACTTCGCGGCTGTCTTGTTCGGCGGCATCGCGTACTTCACGTCCCCGTTAGGCGCCGAGTCGACGAGCGCGGAGCATGCCGAGATCACCGTGTTTGATACCGCATCGACGGGGATCGACATCGCGGTGCGCGGCCGCCATCTCGCCATCTCGTCGCCAAGCACGACGGGCAATCGCGCCGTGGTGGACGTCTTCGAGCTGGGCAATGATTCGATGCGCACCTTGGTGCAGGGACGGGAGTCGAGCGGGCAGATGCGAGCGACGTGGCGCATGCCGCTGCCAGAGGGGGCTCTCAACGCCGCCGTTATGCGCGATGCCGGAGATATCGCCGCCGCGGCCGTGACTCTGACGAATGGCGAGGCGGCTGTCTTCGCGCCTTTTGCTCCAGGTATGAAGCAGCTCGCGCTGCGATACGAGATTCCCGCCGCGCAAGACTCCCTAACGATTCCATTGGTGGTGTCGACGGGTGTCCTCGAAGTACTGCTCGAGGAAGGCGATGCTCGCGCGTCAGGCGGCGGCCTGGCTGCTAAGGGGCCTGTCACTGTCGACGGGCGTTCCCTGAATCGCTTCCTTGCCCAGGATGTGGCGTCGAGTGCCGTGCTGACGATAGCGCTACCTCGCGCCCAACGCTCGAACTCTAGCCGCACATGGTTGATTGCGGCGTTAGGCGCAGTCGTCGCCGCGGCCATTGCTACCATTTTGATGCGGGCGCCGCTAAGGTCAAAAGCGGGAACGCAGATGAACGCGGATAGTAACGCAGATTAACGCAGATCGAAAAACTGGGTGCCCCACCCAACCGCCAAAGCGTTGCTTCACGATCTACGGCCTAACGAGCTATTTCCTGCATTCTGCTGCCTTGAAGTAGGCACTCTTGCAGTGGGGGTGGGAACCAAAGCAGTAATCTGCGTTCATCTGCGCCTGTTTCTGCGTCCATCTGCGTTCCCGCTTTAAGGCCCTGCGGGCAAAGACGTTGCCGCCAGTAGCCGCGCGAAATAGAATTCGAGAGACAACCGATCTGCTCGGACGGGAAGGACGGAAGCCGGTGTGAGACCGGCGCGGCCCCGCCACTGTAACGGGCAAGCTTAGCGCGCTGTACAAGCCACTGACTGAGTCGGGAAGGCACAGCGACGCTGCCTGGAGCCAGGAGACGATTCCTGTTCGCGCCACACCATTGCCGCCCTCGGGGGAGGGTCCGTGGCGTTTCTGCTTCGTATTTGCTGTAGTCTGAGCCTGTTCCTGCTCGCCGCCTGCGGCCGCGAGCGCTCCAATGCTGCCGCGCGGGGCGTAGGACACCAGCGCATCGTCTCACTCAATCCGACGACGACGGAGCTGCTCTTCGCGTTAGGTGCTCGCGAGCGGCTGGTCGGTCGCTCGCGCTGGGACGTCTTCCCGCCTGCCGCCCTCAAGATCACCGACGTGGGCGATGCGCTGCGTCCCAATGTGGAGCGCGTGCTCTCCGTGGAGCCTGATCTCGTGGTGCTCTACGAAAGCGCCGAGAACGCCGCGGCCGTCGAGCGCCTGCGCGCGACCGGCGTCGACGTCCTGGTTCTGCGTATCGACCTGCTGAAGGACCTGCGCCGCGCGATCGATACGCTAGGCGTGCTCCTGGGAGATACGACGCAGGCGAACCTCGTGCGCGATAGCGTGTTCGCCTCGCTGCACCGCGTGCGCGACGCGACCACGGGTCTCCAACGCCCAACCGTCTTCTGGCACGTCTGGGACTCGCCCGTCATCACGATCGGCGCGGGCAGCTTTTTGACGGAGCTCGTGAACATCGCCGGCGGACGCAACGTCTACGAGGACATCGCCGGGCCGTCTGCGACTGTTAGCCTCGAGGACATCGTTAGGCGGGATCCGCACTACGTGCTCGCGGGACCTGTCACGGCGGCGCAGATTCGCGCCAACCCGCAGTGGCGCGCCGTTCCGGCCGTGCGCGAGGGTCGCGTCGTTGTATTCGATACGATGCTTGTCGGCCGCCCATCCGTGCGCATCGGTGAAGCGGCCCGCTCGCTCGGACGCCTGCTGCATCCGGGGAGCGTTCCCTGAGCGCGCGACGCCTGGTCTGGCCGGCGCTGATTTTCGTTGTTTTGATTCTGGCGCTCGCTGGCCTCATGCACGGCAGCGTCGATATCTCGGCAGCCGCCGTTTGGCGCGCCCTTACGAGTGAGGACAGTTCGACGAACGGCGTCATCGTGCGCTTGATCCGCGCGCCGCGCGTCGTTCTGGCGATGCTCGTCGGCGCCGGTCTCGCGATGAGCGGCACGGCGCTGCAGGGCGTGCTGCGCAACGCACTGGCGGACCCCTACCTGCTCGGCGTCTCCGGCGGTGCGGCTGTCGGGGCTGTGCTGGCCGTCGCGTTAGGCACGCAGGCACCGGCCTTTGTCGCGCTCGCCGGATTCGCCGGCGCCGTTGCCGCGGTGACTGCCGTGTTGGGCGTCGCGCGCCTGGCCCAAGCTGGAGCCGACGTGCGCGTACTGGTGCTCTCGGGTTTGCTCGTCGGCGCGTTCGCCAATGCGCTCGTCATGGTGACGCTCGTCGCGGCCCCCGCAGACGCGGTACGCGGAGCCCTGTGGTGGATGATGGGGTCCCTGGGCGCTGCTTCGTGGCGCGATGTGCTCTGGACGGCGCCGCTCATCGTCCCGGCCGGCGCACTATTGATACACTGGGGCCGGAATATCGACCTCCTCGCGTTAGGCGACGAAGCCGCCGCGGGCCTCGGCGTCAATGCGGAGCAGGCGGCGCGGCGCGTCTTTCTCACCGCGTCGCTGCTCGCCGCGGCCACCGTTGTCGCGGCGGGGTTGGTTGGCTTCGTGGGCCTGATCGTCCCGAATCTCGTGCGACGAATGGCGGGGGGACGCCACCGCGCCACGCTTGTCGCGTCGGCCCTCGCCGGCGCGGCCCTGGTTGTCGTCGCCGATCTCGTCGCGCGCACAGTCCGCGCGCCGCTCGAAATCCCACTCGGCGCCGTTACTGCCCTGATGGGCGTGCCATTCTTCTTCGCGCGCATGCGCACCTCGTCATGATCCGCGTGCGCGACGTCGTCGCGCAATACCCATCTGCGAAACGCGCCGCGCTGGACGGCGTCTCGCTCGACGCCTTGCGCGGCGAGGTGACCGCGGTCGTGGGGCCTAACGGGAGTGGCAAGAGCACGCTCGTGCGCGCCTTCCTCGGTCGCGTTCCGCTCCAGCGCGGCGTCGTCGAAATCGACGACAGGCCGCAGGCCCAGTGGAGTCCGATCGAGCGCGCTCGTCGAGTTGCGGTGGTGCCACAGCGCGAAGATGCGTTGTTCGCACTCTCGCTGCGCGAGTACGTCGCCTTGAGCCGCTACGTGCATCGCTCGTCCTGGATGCGCGAGCGCGCCAGCGATCGAGCTGCGGTGGACGCGGCGCTCCAGGCCGCCGGAGTCGCGGACTTGGCGGAACGCCGAACCGACGCTGTATCGGGCGGCGAGTGGCAGCGGGCGCGCATCGCGCGAGCGCTGGCGCAGGAAACCGACTGTCTGCTGCTTGATGAGCCGACGACGTTTCTCGACATCGCGCACGAGATGGCCGTGTTCGAGCTGCTCCACTCGCTCGCGTTAGGTGGCAAGGCGGTGCTGCTTGTGAGCCATCAGCTCAACCTCGTGGCGCGCTTCGCGCAGCGCATGGTCTTGCTGCACGAAGGTCACGTCGTGTCGTCAGGCACAGTCGCCGACGTGATGCAGGCGGCCGTGCTCGAGAAGGTATACGCCTGGCCGCTGGTGATTACGCGTGATCCGGCCGTCGGGGCGCCAACGCTCGTGCCTCTCCGATCCGCCAGTTGGCGTCCGAGCCGGCCGTAACGCGAGTCTGAAGGAGTGCGCGGTGCGGTCCTCTGACCTCTGGCCCCAGGCCTCTGGCCTCAGCCCTATCTTTGAGCATGCCGCTGATCGCGACAGAAGCCATTGTGCTCCACGCGTTCAACTACTCGGAGTCGTCGCGCATTGTGCGACTGGCGACGCGTGACGCTGGACTCGTTTCGGTCGTAGCGCGCGGTGCTCGGCGGCCCAAGAGCGCGTTCGGCGCGCTGGATCTATTTACGCACGGCGTTGCTCAGATCAGCGTCAAGCCGCAGCGGGACCTGCACAACCTCACGGCTTTCGACCCTGTAAAAAGCCGAGTCTCGTTAGGCTCATCATTGCCGCGCTTCAGTGCCGCCGCAATGCTCAGCGAGCTCGTGTTGCGCTTTGGTCACGAGGAGAGCGCGCGCGATCTCTTCGCCCCATTGGCCGCCGGCCTCGATCTCCTCGAGTGCGAACTGGAAAGTGAGCCGACGGATGTTGCACTCCGTGCGGCGTGGCAGCTCGTCGCGGTGATGGGCTTCAGTCCCGCTGTCGATGACTGCGCAAATTGCCACGCGCCCATCGACGCCGAGGCCGCGGGGGTGTTCGATATGCGAGCGGGAGGTGTGCTCTGTGCGAATTGTGCCGGCGCAGCCGCTGGCCGGCGCACTCTTCCCGCGCCGGCTCGCGACGCGCTGCGATCGTGGCTCTCTGGCGAGCCACACGCCCTGGAGGATGGCGCCAATCGTAAGGCACATCGCCGCCTGCTGCGCGAGTTCCTCGCCGAGCATCTGCACGATGGCGGAGCGCGCGCGCTGACGGCCTTCGCTGCGTGGGATAATCTGGCCGACGGTGCCGCGTGATCATCGGAACGGCAGGCCACATCGATCACGGAAAGACGGCGCTCGTATGCGCGCTCACGGGCGTCGATACGGACAGGCTACCGGAGGAGAAGCGCCGTGGCATAACGATCGACCTGGGTTTTGCTCCGCTCGTCCTGGCCGACGATCTGCGCGCCGGCGTCGTCGATGTTCCAGGTCACGAGGCGTTCGTGCGCACGATGCTTGCCGGAGCCACCGGCATCGATGTGGCGCTGCTCGTGATCGCGGCCGACGAAGGAGTGATGCCGCAAACGCGTGAGCACGTGGACATTCTCACTCTGCTTGACGTTAGGCACGGCGTCGTGGCGCTCACCAAGTCTGATCTCGTCGACGAAGAGTGGTTGGCGCTCGTCTCGGAGGATGTGCGCAGGCTGCTGGCACGTTCGCCCCTGGCAGAATCACCGATCATCGCAACGTCTGTCGTTACAGCCGCGGGACTGGACGACCTTCGCGCGGCGCTGACAAACGCCTTGCGCAACGTGCCGGCGCGTCTGGCAGACGACGTCTTTCGCATGCCCATAGATCGCGCGTTTACTGTCCGCGGCGCCGGCACGGTCGTTACGGGGACGATCTGGAGTGGCCACGTGGAGCCCGACGCCATACTCACGCTGCTCCCGTTAGGAAAGCCTGCGCGGGTTCGCACAGTCCAGGTGCACGGTGCCGCCACGCAGCGCGCGACAGCCGGGAGCCGAACCGCACTGGCCCTCGCCGGCGTCGATCTGGAGCACGCCGCGCGCGGGGCCGTTCTCGTGGGCGATGCGCACTGGCCCACTGCGTCACGTCTGCGGGTCGACGTTGCACTGCTCGACCGCGCAAGCCGCCCTATCCGGCCGCGCGAGCACGTGCGCCTTCACGTTGGGACGAGTGACGTCGGCGCGCGGATTGTGGCCGTCGGCGGTCCGATCTCCCCGGGGGAGTCGCGTGCAGCGCGCGCTATTCTCGACGAGCCAGTTGTCGTCCGCGCGGGTGACCGCTTTGTGTTGCGCGCCGCCTCTCCACCAGTGACGATCGGCGGCGGGATCGTTCGTGATCCGGCGCCGCCACATCGCCGGGTGCGGCCGTGGCCTTATGGTCTTGTCGCTCCGGCGGATCGCCTGCGGGCCATGCTCGTAGAGAGCGGTCTGTCCGGCGTAGCCACGGCGTCACTGCCGACCCGGCTGGGCACCGCGATCGGCTCGTTAGGTGACCTTCTGCGCGACATCTCAGGAGAGCGGATCGGCGATCGGCTCATCGCGAAGGACGTGTTGGGCAGCGCGACGCAGCAGCTTGTCGATCGAGTCCAGTCTTACCTGTCGAAGCATCCGCTCGAAGCCGGCGTCCAGCAGTCGCATCTACGGACGCAGTTAGTCGCGAGCGACGCCGTCTTCGACGACCTTCTGCGCCGCGCAGTCGCCGCAGGTTCAGTCGCGCTTTCCGAAGGCCTTGTCGTCACTCCCGGCTGGACGCCGCAGCTCGACGCGCGTCATTCTGCCACCCGCAGCGCTGTTCTTGCGCAATTACGTACGAGTGGGCGCGAGCCGCCCTCGACTCAGGAACTCTCTGCGCAGCACGGAACGAGCGTCGTCGCGCTGCTCCGTATCCTGGAAGGCGAACGCCTCGTCACTTCAGTGGAACCTCTTGGTGCACGCTATTACGAGTCGCAGTGTCTAAATCACTTGGTGCAAGAGATGCAGCAGGCGATGGCTGGTGGTGCGGAGTACTCGCCGGCGGCTCTTCGAGACGTTTTGAAGATGTCGCGGAAGTACCTGATTCCGTTTCTCGAGTACTGCGATCGAGTCGGCATCACGGAACGGCAGGGGTCGGGTCGGGTATTGGCCAGAAGGCGCGCTGTGGCGGGTGGAGGTCAGGGCAGTGACAAACCAGGTCAGCAATTGCTTGACAGTACTTGAACGGCGTCCTATGTTCGCGCCGAACGGGCAGTTAGGACCACACTTTCCTTTCAGGAGTTCGCAACCCGAACCTACTTTGTCAGACCGGAGAACGCACAAATGAAGCACCGATGGGCAGCACTCGTAGCAGTGCTTGCTCTCAGCGCGTCTCTCCCGCGGGACATTTCAGCCCAGTCATCCGGCAGTAGCGGTCGTGATGCAAGCACGGGTTCGGCGCTCGGGCAGAACTACCCGAACCCATTCAATCCCGAGACCACGATTCCGTTCTCCGTAGGTGGAGCTCCGAATTGTGCGGATCAAGGGCGGCAGTACCGAGTGTCACTGCGGATTTACAACCTGCTCACCCAGCTAGTAGCCGTTCCGGTGTTGCAGGGAGGATCTGTAGGCGTAGCGGGGGGCCAAGCACTGGAGAACGTGCTCCTGACTTGTGGCCAGTACACTGCGTACTGGGACGGCAAATACCGGAACACAGGTCGAGAAGTTGCCTCGGGTATTTACCTGTATCGACTCGAGGTCAATGGGAAGCCGCTCTTCCGCAAGATGATCGTGACCAAGTAGCAAGCACCGACGAGATCGCCGCGCGGCGCCTTCACAGGCGCCGCGTTTTCTTTGCACACCAGCAATCACCGAAGAATGGAACGCCCAGTGCCCGGTGTGATTGGCAAGTAGCCCGCGAGGCAGCCGTTTGTACGCGGACACTTGCACCGGTTCACTCTCGAGAGCGAGGAGTGACTCCGATGAGGCGCACCGCGAGAGTCAGATCGTAAGGATATGACGCGACGATGTGAGAGGTCTTGTCAAGAAGTGTGTAAATAGAAGCGTTAGGCGGCACGGTCCTTTCGGGGTTTCTCTACGGTCGTGATCGGTGTCGTACGTCGTTCTCCATCGACAAAGGTCTTGTTGTTGAAGAC
>Ga0187892_10000217_pt1 | contig 153610 bp, 128 predicted proteins | sample MA1701073metaG_FD_139345 | JGI IMG/M metagenome (GOLD analysis project Ga0187892, IMG submission 139345) | Bio-ooze microbial communities from a basaltic lava cave in the Kipuka Kanohina Cave System on the Island of Hawaii, USA - MA170107-3 metaG ...
AATCATCCCGAACTGCTCGCCGAAGTCGCCGAGGGTGCCGTGTATGTCAACGGAGTGAGAGCAAAGAGGACTGCCGGAGAGGCCGCTGCCTGAGCCTGTTTACACACCTATTGACGAGACCTCGCATTGGTTCCCAGCTTCGTTGTCGAGTGCAGACCATTGAGCTTCTCACGACGCATTAGGAACCACGCTGGCGCGTAGAACCCCAGAGTTACCACTTGTAGCGCCAGCATCGCCAGTATGCTCACCTTCTGCAGAGATCTCTCGTCAGTCGTTGAACTTGTCAGCTCCGACCTCACCTGCAACGTTGCGTTCATGACTCCTCCTCTCTTGCTTGTTCCTCATGGCGCCACGCCAGCGGCGCCTCCTCTCCACCCTTCACCTGGTAGAACGCAGGGCTCACGCTTTTTTCCTAGCGCGCCCGGCGCGTCGATTCGGTCATGGGCAGGTCTCAGAAAATCGGGGTTGCCGTCTGTTGATCTGATCGTCATGGGCAGCATCCGAGAGATCAGTGCAGTTGTGAGGACGTGAACATGATGGGGGCGTTTTCCGAACTCTTCCGTAGTCTCCGGCTATCCCCCGGAACCTGCGCGATGAGCCTTCACAAGGGTCTCGGGATGACTCGCAGAATGCTCGACACATGGAACAACCGTGCTCCCGATAGCCTGAATTGGCTGACGTCCTATGAGTGTCATCTCCGTCTCATGGCTGAGATGGTGGAGAAGCGCCGGCGCTGCCTGCAGAGCCACTTCGGAACGTCGGCTCCACGTCGAGGCGAGAGACACACGCTCGAACAGCTCATCGGGCGCGTGCGGGACGCCCGCGCGTACGCCGACGAGTACGCCCTTCTCATCCTTAGACTTAGGACGATCGAGCCCAGGGTAAACGTCGCGGCGCAGATGGCGAGTGCGCGTGCCGACGCGATGGCTCTCCCACATATCCGGCGCCTCGTGCATCCCGTTCCCTTCGAGGGTGTCAGCTACTGGCGGTGCTTGACACTGCTGGACGAATCGACGAGCAGCCTTCGATCGCATCTCAGGCAACTCTCAGGCTGCGATCTGGCCCGCGTCTACGCACCACCCGAACCTGACCATCATGGAAACGGTCATGGAAGATGACTCGGCAATTGTGCTGGAGCGGTTGAGATTGCGGCTAAGGACTCGCGAGCGGGAGAGAGCTTTGTTTCTCTCGGAGAACGATGAGCTGATCGCGGCTCTGGAGAACATTCAGCGGAAAGCGAGTCTGCTCAATCAACTCCTGGGGGCAGGTGACAGGGCGGTGGCGGTCTCTACCGTCGCGCACCTGCTCACCCGTCGGATCGTTCCCTTGGCGCGAAACCTTGCCTCAGAATACCGCGTCCAGCGGATCCTCGCGGTTCCCTTCGGAGCCTGCCGCGACTTCGTTATGAACGCCATCAACGCGCAGCTCAACCCACTCAGAAATGCAGGTGTTCGAAGCGAAGCGGACCAACACGCCGCGGAATTCCTCTGGAGTCACCTGGCCGGCACCTGGGATCGTGCGCTCGAGGAGCATCTGGATTCTCCATTCAGACTCTATCAGCGGTACGCCATCGCCGGAATCAGGCTGCTCGCCGAGCGCAATCCGAGTTCCTTCGTGGACGCCGCTCTGCTCGCCGCGACGAAGATGGACCGGAAGGATGCCGTCGACTCCATTAGCGGCCAGATCGCCATGGCTTATCAATACCGCGATGAGGGGCATCACGATCACAACGTTCGCATAGTCGAGCTGAAGCGCATCTTGCAGCGGCATCGCCTCTATTTCGTTCGACATGGCGACTCGTTGACGAGAATCGCGCAGGTGGAGCTTGGCGATCGATGCCAGTGGCTTCGAATCTACGACTTGAACCAGGCCGTGGTCGGAGATGACCCTGACGAACTTAGACCTGGCAAAGAGTTGATCATTCCCCCTCGTCACTGACGCTCAGGTACTCGACCTCCGAAATTCCCGACGCGTTTCGTTGTAAGGGGCATGAGAAACATGGATGAAGGCTATCGGTGAGGGACCATGAAACAGCAATCCATGATGCGTGAATCGTTTCTCGCCCCCAACCTAGTCGAAGGTCAGGGGCTGACCCTGGAGCTTCTTGACCAGTGGTCGCTGGTGTTCGAGGACACCGCGGCGTCCGGTCGACGAGTTGGACTCGTTTCCCCGGCCAACGGGAAGGGCATGTTTGATCCCTATCTCGATCCGGCGGATGTGCTGAATCTCGACGCAATCCATGCGATCGGAGAGAGAGGTCTCTCCATCTATGCCGATCGGAAAGTGGAGGGTGCGGGGATCGCGCCCTTCGACACGAAGGACCTCTCTCAAGGGACGCACGAAGTCTATGCTTGCCTGAGCTGGGAGAAAGCGCCTTGCGGAGACATGTTCGAGGAGCCCGGACTTCCAGGAACCTCATCTCCCATCCTGGCCCCGCGCTTCAGGCGAGCGCGCATCGTGCTGGAAGCTGGAGAAAACCGGCTCACCCACCGCGACTGGATCCATGTCGCTCGGATCGTGCGAGAGCAGCGGGATGGCCTATCACGCACCCTTCTCGACACGAGGTTCCATCCTCCCGTGCGAGACATGAGCGCCTACGCGCGCCGCAATCCTCTGCTCATGCTGTGCGAGAAGGCCCTGCAAGACCTCGTTGTGCGTGATGGATCAAAGCCCGCGACATCCCTTCGCGTCGAGTTGACGCTGCTTCGGAACATCGCGCAGACGGCTACGCCGCTTGCGGCATTCGCTCAGGCCCAGCGATGCCTGGGGCTGCTGCAACTGGAAGGCCTTTTCTCGCCTCCGCTGAACCAGCGACTGCAGAGCTTTCGTTTCGATCCGCGGACGTTCTGCGACTTTCTCGCTCATCTTCAACAGGAGCTCGATCAGCCTGTTGCGCCGCGCTTTCCCGAGTCGCTGAAGATCGACGAGGCCTGGTACCTAAGGCTTGCCGGGGAGTTCGGCTTCAACGAAGCCGGCTTCCTCGCCTGGGATCCGGATGCGCCGGATCGCATGGCCAGGGCCCTCGCCATCTACATGCCTGGCGCCGATCGATCGCTGCTCCCGGTGGTCCGGTACGGATTCCAATCGAACGACGACGGGCGATTCGACGTGGCGGTGCACGGGGAGGTGACCTCCAGCTCGGGAGCCGCCTACTTGTTGAAGAAGCTGCCCCACCCGTTGACCACCATCTACGTGACATCCACCGCTGGACGGCTGTTCCAGAGCCTCCGGCACCATCTGGGAGACGGCCATGGCGTCTACTACTGCTGAGCCGAAGGGCACTTCCTCCAATGTGACCAACGACGCTGGCTGCGAGGCCGGCATCGGCCTGCGCGTTCTGAATGATCTGATCCGTCTAACCCGCGCTCCCGGCACCGAGGCGGAGGAGCACGCTGCTCTTCTCGCTCTCGATCTGCTCTATCGCGGGCACGACCTGCCCGCCCCGCTGCAAGCACATAAGCAGGATCTTGCGCGGTGCCTTCAAGCCAGCGGATCCCTCGGACTCCAGCGTCTGCTCCACTGGATCGAGCACCCGCGCGTTCGGCTGCCGCTCGCGGGTCGATGGCGTCGTCCGCGTCGAGATCGTCATCTCCTGCTGCTCCTGATGCTCACTAAATCGATCGCGCCGCTCATGGAGTCCGAGGCGCTACCGTTGCTCCACCAACTCGGCCTGTTCGGAAGCCCTGAGAAGCTCGACATGCTTCTGCGGTCGCTTTCCGGCAGGGTATTTGCGCCACCTCCCGACCTGGCGGCGCGTTATCTGCGAAGCGTCTCGTCGATCCTCGGGGAAGACGCGCAGAACACGATGGTCGAGAGGATGAGCGCGAGAGCATTCGCGGCCTCCCCGTGGCCTCGACAGCTCCGTTGGCTTGTCAGCAGGGCGCAGGGCGGCGCAGCGGCAAAGCCGGGTCGTGCCTCGAGCCCCATCCACCGCGCCGACACCCTAGAGTTCCGTCTCGCACGCGCTGGGGCCTTTCGACGTCTGGGCCGCTGTGGAGGCCGTCTCGCCCGGCAGGTTCTCGCCGAGTTGGGGTACCAGGACTATCGGAGCGGCCACGCGACCTGGCCGTGGCCGCGCGTCGCGCTGACCCTGATCCTCGTCACCCTCGTCGTGCTGGTCGCACTCTACCAGCAGAGGAGAACCAACCAGTGGATCACACAGAGCCTCGATACGATCCGCGCCAGCCATAGGGGGACTTCGTGATGAAGAAGCTGCTCGCCTGGATCGAAGCACACGGGGTAAGCCTCCGACGTCGAGAGCACGACGCGGCGGCGTGCGAAAGAAAACCTCACCGCGTGATCGCCATTGTGGGTCCCGACCCTGAGTCCAATCGCGGCCTCGCCCGCAGACTGTTCGAGATCCATGAGGGACGGCTGGTGCGTCTGCTGCAGAGAACGCCTACGCCGGCGCCCGTTGAGGCCGCTCGACCGGTCGGCATCAGGACCGATCAACCAACCGGCGACGTCGTGTTCCACCTGCCCGGTGGTCGTTGGAGAAAGCCGCGTCGCTGGGTCTTCTTCGTTCCCTTCTGGGAGGGCGCCAGCGGCCCCGTCGAGGGTGCGTGGCAGGATCAGTCCGATTCGCTGATCCTGTGCGTCCCCTTTTCGCTGATCGCCGGCAACGGCGCGCGCTCGACCGACCTCTGCTTCCAGCTTCCAGCCATCGTCGGCTATTTGCGCGAGCGGGGCCGTCTGAAGCGCACGTGCCTAGTCATCACCGACATCCCCGAGGCCCAGGGACCCACGCATCCCAGCCAGACCAGGCTTCAGGTTCCGAGGCGGGCGCCGCTGGCCCAGAGCCTTGAGGAGATGCTCCGAGACGGGGCGGGACAGCCGGGCCACGAGATGTCCGACCCGGCCTGGAGAGAGTTCCTCGAGCGCACAGTCGGCGCGAATCCCGTTTTTATCGAAACGTTCGAGACGATCCGCCGCGCGGCAGGCACCCTCTGCCCCATCTTCTTCGTTTCCGAGAGCGAACATGGCAGGGAGCTGGCGAAGCCGCTTCAGGAGTGGCTGGCGCTCCGCCGTGAGGCGTGCTCGGACAGAATCCGGCGATCGCTCAACGTGTTGATCGCGGCCTCGGCCGTCTGCCTTCTGGCGCTTCTGATGGCCGGACCTTCCTCGACCTTGCCCAGCGCACACGCCGGACCTGCGGTCGACACGATCGAAGCGCTCATCGACCAAGCTCCCGCGTTCGGGCTGCGAGTCAAGTCGACCAGGGAGGCGCTCCAAACCGCCCTCGACGACTTCAAGGGCGAGGAGCTGATCCAGAACGGAGCGGACAGCGCCCAGGCGACGGTCGAGAAGTCACTGGCCGCGCTGCGGGAACCGGCGCCGCATGCCAGACTGGAAATGGCGCGCGCACTCAGGCAGTCGCTCGAGAGTCAGGTGGCTTCACGGGTGAATCGCGCCGGGGACCCCCGGTCCTTGAAGTCCTGGGACGATCACCTGGAGCAGATGGCGTTGCTGGCCTACGTGCTGACGCTGCGCCTGCAGGGCCGCGAGTTGGAGACGATCACCGGCGACACGGCCACGGCGGACGAGGTCATCCAGCAGTTGGGGCAACTCGGCCGGGCCGCCGCCGTGGTCGACCTGAACCGACTCCGCGCGCGGACACGGGTCTCCGACTTCGCGGCCGCCTACGGGCAGTTCATGGCCTCCAGGCTTCAGGCGGGCGACGATCTGCCTAAGCGCTTCGCAGAGTTCCTCCCTTGTCAGCCACAGCCATTCGCGGAGATTGAAGGGCCTATCACCGTGCCCGACAAGAAGCAGGATGGGCAGGCCCTTCTCCGCGTCGACCGACTGTTCAAACTCGACGGGCTCACGGCGATCGAACAGGGCGGTCGGATCGAAGTGCTGTGTCCGGGGAGCCGCGCTTCGATGGCCCAGATCCAGATCAATCCGGGTGACATGCTCGATCTCGAGTGGCGTGTCGAGAACAATCCTTCGAAGCCCATCCTTGTCAAAGGAACGCATGGAGGCGTCGCGACCCTGACCATTCCGCCAGCCGGATGGACCCGCCAGTGCGGTGACGAGGGCGTCACCCTCCACGGCGCGATCCTCAGCGCGAGCGAGGTCGTTCGCAGTCTCAGGCTGAAAGGGTCGTCTGCCTGGCTACGCAGGAATTGGCCGGAGCCGCCTGCGCGTCTGAGAGTGCGACTCTCGTGGGCCCCGGCCACTCTGCGTGCAGGAGAGGTCGCGATGCTCTCGCATACCACCCAGGCAGATAGGCAGCGGAGATGAACTTCTCGGTTGGACTGGCCTCCTGTCTCGATCGCGCCAAGACCCGGGCGGCCCAGCGGCGCCAGCTCTACTGCACCTGCGAGCAGGCGCTCGAGATGCTCCTGATCGATGGCGCGCATGCCTCCTGCGTCAAGCCCTTGTCGGAGTACCTCGACGGCCGTCCGGGACTCCCCTTCGAGCCGCCCAGCGTGGATTTGGCGCTCCCCCTGAGAACGCAGGCATTGCCCGAAGCCGCGGCGATCGCCTCACGTTCACGGGACAGGCAGGTCCTGCCCGCGCATCTGCTCGCCGCACTGCTCTCCGCAACCTCACCGATCCCGCAGGCCCTTCGCGAAGAGGTGGCGCTGAGGCTGAGCGGCGCCTCGACGACGGAGCCGCAGCCGGCCGACCTCCAACGAGCGGCCGAACTCGTGGGGGCGGCACCGGGCTCCCTTCTCCGTCAGTTGGAGCCCACGGCCGAGGACGACCAGTTGATCGACCGGCCGGCGCTCCTCGATCAGCTCATGCGCATGCTCATGGTGGGCAGTGCGCTTCTGGAAGGCCCGCCTGGCTCAGGTCGGCGGTCGCTGATCCGTTTGCTGTTGCGTCGTCTCCAGAGAGGTCCGCGGCCGCCGGCGCTCGCGCGCATGCGTCTCGTGTCACTCGACCCGTCTCGCCTGTTCGCAGGAACCGTCTACCGTGGCGAGCTCGAATCGAAGGTGCAGCGCCTCCTAGATGAGATCGAGAGCTGCACGGAGCCAGCGATCCTAGTCGTCGAGGATATTCATCTCCTGACGGGAGACAGGTCGAACGGTGTCATCGACGTCGCTTCCGCGCTGACGCCGTCGCTCAAGCTCGGCAGTCTTCGGATTCTCGGGTGCATCACCCACGACTTGATCCGGGAGCGCCTGGAGAAGCACCCGGCGTTCCTGCGCTGTCTGCCGCGCCTGCCGGTTCGCTCCGCCGACCCGGCGGAGTCGCTGACCCTGCTGTCCGGCGTCTCAGGGAGGATGGAGGCTGCGTTCGGCGTCGAGGTCACTCCACTGGCCGTGAGTCGCGCCGTCTCCGCCTGCGCGGCCCACGCACCTCACGTGGCCCTGCCGGGCGCCGCCGAAGAGTTGCTCCGCTCCGCCGCGGGAAGGCTCGCGTTCGAGGCGAGCATGTTACGCGAGGCCGAGGACCGCGGGTCGAACGACTACTGGAGGATCGTAGGAGAGCGGCCAGCTGCAAACGACGGCCTCCCCCGCATCTCGGATCGACACGTACTCCTCGCTCTCTCGCAACTCCACAGGATTCCGATCGAACACCTCGACAGCAACATCCACGACAAGATTCAGGGTCTCGACCGGGCATTTCGCAGCCGCATCTTCGGCCAGGACCACGTCCTGGATGTCGTACGTTCGATGGTCAAGAGCGCGCTTACTAGTCTGTCGGAGCCCGATCGTCCACGGGGGTCACTCTTCTTCGTCGGCCCCCCTGGGACGGGCAAGACCGAGTGCGCAAGGCTGCTCGCCCGCTATCTCATAGGAAGCGAAGAGGCGCTGCTCCGGTTCGACATGAGCGAGTATCAGGAGCGTTCCGCCGCTATGACCCTGCTAGGCTCCGACCGAGGGCTCGTCGGCAGCGAACAGGGCGGCGTCCTGACGGAGCCGTTGCGAGAGAACCCACATCGGGTCGTGCTCTTCGACGAAATCGAGAAGGCCCATCCCTCGGTTCACAATCTGTTCCTCCAGATCCTGAGCTATGGCCGCATTCAGGACAAGCGCGGGTGCACGATCTCGTTCCGGCACGCCTTCTGCGTCTTCACCTCAAACGCAGGCTGCCAGCCGGGAAGCGACATGTTCCTCCTGACGAGATCCGATATGGAGACTCGTCTCGCATCCGTGTTCAGGACGGAGTTCCTCGACCGTGTCGACGCATTCGTTCCATTCCGGCCGCTCGACGACGCGGCTCTGCGCAGCATCGTCTCGTTCGCGCTCGAGACGCTACGGGCTCGGCTGGAGAGCCTCCATCGCGTCAGGCTCGACTGGGACGACGCTGTTTGCCTCGCCGGATGCCGCCGGCGCGACGGACAGGAAGGCGCCCGCGACATCCTTCGCTGGATCCGTTCCGATATCACGCCTCGGATTGCGGACTGTCTCGCGCAGGCGGCGCGATCGGGCGTACCACTCGATTCGGTCAACCTCGCGCTCGAAGGAATCATGGTCCATGCGCAGGGCGTCCAGGCAAGAGACGTCTCAGAGAATCCCCCAGGCTCCCGTTATGTGGATCGCAGGGAGAGTCAGCCATGCGACATCCGTCAAGGAGGTACCCAATGAAAGAAGAACCGAGACTTGTGCCTGTTTCCATGATCGAGCGCGGACCTTCCGGGCCCGATCGCCTCGAGGTCGGCCGCGTCCTCTACGTCAGTCCCATAGCAACGCCCGTCGCGGACCACAAGGAGGATCTCCTCTCGCAGCGACTCCGGATCACGAGTGGAAACTCGGTCCGGGAGATCGCCCACGCGAACGGAGCCCGGATCGAGGGACTGGTCAACACGCCCGAGGGAAAGCTGGTCCGGATCGTCATCCCCATCGACGACGAGAAGACGTGTACCCCGGATGGGATGACGCGGAAAGATCGCACGCTGTTCTCCTGGTACGTGCGCTCCGAGGTCTACGACCTTCTCAGCCGATACCTCTCGCGCAACAAGCGAAGCCATCTCACTGATCAGGAAGTCGGGCGGCTGCACGAGATCCTCCGCCTACTGGCGGCCGCTAGGAAGGAGAATTGAGATGAACGAGTATGCGCCTCAGGTCAAGCAAAGTGACACGACTGAGTCGGTCGACCTGGTGGATCTCACCGAGGACCTCTCCGGGATGCTGCCAGGGTTCGAGCCGATCGAGGGACAAATTGGGATCCCGGCACCGGGGTACGCTGTGATCGACAACGAGATCGAATGGACAGATCTGCTTGCCTCGCAGGACCCCGACACGAAGCTTCGACGCGACGGTCTGATCGAGCAGATTCGCGCATTGATCGAGCTCGACGAGTACGCGAAGCAGTCGAAGACGAGTCTCGAGGAGGCCGCGCGGCAGCGCGGGGATCTCTACCGAAGGTGCCTCGAAGAAGCCTGGGTCGAATTGCTGGACGGGAATCGCAAGACCATCGAGGCGATCACCTATACAGCAGGTGCATTCCACAACATCAAGGATGGCCTGGAGACCTATTTCGACCGCATCGACCTCGTCTCCGCCACCGCCTCGGAGCTCACGTCCGACGCCGGGCTGCGTTTCCTTGAGAAGGAGCTCAGCGAGCGCTATTGTCGGCCCGACAACAGGAACTCCTATGAGATGGTGGTGATCCAGGGCTGGCCAGGCTCCGTCGAGTGTCTGAACAGCCTGATAGAGATCACCGACAAGTATCACGCGTTCTTGATCCTGGATGGACCTGCCTACGACACGCTGAAGAACCTTCGAGCCGCCGCCGGACCGGGCGGACTGCTGGAGAAGGTCAAGGGAACGACCCTGGGCCATCGTCATACGGCCTTGCTGGCAGGAAAGGGGCTTGTCCGGGAGCGTTTCGAAGGCTGCCACGCCGTGGAGAGCAAGAGCCTCTATGTGCCGTTGTCGGGTTCGTGGGCGGCTATGTGGGTCCGAAACATTGCCCACGGCAGGCCTTGGGAGATCCCGACCGGGTACGGGCATCCCATTCCTGGCTTCTCGGGGCTCCAGCTAGATCTACTTCTGAAAGCCAGCGATCAATTCGACTTCTACGCACGGCATCGCTTGATTCCCGGGATCCTGCTGGCCAAAGGGAGCCAGGACGTCGTCTCTTGGGGCGCCGACACACTCAGCTGCGAGGGAAACGGAGTCCAAGTGGGCGTCGGCCTCGTCGAGAACATCCTGACTCGCTACAGCGTGTGGATCACCAACAAGTACGGACTCAACTGCGAGCTGGAGGAAGCCCGGAAGGTCGTGCAGGAGAAGCTCACCGAGTTCGTGGCGCGCAACACCGGCTACGGACGGATGTTCAAGAGCGGGAGTCGGGCGGACGTCTGGATCGACGGAGCGGCTAAGAAGTTGGTGATCGACTTCGAGCTCTACTTCCGGGAGGTCGCCGAGAAGGCCGAGATCCGGCTGCGCAAGGCCCAGGATGCCAACGACCCGGGTGAGGTGACGGCCCGGACGATACCGCAAGAGCAGTGATCCGTTCCATTCACGAATCCCCCAGAGGAGAGAATCCCATGAGCCGATACGAGATGACGATCACACCAAAGCAGGGCAAAGAGTTCAAGGTTCCCGCCGTCGACCACGTCGGATGGGGCGTTAGCCGTCCTCCCGGCCCCGGAGGCAACATCGGCCTGAGCGGCCACGTGATCGAGCCGATTTCGATCAGTCGCATTCGCTCCCTGCCGGACGACAAGGGGCGCTCCGATCAGGAGAACGAATTGATCAGCCTCTCCGCGGCCGTGGGACAGGCGGCACTCTTCAAGGGCGAGATCCGCATCTTCCCTGTCGACGACGAGACGACCGTGCTCAAGGTCCTTCGCTTCGAGCGGGGCCACATCTCGAGCCTCGGGTGCACGGTCAACGATCACGACATCATCGAGCGGATCCAGATCACCGTGGCCGATCTGCAGGTCAACGACACGAAGTTCAAGCAGGCCGCCCGCTAGGAAGGGCGCGAAAAGAGGCGTCGAACATGGGAGTGAGAAGCGAGGTCTCGATGCAGTCGTCAGGAGAAGCGATCGAGCCGCTCGGCGAGTTCTCGCTCGATGAGGATCTCCACGTCGGAACGCGTCTTTGCTTCACCGTGGGGCACGACTCCCGCATCCCGAAGCTGGGAGCGCCGATCCGGCTCAAGGTCACACAGGATGAGGGCGAGGGCGTGCACGAGCTGGAGGCGCTCCTCTGGTGCCAGGCAATTCACCGACTCCGGACGCCCGGTGGAGCCGTCGTGCAGATCGTCGCGACCGATCCCCTGGGCTTCTGCTCGATCCAGCGGCAGTTCACGTCGCACGCAGGCCGCATGCCGCTGCTCGACCTGACGAAGCGAGTTCTCTCTCGGCAGCCAGGCTCGCTCGCCGAGCTGCCTGCCTTCGGGACCTCACCGACGATACCTATGGAGTGGCTGCTGCAAGACGGGGAGACGGGCCGAAGCTTCCTCACGCGCGTGGCCAGGGAGATGGGGTACCTGATCTTCTGGAGTCGATCCCAAATGCAGCTCGGTCGAATCGGATCTGGTCCGACGGAAGAGGCGGATGAGCTGAGCCTGGACTTCGACTCGGGAGTGATCGACATGGACGAGGCGGACGGCGCCGACCTGGACGATCAGCGTCTCGTCTCCATCGATCCGGAGACGCGCGCCGTCTACGCCGAGATGATTGCCGGCCAAGGGCTGGGCGGTCGCTCCGGCGGCGCTCCCCTGCCCCTGCGTGTCGCCTCTCAACTCCGGCCGACACTGGCCATGTGCCGACCCGAAGCTGAGCCCCACACCTGGGGACCGCGGGTGGTCGCTAGAACGACCCGTCCCGACGTAATTCTCGGCAGGCCGGTGCGTCTCTGCGGCGGCCCGGAGATGATGGTGATCCGGGTCCACCACACCTTCCATGCCGGCGGCTCCTGCGCCAACACATTCTTCGCAGGGAAGAGGAACTGGTGGGCTCTCGGCGGATCGGCTCGCTCCATGCCTGTCGACGTGCTGCAGGCTCGCGTGGTCCGTAATGACGACCCCAATGGTCAGCAGCGTGTCCGCGTGGTCCTCGTCGAGGACCCCGACGCGCGCCCGACCCCCTGGATACAAGTCGTCGCCCCGGCCGCAGGTCCGGGCACTGGGATTTACTGGCTTCCCGAAGTCGGCGACCTGACGCTGGTCATCCAAGCCTCGTCCTCGCCCGAATCCCTCTACTGTCTCGGGAGCTTGCGCGGCCGCGAACAGCAGGCTTCACGCGAGTGGCGCTCGGACGACAACGCCTGGAAGATCCTAAGTCTGAGAGACGGCGTCTGGATTGGAGCCAACGACAAGACCGGGTCGATCCGTTTCCAGACGCCGGAGAGCTGGATGGAGCTGGGCCGGGACGGGATCCGAATGGGAGGTCCGTCGCTCACGGGCGAGATGAGCGGAGCGGTCAAGATGCGTGGCGGCGGCGAGATGGTCCTTGACGGCTCGATCGTCAGGATCGGATGAGAGGTGCCTCATGGAGCGTTTGCGTGAACTACTCCTTGGAACTCTCGACCGGGTGGAATCCGAGCTGATCCGTCGGACGAGGCTGTCAGGCGTCCGCACGGCGCTGCAGCTGACCGACCCCGCGTTTCTTACTCCGTCTCCCTCCATGGCGCTCATGCGGGTCGATGCCGAGGCAACCGTGACGCTCGGCACTTCGACGGCCTTCCGAGCCCTGAATCTGCGGGCCCTGGAGGGGGAGGTGCTTTTTACTCCGGTTGCGCCCTCGGCCATGTTGCACCCCTGGCGGGTTGGCAACGTGTCGATCATCCCGCGCACCGACGGGTCGAACGGCCAGCAGGACGGCGGCGGCAGGCGGCTCCGCGTCGTCCTGACGCGGGAGGCGGATTCCGACTGCCGGCCAGGGTGGTTGAGTCTGAACCTGGAAGGCGTCGAGGGAGCCCGCGTCTACTGGGAAGGGTATCGTCTGGAGACACGATCGGGCTTCTCCGACAATCTCCCTCAGGATCTGGACTTGGGGTCCGTCGGGCTCGCCCGGCACTACATCGCAGCTCTCGGCCGGCAGCTCATAGGGATCCGGCTCCCTGCGTTGCTTTCATCCCTACGCGAGATCTCCCTCACGCTCTGCTTCGACGAAGGCCCTTGGCCCGGCGCGGGGGAGAGCGTTCCTCGCGTCGAGGCGAACGTCATTCTCGTCTGGAATTCGATCACGGCCCGCAATCCATCGCGCCTACAGATCGAGCACTCAGTCTCGCGTACTGGCAATAAGCGGGTGCATGCCTTGATCCCCTCCATGGCTGGTAACCGGTGGAGCGCATGGAGCGTGATCGATGTCGGCCCGGCGCGGGACGGCAGCACGATCATCGGCCGGAAGGTCGGGCGCGGCCCGGGGTATCACCTGGCGTACCTTCCGCTCTCCGACGTCGAGCCTTGCGAGGCGGTTTCCGGCGTCGATCACATCGTTCCCTGCGTGGTCCTCTCGGAGGCGACGTGCGACCTGCTCGAAAGCAGGAAGGAGCGCCTGGTGATCGATTACCGGGCGACCCTGGGAGGGTGCGCTAATCACCTCGGTCCTGGAACGGAACTCCACATGACCGACCTTTCGGGCATGCCCGTGCCCGAGCTGCTTCGCGGAACCCTGGTCACTGCGACCATGGGTGGGACGGACGGGATGGAAGAGACTCGGATCGAGTCTCCCACGTCGCTGACACCTTTCCTTCCTGCACGCGGGCGCCGGACCATCGGCGAGATGACCGCGGCGCTTTCGCGTCAGTTCGGCGACGAGATCGAGCTTGTGGATCCCGCTGATCTGATCCGAACAGTGTCGACCGCGCAGGCTGGCCCGCTGAGGATCCGAGTCCGGTTCCGCCAGCCAAGCCGCCGGGCAGGTGAGAAGCGGGCGATCCTGTCTGCCTGCCATGCCTTCCTGCACCGATACCTAACCCCCGAGGACGTGGGAGGCTTCTTTCTCGTCGAGTCTTCTCTGGAGAGCGATCGTGCGATCACCATCTGATCGGATCTTGGATTCCCATGGCCAGCGAAGGCTCAGGGCCGTCCTGCCGCACCTTGCGTATAATGCGCTCCTTTCCCAGTGCGCTGTGATGGGGATTTCGGCTCCTGAGGCCGTACGCGAAGCATTGGGCTATCTTGAGGAAACGGGTGTGCGCGAGCGACTGGCTTGGGTCGACAGGCTTGCCTGGGAACTGGCTTTGGACCCCGAGGCCGCGGACCACCACGAGCCGGAACAGTCGGGACTTCCGCGCTACTCCTTCCTTGTTAGGGTCGCGTGGGCCGGCCAGGCCGATGCTCCGCAGAATCTACTCCAGTCCAGGGGGCGCAATGTCCTCCTTCCGGTCGCGCGGTTCGACGGGGGGCGGCCAACCACCGCCAAGCTGCTCGAACTCCCGGTGGGAACCCTGGTAGAGGATGGATCGCCGAGCCCGATCCTGGGCCGGCTGGCTACCATCGACCTACGTCCGAAGCGCCCCGCGGACGCATGGGAGGCATAACATGGCTGGATTCGCACGAGTCGGCGATCCCATTCAAGGAGGCCCGCACTGCCACGGCCACCCTCACGGCCCCAAACCTAGCCCTGGACTGATCTGCAAAGGCTCAGTCAAGGTGCTGATCGAAGGGATGCCGGCCGCGCGCCAAGGAGACCAGGGATACTCCGCCCAGTGCTGCGGCGGTATCGGCGCGATCGTGCTTCTCAGATCCCAAGCAAAAGTTCTGATCGAGGGAAGGCCGGCTGCAACGCTGGGCACACCGACACTTCACTGCGGCATTGGGCCCGGCGCGATCCAGAAGGCAAGCACGAAGGTGCTCATCCCCTGACGGTCACCGCTTCTTTTCCGGCCGCTCGTGCGGCGCCAACACCTGCCCTGACGCCCTACTCGTGTTCGCCGACCCATCAGTCACCTGATAGAGCACTGTGTAGATCCTACCCACCTGGTTAGCGCCGGACCGCTCCGCCCTGAGCCTAACAGAGTAGAACCTATCTCCACCCGCTTGCGGTTCACCTTCATGCCTTCCCGGCCTAGCAACCAGTGGATCCGTCTGTGGCCGAACCTTGGCCGCTGCTCGGCCAGGCGCACAATGGCCTGTCGATGCGCGCTGTCGTCGAGACGACTCGATCGATATCTCGACGTGGAGCGATGGATCGCAATCAACCGGGTCGCCCGCCGCTCGCTGATGCTGTATCCATCCTGTGCGTAGCGCGCTGCCTGTCTCGCGGCAGCGGGCGTCACCACTTTCGGGAGACGATGTCCTTGAGGATCTGATTGTCCAACGTCAGCTCTGCCACGGCTCGCTTCAACCGGCCGTTCTCGTCTTCGAGCTTGCGCAGCCGCTTGGCCTCGCTCACATCCATCCCCCCGTACTTCTTCTCCTACGCATACAGCGTCACGCGGCTGATGCCCAACCTGCGGCACAGCTGACCAACGTCAGCACCTGACTCGTGCTCCCTCAACCCACCGACGATCTGCTCGTCGGTGAACCGATTCCTCTTCATTCCTACCCCCCTCCGGGCTTATTCTATGCCCGTCTGTACAGGTCCGAATGGACCAGTTTGCGGGGGTCAGGTCAGCGGAACATCCGCACGCCCTCGCGTCCGTCGGCGACCTCGAGGACGTGGTATCCCTCGGATGCCAGGGCGACGAGGAGGATCTCACGCACGGAGGGCGAGTCGTCGATCAGCGTGGGGTTACTTACGGCTCTTCGAGAACAAACGACCTTCCGCGATCGACAACCCATCGCCACAGGCGCCTGGGCCAGTTCGGTTGCTCCGGACGGATGCCAAAGTAACGCATGTTCACCGAATGGATGTTCCGGCCCAGAAGCACGAATTGATTGCTCGGTATTCTCTTCCACTCGAACTCGGATGTTCGTCCTTTGCCTCGATGAGCATCTGCCAGGACAAGTTCTTTTATCTCTCCGTCTGTCGTAAAGCTGAACTGCGTGACGATTCCGCGGTATAACCTCGAGCCTTCACTAGGATGCCCCGCGAGAATATCGGCGTGTGGAAGCACCTTCCTGGGAAAGCCGCGGACACGCCCTTGGAGGATGTAGTAATAATCCGATTTCATTCGGAGGGATGGGATCCCGACGTCGAGCCGAAATGTCCACACGAGTCGTCGCACGATCATGCCTGCCGCGAGCGCCATCCCGCAGAGGGCAAAATATAGAAGGGCAGCCTGCAGCCATGACTCGCTGAAGATATCGACTGCCTGGTTTATCTCAGAGTCTCCTAGGCTTGATATCGAAAGATCGAGGATTACCTTGAACGCGGCCTTTCGTTGATCTAGTGATAGGTAATTCAGGCCTGCGGCATCGATGGGTAGGGCAAATAGGAAGTAAGTTGCGAATTCATTGATCGGCGAATCGCTTGCGATTTCTCGGGGAAACTTGCCCGAGAAGTAACCCTTGTAAAAGAGGATGCCTGGGATGAGGCCAAGGATAACCAGGACAGCGGGAAGAGCAAAGTTCAACTTCGCTCCGTGCTTTTGAGGAGCGCTGCTCTAACGTGGTTCTACCATGTGGACCACGACCTTTATTCTCTTGCCACCTGGTAGTTTGATGGTGACCTCCTGACCTTCGATTTCTTTACCTGCGTCCTTGGCATCGATCAGCTTCTGCACGGCCTGTCGAATCACTGACTCTCGGGCAAGATCTTCAGTATCACGCGCTAGAACTCTCATCGCAGCCTCCTAGACTTTTCGAACAAATCCTAGCACAAGGGTACGTCGGAGGAGTCTCTTACGCAACCAGAATCAAATGAATGACTTGCGGGTGTCCTACTGATGACCTGACCCCCACAAACTGGTCCATTCGGACCCGTATAGACGGGCATAGAATAAGCCCGGAGGGGGGTAGGAATGAAGAGGAATCGGTTCACCGACGAGCAGATCGTCGGTGCGTTGAGGGAGCACGAGTCAGGTGCTGACGTTGGTCAGCTGTGCCGCAGGTTGGGCATCAGCCGCGGGGGAAGGCCGGAAACACTCACGATCCCATACCCTTCAGCGACGGTGTTGCCCCCGCAGGCGAGGTTGGACCACGCCGCGAAGTACAGTTGTCCGTTTACCGCGTCCGACGTCATGTTGTAGAACCTCGTGGTCTGAACAAGATCACTTTGCCCGCATCCCGGCCGGCACTCTTGTCCCCCATTCTGCTGGAACGAACACACCATCCTGAATTCCGGGACCTGCAACAGGACTTCGGCACTCGACGCTGTCCGTCGCTCGATTTCCTGCATGATTCCTGACATGGCAAGAGGCCAGTTGTGCTCCTCCGGGGTCGTGGGTCTCAAGGAAGCGTGATAGAAGTTACCGGCGGCGTCGATGCCGCTCATGTGATCACCGATCACCGCTGAGGCGCAGCCGGAGTAGAGGCAGCTGAACTTGAGGCGCATGAACGAACTCCACGGGCCGAACGTGCCGGCAGAGTCTCTGCAGGCATCCTGCCCGAGCTGCTGAAAGACAGCCGCCGTCACGCCTGGTTGATTAGCGAGGAATTGATCAGCCAGGAAACTTTGGGCCGATGTCGAGGAGATGCCTATCGCAGCTGAGGGTCCTGGCGCGCCATTTCGGCCGGCTGGAGCCGCTGCTGGGCAAGCACCGGGACGTTTCGATCGGCAAGCGCAGGCGTCCGAGGCTATCAGCCAAGCACCGCGCCGCCCTCAAACTCCAGGGCCGATACATGGGCCTGCTGCGGGGGTTGCCCGTAAGGAAGGCCGCAGCGGTCAAGCGGGTGCGGGCCGCGAAGGGCGTCAGGGCGGCAATTGCCGCGGCCAGGAGGGTGGCCGGATAACCTACGGGCAAGTTCGAGCGACGCGCGGACTCCCATTCGTGCCGCTCCCAAGTGACCCCGATCCAGAGCTTCCCGGACATGCGTTCACGGCGCGGACGAGATAGTAGAAGACCCCTCCGGGTGACGGCACGCCGTTATCAAGGGCCTTGAAGTCGGAACCATCGCCGGACTCTACGCAAATGCCACCGCCCGAAAAGTCCGTGGAACTCTGGCTCCGAATCGTGTCATAGGCGAGCACGGAGCCACCGGGCATGAACGGCGCTGACCACACTGCCCCATCCTCTCAACAAAAGGAGCATCCTGCAAACCCCGGGTGGTTCATTTCAGCATTCTGTTAGGCACCTGAGTGACGCTTGCATTGGCGAGGCTCGCGAGACGGCGAGAGGAGCGGAACGTCGGAATGTCCAAAGCGATCTACGGAACAAGACAGGAGGGGGGGATTACGCGTCCAGAATCCGCCGACTCATTCCAACCTGAGAGGGGGTACTTAGCGCCAGTCTCCAGCAGCTACGAAAGCTCCCCACCAGTACGGGTGAGCCTCTATTCCCAATCGAGTCAGGGTGTTGAGGGTTGCCTGGCGGACAGCGTTCGCTGTTGACGTCTGCTTGGATGTAGCAAACTTTTGACGATAGAACTCCTTCATCCAAGCATGGGTTTCGGACTCATCGACGTTCCAGAGGCTCATGATCAACGAATGCGCACCCGCAACATGCGCAGCGCGCCTGAGGCCAAAAATGCCTTCGCCTGAACCAGCCACGCGTCCTACGCCGGTTTGACAAGCGGAAAGCACTAGCCACTGAACTCGCGAGAGGTCAATCGTTGATAACTGCTGGCTGGTGAGGAGTCCACTCTTGTGGTACTCGGGGTCACTCCACTGTTTGCAATTTGCTCCAGTCATGGCGAGGCGCGATAGTTGCAGCGGGTTGTCGCCGCCTCGAGATGACACTCCGCGGTCAGAATCTAGAAGTTGACCATGAGTCAACAAGTGTACGATGTTGAAGTCAGGGGCAAGTGACTTCACACTGAATTCGGATGCTTCCTGCCCCGAAATGATTCTGTCCGACCGAGCGCTGTGGCCAGCGGTCGCAGCCTGTGACCAGATTGCGATGAGCTCGTCCGCACGATGGCGCGCTTGATCAATTGGGGCGAACCTCTTCTCCCACTCCAGACAGGTCACATCACGTGCGGGAAACTCACTTGACGCGGCAGAGAGCGCTCCGCGAAAGTCCGCTAGAGGAACTGGAGGTAGATCGAATGAAGGACCTGCGACGACCAGCATAGCGTCAGGGGCCGCCGTGTGTGCCCTCGTGATGATATCGCGCTCAGAAGAAAGGTAGTGAATGTTCCATTCCTGAATCAGATAAGAGGACTCTCCAATAGGGAAGGTACCGAAGTTGACAAGGCCGAGCTTTCCGTCTGGAACAACGAAGACGAGGTTCGAGTCACCGAGAAAGGACGCGACGGTGTCCCAGACCGCCAGCCTCAGCGCCGATCCCTTTGCGCGGTAACGGTGAACATCAAGCCCAGCCCCAGGCTCCTTGTCAAAATCGGGAAACTCCCCTCTCCAGTCGTCGACGAGCCTGTCAATCGCCTTCATAGGTCCCAGATCGACAACGTGAGTACTTGATCGCCCCTTTCTCAGAACGAATGCCAGGAGATGATCTTCACCGCCAGCCAGAGAAAGGCGCGCGACCATGCTTTTTGGAAAATGCGCGAGTCCGTCGGGCGCGATGGGTGAGTCTCCGTAGGTGAAGTACGACACCAAGGCGCTGCGAGGCGGCATTGCGCGCAAGACATCCTGCAGGCCGACCATCCGGTCTATCCTTTGCGATGCAAGACCCTCCTGTCTTCCGAGAGTCGTCGCGAGGTCCGACTCAAGTTGATCGGCTTTGTTACAGGCTCCCTCGCGGAGATGTTCGTACTCCTCTTCAGAGAGCTTAGCCGGCCCGCGTTCGGAGAGGAATGCGCACTGATCGCTGATCCTGGAATAGGCTTCGGATGCACTGCGTGTGGTTGCGTTATCCGCGGTCGCGATTGTCTGCCAACGGGAGCCCATCTCGTCCAGCACGATGGCGCGTGACCTGACGACGTCATCCAGAGCCAATTGCCAGCGCCCTGGTGTTCGGAGTGCGAGCGTCAAAACAAGTCCTAGGGGCTTGAATTCTCTTGATGCGTAGTGAAGGGCCACTCTTTCAGGAAGACGTGATACGGTGGCGCGAATGTGAGTTCTGATGACCTTCTCCGCTTCTCGAGCCAGGGCAAAGCCGCGTGAGTCATCCCCCAGGGCAGCCACGAGGAAAGCGACGTCCCTCATCGCGGACCCGCACAGAGGATGGTGTGACCCGTAGACACTGCACCAGATGTTTCTTGCTCGCTCGAGCCTTACTCTGGCGATTTGGAGGTGCCCGGCGTAGGCATCCAGGACGCCGAGGTCATGGAGGCTTTCGGCAACATCGGGATGATCCGGGGAGGAAAGAGTTGCGCGGCGCCAGGAATCAAGAGCGCGCGGATCTTCCGAGAGGGGTTCATGTGTCAAGCTGGCGCAAGCCGAAGCGACGTTGGGGTCATCGTTGTTGTCTGAAAGTAGAGCACGGCAACGAATTTCGAGCGCCGCACTCACCTTTACGCGCGCCGCGGCGATCCCGGCGGGATCAGAGTCAGCCTGCAACGCGAGCTTTCCGAGATTGTGCAGCGCGTGAGCTGTGTCGAGGGAGTCACCTTGTTGCGCTCTGAGATAGTCATATGCAAGGGTGTAGAGGGCTTCGGCTTCCTGGTATTGCGATTGCTCAAAGGCGACAAGGCCAAGATTGTTTCGCACTTCGGCCAGCTCATCGTCTTTCTCGAGTCGCTCATAGACGGTAATGGATCGTTGATATGCTTCTCGCGCGGAGGAAAGCTCGCCCATGGCTTGATACGCGCCCCCGAGCGCGTTCAGGGTCTGGGCGATCTCCTCGTCCCAAGCGCCGTGGGTACGCAGCTCAAGGGCACGGTCGAGCTGGTCTTTAGCGTCACTGAGTCTCCCCAACTCGAGCAGCAGCTCGGCACGATTGTGAAGGAGCTTGCCTGTGAGACGGGGGTCTCCTGAGGGAGCATAGCTGAGGGCGGTCTCGTAGCTGCGCTCTGCATCAGAGAAACTGGCGGTCTGCAGTAATAGATTCCCGTATCCCATGTAAGCGGTCGCGTTGATTCGCGCTACTTCTGGCGACGTGCTTGAAACAACAGCCTCAACGGCGCGGTGCATCGCTTCCCGACTCTCCCGAATGCGTTCCTCTCTGAAATAAACAACTCCTAGGTTGTACAAACTCTGGGGCAGGAGGGGATCTGGCGCACCGGATGCCGAGCGGAGAGCGATCGCTTCTCTTGCGAGATCCGAAGTAGAAGTGTCAATCTTGCCTTGACGCCACAAAGACTCCACGAGGATGTCGGTGCAGTCTGCCTTTAGCGAGGCCGTGGCGGTGGGATCGGATGAGGCGCGCTGGCGCAGCTCGCGGGCCGCGGCTTCAATCGACGCGTACTCTGCAGAGCCCGCAGCCTGCAGGCGATGTCCGAGCGTGATGGCCGACTCCTGAACCGTGGAGGCGCGACAACCAATTGCAGCTATCAGTAGAAGCGCGAGCTTGAACTCACGGAGCATCTTTGCTTGATCGGCCTAATCCGAGAATCGTTGAATTGTTACTGTCTGCCGAAGAGCTCGAGACGGCTCGCCGTTGTAAGTGAATGCGAGCTCGCACTCTCCCACGGGCAGCGATGCACTAGATGTGTCGAGATGAATGCTCTGATCGAGCTGATCCCAGTACTGGCGGATCTCGCTGGCTGGAATCGTTACCACAAGTCGAGTCTTGCCCCCGCTTGTGACTGTGAGCTCGTAGGACCCTTGGGCGGTCGAGGGAGGCGGTGATGGAATGCTGAAACGGACGAGGCCAGCTGCCGGAATGATCACGGAACGGTCGGGGCCGCTCGAGAGAGTGTTGGAAATCACAATCGGATTCAGATCCAGGGGCCGGCTGGTGTTCTTGCCGTCTGAGGGGCTAATCAGATGGGACCATGAGTACAAAGGGAGGAGAACGGCTAACGCCATGAGATATGCCAGGGCGAATCGTGGTTGCAGGATCGAACCGCTCAGAACCGCCCACCAGGATGCCCTCTCGGGCCTCGACGGGCGTGGCGCCGCCGCGGGTTCGGGCTCGCTTGACAGCTCGGCTTCCAACTCACCAAGCTCCTTGGCGAGATCAAAATACTCGCGGCGAAAGTCGGATGAGTTTGCGAGGCATCGTTGAACTTCCACTGTCTGATCAGGGGACGCCATGCCCGATAGATAGGCGTAAAGTGACTCGCTAGACGGCCGAGGCGACTCTGGTATGTCCCTGGAATTCGCCTGCCTCAGCAGCCTGCTGATTGCTGCTTCGTTGGGCTCGTCAGTTGAGCGCTTCACGACAGACTCCATTCTCGCGCGGCGTTCGGGATCGGCGTTTTCTCGCATTCCCTAGTGACGCAGCTTACGAGCTGGCGGCGGAGGTAGGCGAGCTTGTTGCCTATCTGTTTGTTGTCGTAGCGAGGCACAAAACGGGCAATCTCGCGAGGCTTGAAACCGTCCACCAGATGAGCGTTGATGATGACTTGGTCATCGAGTGCCATTCGCGAGATGCATTTCTGGATTAGCTGGATAAGCCTTCGCCGACGGGCCTCCTCCTCATGATCAATCAGGCGTCTGAGTGGATCAGGGAGAGGGTCGATCAATCGATCCACGGGATCGGTCCCATCCGGCTCGCTCGACGACGTAGGAGTGATTGCTGGTTCCGGCAGCCATTTTCTTAATACGTCCGTAAAATAATTGCTGGCGCAAACGAAAAGAAATGCCGCGAACGGCTTTCCGTGTGGCTTATAGGCACGGAGGCGCCTGAAGGAGTGTGCCCAACAATCCTCGATGAAGTAGCTCACCATGGCATCTGCATCTGGGTGCTTGCTCAACTTCCTCAGGTTACGCGGTGGTCGGCGGCTCATCAAGTGTCTCGTGAAGCGTGCGAATCGTTCCGTGGCTTCTTCAGGATCCTGGTCGAGCATCCCCAAGAAGTCGGGCCATTCTGCGGTCAGGTCGACGTCGTTTGCAGGGCTCGTCAACTTCCAGACTCCCGAATGTGACAGATGAAAGGGTTCAGAGTGAATTCTACCCTAGCTCTTCACATCCCCGTCGACCGCTATGGCTGATTTCCATCGTCGCAGGGGTCCAAGATTCGGTAGCTCCGATGCGGCATTGGCTCAGCCAAGAGCTGGCGACTCTACCTGAATAACGTGATGCTTCGAGCTTTTCGCAGGCCACTGTAACCCCTTGAAGACACAAAGACTACTTGAGAGCCGGATTACCCGAACTGGACGAGCATCGTGAGCTTGTGTGCCGTTTGCGGGTGGAGGGGCTTGCGAAACGCGGGGCCGACCCTACTGGTTCCTCTACCCGAGACGCCGCTGAAATCGGCCGGGTTCCTTTGTGTTGGTGCTCGAGACAGCACTGCCGGCTCGATCGCGTAGGCGACCGAGCCGGCAGGGAGCGGGGGCTATCTGGTGAATGAATACCAGTCGGACTGAGACCCGTCCGGGTTAACAACGCGCACTCTTACTTGCACTCCCTTGGGTACCATCGCCTCCAGCGCGCTACCGCCCTTGGCGACCAGCTTCTGGGCACTCAGAAACCCTGTCCCCGGGGCAGAGGCATGGTCGATCATAATGACTGCTCCTCGCTGGAAATTCTCCCCCTTCACGAGGAGCCTGAATGGGTCATTCTTGTCCAGTACCACGCTGATGTTCGGCGGGGGGAGAGTCACCTTGATCCCGATCTGTTTGCTGCAGCTGGAACCACGGCCATCTCTCACGGAAAAGGTGGAGGTGTAGGAACCCGGCCTGGCGAAGCGATGAGTGCCTGAAGCGAACGTCACCGACGGAGAGCCGTCCCCGAATGACCACTTGACTACATAAGGGGCAAGGCCACCACTCGGCTTCCCCGAAAAGCTGACCGAGAGAGGCGCGTAACCCGAAGTCGCCGAAGCGGTAGCGGAACAGCTCAGCGATGCGGAAATAGTGATTCCGTGTGTCCTGGAAAACGCCGTGTTATTTGTCGATGCAGGGTCTGTGTACCCAACGGCTCTGGCAACCACAGCAAGGTAGTAGCTTCCAGCCGGCACCGATGAGGGCACGGTAAGGGTATAGTCGCTCACCCGGCTGGAGCCCGAGGTGAGCGAGGCGCTTGTGACGCTCCCCAGGTGATACTCGGTCCCGGTCCAGCTAGGTGCCGTGGCAAGGTAGAAGTCCAACCTCGGTGCCCGAGTAATCGTACCCACGTTCTCGACAGTGACATTCTTGATGGTGATGCTCGTCCCCGTCCACGCGCTCGAAGGATACTCGGAGGTTGTAACTGACTGGAGACCTGCATACCGATAGAGATAGACAGCCATGTCGCTAATTCTGCTGGCAGCAAGAGGATAGCGAGCTCTCACACTGGCAGCGTCATCGGCATAGAGGACTGCATTGCCACGTACCCACTGCGCAAGGTAATTCATTGTCGCCAGCCTGTTGAACTCGTGGTCGGCTCCCCATGCGTGGCCCAGCTCGTGCAGCATCGTCTGCCGGAATGACATTGCTGTAGTCGTTCCCAGATAGACTGCAAGGTCGTTCAGCGTCCAGTTGAATGCTGGGTTCAGGGCGATGTCGGCTTCGACAATCCGGGAGCCCGACTGGCGTGAAAAGGTGACTCCCACCTCATTGGTCTGCCACCTGTGTCCGAAGACACTCAAGAGGTCTGAGCTCGACGGCCATCCGCAGACATCAAATCGGTTGTTTCCAAATGCGTAGTTCCCTGTTGGTGTTGCGTAGACGCGGAACAGGGCTGGGACGTAAATGTTCCAGACAGACATCATGTGCTGGTCCACAGGAAACCACGGTACAATAGCGGAGGGCAGCTGATTGAAGGTGATTGGGAGATTTGCGTATCCGAAGCTCCTGAACTGTGACGGATCGCTTGAACGCGCAGAGGAAGCCAGCACGCCCGGCGCATCGTCCTCGTCGAAGCGATCCAGCACGTTGTCCTCCGCGGACAGCGGTGTGATGGTGCTATTGCTCCTAGCCAGTGCTGATACGCCAGGATCAGTGGGAATCAACTCTGGCAAGAAGTGCTCGTCGCCGCTCTGGTCCTGGAACGTTCCCCGCGTTTCCGTGGACTTCGGTCGGCTGCGGCCGGCTTGGTTTGTCGCCGCGCTCCTCAGCAGGTGAATCAAGGCGTCAGCGCGAAGATCTTCCCCATCGGTGGTCCTGTCAAGGAATGTTCCCGACCCACGCTGGCGCAGCGAGAGCTGCGCTCCAGTTATTCCTCGGACAATCTGCCGCCCGGATCCGGCTGTGTCGCTGATGACGAATACAGACATGTCACCGGCAGCAAAGCTATCCAGCTCATCGCCTTGCTGAAGAAGAAGAATCGAGTTCTCCCCGACGTGGGGCGCTGGAAGGCCTTCCATGCGATCGGTTACGTCCCCAACCGTTCCTCCCCAGAGTGTGAACGTCAACTTTCCGGCTGCGTCCATTCCCTTGCTGGAGCGGTTGAGGAGCTCCTCATCGACCAGGAATTCGTAGTCAGTGACGATGAACCTGCCCCGGCTCTCCCAACGGCTTGCGCCCCCGGTCACCTTGCCAATGAGCACGAGATCAGACTGCTCCACCGCCTCCTCCATCGACATGCGCAAGAACGTCGATGCATCTGCGATCGTTGCGATGCAGAGGCAAAGCACCGCCGCGATCAGTGAGGCAACACTCTTCTTTCCAAACTGATTGAGAAACATCACTTCCTCCTCCTTCGCCGGGTCACTGGTGCTGACGAGCGGGCCGTTCCTATTGCATAGAACGGGCGTGGCGAGAGTCTTCTGAATCGTCGCCAAATCCCGGCTGGGAGACGCGCTCAAGCCTTGCCCGAGCTCCGTAGTGCTGGTGGGCCTGGCGGAGGCCTTGTGGGACAGGATTCTGTTGGATCATGCGGACAGGCTGGCGGTGGAGCCTGTGTCCATCATGGCATTGAGCGGAACATCGTTGACCTGCGCCACCGGGCGCGTGGACCAGCCGCGCCGATGCGCTTTGTGGCAGACGTAGTAGCGCTCTTCATCGTTCGTCAGGACCGAGAGACGTCGCAATCCACGGCTTGAGTGGCGTCGCTTCCTGCGGTCGTTGCTCGTGGAGCTTGCAGAGGGCTGCGGCCGGGCCGGGCCTCGATGATGACGTTGGAGAGCGGCAGGCCGGCCGAGCCGGGTGCAAGCGAGGCTACCAGTCCCTCCGCAGCCAGAACTTCGCGAAGCTGGGCTGCTGGACGGAAACACAGGGTCGGTCCGCGGTTGAGCCGTATCATCCGACCGATCTTCTCCTGCCAGCGGGTGACGTGCGATCGCCAGCTTGCGCTGGCGTCGACCTCACGGATGTACAGCACGCCATCCGGCGGCAGCGCGCGCGCGGCGCGGCGCAGGATCTCGTCTTGTGCGGGGAGATCCTGATAGTGCAGCACGTCGATGAGCAGCAACGTGCGCGCGCCCGGAATCTGGTACCGGCGGACATCCTCACAGTGGAAGCTCAGTCCATCCAGGCCGGCCGCCGCCTGCCTGGCGCGCGACAGCTTCGTTTCGTCCCAGTCGATGCCGGTCGCGCGCAGGCCAGGCCGCATCTCGGCAAGCAGTATGAGAGTCTGGCCACGGCCGCAGCCCAGGTCGAGTATCGGCTCGGGGAGATCGCCTTGCTCGGCCAGAAAGCGATAGACCGGGTCGTGCTCCAGCTTGCCGCGAACGTATCCGAAGGTCCCGCTGCCCTGGGCGCGGAACCGCAATGCGCAGCGCCCCAACGCCTCTTGTACAGGATCCTGCGGCAGGGGGTGGCGCCTGCGATGGATGCGCATGGCGACATAGGTGAGCAGACCGGCGGCGCCGCCCAGACCCGCGCCCAGAACCAGAGCCCCGACGAGCCACGCCTGCGCGAACTCCCAGGGGTCGACGGTCCCGAACGCCTCCAGCTTCATGGGGAGCCAGCGGCCCGCGATCAGGAGATTCCCGAGCTGTACGCTGCTGAAGATCAGCAGCGGCGCCGTCCACGGCAGGGAGATATTGGCTGCGAGGTAAGTGACAGTCCGGTTGAGACGCAGCGCCGTCGCGGCGACCAGACACAGCGCAAGGTGAAAGCCGTAGAAGGGACTCGTGCCGATGAGCACGCCGAGGGCGACGGCCCAGCCCAGGCGCGCCGGGTTGGCGCGCTCGGTGAGGATGCGCCCAAGGAGACTCCGCGCGCTCCTGAACTTCAATGTGCCGCGGGGAGGTTCAGGCTCCTTCATGCCCTGTATGCCAATCATGGCGGTGGCGGTCATCCTGTGCAGAGTGTATCGCCCATCGCGCCCGGCCGCTGCGACCGCCGCCATCCCGGCTTGACAATCGTGAGACAATCGAGGAGGTCGAAACGGAGCCTGGTGCAGTTGATAGGCCCTCCGACAGACTCGTGCAGATGCCTCCACGGGGGAGCTCAACTGCCGTGAGCAGATACAGATCCCTGCAATCAGACCTCATGCAGGCGGGGAGTTGGCTCGAGGCCCTGCAGTCTTCGAGGCTCACCTGCACGACGGTGGCGCTCGCTGCCTTGATCGGCATGGCTGGGCACGCCGAAGCACAGGAAGAGTTCACCGAAGTCAAGGTCGTCGTGAATGTCCTGACGGGCGCGCGTGAAGCCAGAGACGATCAGATAAAGGACGCTCTGAACGAGGCCAACAAGATCCTGAAGCAGGCCAAGGTGAAGCTTGTCCATGTCAAGACCAACCGCGACGTGTCGGACGGCGGCAACAACGACGGCAGGATCGACCCCGAGGAACGGGACCAGCTCCAGAAGAACGGAGAAAACGAGCTCAACGCGGTCCTTGGCAAGGGCAAGGGCTTCAAGCTGAACGTCTCGCTCGCCGCCGATTCCACGGACTCCAGCGTTCTTGGGAACACCGTTCACTGCATCCCGGTCGCCATTACCGAGCATCCTCCCGCCCCGCCGGACTGGGGTTATGTGATCGCGCACGAGTTCTGCCATTCCTTCACGCTGCCCGGCCACGAGGATTCCAACGGTCAGACATGGGGCACGGACAATCTGATGGACCCGATCGCTTTCGGGGGGACCACGCTGACCGACGAGCAGCGGCGGGAGGTCAAGAAGAAGGCCGATGAGCGGGGCGACACCAGGAAGAAGGCGGCCGAGAACCAGGCGCCGCAAAAGAAGTCCCAGGAGAATGGCAGCGGCTCAGATCAGCGCTCAGGAGAAGGCGGCGAGCCGCCTGGGATTCCGCCCCGCAGCGACCTGCGACGGTATGACATTGTCTCTGACTCGACCACCGGCATGGTCCGCGGCTACGTGCAGATGCACGGGCTGCTTGATCCGCAACAGGTCACGCAGGTTCGGATCTACACGTACATCGACACGGACGGCAATCCGGCAACCGGGGAGTCGGTGGTCATCGATGGCATGCCACTCGGCGCGGAGTACAGGGTTGAGATAACCCTGCTTGGAAATGGTGGCGGGAGCTTGCAGCTGCAGGGAAAAATCAAGAACACGATCAACACCCAGGAAATCGCGCTTGCGGACCTGGTGCTTGAAACGGAAAACCGTGTCGTCTGCTTCCTCGAGGGTCAGAGCGACTTGACGCCGGTACTCGACCAGATCAACTATGAGTTTCCGCGCTCCTTCATGGGGGCGCTCACCTCCCCGAGCCTCGTGGGTGCGCGCATTCTGGACGACGTCGCGGCAACCGCAGATGAGTCCTGGTTCGAGCTGCGCAGCCGTCCCTCTGGCGGAGCTGCGTTGGTCCTCAGCAAGTACCAGGCCCTGCCCGGCGAGCCGATCACGGTCTCCGGCGGCGGTTTCATGCCGCAGAGCACCGTGAGCGTCACGGTGGATGACCTTGCCGCGGTTTCCGGGACCACGAACGCTCAAGGAGGCTTCAGCGTGCCCTTGACTGCCCCCGGTGGAGGCAGTGCGTACTACTGGATCGACGCCCGCGATGCCTCCGGCAACGCCGATTTTACCATCCTGCACGTCCGGTCAGCCCTTCCGCTTCCAGTCCTCGGCGCGCCAGGTCTCGTCATTCTGGCGATGCTTCTCGCGGGTGCGGCGGCTGCTCTTCTGCGCAGAGCCGTGATCTGAGCGCAGGCTAGTCGGACTGCTGTGCGGCGGTGAGGCGATCATCGCGGTACGGACGCCGGGCCGCGTAGAGGCTCTCGCGGTGCTGGATATCGCCGGCGAGGGCATCCTGCCTCGTCTGTGCCGCCAGCAGCCGGGCCCGGCGGGCGGTTGACGCTGCCTCGGAGTAGCGGCCCGACTCGGCGAGCGCCGCGGCCAGAGCATCCAGTGCGAGCGGATCATGATCCCCGGCTTGCGTGGCGGCGTCCTGGGCAAGCTGCAGCGCCAGGGCCGCGTCGCGCATCCACGGATCCGGGTGGGTGGCCAGCATCCAGGCAATCCGGGACGCGGCCGGAGGCCAGTTCACGTCCACCCGCCGCGCGTCACGAAGCTGGGCCGCAGCTTCTTCGTCCTTTCCCACCTTGGTGAGCGCCAGTCCCAGCCCGAACCTGAGATCGGCGGCCGCGGGGTGCGCCGCGACGGCCTTGCGGAACCATTCCGCCGCCGCACTCCAGTTGTTCTGGCGGGCCCGGATCCAGCCCAGGCTCCCGAGGTTCTGCGTCAGCCCCGGATCCAGCGCGACGGCCGAGGCGAGATGCTCGGCGGCCCCCTCCAGGTCGCCGAGCATCTCCAGCGCCTGACCCAGATTGTGCTGCACCTGGCTGGAGCCGGGGGCGATGCGCGCCGCCGCCGAGAAATGCTCCGCGGCCTCCTTCATCGCCCCCATCCGGGCGCAGACCGCGCCCAGCGTGAGCTGCGTGTCGGCGGAATCGGGCCGCAGAGACGCGGCGGCCCTCAGGTGTTCGAGCGCTTCCGCCAGCCTGCCTTGCCGGCTCAGCGCCAGACCCATGTTGTACTGCGCCTCCGGGTAGCGCGGGTGAAGCTGCAGCGCGCGGGCGTAATGCTCCAGAGCACCGTTGATGTCCCCCTGGCGGAACAGGATCAGTCCGAGATTGCCGTGGGCGATCCAGCACTCGGGGTTCTTGGCGAGCGTGTCCTGCCAGAGAGTCTGCTCGTCCCGGTAGCGGGTTGCCTGCTGCCAGCTCAGAGCAGCGAGGATGAGGAGGATCGCTGACGCCATCGCGCCGCGCGCCTGAGCCCTGAGGTTGCGGCGCGCGGCGATGGTTGCCGCCCATGCTGCCGCGGGAACGATCAGGCCCAGACTCGCGAGATACTGGAAATGATCCGCCACGAAGGAGAAGCGCATCGGGTAGGTGTTGAAGAATCCCAGAGCCGGAAAGAGCGTGCCGGCGAAGAACAGCGCCGCCGCGGCAGGGCCCTTGCCGAGCCGTGCCCGGCCGAAGAACAGGACGGCGAGCGTGGCCAGGGCAGCAAGAAGGAAGGAGTACTGCCAGACTTGATCAGCGCGTACGTCCCAGCGCGGGTAGATGAAGGTCAGGTTCACGGGAACGAGGAGCTTGCCCAGGTAGAACCACAGAGCGCGCCCGGCGATCAGGCAGCGCTGGAGCCACGAGAGCGACCAGTCGTCACCGGCCGCCCCGATGTGATGCGTCTCCAGCCACGCCGTGTTGAGCCCCATCACCAGGCCGAGCGCAAAGAACGGGGCGAGCGCGAGCAAGTCGCGTGGCGTGATCTTCCCCCTCCACCACATCAAGATGAGAAGCACGGCGGGCAGGGAGCAGGTGACCGTCTTGCTCAGCAGCGCCGCAGCGAAGAGCAGCAACGAGGCCAGATACCAGGGCCAGGCTCGTGATGACGCGGACTTGGGTGGCTCCAGCGGCCGGAATCGCAGCCAGGCAAGCAGCGCGCACAGATAGAAGAATCCGGAAAGCACGTTCTTGCGCTCGGTGATCCAGGCCACCGACTCCACGTGGACCGGGTGGAGGGCAAACAGGGCCCCGGCGAGCCAGGAGCCCGGCACGCGCAGCCGCCGCAGGATCAGCCAGACCAGCAGCGCGTTGAGGCCGTGCAGCAGCACATTAATGATGTGATAGCCGAGCGGGTCGGGACCCCATGCGTGGTATTCCAGCCAGAAGGTGGTGAAGACCAGCGGGTAGTACTGCGGCGTTGCTTCCGCCTCGAGCCAGATCCGGCGCAGGCCGTCGGAGGTGCGCAGGGTGGGGTTGGCGGTGACGTGCACATCGTCGTCCCAGACGTAGCCGCCCTGCACGGCCGGCAGATACGCCGCCAGGAGCGCGAGCAGCAGCAGCGCCCCCAGGCAGACGTTCTTGACGGACATCGCGTCATGCTACCACCCGATCTGTCCCTCCCAGGAACCGTATCTTCCGATTCCGGGGCGTGGCAGGGGCAGTAAGTACGGACAACGGAGAAGACACCGACACCTTGCGGTCCACCTTTCTTGAACGCGGTCCCGCGAAACTCCATATTGCATATCGAGCAAACATCCCCCTCCTGCCGGCCGCCGTTCCCCTGCCGCGCCTTACGCCATTCATCTCGAGACGGGGCACCAGCCTCTTCAAGCCTCGCGGGAGGTCGGAGTGCGCACCAAACTGGCAATTTCCGCCGCATCCTTCTTGATCATCGCCCTGGCGACAGCGTCGCTGGTCAGGGCTGATACCCACCCTTCCTCCGTGCCTGGAATCATGGTGGCGGAAGGCTTCGACGCGGAGGTGGTGTTTTCCGGGCTGCTGTCGCCCTTCGGGATGGCGCTCGATTCCGCCGGCAACCTCCTCGTCGGCTCCAACTGCAGCATGTGCCCCGTCCTGAAGATTTCACGCGATGGAGTGATCATCGGGGCCAGCAACGGAGTCATCGACCCGGATGGTGTGGCCGTCGACGCTGAAGGACGTGTGCTCATGGGCGGCGATCAGGGCGTCAGCGTCCTGAACTCCTTCACCGGCGGCCTCGACGAGATGCTCGCGGAGGGGTTTTCCAACCTCAACGACATCGTCATCGGCCGCAACGGCAGCATCTTCGTCTACGAAAACAACGGCGAGATCTGGCGGATTAGCCCCACGGGGGAGATCGATTCGGCCCCGCTCACGATAACCGACAGCGGGGGCGGCATCGGCCTCGACCCGGTCACGGGCGGCCTGTTTGTCACGACCGGCCCGCCTTCCGATCTCGTCCTGTATGTCTCGCGTGAAGGGGTGGTGACGGAGATCGCGGCGATGCCCATGGATTCGACCCCCCTCGATGCCGAGCAGTCGGGAGGGCGATTCGGGGACGCGATCTATGTCACGCTTGCCGCCACCGGCGAGGTCGTCGCCGTGGACCGTGACACCGGTGAGGCGACCCTGTTCGCCAGCGGTTTCACCCGGCCTGCGCGCATGGTCTTCAGGGGCCAGGACGCGCTCCTGGTGAGCGACATGGTGGAGGGGCGGATCGTCAGGATCTTCCCGACCGCGCCGGACGTGATGGAGGTCCGGATGGACATCAAGCCAGGCGGGTCGCCCAACTGCTTCAACCCGAGAGGACACGGCGTCCTGACGGTCGCTCTCTTCGGCGACGCCAACCTGGATGTCCGCGCGATTGACTACGCGTCCCTGGATCTCGAGGGCATGTCCGTGAAGCAGAGAGGCCGCGGCCGGCTGATGGTCCGCTTCGGGCGGGTCGACAATGACGAGTACCTCGACGCCATCGTCCAGTTCAGGAGCAACGGCCACTGGTCGGGGGGGGACGAGACCGCCACGCTCACCGGGGCGCTGCTCGACGGAACGCCGATCGAGGGCAGCGACAGCATTCTCATCGTCCCGGTCAAGAAGTCGGGCTCCCGCAGACACTGAGGAGCCAGCCACACCGGCCCCGAACTCCTGGGGCTGACAATACCCAACCCCGGTCGGAAACTCGACCGGGGTTTGGCGTTTCTGGGCACGGCGCGCGGGATTCCGGCGCGTGGTGTTCCGCGACGGTCATTCTCTCGGTGCTAACGCAGGTGCATTTAGTAGGATCTTGCAAGCGAACCCATCCAGCCTCATGGGGAGCCAGCGGCCAGCGAGCAGAAGATTCCCGAACTGCACTCTCCCGGCCGCTCCACACCGCTCCAGCGTGAAATCTATGAATGACCCGCGCCTTCATCTTAATAGGTAATCGTCCGCCGGCCGGGGCGATGCCAAGGTCGCGCAAGAAAAGGAACAGCGCCGGGCCCTCGAGCGCAGTGGCACGCCCATTGCTAAACCTGCGACGCAGCCTTCCTGCACGTCCGCCTGCGGCGGTGATGGAAGCCTTTCAAGGAGGCCCCGTATGGTTTCGCTTCGCACTTTGTTTGTGCCCGCCGCTCTGGTCGCGGTCCTGGCCGCGGCTCCGGCGACGGCGCAGTCCACGGATGGAACCCTCAAGGGGATCGTGCGCGACGAGGCCAGGGCCCCGGTGGCCGGCGCCGTCGTCACCGCCACCAACGAGCAGAATCACGCCTCCAGGACCACGACTACAGGGGCGGACGGCAGCTATTCGTTCTCCCTGCCTGCGGGCAAGTACAGCCTCACGGTGTCGGCTCCCGCCTTCTGGGCGCCCACCACGTCGGTCGGTGTGGTGGCGGGCCGGGAGGATTCGTTGGATATCTCGATCACCCCGAGACCAACCGAGGTGATCACGGTCACGGCCACCAAGCGCGAGACCGCTCTGATCGACGTGCCCTTCTCGGTGGCGGCGCGCTCGGAGCAGGATCTGCGGGACCGTGGCGCCCAGAACCTCGAGGACATCGCGGCGAACGTCGGCGGCTTCTCGGTGCAGAGCCTGGGCCCCGGCCAGAGCCAGGTGGCGATGCGGGGGGTTTCCGCCGGCCAGATCGCGCGCGACCAGCCCGGCGTGAAGGAGCAGATCGGCATCTACCTCGACGAGTCGCCCGTCTCCCTGTCCCTCTACACGCCCGATCTGGATCTGGTGGACGTGGGACGCGTGGAGGTGCTGCGCGGCCCGCAGGGGACGCTGTACGGCGCCGGATCGGTCACCGGGACCGTGCGCTACGTGACCAATCAGCCCATGCTCAAGGTGAATGAAGGGTTCGTGGAGTTCGGAGGAGCCGCCGTGGAAGATGGGGCCGGCCGGGGAGACATCAAGGCCGGCATCAACGTGCCTCTGGGGGAGAGGAGCGCCGTCCGCCTGGTGGGGTATTACACCACCCTGGCCGGATGGACCGACGCGGTGCAGCCCGACCTCAGCGTGGAGGATGACGTCAACGACGGCTTCCGCACCGGGGGGCGGGTGGCCTTCACCTTCGCCCCCACCGACAAGCTCACCATCACGCCGCGCGTGCACTTCCAGCAGGTCGAGACGAACGGCTGGAATCTCTACGACATCTACAACATCCTCGGCAATGCGTTCACGACCTCGCGCCCGGCGGTGACGATGCAGTCGCGCGAGGAGTTCTCGCAGCTCCAGGAGCGCTTCACCGACGCCTTCTGGATCGGCGACGTCAACCTCCGCTACGACTTCGGACCGGTGGCCCTCACGTCGATCACGTCGTACATCGACCGCGACATCGATGTGGTGCGCGACACGACGGCGCTGACCGCCAGCTTCACCGGCGGCACCGCCGGATTCCCGGAGCCGATCTACACGCTCGACTCGCCGCTGTTCGACGTGACCGACCTGGCGGTCTGGACTCAGGAGCTGCGTCTGTCGGGCGAGCAGGGCCGGGTGCAATGGCTTGGCGGCGTCTTCTACAGCGACATCGAGCGCGACTACGGCCAGGATGTCACGGTGCCCGGCTTCACGGCCGCCACCGGCATCCCCACCGAGGGAGCGCTGTCCCCCGAGGACAGCATCTTCTACAGCGAGTTCGACTACGACCAGGAGCAGATCGCCGTGTTCGGCGAGGCGACGGTTGCGGTGACCAGGATCTTCAGCATCACGGCCGGCCTGCGCTACTACGACTACAACGAGGACAAGGCGCAGCTCGTCGACGGGGCGTTCGCCGGCAACCCCAACTTTCCGAACGCTCCATTGTCGATTCCCGGCTCGGTCGAGGCCTCCGGCCTCGCGCCACGCGTGATCGCCACCTGGAAGCTCTCGGAGGACAACGTCATCAATGCGCAGGCGTCGCGCGGCTTCCGCCTGGGCGGCATCAACGATCCTCTCAACGTACCGCTCTGCTCTCCCCTGGATCTCATCACTTTCGGCGGCTTCGACACCTGGGAGGACGAGACGGTCTGGAACTACGAGATCGGCTACAAGGCGAACCTGATGGGAGGCAACGCTTCGTTCGGTGCGTCGGTGTTCTACATCGACATCAGCGATCTGCAGACCACCGTCACGGCGGGCACCTGCTCCACGCGCCTGGTCTTCAACGTTCCGGACGCCCGCAGCCAGGGCATCGAGCTGGAGTTCGAGGCGGCGCCCTTCCGCAACTTCGACTTCGCCATCTCGGCCGCCTACAACGACTCAGAGCTGCTCTCGACGCTCACCTCGACCGATCCGAACGGGGTCGTGAGCATCGTCTCCGGCATCGAGGAAGGCCGGCGGCTGCCGTCCGTCCCCCGGTTCCAGGCGTCGGCCTCGGCCATCTATCAGTTCGAGGTGGGCGCCGGCGCGCAGATGTACGTCACCGGCACCTACCAGCACATCGGCTCGCGCTTCACCCAGGTCGGAGACGAGGACCTCGGCACGCTGGACATGACCACGCTGCCGAACACCATCGGCGGCCCGCTGACGCAGAACACCTTCACGTACGATCCGGAGCTGCCGGCCTATGACCTGCTCAACTTGAGGCTGGGCTGGCGGCGGGGCCGATGGGACCTGTCGGCGTTCGTCAACAACGCGACGGACGAGGAGGCCTTTCTGGCGCTGGAGCGCGAGCGCGGCACCCTGGCGCGCATCGGCTACCTGACCAACCAGCCCCGCACCTTCGGCATCGCGACCCGCTACAGTTTCTGAGGCCCACGATCCCTCCCGGGAAAGCCGATCTCCGCAAGAAAAAATGTAGCCGATACGACGCCAGGATCGTTGATAGCTCAGGCAAACTCATGCCAGGGTTGGGTTGGCCCCGCCGGCACAATCCAGGGGGAGCGCTGCTTGATGCGTCTGAGCGTACTGATCCCGGTGTTCGCAGCCCTGCTCCCTTCGCAGGGGCCTGCACAAACAAGCAGTCCGTCGGGATCGCTAGCCCTGACTCACGTCACGGTCATCGATGCCACCGGCGCGCCCGCTAGGAAAGACATGACGGTGGTGATCAAAGGCGACCGCATCGCCGCGCTCGGCCCGGCTGGAGAAGTTCCAGTACCTGAAGGCGCCCGCGTGGTGGAAGCCACCGGCAAGTTTCTCATCCCCGGGCTGTGGGACATGCATGGCCATCTGTCCTACGCGAAGGAGCCGGCCCTGGCCCTCATGGTGATGAATGGCGTTACCGGAGTGCGCGACCTGGGCGGAGATCTGAACGTGATAGACCGGTGGCGTGAGGAGATTGCCAGAGGAACGCGTCTGGGTCCTCACATTGTCAGAGCAGGTCCCTTTGTGGACGGGCCCAAACCTGGAGCGGGCGATCGACTGACGGTCACCAACGCCGCCGAAGCGCGGCAGGCGGTTGGCACTCTGAAGCAGCGCGGCGTTGATTGCATCAAGGTGCACAACGCGCTGACACGCGACGCATTCTTCGCGCTCGCCGACGAAGCTCGCAAACAGGGCGTCCCCCTGGCGGTGCACCTGCCCAGTGGTCTTTGGGAGAAACAAACAGGAGGGTTGACGATCGCGGAAGCCTCGGACGCCGGAGCCCGAAGCCTCGAGCACATTGAAACACTGTTTGAAAGCGCGCTGTACCGGAAAGAGGCTCCTGCAAAGGGCTTCGACGAGGCTTTCGCCGAGTACATGGGGGACGCCGGGGCCCCGCTCTTCGCGCGCATGGTCAGGAACGACACCTGGTTCGTCCCGACGCTGGTTGCCTACTTCCGGGGATTTGTCCTCTGGAGCAGCGACCCGGCCGCGCTGCCAAAGCGCATGGCGGTGCATCTGAAGCACATCGAGCTGGTGCGGGCCATGCACCGGGCGGGCGTCCAGATCATGGCCGGATCAGACTTTTCTGATTGGGCCCTGCTTCCCGGCTTCGACTTGCACGACGAGCTTGCCTTTCTCGTTCAAGCCGGTTTCACGCCGATGGAGGCTATACAGGCCGCAACGATAAAGCCTGCCACGTTTCTTGGGAAGAAGGACTCCCTTGGAACAGTTGAAACCGGCAAGATCGCCGACCTGGTCCTGATCGACGCCGATCCGATCGAGAACATCAACCACACGAGAATGATCAATTCCGTCATCCTCGGCGGCAAGCTCATTCCAATAGCCGCCTTGAGAGAGTCGTTCAGGAAGCCAGAGAGCATCGACCGGTAGTAGCTGGATGCTCTTCCTGGCCCCGGTCCTGACGGGTGCCTGCGGCTGAGTCGCAGCTGCGTGGAATCACATCGGCAGCCTGGTCTAGACTTGCGTTCAATCTCTGCCTGAGCGTGGACCGTATCAGAGGGCATCCCACATGAAGCGCAATCTTGTCGCACCGTTTCTGATGTGCCTGGTCTTCACGGCTGTCCTGGCAGCGGAGCCGGGCAAGAAGCCGTCAGACGGGACGAGTCATGAGCACGCCTACTACACCTACCTCGAGGAATCGGGACCGTTCAAGCTCATGGTGTACAGCTATCCCGCCATGTGGCGTGAGGAGAGCAGCTGCTTCCCGCTGCAGATCGCGGTCGGACTGGGCAAGACCGACAAGAAGGTCGCGCTGAGGCTCGCCAACTTCCTGCTGATCGATGCGGCCGGCAAAGAATCCACGCCCCAGGACTACAAGACCGTCCTCAAGGAGTACAAGGACGGTCCAGGTGACCGTGATTTCATCAAGCAGTTTCCCATGCAGATCGGCAACGCCTTCGGAGAGTACGACCAGATCCAGGCCGAGTTCTATCCGCCGACGAACAGCCCTGCGCTGGCCACCGATGTCGTCGAGCTCCCCTCGGCCACCTGGTGGACTGGAGTAATCTATTACGCCAACGCCAAGGTCGGGCTCGACGGCATCCTGACGCTGTGGCTCGAAGGCAAGGACTTCCAGCCCCCCATCGCAGTGAAATTCCGCGTTCCGCCTGCGAAACCTCGAAAGGACCAGAAAGATCACGTGAAATGACCTGAGCTGACAGGCCGAGCACTGGTGAGCCCCGGTCGGAACCTGACCGGGGCCTGGTGTTTCAGGGGCGGGCCGTGCTCGAAAAGGCTTGACAGGACAGTGCTTTGCCGGAGTAGGATGGCGATCTGCGGTTCCTATCCTGGGACTCACTTCCTGCGGGAGATCAGCGGCGATGAACTCGACTCGGCTCGTTCGCGGAACGCTCTGGTTGCTGGCGATTCTTGTTCTTACAGTCATGGCCGTACCCTCCCCGGACGGCAGGGCCGCCGAATCTGACACGGCAGGAATGTCGTCTGAGGTGGTCGTCCCGCAGACAGGCCCGGTCTCCGCTCCGGCGCGCCGGCGACCGGAGTTTGACGCGCTCGCCAGCATCGCCCCGGACAAGGCCCTGTCGGCGCAGGTCGCGGCCTCGGCTGGCAACCTGCTGCGTTACGGGGCGCCCTTCCACGCCGACGAGCGCTTCGGTGTGCCGACCTTTCTGTGGGCCTCGCAGGACGGCTCGGAAGCTGGTCTCGCCAGAGCGCGCGCGCTCGCCGGCGGCGTCAGCCAGCAGGGTGGGGCGTTGCGCCCCGAGGACGCCGCCCGCGGCCATCTGGACGTTTACAGCGAGCTGTATGGGCTTTCCCCCGATGACGTCATCAAGGCCACGGTGGTTGACGTGCACGACCTGGGCCGCGGGCCGATCATCGTGCAGCTGCGCCAGTCCATCGACGGCATCGAGGTGTTCCGCGAGCGCGTCTCGATCGTGATGGACCGCTCCCTCAACCTCGTCGGCATCTCAGGCAGCATTACGGGCGCCGCGAAGGCCAAGGGCGCCTCGGCGCCGACCTCCCCAATCGGGTCGCTGGAGGCTGTTGCGCTGGCCTACTCTGACCTGTCGGGCAAGGAGATCCAGGCCGGCGACGTGTCCAGCCTCGGTGCCCGCGACGGTGGCTTCGAGGAGCTCGACGTCCTGCCCGGCTTCAAGGGCGAGTTGGGCGCGGCCACGCAGCCGGCGCGCGCCAAGCCGGTCTGGTTCCACGACCTGGGCGGGCTGGAGGCTGCCTGGTACGTCGAGGTGGACTCCGCCAACGCGATTGGCTCGGATCTGTACGCCTACGTCATCGCCGCCGCCGACGGCCGCATCCTGTTCCGCCACGACCTGACCGAGTACGATGCCGCCGCGTTGAACCAGTTCACCTACCGTGTCTGGGCCGCGCAGCCCAACGACCCGTCCAACCCCACTCTGCCTTTCGATGGCCCGCAGGGCAACGCCTTCGGTCCGCACCCCACGGGCACCCTCGACGGCACGCAGCCGCCCGGGACCGTGGCGACCAATGACGTCAGCCTCGTGTCGTCACCCTATGCGAGCGATGCGTGGCTGCCCATCGGGTCCACCGAGACCGTCGGCAACAACACCGACGCCTACTCCGACATCAGCGGCGCCGACGGCTACACGCCGGCCACGGGCGACTTCCGCGCCAACGTCACGGCTCCCGGCGAATTCCTGCACACCTACGACGCCGCAACCCCCGGCGCGCTCGAATCGCGCAAGGCGGCGCTCGTGCAGATGTTCTACAACGTCAACTTCTGGCACGACTGGTACTACGCCTCGGGCTTCACCGAGTCGGCCGGCAACGCGCAGTCGAGCAACTACGGGCGCGGTGGCCTGGAGGGGGACAGCTTCCGGTCGGAGGGCCACGATCAGGCCGGCCGGAACAACGCCAACATGAGCACGCCCGCCGATGGCGGCCGGCCGCGCATGCAGATGTTCCTCTTCGACGGCATCGCCGAGCGCCATCTCTACGCGACGGCCAACGCGAGCACCACCGATTACCCGGCAGGCGTGCCCTCGGGCTGGGGCATCAATCCCGCGTCGGCCTATGACCTCACCGCCGATGCCGTGTGGGTCACCGACGGCGTGGGCTCGGCAGCCTATCCGCCGGCCACGACCACGACGTCGACCATTCACGACGGATGCAACTACACGCCGGGCTCCGGCGGCACGGTCGACCCGGCCTGGGCGCCCGTGACAGGAAAAATCGCCTTCATCGATCGCGGCGGCCCCGCCGCTCCCAGCTGCGGCTTCTCCGACAAGGGTTTCAACGCGACGCGCGCCGGGGCGATCGCCGTCATCATCGCCAGCACCACGACGCATGGCGCTCCCTCACCCATCACCATGGGAGCCACCGCCGGCTCGGGGATCACGACGATCCCCGCGCTGCAGCTGAGCACGCCCCACGGCGACGCCATCCGTTCCTTTCTCATCGCCGGCACGCCGGTCTCGATCCATATCACCCGCGCGGCCTCCATCGACCGTGACGGCACCCTCGACACGCAGATCATGGCGCACGAGTGGGGCCACTACATCTCCAACCGGCTGGTGGCGAACTCCTCCGGCCTGACCACCAACATGGCACGCGGCATGGGTGAGGGATGGGCTGACTTCCACGCGATGCTCCTCACGGTAAAGGAAGAGGATGCCGCCGTGGCCGGCAACGATCAGTATCAGGGTGTCTACGGTACCGCGGTCTGGGTCACGACCGGGGGCACGAACGGTCCGGTGCCCAACCAGGGCGTCTATTTCGGCATCCGCCGCATGCCCTACTCCACCGACATGACCAAGAACAGCATGACGTACAGGAACATCCAGGACAACTCGCCGGTCCCGGTGGGAGTGCCCTTCTCCTTCTGGCCCGCGCCCGGCACCACGGCGGTCAACAATGGCAACTCCGAGGTGCACAACACGGGCGAGGTGTGGGCCTCGATGCTCTGGGAATGCTACGTAGCGCTGCTGCGCGACACCACGGGAGCCAGCCCGCGCCTGACGTTTGCCGAGGCCCGCGAGCGGATGAAGGACTACCTTGTGGCGGGCTACAAGCTGACGCCGCCGCAGCCCACGTTCATCGAATCGCGCGATGCGGTGCTGGCCGCGGCCTATGCCGGCGGCGACACGCGCGACTACAACCTGTTCCTGGCCGCCTTCGCCAGGCGCGGTATCGGATTCGGCGCCATCTCGCCGGATCGCTACTCGGCGACCAACAATGGCGTGACCGAAAGCTTTGCGGTCGCCCCGAACCTGGTGTTCACCAGTGCCTCGATCGTCGATAACGCGGTCACCTGCGACAACGACGGCAACCTCGACACGGGCGAAACCGGCACTCTCACGGTGAGGCTGCGCAACGACACGGAGCAGGTGCTCACGGCCACTTCGGCGACCGTCACGGCGATCGGGCCCAACGCCGCCAACGTCTCATTCCCTGCGGGCGGCGGCATCGCGCTCAGCTCCACCAATCCGCTCGAAACCGCCATCGGCACGATCCCGATCGCGCTTGCCACGGGCCTGACCGGCGAGCAGCAAGTGGACCTGCGGATCGACTTCATGGACAGCGCGCTCGTTTCCCTGGGCACGCAGTCGGTGAACTTCTCACGCCGCGGCAATATTGACGAAGTGGTCGGCCAGTCGTTCACCGATAACGTCGAGCCCAACCTGGCGACCGGCTTCACGCAGGTGATCCTGGCACCGCCGGCCGGAGGGCAGAACATCCCGGTGGGCTGGTTCCGCGGCGAGATCTCGGCCTACGATCACAATTACAAGGCGGCGGATCTCAACGGCGTCAGCGACATCGCGCTCGTCTCGCCCGTGCTCAACATCGGCACCGGGCCGCTCAGCGTGAGCTTCCGGCACCGCTACAGCTTCGAATTCTCGGGCGCGACGCTGTTCGACGGCGGCGTGGTCGAGGTCTCCAGCGACGCCGGCAGCAACTGGGTGGACATCACGACGCTGCCGGGTGTCATTGTGACGGGCCAGGGGTACGCCACCGCCGCCCTTGCGGGTGGCTCGCCGCTGGGCCGCAGGCGTGCCTTCGCAGCGATCAGCCCGGGCTATCCGGCCTTTGTGACCACGACCTACAACCTCGGGACGCAATTCGCCGGCCTGCTCGCAACCACCACGACCGGCTTTGTGGTGCGCTTCCGCATCGGCACCGACTCGAACGGCCGGGCCGACGGGTGGGAAATCGACGACATCACAGTCGCCGGTTCGGCCACGCGGCCCTTCCGCTCCCTGTTGTCCAACAAGTGCAACGCCGCGGTCAGTCCTGGCCAGCCGAACCGCCGGCCTACGGCGGCAATCGGCACGCAGGCCGCCGTGCAGGAGCGCACACTCGTCACGCTGACCGGCGCGACCTCCGCAGACCTTGATGGCGACACGCTCCAGTACTTCTGGGCCCAGCTCAGCGGCACGTCTGCGGCCATCACCCAGGACGCGAACAGCCCGACGATGAGCTTCACTGCACCGGACGTGCCGACCGCCGGCGGCTCCGTGGTGATGACGCTCACGGTGTCCGACGGGACGGCCTTCAGCACCACGGTAACGCGGACGGTTGCCATCACGAGCGTCGATCGTCCGCCGGTGGCATCCGCCGGGCCGGACCAGACACTGGACGAGCGGACGCTCGGCACGCTGGACGGTTCGGGCTCATCGGATCCGGACGGCGACCCGCTGACATATGCGTGGATCCAGACAGCAGGGCCTGCGGCGCCGCTCTTTGGCGCGAATACGGTCAGCCCGCTCTTCGGCGTGCCCGAAGTCGGGCCTGCGGGCGCGACTCTGACGTTCCAGGTCACCGTGACGGCGCTTGGTGTCCCCAGGACCGACACCGTCAACGTGTCGGTGCAGAACGTGAACCAGGCGCCCCAGGCCAGCGCGGGACCCGACCAGGCGGTGGGCGAGCGGACGCTCGCCACGCTGAATGGTTCGGGCTCAGTGGATCCGGACGGCGACCCGCTGACGTATGCGTGGATCCAGACAGGGGGGCCTGCGGTGTCGCTTTCTGGTGCGAACAGCGCGAGCCCGTTCTTCATCGTGCCCGAGGTCGGACCCGCGGGGGCGACGCTCACGTTCCAGCTCACCGTGACGGCGACCGGCGGCAACAGCAGCGACACTGTGAATGTGACGGCGCAGAATGTGAACCGGGCGCCCACGGCCAGCGCGGGAGCCAGCCAGAGCCTGAACGAGGGAACGCTGGCACAGCTTCCGGGCAGCGCGAACGACGTCGATGGCGATCCGCTCACCTACATCTGGACGCAGCTCTCTCCGGCCTCTCCGGTGGTGACGCTGAGCAACCCCGGCACGCTCCAGCCGACGTTCACGGCCCCCGAGGTCGCCAGTGACACGCCGTTCGTGTTCCAGCTCGAGGTGAGCGACGGCATCGCGCCGCCGGTGACCTCCACGACCACTGTCACGGTGCTGGACGCGCCGCCGGTGTGCGTGGCGCCGGACGAGGAGATCTACATCACCATGGTGACGCTCGACATGAACGGCAATCCCGTGCTGCACTATCAGGATGCCAATCAGCCGTCCGATGTGACCGGCTACAACATCTATCGTTCGTCGAACCCCATCGGGCCATGGACCATGATTGCCTCCGATGTCGTGGACATGGATGAAGCGACACCCGACAAGCAGTACGTTGACTCGACGGCAGATGTGGGAGAGATCTTCTACTACAAGATTGCCGCATACAACAACGTGTGCAGTCTTGAAGGGCCGTTCTAGACAGGGCAGGTTGACTGGAGGGCAAGCGGCCTGACTGTTGGCACGCAGCCACTGAAGATCCGTCTCGATAGTGGCCAGGTCGTTTCCTGCCTGCTGCGGGGACCAGAAAAGCCGCTCGCCTGCTTCGTGCTCGCGCACGGGGCGGGAGCCGGCATGACGCACCCGTTCATGTCGGCGGTGGCGGAGGGGCTGGCCGGGCGCGGCATCGCCACGCTGCGCTACCAGTTCCCCTACATGGAGCGCGGCTCGAAGTCGCCGGACGCCCCCAAGGTTGCCCAGACAGCCGTCCGCGCCGCCGTTGCCGAGGCGGCGCGCCTGGCTCCGGAGCTTCCACTGTTTGCGGGCGGCAAGTCCTTTGGCGGGCGGATGACTTCGCAGGCGCAGGCCGAAGCGCCTTTGCCTGGTGTTCGCGGCCTCATCTTCCTCGGCTTCCCGCTGCATCCCCCGGGGCGGCCCTCAGACGAGCGTGGCAAGCATCTCCTCGAGGTGCGTGGCCCGATGCTCTTCCTCCAGGGGATGCGTGACGAGTTTGCCAGGCTTGAGCTTCTGCAGCCGACCGTCGGTCAGCTCGGAGCCCGGGCAACTCTCAAGCTGTTCACCGATGCCGACCATTCGTTTCATGTGCCCCTGCGGTCGGGACGCAAGGACCAGGAGATCCTCGCCGAGCTGACAGGGGTTCTGGCCGAGTGGATCGAAACGGTGATAGCTGACTGACCTGGAAGGCGCGCAAGTCATTTCCCCGGGCGCGGTAATGGTTTCGGCCCCTCGTGGCTCCTATTCCAGGATTAACTGAGGAGAGCCTGTGGCAGAATACCGTCGAGTCGTTGTGGATGTGCTCTTGTGGATCGTGGCGTTGTTCCTGGTCTACGTGTTCACCAGGCAGGGGATGGCGAAGTTCTCGGACAGCAGCGGCTGGGCGCAGGCATTCCGCGTGTGGCATTTCCCGGTCTGGTTCCGGATCTGTGTCGGGGTTGCGGAGGTCGCGGCCGCGTTGCTGCTCCTGACGCGGCGGACGGCTTCGGGCGGCGCCCTGATCATCATCGTCGTCATGCTGGGCGCCATGGGCACGCACATCTATTGGCAGCGTCCAGGCCAGGTGACCAGCGAAGTCCTTCCGCTGACTCTTGCGACGATCGTTGCGGTGGGCCGGCGCAAGAACTTCCTGTGGCCACGCCGCGCGGAGCCAAGGACGTGAGTGTCAGCCCGGCCTCGAGCGAGAAACTGGTGCAGAGGGCACGCAGCCCGGCCGTGCCGCTGCACGAGCAGCAGGCCGCGTTCGCGCAGCTCGTGGAGCAGTCGCAGCACCTCGTGTTCGCGTGGGCCCTTGCATCGCTGCGTCAGGTCGAAGAGGCGAGAGATGCTGCGCAGGATGCCTTCACGACCGCCTGGCAGTGTCTGCCGCAGCTTCGCGATGCCTCTGCGTTTGCCGCATGGCTGAAGCGGATCGTCGCGACGCATTGCCATCGCCGGCTGAGGCGCCGCACGCGCGAAGATGTGCTGGTGGAGGCGCAGGAGCCGTACGAGGCCGGCGACAGCAGCGCCGGACACGAGTCCCTGGTTGCGTCTGCCATTGTGGCGCTCCCGGCAGGCGAACGGCACGTCACGGTGCTGTTCTACTTCCTGGGTCACACCCAGGCGGAGATCGCCCGGCTGCTGGGTCTGAAGTCAGGCACGGTCGGAAAACGGCTGCACGCGGCCAGACTGCGGATCCGGCGTGGTCTGCCTCCATCCGTGCGGAAGGAATTCGTGAGGCGGGCATGGTCGCGCACCTTCATCGAGCAAGTGCGGCTCGGTCTCTTCGATGAGTACGTCGGCCAGTATCGCTTCGAGAAGCGCCCCGATCTCGCCGTCTCGATCAGCAGGAAGGGAGACTCCCTTTTCAGCGACGGAGGCGGACAGCGCAACCTTCTCGCATCACTCGCCCCCGGATCGCTGCTGACGAGTCACTACGATGGCGAAGGCCGGTTCCGCCGCAACCGCCGGGGCAGGATCACGCATTTCGTCTACTACGAGTCGGGCCGGCGCCTCGGGATTGCCCGCAAGATCGGCTGATCGCTTCGACTGCGCGAGATTGCGGTACTATCAGGCCTCATGGCCGAGGATGCACCAGCTTCCATCGTCTCGCTGATCGCCAGCGCCACGGAGATCGTCTGCGCTCTGGGGCTTCGCGACCGGCTGGTGGGCGTGTCCCATGAGTGCGACTTCCCCGAAGACGTCAAGGGACTCCCGGTCCTTTCAGCCCCGAAGATGGACCCGGAGCTGCCTGGCGGGGAGATCGACCGTCAGGTGCGTGAAATCGTCGCCGGTGGCCTGAGCGTCTACGACATCCGTACGGAGGAGCTGGCGAGGCTGCGTCCCGATCTGGTCGTCACACAGGACCAGTGCGAGGTGTGCGCCGTATCTCTCAAGGATGTGGAGGGGGCAGTAGCAGCCTTGACGCTGAGGGCGACGCGGATCTGCTCGCTGCGCCCGAACTCCCTGGTGGACATCGTCGAGGACTTCCGGCGCGTGGCCGCCGCGGCCGGCGTGCCTGAGCGTGGCGAGAAGCTGGTGCGATCGTTTGATGATCGCCTCGCACGGCTGGGGGAGAAGTCCGCTCGGGCTGTCCGGCGACCGACGGTTGCGTGCCTCGAATGGCTCGACCCCTTGATGGTCGCCGGCGGATGGATGCCCGAGCTGGTCCGGATCGCCGGCGGCGAGCCGGTTGTCGTGACGGAGGCCGAGCGGTTCCGAAAAGTCGACTGGGAAACGCTCGCCGGGGCCGACCCTGATGTCATCGTCGTGATGCCGTGCGGGTTCGCAATCGACAGGACACTGGAGGAGCTCAAGGACCGCCGCACCGGGGAGATGCTGCGCGGCATGCGCGCGACCCGCGCGGGGCGGTGCTTCGTGGCCGACGGCAGCGCCTACTTCAACCGTCCCGGCCCGCGCATCGCCGACAGCGCCGAGATCCTCGCCGGGCTGATCCATCCGGGCATCTTCGGCGAGCAGAATGCCGCGCAGCGCTGGCCCGGCTAGGGTAGCATGCTCTTGCGCATCAAGCCCGGGGACGCTGGCGTGGAGGGAGCGGGTGCCCTGGCTGTCGGGCTCATCATGTGGGTCAGCCTGGCATCGGCCTCCGGGTCAATCCCCACCTCCGACGAGCTCCTGTCCTACCTGCGATTCAACGACGCGGATCGCGCCCGCGTCCTGCGAGGGGAGGTCGTCGGCAAGGACTTTCCCGAGGACAACGAGAAGGAACTCGCCGTCGCGATTGTCACGATAATCAGTGCGCCGCTGACGCGCATCGTGGAGGAAGTCCGCAAAGGGGAGTTGCTTCGCGCCGACCGCGAGGTGATTGATTTCAGGTTGTTCGGGTCTGAGGGCCCGATCGAGGAGGCGTTTCGGGGACTCGGCTATGCCTCGGACGAGGGCAAGGAGATCCGCGAGCTGCTGGCCGCCGCGCCCGGCTCCACTTTCAACCTCAGCTCGGCGGAGATCGATCGATTCCGAACCCTGCGAACGCGCCTTGGCGGTGGTGACTGCGAGCGCGACGCCGCCTGCGCGGCGGAGGTGTCCGGCACCTACCGCCAGATCCTTCTCGAGCGCATGGCGCAATACCAGAGCGCAGGGCTGGACGGGATCGCCCCCTACGCCCGGGGGGTTGCGGGAGTGGTCCAGCCAGAGGAGGAGATGCGCGACGCGGCCGACGACGCGGAGCTGGTCCGGCGCGCATTTCCCGAGTTCTACCGGGCCTTCACGTTGTTTCCCAAGGAACAGGCAGATCGGCTCGACAGCCAGTTCCTGTGGATAAAGCAGCGCGTGCAGGGGAGGCCGGCCTTCGCCCTGGCACACCGTCTCTACGATGTGCGGCCGGACATGGCTCTGATAGCCGAGCGCCAGTTCTATGTGGGGACGTCGTACAATTCGCTGCAGACTTTCATCGCGCTACTCCCTGACGGAGACCGGACGCTTCTCGCCTACACAAACCGCACCTTCACCGATCAGGCCGCCGGCTTCGGGTCCAGCATGCGGCATGCCCTCGGACGCCAGAAGCTGCTCAGCGCCGTCACGGCGAGCCTCGAAGCGCTCCGGCGCAGTGTGCGCTAGTCAATCGTCGTGCAGGATCTGGCCTGGAGGCCCGCAGGATGGCACCGTGCGAGGCAACCCTTGAAGAGCCTTGTGTGTCTAGACTGACGTGAAGGCATTCGGCGCAGGAGGAGACACGTCGATTTCGGCAGACGCCCTTCCGTCAGGCGATGGAATCTCGCGCCGCAAAGCGATCGTGACGATAGGACTCGCGGCGGCCGCCGGATATGCCGGCCTCGGGGCGGCGCCCGAAAAGCCCGCCGGGCCACGGGACGACGGCGGAGTGCTCGACGAGGCCCTGCGGCTCATGCATCGACAGGAGCCCCGATGCCCGCAGGGGCTGTCGACGCACGCGCCGATGGTCGCTGAGGCGCTCTGCGCGCTCGGGTATGCGGAGCGTGCCGCCTCCTGGGTCACGAGCTACGACCGCCCGGTCCTGACGCTGCCGGCTCCCTCGGTGCCCATCGCAGCCGCACGCTGGCGAGAGGCGCTCGGTCCCCGGCTGGGGATCATCTCCTGGGAAGAGGCGAATGCCCGCTGGGGAGACTGGAGGGAGCTGTTCACGGCGGAGCTGGCGGGCAGCCGCTGGCAGGACGTTCTTGATCGGTGGGTCGCCCGGCTGGCTCCAGGAATGAGCGGCGCCGCGACCCACGGAGTCATCCGGACGGCGCATGCCGTCCGCTCCATGGCCCGGCGGGAGACGCCCGAGCGCCGCGCAGAGCTGGCCCGCGGCCTCGCCTACTGGGCATCATCCTACGAGGAGCTGCCGGCGCGGCCCGGGCGGCGCGCCCGCTTCGAAACCTTCGCCGATGCGCTCGGCGAGGTGCCGCTGTACTGGCAGGCCTTCGGCAGATCCCCAGAAGGGCGCAACATCGTCGAACAGATCCGGCACGTGACAGAGCTTGACCGCTTTGCCGAGGTGCGCGATATGGTCTTGCCGCCGGCAGACCTCGCAACTGCCCTCTCCGCACTGACGGCGACCTTCGCGCGCGTCTATCTGAGGCATGGAACCCGCAATCACACGATCGGCTTTGTTCATGCCGTGACCGGCCCGGCATCATTGCGCCGCATGGTGCCCCACATGGGCCCCGAGACGGCCCGCGCCGCTTTCCCCTTTGCGTGGCAGACGGCCGCCGCGCTCTACGCCGCCTACGCCAGGGAGCACGGGCTCGCGCGCGCCGAGGAGAGCCGGCTCGCGCCCGACGAGCTGGCCGCCCGCGCCGTGAAGAACGGCGATGAGCACGCCATCAAGCTCACCGAGGTGATGCTTGCGGAACACCGGATCAACCCCGATCCGATCTATCTCGCCGCCGCCGAGGATGTGATCACGCGGTTGTGACAAGCACCCGAAACCGTGAATCCCGAAACCCTCGAATCTCGCAAAACTCCCGTCAGATCTAACGAAGTTTGACTTTCCCGGGGGCGGGACGTACTCATCCACTCGCGGTGGTGCGCCTCTATTCCGGAGGGAACAGTCATGCGAGATGGCAAAACGCGCAGGCATGTGAGGAAGGAGAACGCCGGCGGGATGAAGGATTTCCTGGCCGGGCGTACGGTGAAGATCGTCGTGATGACCGGGGCCTCGGCGGGCCAGAGCTTCAACATCGATCGCGAGCGCGTCACGATGGGACGCGGGCCTGGTGTGGACTTTGCGGTCGACAATCCGGAGATGTCGCGGCAGCACGCCGCCATCGAGTACTCGGCCAGGAATTTTCAGATCCGTGACCTGGGCAGCACCAACGGCATCTTCATCAACGGCAAGCATGTCCAGGCGGGCGCCATCAGGCACGGGGATCGGTTCGAGATGGGGTCGCAGAAATTCCAGCTCGTGATCGAGGAGAAAGACGAAGCCCCCGACACCTACGAGCTGACTCCCGGAATGTAAGCGTCCACCCTCAATAAGGACGCAGCGTGAGCAACGATCAGTCAATACCGGCATCGCGCAGGCTGGGCAGTTTCGAGGTTCTGCAGGAGCTGGGCCAGGGAGGGATGGGCGTCGTCTTCCTGGCCCGGCAGCCTGCGCTCGATCGCCTCGTGGTCCTCAAGCGGGTCCACCGTGAGATGCTCGACGACCCGAGCACCGCCGAGCGCTTCCAGCGCGAGGCGCGCTCGGCCGCGGCCGTGCATCACCACAACGTCGTGGCGGTCTACGATTGCTTTTCGGCCCGGGGTGACGACTACATCGCGCAGGAGTTCGTCGACGGCGTGGACCTGCGCGCCGTCCTCGACAAGATCCATCCTCTCGAGCCCAGGATCGCCGCTCTCATCGCCCTCGAGGTGATCCGCGGACTCGAGGAGATCCACGCGCAGGGGATCGTCCATCGCGACCTCAAGCCGGGCAACATTCTCGTGGGCTGCGCCGGAGAGGTGAAGATCGCCGACTTCGGGATCGCGCTGGAAGGAAAGGGCGACACCCTGACGCGCCCGGGGGTCATGATGGGCTCCCTGTCGTACATGTCCCCCGAGCAGATGCTTGGCGAGCGGGGCGACTATCGCAGCGATCTCTTCCTGTTCGGCATCCTGCTCTACGAGATGTTCACCGGCGTGACCCCTTTCGACAGATCGACCGAGGAGTCCCCGGACACGTTATTGGAGAGGATCCAGAAGGGCCGCTTCGAGCTGCCCCGCCAGCGCGCCCGCACGACACCGCGCTACATCGACCACATGATCCGCACCTGCCTGCGCGCCAAGCCGTCGCGCCGGGTTCAGTCTTCGACGCTGCTCCGGCGGCTCCTGGAGCGCCGGGTGGGAAATGTCTCGCCATCTGACTGCCGCAGCGAGATCGCCTCATACCTGTGGGAGCGGGGGATCTTCCGCGAGACCGAGGACCGGACCCGGGTGCGGCCCAGACCCAAGGCGCGCGCCGCCTCGCTGGCGCGCAACTGGCAACGATGGATGATTCCGGCGACCACCGTGGGGCTTCTGGTGGTGATCGTGTTCGGCGTGCGCAGCGAGGGGTTCGGCCTGTTGCGCCGCGATCCTCCGGCGGCTCCGAGCCAGGCGGCGTCGGGCACGCCTCCTGAGAGCGCGCGGGTCCGCTTCGTGGCCTACCCCTGGGCCGAGATCCGCACCCAGTCGGGGGAGCGCTTCCTCACGCCACGGGCCGAGCCAGTCGAGCTGCAGCCGGGCCGCCACCTGATCAGCTTCATTCATCCGCGCTTCGGGCGGGCCCACTACACGATCAGCCTCGCGGCCGGGGAGGAGAGAGTGATCAGCCACGTGTTCGAGAAGGCGCCCGGCCCATGAGAACCATCCCCTTGCTGACCGCGGCGGCCCTGGTGGGCTGCCTTGCCGGAGGCACCGGTGCCGCAGCCGCAGTGCAGGTCCACGCGGTGAGCGGCGGAGAGTCGGCCTCGGCCATCGCCGCGCGGTACTACGGAGACAAGGAGCTGGGAGATCTCCTGCTGCGGTACAACGGCAGATCCGGCACGGTGATCCGGGCGGGAGAGAAGCTGCGGATTCCGATCTGTGAGGTTCACCGGGTCGGAGCGGGCGACACCTGGTCGGTCCTTTCGACGAAGTACCTGGGCAAGACCAGCAAGTTCGCCACGCTGGCGGCGCTCAACGGCCTCAAGCCCGATCACGTGCTGCGGCCGGGAGAGCCGATCGTGATCCCCGTGGTGATCTCTCACAAGCTCGGGCGCGGCGAGTCGCTGGCCTCGCTCGCGGAGCGCTTCTACCGGGACCCCAAGGCGGCCGGCGTGCTCCAGACGTTCAACAACCTGGACGATCCGCGGCGGCTCTCCGTCGGACAGACGGTGGAAATCCCGCTGGTGTCCTTCGTGTCCAAGAAGAACCGGGCGGCGGGGATTCTGCAGAACAAGCCCGCGCCTGCCGGCCCGGCCGCCGCCGGACGAAAGGACACTCCGAAGACTGCCGCGGCGAAGGCCCCGGCCCAGGAGCCGAAGGCGACTGCCGCAAGGCAGCCCGCTGCGAGCGCGGCCCGCAAGACTCCCGCGCCGGCGCTCCCGGCGGTGACCCTGCCCCAGGTCGACACCAGCCGGAAGGCCCCTGAGGCTTCCCCCACGCCCGCCGCCGCGGCCGCGCCGCAGCAGGCGGCCCGGCCGCGCGATCTCGACAAGGAGATCGCGGAAGCTTCGAAGGCATTTGCCGAGGGAGACTACGCCAGAGCGCGGCACCTGCTCGAATCGCTGCACAAGCGCGCCCGCGCCGGCGGAAGCGACGAGGAGAAGGCCCGGGTCGCAAGCCTCCTGGCCTTCGTTTACATCGCCTACGACATGAACGACGAAGCCTGCACGGCGTACCGGTCCTTCTCCAGCTCGACCAGGAAGCCGGGCCTCGATCCGGATCTCGTCTCTCCCAAAATCCGGGACACGCTCTCGCGCTGCAAGAAAGGCTGAAGCCGCATCAGCACCGCCATCTTCGATGGCGCCTTGCTCAAGGAGTCTCGCGGTGAACGGCTCCGCCCTTCATCACGAACCCCACGCGCTGCAGGCAGGTCAGGTCGGCGAGGGGATCGCACGGCACGCCGATCAGATCGGCGTAGAGTCCCGCGCGGATGGCTCCGACCCGGTCGCTCCAGCCGAGCAGCTCCGCCGCCCGCACGGTGGCGGCGGCCAGGCTCTGCGCGGGAGAGAGGCCGATCTCCGCCATCGCCGCCACCTCTTGCGCGTTGGTGCCGTGCGGGATCACCGTGGCGTCAGAGCCGAGCGCGATCTTGACGCCGATCGCCACAGCGGCGCGAAGCCTCCCGGCGGCCAGATCCCGGCTCTGCGTCAGCGATGCCACGCGCGCCGGGGGGGCATCGTTGCCGCGTGCCTGCTCGATGGCCAGGCCGAGCCTGTGGAATGTCGGCACGAGGAAGACATCCGTGTCCTTCATCAGCCGTGCCCCTTCGTCGTCCAGCATCGCTCCGTGCTCGATCGAGTCCACGCCGGCGCTGACGGCATTGCGGATCGCCTGCGCCCCCTGGGCGTGGGCTGCGACCTTGCGCCCCAGCCGGTGCGCTTCGCCAACGATCCCCCAGATCTGCCGTTCGGTGAGCTCGACCGCCTCGGCGTCAGATGGTGCTGGCAGCACGCCGCCGCCGGCGCACAGCTTGATGACATCGGCGCCGCGCGCGACCAGCTCACGCACCTTGGCGGCTGCCTCCTGAGGCGTGCTGAACGCTCCTTCCCCCTGGAAGACCGAGTCGCAGACGCCGCCCTTGAGCCCCAGGCCGGGGCCTGAAACCAGCATGCGCGGGCCGGCCACCTCGCCGCGCCCGATGGCGTCGCGCAGAGCGAAGTCGGCCGAGCCGGTGGCGCCCAGGTTGCGCACCGTGGTGAATCCGGCGTCGAGCGTGGCGCGCGCGGCGTCGACACCCTGAAGGCCGGCGGCGGCGCCGGCATCAGGCTGTCCCCAGGCCAGATGGACGTGGGCGTCGATCAGCCCCGGCAGCAGCGTCACCTCCGGAAGATCAATGATGGTGGCTCCCGGGGGCAGCTGGGCCGAGGCGTCCCGCACTTCCTTGATCCGCTCGCCGCACACCAGGACGGTCTTGCCGGCGAGACGCGCGCCCTTTTCCACATCAAGGATCCAGCCGGGCCGGATGGCGGTGAGCTTGCCCTCGCTCTCACCGCAGGCGGACCCCTGAGCGCGCGGCGCGGCCGGCGTCCCCAGATCGAGAGCCATGATCCTCTCCTGGTCGCGCAGGTAGAGGGTCGTCGAGACCAGTGTGGGGATCGTCCAGGCGCGTGGCGTCATCACCTGCGCCGTGGCCAGCACGTCGAGCTTTGCAGGAGAGACTCTCACCAGGGCGAGCTGTCCGCGCTCGTCCAGGAAGAGCAGCTTGTCGTCCACCGCCAGCGACTGCGCCTTGTGAAACCCGCGCTCGGCCCAGGCCACCTCTCCCGTCTTCCAGCGGAAGGCCGTCAAGGCCGACGTCGCGTTGCCCCCGGTGGAGCCGTAGATGTAGTCCCCCAGGCGGATGTTGGTCCAGTGGGAGACGCGCAGCTGCGGAAAGAACCAGAGCTGCTCGGCCCGGAATGCCCCATCACGCGGACTGATACGGAGAAGCCGGCCCCCGCCGGTCGGGAACTCACTGCCCACCCAGAGATGATCCTCGTCGCATTTCACGACAGGGGTGAGGTGGTTGCCATTGTCGTATTCGATCGGATGTTTCCACAGGCTGATGCCGGTCGCCGGATCGAGTGCGGCCACACCCTCGGGCTCGAAGTAGATGTACTGTGCGCGGCCCGCCAGCGTGGTGATCACGGGCTGGGCGTAGCTGACGCCGCCCGCTGCGCTCTTCCACCGCACGGCGCCATCGTTGGGATCCAGGGCTACGACCGCGGTGTCAGTGCCACCGGCCAGGACGATGATGCGGCCCTCGTGTGCGAGAGGACTCCCCGAGTAGCCGTACTCCTCCTCCCGCCCCTTTCTGCCAAACGACTCCGCCAGATCGCGGCTCCAGACGAGCGCGCCCGTTTTCAGATCGAGACAGCGGATCCTGCCGGAGATCCCGATGGCGACAACGCGGTCCGCGATGATGAGCGGTGTGGCGTTGGGCCCGGAACCGAACTGCCGGACCATCTCCGGCCAGAGCACGGGGCGATCGCGATGTTCCCAGAGCGTGGCGCCGGTGCGGGCATCCAGGGCGACGACCACCTCGTCGTCCCCCTCGCGGTACATGGTGACCAGCCGGCCTGAGTCGTGGAGGATCGACGAGTAACCCTTGCCCAGGAGGCGCTGCCAGAGGCGGGTCGGTCCATCCGGCGGCCAGGACTCGGCCAGCCCGACGGCCGGCAGCGTGAAATCTCCGCGCGGCCCGCCCCACTGGCGCCAGTCTTCAGCGTAGAGAGAGCCCCACATCCAGAATGCTGCCATCAGCAGCAACCCGCACGCGATCCGCCCGGCTCGATGCACAGAATGGCCCCCCGTCGCCACCCTCTAACGGGATCCCGCTCCAGGGAGTCTCATTATGTGAAGCGGCATCGCTGCACATATGACGGGATGTCTGCTGGGCGGTTAGGACCCGGGCCGCCGGTTCAGGATCACCCGGAACAGCTCCGAGTCGAAGTCCTGCGGGGGCACGACCACGTGCTCACCGGCACAGGCTATTTTTCAGGTTCGGCCCGGGCGCTCCCTCGTTGACAGTTCCGGCCCGGCCGATATAGCGTACCCCATCCATGCTCATCTACGCGGCAATCGGAGCCATCGGCTTCCTGTTCCTGATCGGCATGCTGGTCGTCGGCGAGATCTTCGGCGGCGACCATGACGCCGGGGGACATGACGTTGCGGCCGACCACGGAGATGCCGGCGGTCCGAGCATCTTCAGTGTGCGCGTCATGGCTGCGTTTCTCACGGCGTTTGGCGTCGGGGGCGTGGTCGCGCGCTTCTACGATCTGTCGCACCCGGCGGCCTCCGGCGTGGGCGTGGTCGCCGGCATCGTGATGGGCGCCATCGTCTATCAATTCGCCAGGCTGCTCTATTCCCAGCAGGCCTCCAGCGAAGTGCGGATGCCCTCGCTCGTCGGGAGGCTCGCGGAGGTTTCCGTCCCGATTCCGGCGGGAGGGGTCGGGCAGGTATCGTTGACCTACGGCGGCGAGCGCAGCGAGCACATCGCCCGCTCGGCGGACGGCGGCACGCTGGCCAGGGGCGCAGGCGTCGTCATCACCGGCCTGAGAGGAGACACGGTCATCGTCGCGCCGGCTCAGGCGCCGGCACCCGGAGGTTCCAGATGAATCTGATGGGGTTTGAGCTCTCCGCCATCGCCGTCGCGCTCGCGGTGCTGCTGGGCCTGCTGGGGCTGTTCGCGGCAATGGCCCTGTTCGCGCGCAATTACATCAAGGTCCCTCCTTCCATGGTGGCGATCTTCTACGGGCGCAAGCACAGCCTCGTGGATGAGAAGGGGAACCGCACGACGGTCGGGTTCCGGGTGGTGCGGGGCGGCGCAGCGCTGCGCGTCCCGGTGCTGGAGAAGGTCGAGTACCTCTCGCTCAACATCATGTCGATCCAGCTGAAGATTCAGCGGGCCTACACGAAGGAGGGCGTGCCCGTGACCGTCGAGGCGGTGGCCAACGTGAAGATCGCGGGCGACGACATGTCGTTGCGCGGCGCCGCGGAGCGCTTCCTCGGCATGTCATCGGAAGAGATCAAGGGGGTCATCTTCCAGACTCTGGAGGGTCACCTGCGGGCGATTCTCGGCACGCTGACGGTCGAAGAGATCAACGCCGATCGTTCGGCCTTCGCGCAGAAGATGACCGACGAGGCCGCCGTCGACCTGAGAAAGATGGGAGTCAGCATCGACATCCTGACCATTCAGCAGATCAGTGACGAGCAAGGCTACCTCGATGCCCTCGGCAAGAAGCGCACCGCCGAGGTGAAACGCGATGCCGTCATCGGCGAGGCGCTGGCCCTGCGCGACTCGATGATCAAGTCGGCCCTGGCGGATCAGGAGGGCAAGACCAAGCGTTACGAGGCCGATGTCGCCATCGCCCAGTCGCTGCGGGACAAGGAGACACGGCAGGCCGAGTTCGATGCCATGGTCAAGTCCAAGAAGGCCGAGTCGGAGCAGGCCGGACCGCTGGCCACCGCGATCGCCCGGCAGAAGGTCACCGAGCAGGAGACGCGGATCGATCAGGTCCGCAAGCAGCAGGAGGTCCTGGTCCAGGAGCAGGAAGCGGCGCGCAAGGAAAAAGAGCTGCGGGCCACGGTGGTGAACCCGGCGGAGGCCGAAAGGCAGGCGGCGATCCTGAGAGCCGAGGGAGAAAAGCAGGCCACGATCATCCGCGCGGAGGCCACGCAGAAGGAGCTGGAGTTCGAGGGCGCCGGCACGGCGGCGAAGATCGAGCGGGTCGGCCGTGCTGAGGCGGCCAAGGTGCTGGCGGTGGGCGAGGCGGAAGCGGAGGTGATCAAGCGGAAGCTGCTCGCCGAGGCAGAAGGGCTGCACAAGAAGGCCGAAGCCTGGAAAAACTTCAACGAAGCCGCAGTCATCAACATGGTCGTGGAGAAGATGCCCGAGCTGGCCCAGGCCTTCGCCACGCAGCTCGCCGGCATAGACAAGATCAACATCATCGAGATGGGTAACGGCTCAGGCGGCTCAGGCGGCATCGGCAAGGTGATGAGCACCGTGGGTGGTGGCATGACTGCCATGCTCTCGATGCTCAAGGATCAGTTCGGCGTGGACATCGCGCGCCTCATGCAGGCGAAGGCCGAGGCTGCGGCCGAAGAGGCGGAAAAGCGCACCGGAAAGCGCTGAGATGAGCGACGCGGCGCCAGCCGCGCGACGCCGCGCCGCGGGCAGAACGGCCGCCCGCGCGATGATCTCCCTGCTTTGCACCGGCGTCGTCAAAGCGGCCGGCCCCTCCCTGCAGTTTGTTCCGAGGCGTCACGGCGCGAGGGGAAGCCACCGATCAGTGGCTGACGATGCTGCGCCGGCGGCTCCCGGCCGAAGCGGCCGCCGCAATCGCGGCGTCGAAGAAGCAGCTCTCCACCGCGGAGAGCCGGTGGCTCGAGCTGATAAGGGCCAGGCGCGATGCCTGGGAGACCCGCAGGCCGCAGCTTGCGGCGCCATTCCTTGGCGCGAAGCCGCCGGAGCATGTGCTGATCGTCATGGGTAATCGTGGCGGAGAGGATGCCTTCACGCACGACCCTGTCACGATCGGCTTTGACCTGAGCGCCGCAACGCATCCGGACCGAAGCGCGCGCCGCAGCAGTTGCCTGCTCAACACGGGGCTGAGTCCGGAATCTGTTAGGATCGCGGCGCGAATGTGGGGCGCGGGCGTCATGAGCATGCGGCGCTCAAGGATTCACGGCGATGGAGGATTCCATGAAGAAAGGTGTTGTCGGGTCTCTGGTTCTCGCGGCGGCCACGATCGCGCTTGCCCAGACACCCAGCCACAAGCACTATGAGCATTCCGACAAGGCGGACAAGCCCGCGCCCACCGGCGAGCTTGCGCCCCGGCTCCAGAATCTGGGCAAGCACACTTTTCCCGTGACCACGAAGTCGAAGGACGCCCAGCTCTTCATCAACCAGGGAGTCAACCTCGCCTACGGATTCAATCATGCCGAGGCGGGCCGGGCCTTCCGCGAGGCGGCGCGGCTCGACCCCGGATGCGCCATGGCGTACTGGGGCCAGGCTCTGGTGCTCGGCCCGAACATCAATGCACCGATGGGTGCGGAAGAAGAGCCGAAGGCCTACGAGCTGGCGCAGAAGGCGGTCGCACTCAAGCAGAACGCGACGCCCAGCGAGCTGGCCTACATCGACGCCGTGTCGAAGCGCTACACCGGCAAGGCGGAGGATCGCAGCACGGCAAACCGCGCCTATGCCGACGCGATGGGGGCGCTGGCGCGTCAGTTCCCCCAGGACCTGGACGCAGCCACGATGTACGCCGAGGCCCTCATGGACATCCGTCCGTGGGACTACTGGATGCGCGACGGCAGCCCCTATGCGGAAACGCACCAGATCGTGGCGACCCTCGAAAAAGTGCTCGCCTCGAACCCCGATCATCCGGGAGCGAATCATTACTACATCCACGCCATGGAGCTGACCCAGCCACGGAAGGCCGAGCCCGCGGCAGACCGCCTGGGCAAGCTGATGCCGGGTGCGGGTCACATGGTTCACATGCCGGGCCACATCTACCAGAGGGTGGGCCGGTATGCCGATGCCCAGGCGGCCAACGTGGCTGCCATCGAGGCCGACGAGGACTACATCACCCAGTGCCGCGCCCAGGGGCTCTACCCCATGGCCTACTACCCGCACAACATCCACTTCCTGTGGTTTGCGGCGACGGCCGAGGGGCGCGGCCAGGTGGCGATCGAATCGGCCCGCAAGACCGCCTCGAAGGTCACCGACGCGTCGCTCGACCAGGCCCCGCTGCTGGCCGCCTTCAGGATCGTCCCGTGGTACGCGCTGACGCGGTTCGGCAAGTGGGATGAGATGCTGGCGGAGCCGGCCCCCCAGTCCCGCTTCATCTTCCTGAAGGGGGCGTGGCACTATGCCCGGGGGCAGGCCTATCTGGGCAAGGGAGATGTCGAGAAGGCCGACGCGGAGCTGGCCGAGCTGCGCCGGATCGCGGCCGATCCGTCGTTGAACTACACGCTCTTTTCCCCAAACACCGCGGCCAACATCCTCGCGATCGCGCCGGAGGTGCTGGCCGGCGAGATCGCCGCGCGGCGCATGCAGTTCGAAGCCGCCATCGCGCATCTGGATCGCGCTGTGCGCCTCGACGACGGCCTCATCTACACGGAGCCGTCGGAGTGGCACTACCCGCCGCGGCAGTCTCTGGGCGCGATCCTGCTCGCGGCATCGCGCCCCCGGGAGGCCGAGACGGTCTACTGGGACGATCTGCGCCGCAATCCTGAAAACGGATGGTCGCTGTTCGGTCTGGCGCAGACTTTGCGCGCCCAGGACGGCCGGCAGGAAGAGGCGGCCGCAGTCCAGGCGCGGTTCGAGAAGGCCTGGGCACGCGCCGACGCGAAGCTGACCGCGTCGCGGTTCTGAGCATGAAACACTCTCGAGCGCGCTACGGATCGCTGCTCCTGCTCGTTGCCGCCAGCCTGCTCCTGATGGCGCCCCGCTGGTCGCAGGAGAAACCAGGAGCCGGCCGGGCCCGCGTCACCATCTACAAGATCGCCGCAGGCAGGCAGATCGATTTCCTCAAATGGATGGCAGTCCAGGACGAGGTCTCGAAGGAAGCCGGGATCGCCCCCGTGCAGCTCTACACGCACATCAACGGCGACGACTGGGACTACGTCGGCATCGCTCCCGTCACGACACCCGAGCAGGACAGGATCGCTGACGAGATCGCGACAAAGCGGGGGCTGAAGACCGGCCTGGCCGCCGCGCTGGAGTTCCGTGAGCTGGTGGCGTCGCATGCGGACACCATCACAGCGGGACCGATGACCGCAGCGGAGCTGATGGCGCAGACGGCAAGGTGAGGGCCCCGCGGGGCGTCAGCTTTCTGCGGCCGGAAGCCTGATCGGCTTGACGGAGGAGGCGGTGTGCGGGGCGCGCCGCGGCTTCGGGGCCCGTCGCTTGAGGGCGTAGGCGGTCTTGGCCATGCTGTAGCGGCTCATCAGGTAGTTCGACACGAAGTGATGGGTGAACCCGCTTTGAGATGACGGCAGCGTGCGGTCGTAGCGCCGGGCGATCCCCCGCAGTGAGTAGGACTCTCTGAGGAAGTGGAAGTAGCCTTCCAGAAGCTGTTCCTCTGTCATCCGCTTCGGGCGGATGAGCACGTGGGCGCCGTCAAAAAGCGGCCAGTTGTAGTCCATCAGGACATCGGAGTCGGGCGGGCAGGCGGTGCAGGGGAGCAGGTCTCCTGCCGTCACCGCATCGGTGAAGGTCCCCGTTCCAGGGTAGGGCTGGATGATATTGGCGGTGATGTAGTCCAGGCCGTTGCGGCGGGCGAACTCCAGGGTCCTGTCGAAGACCGAGTCGTCGTCTTCATCCAGCCCGAAGACGAACGCCCCCATCACCTTGATGCCGGCGTCGTGCACCCGCTGTACGCGTTCCGCCGTGGATGCGGCCTCATTGGACCACTTGTCGATCGCTCCCAGGCTGCCCTGGTTGATCGACTCGATGCCGAGAAACAGCTCGCGGCATCCGGCTTCGTAGGCCAGCTTGAGCAGCTCCGGCTTGTCGGCCAGATCGATCGTCAGCTGGGCCGACCAGGGGCGGCGCAGCGGGCTGATGGTCTCGAGCAGCCGCTCGAACGCCCCCGCGGCGTTGTAGAGATTGTCGTCCCAGAAGAAGAACCGCTTCGTGTAGCCCGGCCCGAGCGCCTGCACGAGTGTGTCGCCATGGCGTCCGCGCAGACCGGGCAGGCGGACTGCCAGCCGGAGCAGGGAGTTGAAGAAGCCGGGCGGAGCCTGGCCGATCGTCTCTCGCGTGTAGGCCACACCCTGCCGGCTGAGCTCTTCGACGACGTCGTCGCCGTCGCGGTTCCTCACGGTCGGGCCATTGACGATCTTGACGGCGCAGAAGTGACAATCGAGCTTGCATCCTCTGGCGAAGGTGGCCGAGGCGAGCACCTGCTGCGGCGCCGGGTCCAGCCCGAGCCAGATGTCCATGTCGAGCCGGAGCGTGCCGCTATCCCTTATCCGCTGGAAGCCTGCGTCGTAGACCGGCTTGAGCGGCCGGCCCGCGGCAAGATCCTCGAGGATGGCCGCCGTCGCCCACTCTCCCTCTCCCACGACCGACGCGTCCACGTGTCCGAGCCGGGGGCCTTCGTCGGGCATGGCCGAGGCGTGCGCGCCCCCGAAGACAACCGCCAGGCTCCGGCCGGCTTCCTTCCAGACTCTGCGGGCCTCGCGCGCGCGCCGGTAGGCCTCACGCGCCGAGTTGGTGTAGGAGGTCATCAGGAGAAGGTCCACGTCTCCGCGCGACGTGTCTGCTTTCCGTTGGAGGATCGTCTCGAACGGTGTGGGTCCTTCGATCTTGTCGTGCTGCACCACGACGCGGCACTCGTCGGGCAGCAGGCCGTTCTTCCTGAGAAAGCCCACGATGTAGGGAAAGCCGATTCCCGGGCTGCGGACGAACGGCCCGGTGAGGCGCTCGACGCGGCCCAGCAGGCCGCGCCGTCCGATCGGCTCATCCACGACGTACGAGTCGCGCGGAGTGACGCAGATCAGATTGCCGAGTTTAAGCACGCGGGCACAGTATCCTCGCCGCGGCCCCACGTCAATGCAGGTCACGCACCCGCCACAAAGCGCGCGCGCACCTTGACATCCTGGCACCCGGCGCCCAGGATGACGGGACGGCGTTTCTTGCCCGAAGCCCCGCACCAAGAGGACATGGCGAGATGATGGCCGATCGTCCTGCTCCCTTCGAAGTCAAGGACTGCGCGATGATCACCCTCGCGCTGGGTAAGTCGGCGCACAACCTCAGGGAGCTGCGCGATCGCGTCGTCGAAGCCCCTCCCCAGAGCATCTATCACCATTTCTATGAAACGCTGCTGAGGCCGGGCTTCGACGATCCCGAATACCGCAACGATTTCGCGCTCTGGGCGCGCCGGCAGCTGCACGATTTTCATCTCGCCGAGCGGCTCGGGATCATCGAGCCGATGGACTATCCAGACATGGAGGCGCTGCGCCAGCACCTCGTCGAGATCATCGAGGACCGGCTCATGGAGAGCCTGCCCCAGGCGGCTGTTCATCCGGGGCGCGAGTTCCACTTCCTGAGATCCAGGCTGGTGGTGTTCGATGCCGGCATCTCCGCGGACAGCCCCGAGTCCCTGGCGAGGATCATGCCGCGGATCTCATCGGGAAGCGTCTTCTATCACGTCATCGAAGCCCGCCGGCGCTCGCCTCAGAGGGCCGATGATTTCTCCACCTGGCTGGGCCTGTGGGGCCCGCGTTACGCGGCGCCCTGCAGGGCCTTGAGCGAGATCGACTCGAGCCTCTGGCCTCTCACCGAGCTGCGCGATCTGCTGGCAGGCTGCTTTGCGGTCCCGACGGATCCGGAAATCATGGGAACCTCATGACGCCGCCGCTCGATGCCTACAGCGGGGTCGCGGGCCAGGATGTCATCCGGCACCTGCGCCAGCTCTCGGCCACGCTGCAGGGGAAGCGGGTCGTTCACGTCAATTCGACCAAAACCGGAGGAGGGGTGGCGGAGATCCTCTCCTGGCTCATCCCGCTCAAGCAGGATCTCGGGCTGGACGTCTCGTGGGAGGTGATCGACGGGGAGGGCGAGTTCTTCCAGGCGACCAAGGGGATCCACAACAGCCTTCAGGGCGAGCCTGTCGCGCTCAAGCCGGCGCAGGTGGAGGCCTGGCTGGCCACCAACAAGGTCAACGTCGAGCGGCTCAGCGCGAAGCTCGCCGACGCCGACTTCGTCTTCATCCACGATCCGCAGCCGCTGCCGCTCATCGCCTCCTGCCCCGTGCGCCGCGGCAAGTGGATCTGGCGCTGTCACATCGACGTCAGCCGGCCCTACCGGCCCACCTGGAAGCTGATGCGGGATCTGGTCAGACAGTACGACGCCAGTATCTTCTCGCTGGCCGCCTTCGCCCAGCCGCTGCCGCACCCGCAGTACCTGATCTCGCCCAGCATCGATCCCCTCAGCGAGAAAAACGTCCCGCTCGAGCAGGAGGAGATCGAGGAAGTGGCGCGGCAGTTCGATCTCGATCCCGGCAAGCCGGTCATGCTGCAGGTCTCGCGCTTCGACCGATTCAAGGATCCCGTCGGGGTCATCCGCGCCTACCGGATCGTCCGGCAGCACGTTGCCGTGCAGCTCGTGCTGGCGGGAGGCGGGGCCGCCGACGACCCCGAGGGACAGGCGGTCCTGGAAGAGGTGCGCGAGGAGGCGGACGACGACCCGGACATCCGGGTGCTGCTGCTTCCTTCCGATGCGCACCGGGTCATCAATGCCCTGCAGCGGCGTGCGGAAGTCATCCTCCAGAAGTCCCTGCGCGAGGGGTTCGGGCTGACGGTGACCGAGGCGCTCTGGAAGCACAAGCCGGTGATCGGCGGCGAGGTGGGCGGCATCACGCTGCAGGTGATCAATGGGCACACGGGGTATCTGGTGAACACCGCCGAGGGCGCGGCGTTGCGCACCCGCTACCTGCTCAGCCATCCGCGCGAGCGGGAGGCGATGGGCGAGAAAGCGCGCCGCTTCGTGCGTGAGAACTTCCTGCTGACGAGGCACCTGCGCGAGTACCTCACCCTGATGGTCGGCCTCGAGCACGGCCATCAGGACTGGATCGTCCTGTCATGAGCGAGCGGGCATGGTTTCCCGAAGAGCTGTGGGGGCGCGCATCAGCCGCCAGGCGGCGGCTCCTGATGCTCGACTACGACGGCACGCTGGCGCCGTTCCGGGTGGATCGACTAGGGGCGTTCCCGGTGCCGGGTGTGCTGGATCTCCTCGCCAGGATCTCGTCGAGCCGGCGCACGCGGCTGGCGATCCTCTCGGGCCGGCCCGTCGCCGAGCTCACCGAGCTGCTCTGCCGGCTGCCGATCACGCTGGTTGGAGAGCATGGCTGGGAGGTGCTCCATCCCGACGGCACGAGCCGGGCCTGGACGCTGCCCGACGAGTGCGCTGTCTGGCTGGCGAGGGCGGGGCGCGCCGTCGCAGAGCAGGGGCTCGGGGACAGGATGGAGACGAAGCGATCCAGCCTCATGCTTCACACACGGGCCCTTCCCCTGAGCGAGGCGGGCCAGATGGAGGAGCTCTGCGCGCGGCTGTGGGAGGAGGCAACCCTGCACGCTCCTCTCAGAGTCTGCCGGGTCAACGGCGGCGTCGAGCTGCGCACCGTCGGCCGGGACAAGGGGACCGCGGTGCGCGAGTTGCTGGCCGGCGAGCCGGAAGGGACGCTGCCGGTCTACGCCGGCGATGATGCGACCGACGAGGATGCCTTCGCGGTGGTGAAGGAGATCGGATTCGGCCTGCTCGTGTCAGGGCAGGTGCGCCCCACCCTCGCCGGCGGGCGTTTGCCTTCGGTCAGCTCGATGCGGGAGTTCCTCGGCGGCTGGCTGGCACACGTCGAGGGTGAGCGCGGCGATTCCGAAGAGTCGGCGCCTGGAGCGCCGACCATGAGGCCGGCATGAGAAGGCTGGTGATCGTCTCCAACCGCCTGCCGCAGCGCCAGCGCGTGGACGGCGACGAGGCCAGGAAGGTCCCCGCCGGAGGGCTGGCCACCGTGCTGCGCAGCGCCCTGAAGAGCTGGCCGGGCAGCCTCTGGATGGGATGGGACGGCTCGACGGGATCGTCGCATGCCCTCGAGCTGGTGACCGAGGAAAAGCTCGACGGCATCTCGATCGTGGGCGTGCCGCTCACGCCGCACGAAGTCAGCGCGTACTACCGCAACATGTGCAATGAAGTCCTCTGGCCCTTGTTTCACGGCTTTCTGGGCAGGGTGAAGCCGGAGCGCCGGAACGCGGAGTGCTACCGCCAAGTCAACGCGCGGTTCGCCAGGATCCTGGCGCCCCGCCTGACGAGCGGCGACGTGGTCTGGATCCACGACTACCACCTGCTCTGCGCGGGGCAGGAGCTGCGCAAGGCAGGCTGGGACGGCCCGATCGGTTTCTACCTGCACATCCCCTTTCCGGCGGCGGAGTTCTGGGAGGTGCTTCCCGATCCGGTCGGTCTGCTGCAGGCGATGCAGAGCTACGACGTGGTGGGATTCCAGACGAACCTCTCCGCGGACAACTATCGCGCCTGCTGCGCGCGGCTGCTCGGCTCGCGAACCGAGGAGCGCCGCCTGTCGAAGGGGGGCCAGGCCCAGCTCGTGGGGACCTACCCGGTCGGCATCGAGCCGGAGGATTTCACCGGCTCGGCGCTGCGCGCGGCGCCCATCGTGGCACGGGGCGACCTGGCCCGCATCGTCCGGGGGCGTCGGCTCATCCTGGGCGTTGATCGTCTCGACTACACGAAGGGGATCCCCGAGCGGATCCTGGCCTTCGAGCGTCTCATCGGTGAGCACCCCGAATGGCGCAAGAAGGTTTCCTTCATCCAGATCGCATCACCCACGCGGGAGCGGGTGGCCGGCTACACGGAGCTCAAGCAGAGCGTCGACCACCTGGTGGGGCGCGTCAATGGAGACCTGGCGCATCATGACTGGGTTCCCATCCGCTACCTCTACCGCACCTACCCGCAGCATGCGCTGGCGCGCTTCTACCGCGACGCGGACGTCGGGCTCGTCACCCCGCTGCGCGACGGGATGAACTTGATCGCCAAGGAATTCGTGGCCGCGCAGAACCCTCAGACGCCTGGCGTTCTGGTGCTGAGCCGTTTCGCGGGCGCCGCCGAAGAGCTGCGCGAAGCCGTGATCGTCAACCCATTCATCCCGTCCGACACGGCCGATGGGATCGCCCGGGCGCTGGCGATGCCGCTCGACGAGCGGCGGCAGCGCCACGAGGCGCTCATGAGGCGGGTCTCCAGAGGGACGGCGACAGCCTGGTCGCAGCGCTACCTCGAGGACCTGGTCGAGGCGGCGCGCAAGCGAAAAACGGCCTGACCCGCGCGTCAGTTTCCCGGCTGGCGGGCCGGCACCGAGGCGGTCAGCGAGCCCAGATAGAGCGCCCCGCTCCAGCCCACCTCGTCGAGGGCATCAGGTTGCAGCTCGATGCGCGGGATGGCGCCGGTGACCTCGCGGACGCGCAGGCTCCGGGAGCCGCACTCCGCGGCGACAGCGGACTGGCACATCCATGCCGTGCCGCCGCCAGTGATGGTGCGCAGCCCTTCCACGTTGACATGCCGGGCGCGCAGGAGCGCTCCCACGGACATGTACTCCTCGCCGGGGTTCCACGGATAACCCTTCAGCAGCCGCGAGTGGACATCTCCGACCAGAATCAAGGTCTGTCCGGGGCGCTGGGCCTCGATCGCCTTGTTGACTGCGGCGGCCATGCTCGCGTCCCGCGCACTGGCTGACGCAGGCTGTGCGGCATCGATGGCGACGACGGACAGATTGAGTCCCGATGCCCGCCCGCGGCGCAGCGTCTCGAGCAGCCCGACCATCGCCGTGCTGCTCCGGCCGTCCTGATAGTCGCGCTGCCAGAACTCATGGGTCAGCAGGGCCCCTCTGGACTGAGCACTTCCATTGCTGGCCATGAAGGTGTCGATCGCGGCCTGCAGGCTGTTGTAGATCTCCAGCCCGACCAGGATCGTCCCGCCGCGCAGCGCGGCTGTGGACAGGACCAGCTCGCCGAAGGCGGTCGGGATCTCGGTCGTGCCGTGGGTCTCGCCCAGCAGCACGATCGGAGCGGTCAGGAGCTCCTGTCCTGGGATGCCGCGGGCGGCGGGTTGCATGGCGCCCGGCGCTGAGACTTTCGAGGACGGGCCGCAGCCCGTCAGCGCGGCGCAGGCGCACCAGATGATGACGAACCGGGAAGCTCTCATGCCGCGGGCAGGGTATCAGGTCCGGGAGGATCCGGTAGACTGGGCGCGTGAACAGGATGCGGCCTCATCTCCTGGCAGTCGTGTGTCTGCTGATCGGCGCGCCCGCCTTCGCGGCCCAGTACGCTCAGGCGGATGGCACGCGCCGGATGGCCGAGCGGCTCAAGCAGATCACCGCGCAGACCAATCCAGAGCTGAACCCGTTCATGAGCTCCAGGCGGGCGCAGCTGCTGGGCTCGATGGTCACGTCCCAGGGGGCCAAGGCGCCGCCCGCGCTCCTCCGCGAGTACGCGCAGGAGCTCCTCTATGCCGGCCGCACGGCTGAGGCGATCGCCCGGTACGACCAGCTCAGGAAGATGATGTAGGCCTCGGGTCTGGACCCCCGCTCGCCCCCATGGGTGGATCTCATGATGCGGCAGGCCGTCGCCAACCTGCGCCGGGGCGAGGACGAAAACCGCGTCTTTCACCACAACGCCCGCTCGTGCATGTTCCCCATCCGGGGCTCAGGGGTTCACAAGGAGCAGCGCGGCTCCCGAGAAGCCTCCAGGATCCTCGGGCAGCTCCTGGCTCAGGAGCCCGGCAATCTGGGCGCGCGCTGGCTGCTCAACATCGCCTTCATGACGCTCGGAGAGTATCCGGGCGGCCTGCCGCGCGGACAGCTGCTCGCGCCGGAGCTGTTCGAGTCCGAATACGACATCAAGCCGTTTCCCGACATCGCGTCCGAGCTGGGCGTTGCCGTTAACGATCTCGCCGGCGGCTCGATCCTCGAGGACTTCGACGGAGACGGCTCTCTCGACATCATGGCCTCGGCGATGGGTTTCGAGTCGCAGCTGCGGTACTTCCACAACGAGGCCGACGGCACTTTCAGCGACCGCACCGCCGCAGCCGGGCTGACCGGGGAGGTCGGCGGACTCAACATCGTCCAGACCGACTACAACAACGACGGGCACGCGGATGTCTTCGTGCTGCGCGGCGGCTGGATGGGCCCCGGCGGGCATTTCCCGGACTCGCTGCTGCGCAACAACGGCGACGGCACCTTCACCGATGTGACCGAGCCGTCACACCTCCTCAGCCTGCATCCGGACCAGACCGGCGCGTGGCTCGACTTCGACAGCGACGGCTGGCTGGACCTGTTCGTCGGCAACGAGAGCGCGGAGGGCGAGACGCATCCGTGCGAGCTCTTCCGCAACAACGGTGATGGGACATTCTCGGAGTGTGCCCGGGAGGCGGGAGTCGCGACGGCGGCCTACGTGAAGGGAGTGACCAGCGGAGATTTCAATAATGATGGCCGGCCGGACCTCTACCTGTCAGTCCACGGAGGGCCGAATCACCTGTTCCGCAACGATGGCGCGACGGGCGGCGCAAGAAAACCCGACAGCTGCGGCTGGCGGTTCACCGACGTAACGGCAGCTGCGGGCGTGACCGAGCCCCACCACAGCTTCCCCACGTGGTTCTGGGATTACGACAACGACGGTTGGGAGGACCTGTTCGTGTCAGGGTTCATTCTGGGAGAGCTGGGCGACATCGCGGCCGACTATCTGGGCCAGCCGCACCGGGCGGAGCTGCCGCGCCTCTACCGCAACAACAGGAACGGGACCTTCAGCGATGTGACCAGGCCGGCGCGCCTGAGCCGGCTTCTCCTCGCGATGGGATCCAACTACGGAGACCTCGACTCGGACGGCTGGCTGGACATCTACCTGGGGACCGGAAACCCGGAGCTGAGCACGCTGCTGCCGAATCGGGCGTTCCGCAACGTGGACGGGCGGTTCTTCCAGGACGTCACTACCTCCGCTGGGTTTGGTCATCTGCAGAAGGGACACGGAGTCTCCTTCGGCGATCTGGACAACGACGGCGATCAGGACATCTACCACGTCGTGGGCGGCGCCTATGAAGGGGACCGCTTCCGTAACGCGCTGTTCCAGAATCCGGGTCACGGCAATCACTGGATCGCCCTGAAGCTCGAAGGGGTGAAGTCAAACCGGCCCGGGATCGGCGCCCGGATCAAGGTGGTGGTCCGGACTCAGGCAGGCGAGCGGTCGATCCACCGCACGGTGCGCAGCGGCGGCAGCTTCGGCGCCTCCCCGCTGCGGCAGGAGATCGGGCTGGGAGCTGCTTCGCGCATTGAGCGGATCGAGATCCAGTGGCCCTCAGGTGGCGCGCCTCAGGTTGTCGCGCCGGTCGAGATGGATCGCTATTACACCGTCCGGGAAGGCCGGCCCCCGGTGCTCCTCCAGCTGCGCAGCTTCCGGCTCGGTCGTCCCGGGAAATAGGCCGGGCCATCCTGCAAGGCCTGCAAGAATTGTGAGTGAGCCCGGCGGCTTCTGCGGTATGATTCAAGCGCGCATCGCGCCGGTCGACACCCGGGGGGGGAGTTGCCTGATCTCGACGTGCGCCCATTTACCCCTCCGTCTGCAGATCGCCGCATACGCAACGGCGACTCAGGAGGAGCAGGCGGATGACATCGTCCGTTAAGGCGAGCTCAGCCTGACGTGACCCGGCACCGGCCGCCGGGAGTGTCAGAGTTGATAGCAGGGGCAGCCGTCGTTCTGGCGGCGGCGCTGCTGCGCTTCTGGTCGCCTGCCTCGATGGGGATCGAGCACTTCGACGAGGGGGTCTATGTCATCAGCGCGCTGGGCCTGACCGACCCGGCCCTGCCAGACCCGCTCTTTGCCCACCAGCTGTTCTTCTCGCCGCCGCTCTACTTCGGGATCGTCTACGTCGCGCAAGTTCTGACTGGTGGCGCGCTCGACCTCGTGGCGGTGCTGGTGAGCGCATCGCTCGGCACCCTCACCGTGGCGTTGGTCTGGTGGGCCGGCAGGAGCTGGTTCGGCCCGGGAGCGGGCCTGGCGGCCGCCGGGCTGCTGGCCCTGAGCGAATTCCACATCGCGCTGTCACGCACCGCGCTGACCGACGTCACCTTCGCCTTTTTTCTTCTGCTCGCGGTGGTGCTGATCGAGCGCGCCCTGCGCGGCGCAAGCCTCGCGATAGCCACCGCAGCCGGCTTGACCGTGGGGCTGGCCTGGAACACCAAGTACCATGGGTGGCTGGCGCTGGCTCTGGGGCTCTCGGCATGGATTGGTTACTCATGGCATCGCGGTGCAGCCCCGGACCTGAGACGATCGCTCGTGGTCTGGGCGGTCATCGCCGGCGTCGCGGTGGCGGCCTGGCTTCCCTGGACGCTCTACATCCAGTCACAGCCGGGCGGGTATGCGAGCCTGACGCAGTGGCAGGGGGTCTTTATGGAGGGAGCCTGGCTGGACAATCTCGTCCGCCACCTGCGGCAGGAGCGCTACCTGGACGGCCCGCTGACGGACGCCTCGGTGCCGGTTGCCATCGCGCTCGCTCTGCTTGGAGCAGGCGTCCGGCGGCTCTCGTGGCGGGCGGCAGGTCTGGGCGTGTGCCTGACGGCCGCTTCCTGCCTGGCGGGAGGGTATGCCGCCGTCGTGCTGCTCGGCCTTGCCGGGCTGGTCTCTCTGATGAGAGGTCCCGGGACGCTGGCCGGATGGCTGGCCGGCATCTGCCTGACCACCTTCATGATCCTCACGCCGTTCTACCATCCCTACGCGCGCCTCTTCCTTCCCATCACCGCGATGGCGTCGCTGCTGGCCGGGCTGAGCCTCGGCAGGCTCGCGACATGGGAGTCGGCTTCTGGCCGCGGGCTGAGGGGTGGTGCGGCCCTGTTCCTGGCGGTCTCGGCCACCGTCGTGGCTCTCGGCGCGCGCCCGGCCAACGGCTCCGATCCCTGGAGGGCCGCCCGCGGCGCTGCCGATGCGGCTGCCGCGATGGCCAAGGCGATCCCGCTGGGCAGCCGCGTGAAAGTGATCGAGGAGCCCTCGGTGGCCTATTACCTTCACCGGGATGGGTTCGACACGCTCAGGAACGTGCACGACAAGGAAATGCCACGTGACGAGACGGGGACTTTCTACGTCGTGACGGGGTACTACGGAACCGCCGGGCTCGAGCAGCTGGGCGATCGCGTCTCTCTGGTCGGCTCCTTCCCGATGAAGCCCAAGGACATTCGCCTGACGGACGACCTGGTCCCACCCTTCGTCTCCCGCGATCCCGCCGCTGACTCCGGCGAGCACGATCTCTACCTCTTCAAGGTCAAGGCGCTGGGCGCCCTCTGAGTCCCGGTTCTCGGGATTCTCTTCTCCGGATCTTCACCTAGTCGTAGATGTCGTCATGTAAGTTGTTATAATTGAACTAGTTGCGCGCATCTCCTCCTTGACTGATCAAGCCCCTGCGCCCAGATTAACTCACATACTAAGGCCGAATCCCCTGCATATGCGGCCGACGGTGAACGCATGCTTCGATCGATCTTCACGTGCGGGCTCGCGGGGCTGTTCCTCCTGCTGGTGCCCAGCCATGCCGCGGCGGGCAGGCGGGACGCCGGCCTGACCGTCACGACATCGGCCGGCTTTGACAGCAACCCGCTTCAGCTCAGCGAGAGCCTGGAGGGGGGGCCGTTCGCGCAGCTCTCCCTCGACGCCCGCTTCAACGATCAGTTCTCGAAACGTGTCGGCTACTTCATGTCGGCCGGCGCGCGCAGCCGCTTCCATGACTCCGACCTCGACGACGCCGACGTCACGCAGGCCGATGCCCAGGCAGGCATGGGGTTCATCCTGACGGAGCGTGGGGAGACGCGGCTCTCGCTTGCGGTGGGAGGCGGCTTTGCCCTGGAGCGCAGCACGTTCATCGACCCGGTGACCGGCGAGGCCTACGAGTTCAGCGTCGATCCCAACACCTTCGTGCCGATCCCGGATCGCTTCAGCGCGAACGTCACGCGCGGGTTCGCGAACCTCAGGCTGCGGCTCTCGGACGGCCTGCTCCTGATGCTCGATTCCGAGCTCGCCCGCACGGACTACACGCACGACTACGAGGTCGTGCCGGGGATGGAGCCCCTCGACGATCGCTCATGGCGCGTGCGCCCGGGGCTGAGCTGGCGGGTCGGCAGCAAGGTCCGCCTGGATGCGACGTTTGACTGGGGCCACCGCAGCTACGACGAGCTGTCCGCGGTCGATGAGAGCGCGGTCTCGGTCTCAGGCTCGCAGCGGGCCTACCGCTCGGCGGGCTCGCGCCTGACCGTGACGGTCGCGCCGGCGCGCAACCTGGACGTTTCCGTGGGAGTGCTGGCCGCCGATCAGGCCGATCTGCAGGCGGGCTACTACGACTCGCTGGCCACGGGCGGCTTCGTCGCTCTGGCCGGCGCCGTGACGCCGACTCTGAGGCTCACGCTGAGCGCGTCTCAGATGACCTTCGACTACGACAATGCCACGGTGCCCAACGACCCGACAGGGGTACGGCTCAGCAGCGGCGCCTTCCGCGCCGCGGGACGCATCGAGAAGAGCTTCGGCAGACATCTGATGCTCTTTGGCGAGCTGGGCACCGATCGCGAGAGCAACAACGACCCGATCTACGCCTATCAGAGGAACTTCGCATTCACGGGACTTCGTTTCGCGTTGTGATGCCGGGCACATCCCGGACTGGAGGTGCAACATGTTGTTCGGAAGATTGAGCGTTCTTTCCATGCTGATGGCCCTTGCGGTCTCGATGGCCTCAGCGGCGTCAGCACCGCCCGAGCAGGCTCAGCCTGCCGCGGCGACTGCAGCGCTCTGGAAGACCGTGGCCGCCTCGGGCGATGTCGCCACCCAGGCGGCAAGCTCCGCGCCGCAGCACTGGGTGCAGCTGCGCCGTGGCGATCAAGTGGCGCCGCTGTCCCACGTGCGCACGCAGGCCAAGGCCAACGCCACGCTGACGCGTGACGGCGATGTGATCCTGGTGGCGCCCGGAAGCGATGTCGTGCTTCCCGAGCCCTCTGTCGACGGCATGACCCGGGTGCAGCAGCGCACGGGCAAGGCCTTCTACCAGGTCTCTCCCCGCTCCTCGGGCCGCTTCGAGGTCCAGACCCCGATGCTGGTAGCCGGGGTGAAGGGGACCCAGTTCTCCGTGGCGATCGAGGAGGGGCGCGCCGCCGTCAGCGTCGTGGAAGGACACGTCGAGGTCCGCTCGCTGCTCACCGGCGAGCGTCAGGATCTCTACGCCGGTCAGTCCGCCGTGGTGGACTCGCGCGAGCAGAAGATGCAGATGCACCGCGAGGAGCCCGGAAAGACGCCTAAGCGGGGCCGCGAGAATGCGTCCGAGCTGCCCGCGATTCTGGAGGAGACCACGCGGCTCAACGAGTCCGTCGAGAAGGACGCGACCGTTGCGGCCGACATGGGCCGCTCCCTCTGGGATGACCTCGGCCTCGGAGCCCCCAGTCACGATCCGTCCCGCAACGAGACCGGCAAGCCGGCCGGAGACGCCGATCAGGGCGGCGGCTCGGTGGGCGACGTTGGCGGTACGGTGGGTGGCGTAGTGGGCACAGTCGGTGGAGTGGTCGGTGGCGTGGTTGGTACGGATCCCGCCGCTCCTCCACCCGGAACCTCTCCGATCACTCCCGTCATTCCGCTCCTGAATGGACTCCTCAGGCGCCCTTGACCGCATGGGCCCGCGGCCTGCAGGCGCGGCCCGGCAGCGTGCAAGGCGGCCCGCGGAGCCTCACGGCCCGCGGGCCGCAGCACGCTGGTGGCTCGAGCCTTTTCTCGGCCTGAGGCTCATCTGCTGGATCTCCGCTGCAGTCGCCGTGCTCTACCTGTGCGGCGCGTTCCAGTGGCTGGACAACCACGCCATGGATCTGCGCTTCCGCATGACGCGGCGGCCCGCCGGCGACCGGCCCACGGTGGTGGCCATCGACAGCCGGAGTCTGGCGACTCTCGATGTCTGGCCCTGGCCGCGGGGCTATCACGCCACGGTCCTGGAAAACCTGCTCGCGGCCGGCGCTCGCCAGGTCGCCTTCGATCTCGATTTTTCCTCGCGCTCCAGCCCCGAGGAGGACGAGCAGCTTCGGGCGGCCCTCGAGCAGGCGCGCAACCGTGTCGTGCTGTCGATCTTCAGGCAATGGGAGCCGGCCTCGGACGGCAGCGGCCGCAGACTGGTGCTGACCAGCCCGCTGCCGATGTTCGCCAGGCCGGCCAGGCTGGCGACGATCAACATCGAGCCCGAGTCGGGCGGCCTGCTGCGCCGCTACAAGGTCCTGCCCGCGCCCTCGGAGGGAAGCCATCTCTCTCTGGCCGCGATGCTGAGCGAGCGCGGGCAGGCCGCGCCCGAGAGCTTCCATCTGGACTTCGGCCTCGACGCCGCGTCGCTGCCGCAGATCTCCTACGTCGACGTCCTGACCGGGTCGTTCGAGCACTCCCTCATCGCCGGCAAGTCGGTCATCGTCGGAGCCACAGCGATCGAGCTGGGCGATCGCGTCACGGTGCCGGTCCACGCCACGCTGCCGGGGCCGGTGCTCCAGGCGCTCGCCACGGCCTCTCTGGACTCAGGCCGCGCGCTGCATCCCGTGCCCGCCGCGCCCGTGGCGCTGATCTCGATGCTGGTCGCATGGGGGGCTGGCGCGATCATGCTGCGCTCCTCCTGGCGGTGGGGCCTGCTGATCATGGCGGGGGGGGCTTCGCTTTGGTGCGCGCTGACGCTCGCGTTGCAGCGGGCCACTCCGTGGTTTGCCGACGTCTCACCAGTGGTCGTGGGTCTGACCGCCTGCTACGGCGTCTCGCTCGTCAGACGGATCGACCACCAGCATTTCAACCTGGTGGCGCAGAAGGCCGCCGCGCAGCGCACCGAGATGCAGATGCGCCACGTCGTCGAGAACTGCGCCGAGGCGATCATCACGCTGGATGACGCCGGGCTGGTCACATCGTTCAACCGCGCGGCCGAAGAGCTGTTCGGGGTGCCCTCTTCGGGGACCATCGGGTCGGAGATCCGAACGCTGCTGGGCCAGGAGATCGAGAGCGCCCTCAGGCGCGCCGATGCGCAGGGTGCGTCGAGCCGCTTTCCTTCGCGCGAGATCACGGTCCGGCGCGCCGATGGGGAGCGCCTCCACCTCGAGCTGACCCCCTCCCGCTTCCAGCACGACGGCCGCAGCGTGCAGGTGCTGTTTCTCCACGATGTGACCCAGCGTCGGATGCAGGAAGAAGCTCTCGAGCATCAGGCGACCCACGACGCGCTGACCAACCTGCCCAACCGCATCCTGCTCAAGGAGCGCCTGGAGCAGGCCCTGCAGGCCGCGCGCCAGACGCAGTCGCCGCTGGCGCTGATGATCCTTGACCTGGATCGTTTCAAGGAGGTCAACGACACGCTGGGGCACAACACCGGCGACCTGCTGCTGGTGCAGATCGCCGAGCGGCTGCGGCAGGAGCTGGGACCCGGCGACACCATCGCCCGGCTGGGAGGCGACGAGTTCTCGCTGCTGCTGCCCGGCGCCGGGCTGGGCGAAGCGGAGGCCATGGCAGGCCGGCTGCTCGGTGCGCTGCACGAGCCCTTCGAGCTCCTCGGGGTCAGTCTTCAAGTTGATGCCAGCGTCGGTGCGGCGATCTTCCCCGACCACGGCCAGGAGATGAGCGCCCTGCTGAAGTGCGCCGACGTGGCGATGTACGTGGCCAAGCTGCGCCGCAACACCTTCGCCGTCTACACCCCCGAAGCCGACATCAACAGCGTCCGCCATCTCAAGCTGCGCGGGGAGATGCGCCAGGCATTGGAGGGCGGCCTGTTCCACCTGCACTACCAGCCGAAGATCCGGCTGGAGACCGGAAGGCCGGTGGGTGTGGAAGCCCTCCTGCGATGGAAGCATCCCCAGCATGGGATGGTCTCACCCATGGAGTTCATCCCCCTGGCCGAGCGCACCGGCCTCATCCGGCAGATCACGGCATGGGTGCTCGAGACGGCGGTGCGCCAGTGCGCCATCTGGGAGCGTCAGGGGCTGGGACTCTCCGTCTCGGTGAACTGCTCGGCGCGCAATCTCCTGGAGGAGGATCTCCCCAGGCTGCTCCGCGGCACGCTGGAGCGTAGCGGGCTTCCTCCCGAGCGGCTCATACTTGAGATCACCGAAACCGCCATCATCGAGGATCCGCAGCGCGCGCTCGACGTGATCAAATCGCTCAACGAGATGGGCGTGCGGATCTCCATCGACGACTTCGGCACCGGCTATTCCTCCATGGAGTACCTCAGGAAGCTTCCGGCCAGCGAGCTGAAGATCGACAAGGCGTTCGTCCTGGGCGTTGATCGGGACGAAGGCAACGCGGCCATCGTGCGCGCCACGGTGAACCTGGCGCACAACTTCGGCCTCGAGGCGGTGGCCGAGGGGATCGAGTCCGAAGCCGTCTTGCTGCACCTGCGCTCCGTGGGGTGCGACCTGGGCCAGGGGTACTACATCGCCCCGCCCCTCACTGTGGACGATCTGGCGCGCTGGATGGCCCGTCAGACGCGGTCCGTCATGGTCGAGCTGCCCGGGGGCATCTCGAAGCCCTGACGGCGCAGCAGCGCGTCGTAGGTCGCGTACTTGTAGAGGTCTCCCAGCGTCGGGTAGTTGAAGCAGGCCCGGTTGAACAGCTCCGCCGTGGCGCCGGCGAGCATGGCGACGAGCCCGATGTGGACCACCTCGGTTGCCTGCTCGCCCAGCACGTGCACCCCCAGCAGGCGCATGTCCTCGCGGCAAAAGAGCAGCTTCAGAAGCCGGTCTCGTCCCCCACGATACGGCCGCGCGGCAGATCGGCGTAGCGGGCGCGGCCGGCGATGTAGTCCACGCGCTTCTCCCTGAGCGATTCTTCGGTGTCGCCGACCAGGCTCGCCTCGGGAATTGTGTAGATCCCCGTGGGCAGCACCGGCGGGAGATCGGCCTTTGCCGTGACGCCGAAGGCGTGGCACGCGGCCACGCGCGCCTGCTCCATGCCGGTGCCCGCCAGCGCCGGCGCCCCGATCACGTCGCCCGCGGCGTAGATGTGCGGCTGGGCGGAGCGGTAGTGCTCATCGACGGGGATCAGGCCGCGCTTGCCCGGCGTGATGCCGGCGGCGGGGAGATTCAGATGGTGGGTGTTGCTCGAGCGGCCCGCGCAGACGAGCACGCCATCGCCCGACAGCGTCGCCCCGCTGGACAGCGTCAGCGTCACGTCACCAGCATGGCGGCTCGCGTCGCACCTGATGACCTTTTCCTTCCAGTGGAAGCGCACTCCGTTTCCCGCCATCGTCCCGGCAAGAGCGCGGGAGATCTCGCCGTCGAGAAAGGGCAGCAGCGTGTCGCGGCCGTCCACCAGGTGCACCTCGGCGCCCATGGCCGCGAAGGTGCAGGCATACTCGCTGCCGATGACGCCCGCGCCCACGACGATCAGGCGCCGGGGCATCGCGTCGAGGTTCAGCAGCTCGTCCGAATCGTGCACGCGCTTGTCCTCGAAGGGAAACTCCGGCGGCCGGCAGGGTGAGGAGCCGGTGGCGATCAGGATGCGCCTGGCATGAAGCCGGATCCCGCTCCCATCGCTCAGCGCGACATCGACAGTGTGCGGATCCGCAAATCGCGCCGTGCCATGAAACCGTTCGATCCGGAGCGCCTGCATCCGTGACTCGATGCCCTCGCGCTCGGCGGCGGAGACGGCGTTGCTGTGGCGCATGAAATCGCCCACGGTCGCCTCGCGGCGCAGCGAGAGGTCCACTCCGAAGAGCCGCCGCGAGCGCCAGCCGGACAGCGCGAGGGCCGTCTCGCGCAGCGTCTTGCTCGGCACGGTGCCCGAGTTGATTCCCGCTCCGCCGACTTGGGCTGCTTTTCGATGATCGCGACGCGGTGGCCAAACAGGGCGGCTGTGCCGGCCCCGCTGGAGCCCGCGGGGCCACCACCGATCACGACAAGATCGAAGTGTCTCGTGTCCATGTGCCTGTGCCGCGAAAGAAGGAGAGCCGCATTCTTCCACCCGGGCGCGGGATATGTCCAGGCACGGCGTGTGAGCCGCGGGCCAACCGGGTCCGGCTATACTTCTCCGCATCCAGGAAGCAAGGTGCGTTGAGTCCCACGCTCACAGGAGATGGTGCATGCAGGCGAAGAGACGGTTGGTGGCGCTGGCAGCGTGCGCGCTGGTGGCGCTGATGGCTGTCTCCCCGGCCATTCTTGCGGCCGAGAAGAAGGCCGAGGGGAAGAAGCAAGAGAGCCAGAAGGCGAAGGAAGTCGATTGCGAGATGAGGTTCAGCCTGAAGGGCTGGTCGGCGTTCTACAAGACCGCCAAGGGTGAAGGAAAGATCACGTGCGATAACGGTCAGACCGCCGACGTCACGATCAAGGCGACGGGCGGCGGCATCACCTTCGGAAAATCAGAGGTCGTGGATGGCACCGGCAGGTTCACCAAGGCCACGAGCATCAATGACCTGTTCGGCGGGTACGCCCAGAGCGAGGCGCATGCGGGCGCAGGCAAGTCGGCCGCCGCCAGCGCGCTCACAAAGGGAGAAGTCTCGCTGACCCTCGCGGGCACCGGCAAGGGCGTGGACGTGGGGTTCGCCTTCGGGAGGTTCACGATCACGAAGAAGTAGCAGCCCTCTCAAGGGCAGGGATTGATCCCCAGGACCCGGGAGGTCCCGCCCGCGGAAGTGCGAACACCTGCGGCATCCAGCGCCACGACGAGGTAAGCAAGCTGAGCGCCGGGGGCGGGGGTTGTCGGATCGCCGGATGGCCAGCTGGTGTCCGCGGTCCTCAGGACGCACTGGAAGGTGCTTCCCGGAACGCCCCGGTAGACACGGTAGTGATTGATCGGATGGCCCGTCGTACGCCCCAGGTTCTCCCAGGTCCAGGGCCCGGGCTGCACCGTGAGCAGGTCGGCGGCACCCACCCCCGACACCTCGAGAGCCGGAAGCGGCGGCACGATCTTGAGGATCACTCCGGAGCGATCGACGATGTAGATCTCACCTTCGGCGTCCTCGCCGAAGCTGGTCAGGCCGTTCACCAGCCCGCCGCCGGGATCCAGCGCCCCGGTGTGAGTCATCTGGCTTGTGGCGGCGCCGCCCGAGAAGATGAAGCTTTCGATGTTGCCGGCGCAGAAGTCGCCATAGAAGTAGCGTCCCGCGATCGCGGGAAGCAGGCATCCGCGGTAGGCGTATCCCCCCGTCACCGAACAGGCGCCCCCCGCATGACTGAACTCCACCACCGGTATCGTGAGCGAGGCGTCCCCGCAGGCCGGCGAGGCGCCGCACGCGAGCGCAGCCGGCTCGCAGTTGATGGGAGGAGGCGCTCTGAAGCAGTGGGTGGCTTCCATCTGGCGCCAGCCATAGTTCAATCCCTCCCCTCCATTGGGAACGGCATTGACCTCCTCCCAGCAGTTCTGGCCGACATCGCCGATGAACATGTCGTTGGTGAGCCGATCGAGGCTGAAGCGCCAGGGATTGCGCAGCCCGTACGACCAGATCTCGTCGCAGGGACTTCCCGTGCCGTTGGACAGCGGATTCCCGGCGGGGACGCGGTAGGTCGCGCTCGCGCCGCCGCAATCGGGCGCGGTGTTGAGCGGATCCTCGTCTGACACATCCAGACGGAGGATCTTGCCCAGCAGACTGCCGAGGTTCTGGCCATTGCCGCAGGTGCCATGCTGGTCGTGCGCGCCTCCGCCATCGCCCATGGAGATATAGAGCATCCGATCCGGGCCGAACAGCATCATGCCGCCGTTGTGATTGCTCTGGTTGTCAGGGAGGCGCAGCAGGCGCTCCTCGCTGTCGGGATCGGCGACGTCCGGGTCACCCGACACCTGATAGCGGGCGATGACGGTGAACCATGGACCGTTGAGCGGCCCTTCGGAGTAGTTGACGTAGAAGAAGCCGTTTTGAGCGTAGTCAGGGTCGAAGGCCAGGCCCAGCAGCCCCATCTCGTTATTGGCTGCGGCGGCCTGCACCTTGCCGCTGATGTCCAGAAACAGCTCGTTGACGTCTGAGGGATCGCCGCGATGGTGCAGCCGGATGAAGCCCGATTGCTCCAGGATGAAAATGCGGTCGCGATCGTCCTGCGGGGCGGTGACCAGCAGCGGCCGTCCGGTCAGACCCGTCACGACGGGGACCGACATGATCGTGGAGGTGGAGGTCGGGGCGATGCCGGTGCAGTCGGCCAGAGCCGGACCAGTGCGGGGAAGTACGAGAAGGCCAGCCAGCAGACCACAGAGAAGCTGAGGTCGCATGCCGAATCTTATACGCTCAATTCACCGGATGGGAAGGGGAGCAAGTCCGATTGTGGCGCGCGCCGGACAGCCAAAGAGGTCGTGCGCTGTCACCTCGAAGACCAGACCCTGCGGCTCGCCCCAGACCCGCGCCAGGCTGAGCTGTCCCGAGGTGAAGCCAAGCTGCCAGCGCTGAGCTGTGCCGATGGGCGTGTCGGTGGCCGGCGCGGGGTAGGCCGCCAGGGAAAAGTCTCCATACGCATGATCTCCGGTATGGGGCAGATTGACCCCGCCGCTGTCTGCGATCTCGAGCCAGAGCCGCTCGATCCCCGCGCGCTCCAGCCCGCGCAGCTTCACGCTCCCGGCGTGGGCATCGGCAGCGATGTAGAGATCGATCCGGGGCGCGCCGCGCTCGTACTGGATCTCGAGCTGCGCCGGAAGTGGAGGCAGGAGAATCCGGGCCGAGTGCCCGGGCAGCCCCGCGTCTCCCGCGACCTCGAGCCGCGACATCGGCAGCCCTCCCCGGCGGCCGGCCGGCTCGATGCGGGCGCCCAGTGCATGGGATCCGCAGACGGTCAGTGCGTTGGGGAGCGCGGCGGCATCACCGGATGGATTGCGCACCACGACGTCGTAGGGTCCGGGAGTCAGGGCCACCGGCGCTTCGAAGGTCAGCAGGCTTTCGGAGTGGGTCTGCACCGACAGGACAGGCTCGTCGAGCTGCATCACCTGCAGCCCGCCCGTGCCATCGGCCACCACCAGGCGGCCTGAGCCCGCCGCGGCGGCGAGGGCCGAGCCGGGCGTATCACGCCGCGCCGTGAGCACCGGCGCCCTGGGGTTGGAGAGATCGAACCGCAGCACACCGGCGTAGCCATCCATCACCAGCAGCGCATCGCCATCGAGCTGCACACCGGCCGCCGTCGCAACCGTCGGCAGGTTGCCGATGAGAGTCGGCGCCGTGGGAACCGAGACATCCATGATCTGCACGCCGCGGCTGAAGTCGGCCACGTAGGCGATGCCGTCGCGCACCACGACTCCCGCCGCGCGGCCCGGAGTATCCAGCCTGGCGGCCGGCGCCGGTGAGGCAGGCACTCGTGCATCGACGATCTGCAAGCCACGGAAATCATCCGCGATGTAGACGTAGCCGGCCTCGGCCCGGATGCCACGGGCGTTGCCCAGCGTGTCCAGCCCCGCCACGAAAGCAGGATGAGCCGGATCCGCCAGATCGGCGATGACCAGACCGCGGGTGTCATCAGCGATGAAGGCGAATCCTCCTGCCACATCCACGGCGCGCGCCGAGCCTGCGGTGTCGAGCGCGGAGCCCTCCAGCGGCGCTGCGGGATCGGCGACATCATAGACGCGCAGACCGGAGGCGCCGTCCGCCACGTAAGCGAACCCGTCATGCAGCGCCACCCCTTCCGCCGAGCCCGGTGTGTCGATCTCCACGATGACCGCGGGGGCAGTGGGGTCGGACAGATCCACTCCGGCCAGCCCGGAGGCCCCCCGCGCCACCCACGCGGTGTCACCCGACAGGGCTGCGGCGACCGCCCCCGGCAGAGTCAGCGATCCCGCGGGCCGCGGCGAGACCGGTCTGGTCACATCGATCACCTGAAGCCCGTTGATCAGATCGGCCGCGTAGACCCGGCCTCCCGAGACGGCTACGGCGGCGAAATAACCGGAGTTGGCCACGAGTCCCTCGCTTCCCACCACCACGGGATGGCGCGGATCGCTCACATCAACGACCTGGAGCCCGCTGGAGCCGGCCGCCACGTGCACGAAGCGTCCCTCGAGTGCGAGACCCGCGGGCGCCTCGGCCAGCGCGGTGCTTCCCAGCAGCGCCGGGGAGGAGGGTGTCGAGATGTCGAGCACCAGCAGGCCAGCGGACGCATCGGCCACATAGGCGATCGAGTCCTTCACAGCGAGGCCCACCGCGTTGATCCCCGGGGGGGCATACGAACCGATCACCAGAGGCGCGGCGGGTTGGGTGGTGTCCACCGCGAGCACGCCGCCCGATCCATCGGCCAGCCAGACGATGCCGCCCGCCACCTCCAGGTCGCGCACACTGCCCGAGGTGTCGAGCAGTCCGGCATGCTGGGGGTTTCCCGGATCGATCAGGTCGACGATCTTGAGCCCTTCGTAACTGTCGGCGATCCAGGCGTAGCGGCCGGCAACCGTGATGGCCTGCGGATCCAGCAACGTGTAGTAGGTGCCGAGACGGATCGGGTCAGCCGGATCCGATGTGTCCACGACATGCATCCCTCCCAGGAACGTGTAGGGATTCATGAACGCGATGTAGGCCAGCGAGCCCGACGTCTGCACCGCCACGCCGCTGTCTCCGGTCTCGAACGCCCCGAGATGGACGGGAGCGGCGGGCTGGGAGATATCCAGAATGGTGATCCCGCCGAGCTTCGTGTTGTGGCTGTAGAAGGCGACGCAGGCATGCGTGCCGGAGATCTCGACGCCGCGAGCGCCCTCCGGGAAGATGTGCGTGGCCTCGAGAGAGGGACCGCCATCCAGGAGCGCGACACGCGCCGTGGGCTCGAAGCCCGAACCGGTCACGGAGACCACCGATGCCTGGTCCTGCGGGATGGCCGCCGGGGAGACGGCTGCCGGCAGCGGCGCTGCCGCCCGGATGCCGGTCAGCGCGGCGGCCAGCAGCAGCGTCAGCGTGGCGCGTCGCCGCCCGGCTCTCATGCGATCAGACCCAGCTCCGACAGCCCCAGCCCGGTGTATCCAGGAAAGACGGTGTCGGCCGATGTGGGCGCCGCTCCCATGTGATCTCTCAGGATCTCCCAGAAGATCGCCCGGTAGTCGGTGCGCATCAGGAGATAGCGGCCCGAGACGCCGAACATCACGCCGGCGGGCCATGTGGAGGGATCGCAGTTGTAGACGCCGCCGCTGACTGCGCCGCCGGCGACGAACAGGCAGGACGCTGCGGCATGATCCGAGCCGAAGCTGCCGTTCTCGCGGGTGGTGCGGCCGAACTCGGACAGCGTCGCAACCACCGTGTCGTCCCACACGGCGGGGTAGGCGCGCGGATCGGTGGCCGCCCCCGACAGGACCACTCTCAGGGAGCGGATCCCGTATCCCAGCCAGGCCAGCAGGGTCGCCTGCTCTCCGGCCGCCTGCCCCTGCGCGTCATGGGTGTCGAAGCCGTTGAGCTCGGTGCCCGCCACGCGGGTGCCGTTAGGAGTCGAGGCGTCCGACTCCAGAAGCGACAGGGCGCAGATCTTGAGAGACTTGAAGAAAGAGTAGGAGCCCGTGGCGAACTTCAGACCGTTGGGGCCCTGCGGGTCGGGGGTGTTGGTGGCATCCGACACCGGAAAAAGCGACCAGCCGCTATTTGGATCTTTGGGGTCCCAGTTGGCCTGATCCCATGACTCGTACTCGTCCAATGTGTCCACCAGCTTGACGTTGGTGTCGGTGAGAGCCGGGCGGAATGGCTCCAGGCCCGTGAGGTCGGTGTACTGCGTCCGCCAGCCTGTCGCCAGCTTGCTGCGCTTGGGCTCGGCGGGAAGGTAGTTGAAGGTGTCGGGGTTGGCGATGTTGACGAACTTCTCCTGGCCACGCATCAGCACGGGCGGCAGGGCCTGGACGGTGAGCGCGGGCAGGGACGCCCCCTGCGCCAGCGCGCTGTCCTGGATGTAGCGGTAGAGCCACCCCTCGAACGACTTGGACTGGGCAGGGTCGCCGTTCTCCCAGACCCGCTGGTCGTCAAAGTGAGAGCGGCTGTTGTTTGGAAATCCCACCCGATGGACCACCGCCAGGTCGCCTGCATTGAACGGCTCCATCAGATCAGTCAGGGCCGGATGCAGCCGCGCGAAGCCGTTCAGATTGATCGACAGCGAGTTGGGTATGTAGAGAGTGGGACGGATCGCCGCGCTGTAGTCGGGGTCGCCCGCGGGGATGACAGCATTGATCCCATCGTTGCCGCCACGCAGGAAGATGAACAGCAGACGCTTGCCGGAGGAACCGCCGCCCGCCATGGCGTGCCGGATCCAGGGACCCGGCAGCAGAGAGCAGACCGAAAAGCCCGCCAGTGTCAGGCCGGCCCCTTGCAGGAACGAGCGCCGTGAGAGATCACAGGAGTGTGTGGTCTTTTTCATGGTGGCCTCCGTCTACTGCTCGAGGAACTGCGCGAAGCCCAGCATGAATCCTGCCGTCTCGCGAATCCTGGTGCTGGTGTAGTTGGACGGGACGCCGGTGTCGTTCGTATTCAGATAGTCGATCGCGAGCTGGCGCTCGGCCGCGGTCAGCTCTCCGGCGAACATGATGTCGTTGAAGAACTCGACGATCTGCTGGGAGTTGTTGGGCGTGGGGCTCGTCGAGATGCCGTGGGCGTTCAGCAGGCCGATCACATCGGCCCCGAAGGTGTTCCCGGTGCGGATCGCCATGTCGTATCCGAAGTTCTGCCGCTCGAGCAGGTTGTTGGTGTCCAGCCAGTCGTCTCCCAGCTCGGAATACCCCGTGGGGACCGGATTGCGGTGCAGCACCTCCTGCATGCGCGTCATATAGGTGCGGTGCACCTGGGCGCCGTCAGTGCGGCCGCGCACTGTGCGGAAGGCCGACGTGACATGCTCGTAGGGGGTCTTGAGCTTCGAGCCGGCCAGATCGGGATTGAAGAAGGCCGACATGGTCAGCACTCTGCGTAGCACCTCGCGCATGTCGCCGACCCCGAGGGGATTGCCGGCATCGTTCCACTCCGCAACCACCGTGTCGATCATCTGCGTGGTCGGGCTCTCCGTTACGAAGCGCTGGAGCAGCTTGGTCGCGATGAACCGTGCTGTCGCGGGATGCTCCACGATGGCGTCGAGGGCCAGGCTCACGTCGTTGACGCCGCTGGCCGGGTTGCCCGCGGTGGAGGGGATGATCGCCTGATGGGGAGTGCCCGCGAAGAGCACCTTCTGGCCGGTGTCGTGCTGGTTGATCCGGAAGTTGTTCACCCAGAGGCCCGCGGGCTCGGTCGCGGTGCCATAGGCGCTGCGCGGGATGCAGACTCCCAGCGGGTCGGCCGCCACGGCGGCGTCCTTCTTGCACACGTTCCAGCCCGTGAAGACCCGCGCCAGCTCCACGATGTCCTGCTGCGTATAGCCGCCGTCCACACCCAGCGTGTGCAGCTCGAGCAGCTCGCGCGCGAAGTTCTCGTTGGGGGACAACCTCACGTTGGTGTCGGTGTCCAGGTAGAGGATCATCGCGGGCGAGAGCGCCATCTCCTCCACCATCTCGCGGAAAGTGCCGTTGAAAGCCAGGTCGCGGTAGGTCGCGTGGATCGAGTCGTGAAACTTCACGGCCTCGAGCTCCCGTGTGGCGGGGAAGAGAGCCTGGTAGAAGGAGAAGAACATGAAGCTGGACTGGTGGTCGGTGTTGAAGTGGTTGTCCAAGAACATCGCCGCCTGCTGCTCGAGCTGCCGGCGGCCGTAGACGGCGCGGATCACCTGTGCGGCCTGCAGCTCCCGCTCATCTTCCGGAGGGGTCACGTTGGCCAGCCTGGTGCTCAGCTCGGTGTTGGTCGACTCGTCGATGGAGGCGGGATCGAGCTGCTCGGCGACGTAGGCCTGCCGTCCCAGCACGGCGTAGCGGGCGCTGCTCCATTCGTCCCAGCCGTAGCCGGTCCGATCCAGCACGTGATTGCGCATCAGCATGTCGCAGGGAGTCCGCGGCCGGCGGACGGCGCTCGAGGATGTTGTGCCCGCGGTTCCTTCGCCGCCGACGCTCGACTCGGCGGTGACCAGATAGAAGTACCCCTCGCCGCGGTCGGGGGCGGCCGGCGAGTCGAAGGTCAGCCCCGTGATCTCGTCGCCATGGCACTGGGCGCCGATGCCGGAGGCAAGCCAGCCTGTCAGCCCGCGGTAGACGTTGTAGTCATCCGCGCCGGCAGCGGCGGACCAGGTCAGAACCGATGCGGTTGTGACATCGAGGTTGGCGACTTCGCCGGGAGGAGACTGGGCTATCACTCCGGCGACGCTGATGTGGATGCAACAAACCGTTGCGACGAGCAGGCTTGCGTAAGACGGACGCTGTGGCATGGCGGCCCCCCTGTCGGAAGTTCAGGCCAGCTTTATACCTCTCATACTGGAGACAGGCCACACCAGCATAAGTTGAGGCGCCACCCAGTGCTGAATCGGGTCAGCGCCTCGTGTGCCGCAGCCGGTGGGTGTTTACGTCGCGTCGTAGAACTTGAGGGCCATCGCACCGTGGGTCACCGCGCCGCCCGCCCGCATCGCCGCCGCGATCATGAAGGTCTCCACGAGTTCTTCGCGCGTCGCCCCGAGCCGCTTGGCGGCCTTGGCGTGCACCTCGATGCAGTAGGGGCACTGGGTCGTGACGTTCACGGCCAGCGCGATCAGCTCGCGGTACTTGGGCGGCACGGCGCCGTCCTCCCGCCCCACGATGCTGTTGAGCTTCTGCCAGGCTTCGAAATCAGCCGGCGCCAGCTCCTTCATCTGCTTGAACAGGCGCAGGTCGTCCGGGTGGTGGAAGTGATCGCCCATGGATGTTTCTCCTTGTCAGATTCAGCTCAGTCCCAGGTGCTTCCTCGCCGCCGCGACGGCCGTGCCGGCGCGCGGATAGAGGAGGCGGTTGCCGGAGTAGACGCAGGTGCCATTCACGATCACGCTCAGCTCGCCGAGCCCGCCCCTTTGCGTCGAGACGCTGGCTCCGGGGATATCAGAAAGCTGCGCTGCCACACGGGCGGCGGTGGCTGTCTTGGACGGTCAGATGGAGCAGTAGCGCGCCACGATATTCGTCATTTCCTGCTCCTGAGGAATTCCTCCTCGCGCCGCTTCATCTCCTCGGCGGAGACATCCTCGATGTGGGTGGCGATCCACCACATGTTCCCGGCGGAGTCCTTCACCCCCGCGTTGCGGTCCCCGTAGAACATGTCGGCCGGCTCCATGAGGGAGGTGCCGCCCGCCGCGATCGCCTTCCTGTAGGCGGCGTCGGTGTCCTTCACGTAGAGATAGAGGGAGCCGGGCATCGGCGCCAACGACTCATGCGGCTCGCCCAGCATGATCATCGAGTCGCCGATGCGGATCTCGGCGCACATGATCTTGCCGTCAGGATCCTTCGCACACTTGATCTCCTCTGCGTCGAAGCCCTTCTTGAGGAACTCGATCACCTTCGACGCTCCCTCCACCACGATGTAGGGCGTGACCGTGCGGAACCCATCGGGGATCGGCTTGACTGGCATGGCGGGGTGCCTCCTCTGGACGTGCCGGTTGCAGGATTCATGGGATGGTACTCGAACAGGTGCCTGCTGGGAAGCGGGGGCCTCGATCGGTCCCTCATGGCCCGCTACGCGGCCTGGTGGGCTTCCATCTACGGCAGCTTTGCATTCGTGGTCGCCTATGATCAGCCCCCTATCGGCCTCGACGCCCGATGCACCGAGGTGTCCGGCGCGGGGCTGACTCTCGCCGAGGCGGGAGGTGCCGCCCGGCAGGCGTACGAGAGCGCCGACGCCTGCGCCCAGGGCCTGTGACGCACCAGTTCAACATGCGAGAGCCGGTCGGATCTGGATGGCAGCCTACCGGATCATCTCTGCGACGCTGGAGCGGATGTCCTCCAGGCAGATGCTCATCCGGTCCTGGTGGGTCCTGAAGGAGAGCACGCAGATCCGCAGGGCGAAGCGATCGCCCAGCATGGTGCCGGTCAGGAAGACCCGCTTGCGCGCGTTGATGCGGGAGAGCAGGTCGCGGTTGAGGTCGTCGAGCTGCGCGGGCGTGCGGCCGTCGGGCGCCAGCCTGAAGGCGAGCAGCGAGAGCTGCGGCTCGGCCAGGATCTCGATGTGGCTGATCGTCCGGAGCTGCTCGGCCGCCCACCGGGCCAGGTCCAGCTTTTCGTCGAGATAGCGTCTGAACGTTGCCGCCCCGTGCATCTTGATCGGCAGCCAGCAGCGCAGTCCGCGGAAGTCGCGCGACAGCTCGGGCGAGATCTCGCAGAAGTCCACCAGGTCGGAGTCCTGCTGCATCGTCGGCAGATACGCCGCCTGATGACTGTGCGTGCGGCGCAGGGTGGCTGCGTCCCGCGCCAGCAGGCAGCCCGTGCCGTAGGGAAGGAAGAGCGCCTTGTGGGGATCCAGGGTGATCGTGTCGGCCTGCTCCATTCCCCTGAGGGCCGCGCGCCCGCGCGCGGTCAGCGCGAAGAAGCCGCCGTAGGCGCCATCCACGTGAAGCCACAGGCTCCGCGCGCGCGCCAGAAAGGCCAGCGTCTGGAGGTCGTCCACCGCTCCTGAGTTGGTGGTGCCGGCGTTTGCCACGATCATGAAAGGAGTGAAACCGGCACGGGTATCGCGCTCGACTTCCTCTTCCAGCCGCGCGATCTGGATCCGGAACGACGCGTCGACCGGAATGGAGCGGACATTGGCGCGCGGAAACCCCGCCAGCAGCGCCGCGCGCGCCACCGAGTGATGCGCCTGCCCGGATGTGTAGATCGTGCCGGAGAGGAAATCCTCCGGCAGCTTCTCGCAGCGCGCCGTGACGATGGCGGAGAGATTGGCCAGCGAGCCGCCCGTGGTCAGGAAGCCGCCCGAGGAGGCGGGCAGTCCCACTATCTCGCAGAACCAGCGCACCACGTTGGACTCGAGCTGGGCCAGGCCGGGGGCAGTCTGGAACACGCCGACAAAGCGGTTGGTGGCATCGGCGATCAGATCCGCCAGCGCTGCGTGGTACAGCCCACCGCCGGGGATGTAGGCCAGGTAGCCGGGCCCGGCTGTGTTGAACGACTTCGGAATCACCCGATCGAACAGCAGATCGAGCAGATCCTCGAACGCCGCCCCGCCCTCCGGGAGCGGCTCTTTAAGCGAGCGAGCCAGCTCGGGGCCGCCGAGCGTGTCGGCAGCGGGCATGGAGGGGAGAGCTTCGATGTGCGCAGCGATCCGGGCGAGAGCCGCCTCCGTCATGGCGCGCATCTGCGCAGTGGTGAGCTCCAGCTCCCGGGGGGAATCTGCCATGCCGTCAGCTCACAGCCTTTTTCACGAACTGGCGCAGGCCCAGCGTCAGAAACAGCGCGTCGAACAGGATCAGCGCCGCTGCCACGGCGGCTCCGGGCAGATGCGGGTGCTGCGGCGCCAGGACGGCCCGGAACCCCTCGCTGGCGTAGACCAGCGGATTGATCAGCACCGCTTTCTGCATGATGGGGAATGCGGCCAGCGCGCTCCAGGGGTAATAGGTGCACCCGAAGAAGAGCATCGGCGCCAGCACCAGCGAGAACATCAGGCCGATCTGGGTCTGCCCCACCGAGCAGCCAAGGAGCAGTCCGATCGACGACGCCATCATTGAGACAAGCAGGGCAAGCGCCGCGAATCGCAGGGGATGGGCAAGGCTGATCTCGACGCCCGGGCCCATGATCAGCCACGCCAGGGGGATCACCACCAGCCCGGCCGCCAGCGCCTGCGCCATCCCGGCCACGACCTTCTCCAGCGCGAGCCAGCGCTCTCCCATCGGGGCCAGCAGCCGGTCTTCGATCTCGCGCGTGAACTGGAACTCCGAGACCAGCGGCAGCGCCACAGCCTGGACTCCCGACAGCACCATGCTGATGGCGATGATGCCCGGAAGCAGCAGGCTCTTGTACTCGGGGGGCATCAGGCCGCCGCCCACCATGACGCGGCCGAAGATGAAGACGAACAGCATCGGCTGCAGCAGCGTCTGGAGCAGCAGCGGCCAGAAGTTGCGCCGCGCCACGCGCGCGTCGCGCATCAGCATCGCCAGGAAGGTCCGGCCGTTCATTCGCGCAGGCTCCGGCCCGTGTGGTGCAGGAAGAGGTTCTCCAGGCTGGGAGCCGAGATGTGCACATCGGAGATGGCCACGTGGTGCGCCACGGCGCGGGCGACGATCTGCGGGATGAGCGCGCCTCCCTGATCGGCGTACAGGTCGGCCCCCGTCCCGCCCGACAGGCGCACTTCGGTGACGCCGGGCAGGGAGCGCAGCGCGGCAATGAAGTCCGGGGCCTCTGCCTCGAGCTGGAGGCGGACCAGGAAGCCGCCCGGGATGGAGCGCTTGAGCTGCTCGGGAGTGCCCATGGCGATCAGCTTGCCTCGATCCACGATGGCGACCCGGTGGCACAGCCCGTCGGCTTCCTCCATGTTGTGGGTGGTCAGCAGCACGGTGCGGCCGGCGGCGTTGTACTCGCGCACGATCTCCCACAGCAGCAGGCGGGTCTGGGGATCCAGTCCGGCGCTGGGCTCATCCAGGAAGAGCACCTGCGGGTCGTGCACCATCGCCCGGGCGATCGACAGACGCTGGAGCATGCCGCCTGAGAATCCCGTGGGAAGCTGATCGGCGCGATCCTCGAGCTGGAAGCGGGCCAGCAGATCGGCTGCGCGGCGCTGCCGCTCGGCCGCGCCCATGCCGAAGTAGGCGCCGTGGAAAGTGAGGATCTCGCGCGCGGTGAGCGCAAAGTCCAGGTTGGGCCGCTGCGGCACCACGCCGATCAGGCGCTTGACCGCCACGCGCTCCTTCCAGACATCGTGCTCGCCGACCCAGGCGGCGCCCGCATCGGGGCGCACGCGGGTGGTGAGCACGCCGACGGTGGTGGACTTGCCGGCGCCGTTGGGCCCGAGCAGACCGAAGATCTCGCCGGGGCCCACCTCGAGCCCCAGCCCGTCGAGCGCCACCACCTCGTCGCGGGATTTTTTCTCCCGGCGGCCGGCACCGGCGGCGTAGGTGATTCCTGCGCCGCGGCCGGCGGCCAGCGGCGGAGGAGTCGTGTAGACCTTCCGCAGACCCTCCGTACGCACGCCGATCGCCATCGCGCCCTCCCAGGGGGCGCGATCGTACTACACGGAAACGCTGCGGCCGGCCCGAGGCGGGCCGGCCCGTGTCGCGCGATCGGATCTACGTGAGCGGCAGAGTGCCGGAGAAGAGCGGCACTCCGTTCTGCTGGACGACGATCTCCTGGCCGCGCGGATCGAAGGTGAGCAGCAGATCCAGCTCGTCCTCGTCGTCATCGTCTCCGAGCGACGGGCGCGAGTCGAAGTCGATCTCCGCTTCATCCTCGCCTGGGTCCGCTTCGATCGTGCCGACCATCACCCCGCCCACCAGGACATCGTAGGTACCCGGAGCGATGTCTTCGATCTCCACCTCGAACTTCATCCGGCCGCGGCGCTCCTCGAACTCAGCCTCGGCCTCACCGGCCACTACGCCGAGATCGTCCAGATCGATCTCGATCTCCACCCTGGCGTTGCTCTCGGCCGGAGTTGCCGGCACGTCGGCCATAAGGATGTCGACCCCCTGAAGGCTCAGCTCCACCTCGCTGCCCCGCGGGTCGTAGCTGGCGGTGGGGATGTTCCCGTTGCGCTGGCGCGTCGAGCTCGCGAGGCGGCGCACGATCAGCCCATTGCCGTTGTTGCGCACCGTGATCATATCCACGATACCGCCGTCCAGCACGACATCGTAGGTGCCCGGAGCCGCATGCTGGATGCGGATCAGGAAGATACCGTGGTTCTCCTGGATCCTGATTCTCGCCCTGGCTCCCGGTTGGACGCCGGTGTTGAGGAAATGGACCGTGATCTGATGACCGTTGCCGCTACCACTGTGATTGCCGCCGTGAGCATGGAGAAGGGCGATGGATGCTCCGAACACGAAAACCATGATGAGAAGGAGGGCCGCTGTGAGAAGTCGCCTTGTCGTAGTGCAGTCTCCCGGATCGTAGGAGTCAGCGCGGGGATGAACAAGAGCCGGCGGAAGGAACCGGGGCATATCCGAGCATACGACGATGCGGGGGACGCCGCAATGCCCCGGGGGTCAGATTACGACCCTTCTCAGGCCGGCCGGCTCCCGCCACGGTGAGGCCGCTCGGCGCAGCAGACGGCCCGACGTTTCTTGTATGACAGGATGTTGCCCCGCCGATCCATCTCCAGATGGCAGCAGTCCAGCAGCCGCCGGCGCACCATCTGACGTGCCCTCTGGACGCGCGACTTGGCGCCCGAAGCCGAAAGGCCGAGCCTGCCGGCCATCGCTGCCTGAGGCTCGCCGGCCAGATCGACCGATTCAATCGCCGCACGGTATTGAGCCGGCATCTCGTGCAGCACCGGCTCGAGCCACGAGGCCACCAGCGCGTTGATGTTCCGGCTCTCCTCCGGGGCCGGAGGCTCGGGTTGCCCGTCAAGGGATCCCGAGGGCCGCTGGCGCCGCAGGTAGTCGATGACCGCATGCCGGGCTACCGAGTACAGCCAGGGCGCCACCCGCTCGCGGGAGCGCAGCGTCCCCAGCTTCTCGTGGATGCGGATGAACACATCCTGCAGGATGTCATCCGCATCTTCGTCGTGGCGGACCTGCGCCCCGATGTAGCTTCGCAGGCGGGAGGAGAACTCCCGCCAGATCTCATCTGTGGACAGCGGCGCGTTCATTGCCGGTTGCGTTGAGGATGCCTGTGGTGCAGCAGTCGGTTGTCTCGCAGTTCATCGATTCCAGGCTCCTGCCTGGATCCAGGACCACGAAGAACTCCCATTGGTTTCCGTCCGGATCGGCCACCCAGGTCTTGTCCTGGATCGCGTAGCAGCAGTCCACCTCCTTTTCGGCGCGCGTCGCCAGCCCGAGACTCTCGAGCCTGCGGGCCGCGGAGGCAACAGCCGCGGAGGACTTCACCTGAATCCCCAGATGGGAGAGCGCCGAAGCCGCCGGCTGCGGCCCCGAGCTCTGCATCAGGGCCAGGTTCAGCGCAGGCTCGTGGGACTCGAACTTGGCGTAGCCGGGACGGGTCTTGATGGGAGGCATGCCCAGCAGCTTCTCGTAGAACGACACCGAGCTGACTAGATCGCGCACGTTGAGGCTGATGTGAATCCTGGAATCGGTGGGGAACTGTCCTTCCTGGATCATTTCTGGCTCCTGTTCCTGGATGATTGTGCCGGGAGGTTTACCCATAGGACGCAGGAGCCCCCAAAAGGACGCAGCCGGCGTGGCTCACGGAAGAGTCGCATCCAGCGCTTCGGACGCGGAGCGCAGCGAGACCGCAAGGGCTGCCAGGTCGGCGCGCGTATCGTCCACGCGTAACTGCTTCATCCCAAGGAGGTTCTCGGACGAGACAGGAAACGGAACATGGAGGCCCTCGATCAACTTGAGTGCCACCAGGGCGGGCCCGATCGGGAAGGGGACGAAGATCGGCGAGCGGCCGAGCCGGGCCGCGATCTCCCGGAGGAAAGCGCCCATTTCGATCGGCTCGGGGTGCGCCACGGTGAAGCTGCCCGTCAGATTCCGCCGCAGCGCCGACTCGAGCGCGGAGCCGAGATCGTCCACGTGCACGGTCTGGAGCGGCTGGTGGCCTCCTCCGAACAGCGGGATCACCTTCGACGTGCGCACCGTGGCGCACATCCTCTCGAACAATCCCGCCGAGCCGCGGCCCATCACCAGGCCGGGGCGGATCACCAGGTCACGGCCGGCAGTGACCGTCCGCTCCAGCGCGTGCTTGCTGCGGCCGTAATACGATGCCGCGCCGGCGTGGGCCGACTGCGACGAGATGAAGACGAACTTCGGCACGCCCGCGGCGCGGCAGGCATCGAGAAGCCGCCGTGTTCCCTCCTCGTTGACCCGCCGTGCCTCCTCCAGGCTGCGGTGGCGCGTGACGTAGGCGCAGTGGACCACGGCGCCTGCTCCGCGCAGCCCTTCGCTGTCGATCCGATCGGGCAGATCGCACGCGAACGCCTTGATGGCGGGGCGCGGCGCGGCGTAGCTCTCCGGGCGCCGCACCAGGGCCCGCACCTGCCAGCCCGATGCGGCGAGGCGTGCGCAGAAATGCCGGCCGATGAAGCCTGAAGCGCCCGTGATGGAGACGATGCCGGCAGCTGCCGTCGTGCTGCTCACGCCAGCTCTCGACTCACGATGGTCCCGACGCGATCGGCGTTGGCCATCAGTGAGAAGGTCAGCGGCTTGGCCGGAAGGTGCGGAAAGACGCTGCCGTCGGCGACGAACACGGCGCGTGTGCCGCGCAGACGGCAGGCGGGCGTCACCGTCAGATCGCGCTCGGCATTGCTCATCGGCAGCGTGCCGCCGTAATGGATCGAGGCGCCGTAGCCCGGATCGATGCGCCCGATCGGCAGGCATCCCAGCCTGCGCAGCAGTCTGCGGATCTGCTTCTCGGCGGCGGTCTGGCGCAGCCTGGCCTCGGTCTCCAGCCGGTAGGAGACCTCCAGCGCGTCGGGCTCGCCGGGGCGGCCGCGGCGCAGAAGGCAGCTCTTGTCGGGGGTGGGGTAGTCGGCATGCTCGATCACCGCAATGACAAAGGCGCTCATCAGCTCGCGCAGGATCAGGCGGGCCTGCGGGACCGGCAGGAACGATTCCTTGGCCAGCTTGAACAGGAGCAGCGATCGGTACACATGAAGCTCGCCGTATACCGGCGGGGCGCCATCGGGAGGGATGAACATCAGGCCAGCCTGAGTCAGGCTGTGGCGCCGGCGCGGAGCCGGCGCTCCCAGCATGGAGAGATTCAGACAGGGGATATAGATGTGCGGGTTCTCCACCAGCGGGATCCGCCTCTCGTAGGCTTCAAGAGAGCGCAGGACGATGCGCGCGCTGCCCAGGGTGCCTGCCGCCAGCACCAGCCGCCGGGCCGTGAAGGCGGCCGTTTCTCCGGTGCGCCGCTCCACGGCGATCACCTCGACCGCATCGCCTCCCGACGACTCGCGGAACAGGTGGACCAGCCAGGGGCGCTCGTAGGTGAAGTTGGGCTGCCGCTGCAGCTCCTCCACGGTGAACCGGGGGCGGAAGACGCTGCGGTCACTGTCGGCGTAGAACTCCATCTCGCGGTACCGCGACCCGCGGCGATCTCCCGTGTCGCGCGACAGCATTGCCAGCCGCGGATGGCCCATGAACAGACCCGCCCGCTGCATGACGTCGCGCTTGAGCAGATACCGCTCCATGACGCTCTGCGCGGCGGCATCCATCTCGAGAGGGGGCTGCAGCGAAGGGCAGGCGCCGAAGTGCAGCGCCAGATCGTCGTGGGCCCCGGACAGACCGATCCGCTCCGCCACCGCGGTGTAGTGGGGCGCCAGGTCGCCATGACGGATCGGGAATCCGGCAAGGTCACGATCATCCCACTGCGGCGACGAGGCGCCCCAGCCGCCGCCCAGCCCTCCGAGCGCCAGGCTCTCGGTGGGATGAAACGACTCGCTGCGCAGCGGCGTGAGCGTGTCGGTGTCGCGCGCCAGGTACTGCCGCGGCGGGGTGAGCTGCGCTCCCACCCGCAGCCGGCCGAAGGGGACTCCCTCCAGCTCGTCGCCAAGGAAATAGCGGTGCTGATCCGGATCCTGCCTGCGGATCTCCACGAAGGATGATTCGGGAATCAGCGGCGCATAGTTCGTGTCCTCGTTGCCGACATCCAGCATGAGGACCGACAGCCCCGCGCGCACCAGAGGCACTGCCGCGGCGGTGGCGCTCGGGCCCGAGCCCACAACGATCACATCGGCGGTGCGTTTCATCCGGCAAGCCGCGCGAAGGGATACAGAACGAACCCCGCCGCGAGCTTCAGCAGGCTGGTGGCTCCCCAGACGAAGAGCCTGCCGATGGAGGCGGCAACGCCGTCGCTTCCGCGCTCGGGCGGCAGGAACGACTCGGCGTGCTCCGGAGTGGCTTCCAGGATCGCCAGCATCACCAGGAGCCGCTTGCGCAGGGCTCCCTGCGGCTCCAGCAGCCCCGCGGCCGCATCCAGCGGGGCAAGTGCCCACGGATACCTGGCGACGAAGCGCACCAGCTGCGCCCCCTGTTCGCCATGCTCGCCCGTGGCGAACAGGGCGCGGCACCCCGCGACATACCGGTGCAGAGCGGCCTCGCAGGCGGGCTCACCGAGGATGTAGACGCCGATGAGGCAGCCCTCGATCATCAGCGCCTGCTCGTCGGTGTGTGCGGCGGGGGAGGATGCAGACATGAGGCGGCGCGTACTCTACCACGGGCCCGCCCGGGGCTGGTTTCCTAATATGACGGCGTGTGCTCCGGGTAGAACTCCTGCGGCTTCCAGGAGCCGCCGCCGGCCATCGCGAGCCTGCGGCGCCGATAGTCGTCCACCGGAGCATCCGCGAGCACGAGGCGGTTGTCTCCATTCCACCCCAGGACCTCCCAGAGCACATCCAGGTCGATGATCCGGCCATTTTCCTCGATGACGAGGTCGGCAACGCGCCTGTCGCCACCCTGCTGGCGGACGGCCACGCGATCGCCCGAAGGGGAGAGAAAGACCGACCAGGCCCGGCCGGGTATCTCGGCCAGCACCTTGTCGCTATGATGCGGAAGCTGGACCCTGTGGATGACCGAGCGGGGAGGCCCGCCGCCGGGGAGACACTCGGCATACACCAGCGTCTTCTCGTCGCGGGAAAAGTCGGCCGGAGCGCGGCAGGCCGATGTCGTCAGCACGTGGTGCGCGCCGGACTCGAGATCGATCAGGTGCAGCGACCTGCTGCGGCTTGTCTTCGGGCCCGCCTGCGTCACGAGCGTGAGATAGCGCCCGGACTTCGCCGGACGGATCAGGCCGGCCGGATCGGCTGCCGCGCCGAAATCATGGATGAGGCGCTCGCCGCAGGAGCCGGGCGTCACCGCCATCAGGCGTGCCGGACCGCTTCCTTTCAGATCGGCGCGCAGCAGGAGAGCCTCGGCCCCCTCCGGGGTGAACCCGAGAAGCCAGGCGGGCGGGCCACTGTCCGGGCCCAGGTCGCAGCCGAGGGCGACCGCGCCGTCGGTGGAGGCCACGATCAGCCTGTTGTTCTGCATTGCCGCGATGCGTTCGCCGGCCGATGAGAAGACCGCAGTCGTCCAGATCTGGAGGCCCAGTCCATCCGCGACGGCCCAGTCGTGTCCCCCGTCGGTGCGGGCGATCCGCAGCTCCGCCGAGGACGAACGGAGTCCGAGCGGTCCGCGCCCCGACACATAGGCCAGGAACCGGCCATCCGGCGAGACGGCCGGGCTCATCGCCAGCCGGCCGGTCAGACGCGTCGTGCCGCTGCCATCGGCGGCGATCGACCAGATCTGAGGCGAGCCTCCGTCCTCGCGCGTCGCGGTGGCGATCACCTCGCTGGCTGATGCCGGCAGCGCCAATTCCGCAAGGACCGCTTCGGCGGGAGTCAGGCGCGTGAGGGCCAGGACCGAAGGCAGCCCTGCGGCCGGCAGTCCGACCAGCGCCACCGCGGCGCAGGCGGCCGCCCGGCGTCCGCGCGAAAGCAGCAGCTCTCCCCGGGAGAACAGCCACAGGGAGCCGCCCAGGATGACCAGACCGCTCAGCAGAAGCTGCAGCGACAGCCACTCCGGCTCCAGGCGCGGCACGAGGTCCAGCCGGGACCAGAGAAACACCATCCAGGCGATCAGCACAAGCGAGGCCGCCAGCGCGGCCGCGGCGGCGGTGAGCGTGCGGGAGATCAGCGTGGAGCAGAGGATCGCCATGGAGAAGAGCAGGCAGGAGACTCCCACGCCGATCACCAGGCCCGGCAGCACGAATCCCGCGAACGAGGCGAACGGGCGGTCCTCGTACAGCATCTGCAGGCTGAGCAACGGTTGTCCCGCCACAAGGGACATTACCCAGCAGATCGCCACGTTCCCGATCAGTACGATCAGGCCCGAGCCGGCGGCCATCAGGACCTTGGCGCTCCACAGCCGCGCCCGGGGAATCGGCCGCGAGAGCAGGAAGCCGAGCGTTCCCTCTCCCGTTTCGTTGGCGATGGTGTTGGCACCGGCCGCCAGCAGGAAGCAGGGCCAGGCGAACCCCAGCAGGAGCACCGGGAGCAGATCGGCCACATCCCGGAGATCCACGCCGCGCCGTGCCGAGTCGCCCGAGGCGATCATCAGCATCAACAGGGGCATCAGCACCGAGAGTCCCAGCGCGGTCAGGACCAGCAGCCGCTGCTCGCGCCACTCTTTCCAGAGGATCATCCTATGCATGAGCGCCTCCCTTCACCGTCTCAACGAAGATCTCTTCGAGCGTGAGATCCTCCGCCCGGGCGCTCTCCGCACCCTGGGCCAGAAGCTGCTGCTCCACCCCCGGCTCGTATGAGGTCATCGTCAGGATCGCTTCGTGCGCGCCGCGCTCGATACGGATCAGCCCCGGAAGCGAGAAGCTCTTGGGCACGCGCTCGGGGTAGACCACGCGCACCTGCTTGCAGGAAGCCTTCAGTCCTTCCAGACTCGCGCGCAGGAGCAGCCGCCCTTCGTGGAGGATCGCCACCTCATCCGCGATCCGCTCCATCTCGTGGAGCATTTGTGAGGAAAAAAAGACTGTGCCGCCATCGCCCTGGACCGTCTCGATGATTGTCTGCAGGAACTCGCGCCGCACCACCGGATCGAGACCCGATGTCGGATCGTCGAGGATGAGCAGCTCGGGACGGCACCCCAGCGCCATCACGAGGCCCACCTTCGCGCGTGTTCCCAGCGACAGCGTTCGGAGCTTCCCCTGGGACGGCAGCTCGAGACGGTGCATCAAGGTCTCCACCAGCCGGGGATCCCAGCTCGGATAGAAGCTGCCGTTGAATCGCAGGATCTCCTCCACGGTCATCCAGGCGTAGTATGCCGGCTCCTCGGGCACGTATCCCACGCGGCGGCGCACTGCCACCGAGTCGGCACGCGAATCCAGGCCCAGTATCGAGAGACGCCCCGACGTAGGCTGGACCAGGTTGAGCAGAGTCTTGATCGTGGTGCTCTTGCCGGCGCCGTTGCGCCCCAGCAGGCCGAAGATGGAGCCGCGGGGAACTTCGAGGCATAGATCGTCCACCGCCTTCCTGCTTCCGAACCGCCGCGTGAAGTGATCGATCACGATCGCGTGTGCAGACATGGGGGCTCCTCAGGTTCCGGCAAGGCGGCGCGACTGCCGCCGGGACATCAAGCTCATCCGCTTTCGCACGATGGAATGAACCTCGTCATATGAGATCTCCAGATGGTCGGCCTCCACCAGGACGCGGTCGATGACCTTCTCGAGTCTGCGGACCCTCTCCTCGCGGGACCATCGCGGGCCGGATGCCGCGACGAAGCATCCCTGACCCTGCCGGGTCTCGATCACCTTCTCGGACTCGAGGAGCTGGTAGGCCTTCGCGGCGGTGTTGCGGTTGAGCCGCAGCGTGGAGGCCAGCTCGCGGACCGAGGGAAGCTGGTCGCCGGGCCGCAGGGCCCGTGACGCCACCAGCGCCATGATCTGCTCGACGATCTGGGCGTAGATGGGCGTGGCCCGTGATGGATCGATTCTCAGGTTCATCTGGATGCGCTCCGGTCAACTGTCCTAGTGTCATAGGACAGCATAGCCCCGGGAGGCCCGTGGTCAAGGGCGTGGAAGAAAAAAGCTCAGGGCAGGACCTGCGTGGAGGTGGCGATGGCGCCGCCGGGGGGCCCCAGGAGCTGCTGCATCAGAGAGGCCGCGGACTGCGCGTGGGCCTCCATGCGGGCAGCGGGGTAGCCGGCAGGAGCGAAGATCACCATGAAGAGGGAGCGGGTCTGCGGCGTGACGCAGGTGCGCAGCGAGTCGGATGTTGGATTGCCAAAGGGGCCGGCGGCGTCGTAAAGGGCCAGCCGCCCTTCGAGATTGACCTGGTCCTTGCGGATCCCCGGGTAGGATTCGCCGGCCGCCCCGCGCCGCAGCGTTGCGCTTCCCTCGATGCGATCGGCGTCGTACAGCCCGATCGGCAGCAGGAACTCCACCGCGCACAGGTTGCACAGATCCACGGCGTTGGAGATCGCCGGAAACGGCTTTCCGGCCAGAGCACGCCGCAACAGCGCCTCTGATGACGGCCGCGTGCGCGTCGGATCGACGCCGCACGATTTGTAGAGCTGGCGCGCCGGCACAAGCCCTTCGATCGCGCCGGGCTCCCTGCCGGCATGCTCGGCGACGAGGCGGGCGCAGGTGGCGCGGATGCGCTCCTGGAGCTGCACGCCGGAACCGGCGACGGCTATGGGAGCGCCGGCCACCAGGCCGAGCCGGACGAGGCCTGCCACCTGGGGATCCAGGCTGAGCTGCACCATGCCGCTCATGGCTCCTCCTCCGTGGAGATCTCGTGGCCGGCCTGCTTCAGGGCGGCAGCGGCTGCGCCGAGCTGTGGCTCCTTCACCAGCAGATAATCGGTGTCGAACGTGGAGAGGACGAAGACCGGTATTCCCGCCGTGGCCATAGGGCCGGTCAGCGACGCCACGACACCGGTGACTTCAAACGGGATCGGCCCGCCCACGTTTATACAACGCCAGCCGGTCTCGGCGCGGACCCCGGGCGGGAGAGCGTCTTCGTGGCAGACGATGGAGAGCTCGTCAGCGGTGCGCGTCACGGAGAACAGCGTCGCCCGCCCCGGCAGCTCAGGCACCGGAGCATCCGGTCCGAGCCGGCAGACGGCGAACCGCCCGGCCAGCAGCCGGAGCTCCCACCTCCGGGGACTCAGAAGACGAGCCTGTAGTTGAGGCTCACGTCGGCTCCGGGCAGCGGCACCAGGTCCTTGACCTGCGAAACGTGGCTGTGCGCCTCCTCGTCGGTGAGATTGGTCCCGCGCAGGACGATCTCGTGGATCAGCCGCGACTGCAGGATCCTGTATCCCACCACCGCACCGAGCATCGTGTAGCCCCGTGTGGAGCTTTCCAGATCGGCGACGCGGTCCTGCGTCGCGGTGCGGCGCACCTCGACACGGCCCCAGAACCGCGACCCCTGGTAGGATACTCCGGCGCCGTACCGCGCAGGCGTGATCCGGGGCAGCGGCTCGCCTGTGTCGCTGTCTTCGGCGCGGACCAGATCGCCGAACAGCTCCAGCGAGACGTGATGCGGCTCGGTGTGCACCAGGGCGATGTCCACGTGGGCCTCGCCGCCGACAAACTCGGCATCTGACGCCGCGAAGTCGAAGATCTCCAGCCCGCTGTTCGGATCGATCGCGATCCCGCCCGGACTGTTCGGGTCAGGCCGGGCCTGGTCCGAGACGAAGCCGTTGTAACGGGTCATGAAGAGAGTCAGCGTTCCGGTGACGCGCCCTTCCTTGCGCCGCACCGAGATGTCCAGTCCGGCGGCGCTCTCCTCGTCCAGATCGGGATCGCCGACCTCGAATCGCTCCGTTGCCAGGTGCGGCCCGTTGGAAACCAGCTCCTCCGCCGTCGGAGCGCGCTGCGTCCAGGCGGCGTTTCCGGCGAGCGACCAGTCTTTTGGCATGACCCAGATGACACCGGCCGAGCCCGACACCGGAGTGAAATCGCGATCAACACTGACGTCGCCGGCGCTGACCGAAACGCGCTCGACGCGTGCGCCGGCCTGCACGCGCACCTTGCCCGTGCCGATCTCCTCGAAGCCGAACAGCGCCGCGGTGTCGGTGGTGTTCGCGGGGATGAAGGCTTCGTCGCCGAGCGCCTCGAGATCACGGCTGCCAGCCTGGGCGCCGAAGGTGCCGGCGAACGGTCCGGCCTGCCGGTGCGGCGCCTCCACGCGCCCCTCCCACGAGTCGTTCAGAAACGTGGTTGCTACGGCGCCGGCTTCTATCTCCTGGTGCTCGTAGTCGGTCAGGCCGAAGCGCGCCCTCACGCTGCTGAAGAAGCCGGAGGCGGGACGGTACTCGCCGCGGATGTCGGCGCGGCGCTGCTCCATGTCTATCCTGACGTCGGGCTCGGCGGGATTGCCGTAGTTGGTGTCGTACATTCCCCAGGAGCCTCCGGCGAACCACTTCTCTCCGACGTACGACGCCCCGGCCGTTCCCTGCTCGGTGTCGAGATCGCTGTTGGCCAGCGATCCATCGGGGATGTCGTAGTCGCCCGTCTCGCGGGTCAGTCCGTCGAGGTGCCACCCGACATTGCCGAACTTCCCGTCGAGAGCCAGGGCCATGGAGGTCTCATCGGCCACGCTGCCCGCGCGCAGGTCGACCTGGCCGGTGACCGGGTGCTCGGGCAGGACGGCGGGGATGCGGTTGTCCAGGATATTCACCACGCCGCCCACGGCGCTGCCGCCATAAAGGAGCGCAGCGGGGCCGCGCACCACCTCGATTCTCTCGGCGGCGAGCGGGTCGACCGTCACGGCGTGGTCGGGACTGACGGTGGAAGCGTCGCCCGTGCCGACGCCATCCTGCAGGACGCGCACGCGGTCGCCACCCAGGCCGCGGATGACCGGCCGGCTGGCGCCGGGGCCGAAGTAGGTCGAGCTGACCCCTTCCTGGCGTGAGAGTGTTTCTCCCAGAGTGGGCTGCAGCTCGGAGGAGAGCTCCTGCCCGCTGAGCACCGATGAGGGCTGGTAGACCTCGGCCAGCCCGCGCGCGTTGGGACTGGAGGTGACCTGAATCTCCTCGCTGTGAATGCTCAGGTCGAGTTTGATCTCCATCTGCGCCGTCTGGCCCGGCACCACGGTGATCTCTCCCAGGGCGCTTCCGAAGCGGCGGCTCGTGGCCTCGATCAGATACCGGCCCGGGGCGACATTGCTGAACTTGAACTGTCCCTGCTTGTCGGCCTGGACGCTGCGGCGCAGCTCCAGGATGGTGACCTCGGCGTCAAAAGCGGCCTCGCCGCCGCTGCCGGCAACTTTGCCTTCGAGTGTTCCGGTGTCGGCGGCATGAGCCGGGCTTGAAAAGACAGGTGTGCCGATCAAGGCGGCGATCAGCAGAAGCCGGATTCTGATCCTGGTGATGTTGTCCATGTGGATCTCCCCCGTCGGGATGGTGTTCGAGGCTGGAATGCACGCGGCGTGCGCCGCGCGCGGGTCTCAGGCAGCTGCCGTGAGCACCGGTGTGACGGGAGGAGCGCGGCCTGTCCGCGGAGCGCGGCAGGCATCCAGAAGGGGAGGAGCCAGCTCTGAGGCAAGAAGTGGTTGAGACAGGCAGGGCGATGCCGCGGAGGGCTGCGGCCCTTGAAGCAATGAAGGCTGGTGTGAGGCGCGGCAGGCCGGGCATGGCGGATCGGAAGAGGCCGGAGGGGACGGCCGCGTCCAGGAGCTTCCCGGGCCCGTAGGATCCCCCACGACGTGGGTGTGGGAGGGAGTCCACAGCGCCAGCCACAGCATCGACAGCGCCAGGATCGCCGCGCTGGAGCGGATTCGGGGTTTTCCGGGATGGCGCCGCGGGTGCATCTGAATCACCGCCTCGAGCCTCAGGTCAGATCGCCGGACATTATAAGCGGCGCAGCACGACGCCGCAATGTCAGGACGCCCCGGTGGCTTTTCGTCCGGCCCCCGCGGCGGATGGCGCGGCGGAGCGCCGCACAGCCACGGAGCACAGCTGCAGCTCGTGGGCGAAGATCCGGTTGAACAGGTCGGCCTTTTCCTCGGCGGCATGGATCTCGACGGAAAGATCGGACCGGCCGTAGAGGGCCAGCCGGACGCGCCGGCGCGAGACGCTGGCACGCAGCTCTGCGACCACCTGCGTATGACGGCGATCCAGCGCGTCGGCGACCCGCAGCAGGGCGCTGAGCCTCTCCACCAGCGTCCTGTCGGATCGCGGCAGCGCGGCCCAGGCATCGTGACGCCTGCGCGGAGGCGAGGCGCGATGATAGCGGGCCACCAGGGCGATGACCTCGCGCTCGCGCGGCGAGAAGCCGTCGAGCTGGGCGTGGGCGATCAGATGGTAGGAGTGCTTGTGATGCTTGTGGTACGACACCACGTACCCGACATCGTGCAGGAGCGCCGCCGCGGACAGCAGGTCGCGCTCCTCGGGATCCAGCTCCAGCGCGCCTTGGAGCTGGTCGAACAACGCCAGCGACAGGCGCTGGACCTGACGGGCATGCTTCTGCTCCCAGCTCAGCGCCGCCGCGAAGGCTTCGGCCGCATCGACGCGCTGGCGGGGACTGGAGGCGCCGTTGCGGCGCGTGGAGCCGCTTCCCGAGATCATGCGGTTGATCAGCGCATGGCGGATGCCGCGCGCGCTGACGCACAGCCTGTTCACCTTGAGGTGACGCATCACTTCGAGCAGGATGATCACGCCGGCGATGATGATGTCGGCCCGCTCGGGCGACAGCCCCGGCATCTGCCGGCGCTCGGACAGCTCGCGGGCGGCCAGCGCATCACGCAGGTGGAGCAGATCGGCCTGGGTCATCTCGAAGCCCTGTGCGGAACGCCCGGAGAGCCCCTGGATCGCCATGGCCATCTGCGCCGCTGCCGAGGCGGTGCCGCCGGAGGCGATCGCCACCTGGGGCGGCGGATTGGTCTGGATCCCGGCGGCGATCAGGCGGTGGCGCAGCTCGCGCCGCAGCTCTTTGAGCTCGCGTCCGCGCGGCGGATCGGACACCAGGAAGCGCTCCGTCAGGGCCACGGCGCCCAGCGGCAGAGAGTACAGATGCTGCACGTGGCGGCCCAGCGAGAGGATCAGCTCGGTGCTGCCGCCGCCGACGTCCACCACCGCGCAGGGGCGATCGGCGAGATCGAAGCTCTGCGCCGCGCTCTCGAAGGCAAGCTGCGCTTCCTCTTCTCCGGAGATGACGCGCACTCGCAGCCCCGTCTCCTGCTTCACTTTGCGGAGGAAGACCGCGCGGTTGGCTGCGTTGCGGATGGCGCTGGTTGCGACGACGGTGATGCGCCGGGAGCCCCGGGCGCGCGCGATGTCGGACATGCGGCGCAGCGCCTCCACGGCGCGCGCGATGGCGGCCGCGGAGAGCCGGCCGCGCTGGTCCAGTCCCGAGGCGAGTCGCGCCATCTCCCGCTCATCGTCCAGGACGCGATGTGCACCATCGGTGAGGGGCTCGACGATGAGCGAGCGGATGGTGTTAGAGCCGATGTCGATGACGGTAATCGGGTCCTGTGACGTCTTCATCAGGCCGTCAGTCCATGCGCAGCGGCGCGGCGAGGCGTGGCAGGAAGCTGGAATGACTGAAGCTGATCGAGAAGCTGCGGGAGGCTCTCTCGACGGCTGACGCGAAGGCAGCTCAGCAGGCCCGCGCGTCCCGGACCGGCCTGGGAGCCCACGAGATCGATCAGCACATCGAGATCGTGAAGCAGCCCCAGGGTCGTCTGCATCTCACGAGCTGATTTCAGCGCAGGCGCCAGCGGAAATCCAGTGGAAAAGTGAATCGCCTCGAGAATCTCCAGCGCGTAGCGCCACCTCTTGAATACGATCCGCAGCCGGTGCAGGGCGGCCGGGTCGCCCGACATGGCGCGCGGCAGGGAATCCATGATGGCGCGGCCCCGGCGGCCCACCACCAGGCGCGCGCGCTCCGAGGGGACCGGACCGGAGGGGAGATCCAGCGCGCCGCGCAGCGCCTCCGCGCGCTTCTCGATTGCCGGGATGCGCAGGGCGCCCAGTCGCCCGGCCGCCCGCAGCGCGGCGCCGCGCGCGGCGATCTGCCGGCGCAGATCGCGCGCCGGCTTGCGCAGGCTGGCCCCGACCTCCCGGGAGAAGGCCGCCAGCAACTGCTCATGGACGTCGGCGTTGCGCAGGTCGCCCAGTACCCGGCGGATGGCCCGCGCCCGACGGCCGAGCCGCAGGGAGAGCGGCCTGTTCAGCCACGGCGCGCAGAAATCGAGCACCTCCTGGAGCCTGCGCGTGGCCACCCGCAGGTCGTGGACTGCATCCACATTCCACGAATTCAGAACGCGCTCCCGCAGGCGGACGACGAGATCGGTTCTCTCATCCAGAAGCGTCTGAAACGAGCGGGGCTTCATCTCAGGCAAGATACGGGCATGGCCGGCAGGATCGCCACCTCGATCCGGCCGGAACGCTGGCAGAAAAGTGTCAGTCCTGTGACAATCAGGGCGCGCAGAGTCAATCGCGGCATTGTGGATACCTATGAAACTCTATCTCCTGCGCCACGCCATCGCCGGTGAGAGGGACGCCGCGCGCTACCCGGATGATCGGCTCAGGCCGGTCACAACCGAGGGCCGGCGCCGGATGTCCGAGGCGGCGCGCGGCATGAAGCGCTATGGCGTGACCTGCGACCTGATCCTGACCAGCCCCCTGGCGAGGGCTCATCAGACGGCACAGATCGTCTCGCAGGTTCTAGGCGGTCCCGAGCCGCGGCTGTGCGAGGCGCTCGCGCCGGGCGGATCGATCACGTCGATCCTGGAGTCGATAGGCTCGGCCCGCAGCATCAAAGATGTGATGCTCGTCGGCCACGAGCCCGGCCTGTCGCAGATGGCCGGCGTCCTGATCAGCGCGCAGCAGTCGGGCCCGCGCCTCGAGTTGAAGAAGGGCGGACTCTGTATTGTCGAGTTCGACGGCCGGCCGGAGCCCGGCGGGGGAACGCTGACCCTGCTTGCGAAGCCCGGGATGCTGCGCGCGCTTCAGAAGCGGTAGGCGACTCCCACTCGGACATTGCGCGGATTGCCGGGCGTGAAGTGGATGTCGGGCACGGGGACCGGCTCGGAGGGCAGGCGCGACTCGTTATAGAACTGCGCTTCACGGTAGTCGGCGTCGGTGAGATTCTCCACGTTAAGGAATATCTCGACCGGGCCGCGCACATAGCCGAGGCGGGCGTCCAGCACGGTGTAAGGCGCCGTCACGAAGCTCTCGTCCTCGATCGCCGGCCGGCGGCTCAGGTAGCGCGCGCGCAGGGATCCCTTCCACCCGTTGTTGGTCACGACCGTGAATCCTCCCGAGGCGACGTGACGTGGAGCCAGCGGCACAGGCTCTCCGGTCTCCTCGAACTCGGCCCGGCTGAAGGAGTAGTCGGCGTCGGCCCAGAGCCACGGTGCGAGCTGCGCGCGCAGCTCCAGCTCCACCCCCTGGCGCCGCGACGGCCCGCGCACTTCGGTGCCGCCCTCGTCGCCGATGTAGACGAACTCATTCTCAAGATCCAGCCGCCAGAGCGACAGCGCCAGGTCCACGCGGCTCTTCCACGCTTCGGGCCGGGTGCGCATCCCCAGCTCGCAGCCGACCGCTTCGGGCAGGGCCGTGACCCCGCTCTGGTTGATGACGGTGGAGCGCGCGTCGTTGCTGTGGAACCCGACGCCGTAGTTCATGAAGAGGTCGGTGCTCTGCGGCAGCGAGACGATGAGCGAGGCCTTGGGCTGCAGCAGCGTCTCGGTGTCCCCGCCCGACTGCACCTGGCTCGCCGAGGCCGGCAGGTGGCTCTCCACGTCAAATTCGAAGTAGTCGTAGCGCAGCCCGGCCACGCCCCGCAGGTGCCGGTTGAAGCTGACCTGCTCTTCCGCCCAGATCCCCGCGCTCCCCTCGCGCACCGTGGCGTCGTTGATCACCGACAGTCTGTCGCGCTCCTGCTGATGGTAGAGGCGCACGTCGGCGTCGTCGTAGCGCAGCGCGCCGCCGGCGCGCGTCTCGAAGACCATCCCGCCGCGCGTCGCCGCCCAGCGCTGCGAAACCTGCGCGCCGTAGAACATCCGGTCGTCGATCTGCTCGATGCCGTCGCCGTTGACCGAGTCGTTGGCGAAGAAGGTGAAGTTGGAGAAGAGATCGAGGGTGTAGCGTACGCCGAAGAGCTGGAACTGCCGCGCCGAGCTTGCCGTCGGCGTGCTGGTCCAGTCCGCCCGGAGGGAATACCGGCTCGAGTCGCCGCCCTCGGTGGGATCGACCGCGCCGAAACGATCCAGTGCGCCCGACTCCACCGCACGCTCCGGGATCTGGCCCGACGCATTCCACGAGCCGTCGTAGGCTGTGAATCCCAGCGAGAGCGTCGTCTCCCCCGAGAGCTTGCGGGTCAGCTTGCCGAAGCCGTTGAAGCGGCGCAGATCCTGCGGATCCTCGAAGGGGCCGTCCGTGGCGTAGGCCTCGCCGGCCAGCACGCTGGTGAAGCCGAACACCTCGGGCGAGCCGGCGGCCAGGATCCGGTAGGTGGCGAACTGGCCCCCCTCCACCTGCACCGCGGGCCTGTCGAAGCGCTCGCGCGTGATGAAGTTGACCGAGCCGGCCGTGCCGAAGTCCCCCTGATCGGCGAAATAGGGCCCCTTGCGGGTGTCGGCGCTGACCAGGGTCTCGGGGATGAGCCAGTGCAGGTCGGCATATCCCTGCCCGTGCGCATGCGACACGAGATTGGCCGGGATGCCGTCCACGTTGACCGAGAAGTCGGTGCCATGGTCGGCGTCGAAGCCGCGCACGAAGAGCTGATCGGCCTTGCCTCCGCCCGCGTGCTGGCCGATCACCAGGCCGGGCACGACCCGCAGCAAGTCATCAGGGGTGGCCAGCGGCCGCAGCGCGAGATCCCGCTCGCGGATCGACAGCTGCGACGCGGCCGAGATCGGCTTTGCCGCCTCCACGACCACCGTCTCGGCGGGGGTGGCGGGCGCAGCGTTCGGATCGGACGGGGCCTCAGGCGCCTCCTCGCCGGCGATCAGGGGCCCGGCGAACGCCAGGGGGCAGAACAGGAGGCAGAAAAGCACCGGCGGCAATCGACGACGCATGGGCACCCTCGCGTGAAGTCCACTGTTCACCATGCATCTACGACGGACAGGTCCGGGCGGATGGGATCGGGATCAGGCCGGCGGCCGCTCGAGCGCCTTCACTCCGGCCACGAGGCCGCAGACGGCCGAGGCCATCCCGGCAGCAAAGAGCCACCAGCGGAACGGCGGCGGCATCGCGCCGTTGAGCGCGACCCGGAAGTCCAGCATGAATGATAGGAGCACCAGGAGGCCACCCAGCAGCGCGAGGCTCCAGTGCAGAAGACTGAATGAGATCGCCCGGCCCGCCGCCTGCAGGTGCAGCAGCCGGGCGCTTCCGGCGATCATCGCCACGCTGACGAGCACCGGAGCCAGGACCGGCCCCATCCAGGGCACCGGGATCAGAAACAGGATGTCCCATGTCATGAGAGAAGGCGGCCACCCCAGGAAGACCCACAGCCAGAAGTAATAGGAGATGTCCCAGACGCCAAAGCAGATGCAGAAGACCAGGAAGCGCTGCCACTTGTTGCTGCCGGCCAGCCAGGCCAGGGCCGCGAGCATCACGATGGTGGCCGCCTCGCGGCCGACTTCGATGGCCGCCATGGCATCGGGGATGATAATTATTGGAAAGGCGAACCCGCCCGGATAGTAGAGGGCGCGCAGATACACGACGACGGCCGACTCCAGGTAGGCCATCGCCATCGAAAAGACGCCCAGCCAGATCAGCCGCGCGCGGCTCATGCCGCATGTTACAACGGCAGCGCGTCCCGACCAGCTTGCTCTAAGATGCTGCGCCATGACACAGCCCCCCGCACCCGCAGGCACGCCCGCCATCCAGGTCAGCGCGCTGCGCAAGAACTACAACGGCGTTGAAGCGCTCAAGGGGATCGATCTGACCATCCCGCAGGGGGCCTTCTTCGGGCTGCTGGGGCCAAACGGCGCGGGCAAGTCCACGCTGATCAACATCCTGACCGGACTGGCCTCGCCCACATCGGGCAGCGCGCGTGTGCTGGGTCACGACGTGGTGCGGCAGTACCGGGCCTCGCGCCGCCTCATCGGGCTGACGCCCCAGGAGTTCAACTTCGACCGGTTCTTCTCCATCCTGGAGATCCTGGTCTATCAGGGAGGCTACTTCGGGTTGCGCAGCGCGCAGGCCCGCAGGCGCGCTCTGGAGCTGCTGGAGCGGTTCGGCCTCCAGGAGAAGCGCAACGAGAAGATCACGCGGCTGTCGGGCGGCATGAAGCGGCGCCTGCTGATCGCCAAGGCGATGATCCACGACCCGCCCATCCTGATCCTGGACGAGCCCACGGCCGGTGTGGACGTGGAGCTGCGCCGCGACATGTGGAACTACTGGCGGCAGCTCAACGCGGCCGGCAAGACCATCGTCCTGACCACGCACTACCTGGAGGAGGCCTCCGCCCTGTGCCGGACTCTGGCGATCATCGACCTGGGGCGCATCATGGCCTGCGGGGAGACGGCCGCGGTGGAGGCGGAAGCAGGCGGCGACCTGGCCAACTACTTTCTCAAGCAGAAGAGGGCGTCGCTGTGATCGGCTTTCTGGCGCTGCTGCGGCGCGAAGTCCACCGCTTCATCGTGCTGCCCAACCAGACCTTGATACCGCCGCTGGTCAACGCGCTGCTGTACGTGGTGGTCTTCGGCTACGCCATCGGATCCCAGATTGAGGAGATCGGCGGCGTCTCCTACATCGTGTTCATCTTCCCGGGCCTGGTGATGATGAATGCCGTCAACGGCGCGTACGCCAACACCACGACCTCGCTGTTCATCGCGCGGCACGAGCTCTTCATTCAAGATCTGCTGGTCTCGCCGCTGTCCTACCTGGAGATGGTGCTGGCCTACACGCTGGGCGGCGCCTTCCGCGGCTTCCTGGTGGGCCTGCTGACGCTGGGGGTGGGCTTCGCGATACTGGGAGTGCACATCCATCACGCCGGAGCCACGCTCTATTTCCTGGCGATCTCGGCGCTCACCTACGCCGCCTTCGGCAACATCGTAGGGCTCTACTCGGAGCGCTGGGATCACGTGGCGATCTACCAGAACTACGTCATCACGCCGATGGTCTTCCTGGGAGGGGTCTTCTACTCGCTGAGCATGCTCCCCGAATCCTTCCAGCAGGCCAACCTGATCAACCCGATCTTCTGGACCGTGAACGGATTCCGGTATGGAATCCTCGGGATCACCGACGTGAGCCCGTGGCAGTGCGCCGCATTCGGCACGGCGCTGTTCGCGGTGCTCTTTTCGATCTCGGTCGTCCTCTTCTCCAGAGGCTACAAGCTGCGCGTCTGAAGACGCCTGCGAAGGCGGTGCGCGTGTTCAGGCTTACCGCTCAGTTCTTCACCGGATCGGGCGGCCGCGGGGGCAGCGGCTTCGGGTTCTTGCGGATCTCCTCGAGGACCAGCTCGATCCCCTTCTCGAGCTGCGGGTCGCGTCCTTTCATGACGAGATCGTCGCGGTTGTCCAGCTCGATATCGGGGTCTACGCCGTGTCCCTCCATGGACCAGGTCGAGTCCATCTCGTAGGTGCCGAACTCAGGCAGCGTGATGTAACCGCCATCCAGCAGCGGCCGCAGGCCGCGGATCCCCACCACACCTCCCCAGGTCCGCGTGCCGATGAGCTTGCCCAGTCCGTACTTGCGGAAAAAGTAAGGGAAGATGTCGCCGTCCGAGGCGCTGTAGTGGTTGATGAGGCAGACCATCGGGCCGTAAAAGGCCTGCGCCGGGTAGGTGCTGATCCCCATGTTGCGCGAGTTGCCCATCCCCACGAGCACGCGGCGCAGCCGCTCGAGGATGAGCTGTGACACGAAGCCGCCGCCGTTGTTGCGCACATCCACGATGAGTCCCTGCTTGCGGATCTGAGGGTAGTACTGGCGCACGAACTCGTTGAGTCCGTCGGTGCCCATGTCGGGGAGGTGCAGGTAGCCGATCTTTCCGTCCGTGATCTTCTCGACGTGGCGCCGGGTGCGCTCGATCTGATCGAAGTAGCGCAGGCTCTCCTCGTCGGTCACCGGCCTGACGATGACCTCCCGTGCGTTCTCCCCGGAGGGCTTGTCGCTGACCGTGAGTGTGACCGTCCGGTTGACGGCGTTTTCCAGCAGCGCATCGGGCGTGGCGGGGGCCTTCAGCTCGACCCCGTCGATCTTCAGGATGTACGACCCCTCGGCAACCTGCACGCCCGGCTCGGTGAGCGGGGAGCGGCGCCGTGTGTCCCAGTTCTGCCCCAGCAGGACTTTGCTGATCCTGTACTGCCCCGAGGACGCGTCGAGCGCATAGTCGGCCCCCAGCAGCGCCAGCGGCGTGCTCTTCGCGTGCGGCGTCTCGCCGCCGCCCACGTAGGCATGGCCCGTGTTGAGCTCGCCGATCATCTCTCCCAGGATGTAGGTGAGGTCGCTGCGGTGGGCCACCCACGGCAGCAGCGCGCCATAGCGCTGCTTCATCTTCGGCCAGTCCACGCCATGCATGTTCTTCACATAGAAGAAATCGCGCTGCAGCCTCCAGACTTCGTCGAACATCTGGCGCCACTCGGCGCGGTGATCGAGCCTCATCTGCATGCCGTCCAGCTTCAGCTCGCCGTCCCCCACCTTGGCCGAGCCGCCGGGCTTGGCTTCGACGATGCCGTGCTTCTCGCCGGAGCTGTAGATGATGTGGCTTCCATCGGGGGAGATGTCGTAGCTGTCGATCCCCTCGAGGAAGGCGCTGTCCTTGCGCTTCTCCATGTCGAAGAACTTCAGCTCCGACGAGGCGCCGTCATCATCCCCATCGGCTCCGGCCGCGATGAAGAACAAGCCGCCTGCGTTGGCGCGCAGGCCGAAGTAGGCGCCGCGGGCGATCGGGAAGCCGACGATCCGCTCCTCGATGCCGGCCAGATCGATGACGATCGGCTCGGGCTCCTTCTTCTTTTCCTCCTCATTTTCCTCCTTCTTGTCGTCCTTCTTTCCCGCCGCGTCCTCCTTCTTGCCGTCATCATCCGGCTTGTCTTCGCCCTTGACCTCATCGGACTCGGGCGCGAAGGGAGAAGGAAGATCGGCGCGCAGGGTGAGGGCGTAGGGGCGCGCGGTGTTCTCGTATACATAGGAGAAGTCGGCGAAGCCGAAGGTGGGTGCCAGATCGCGGTTGGACAGGAAATAGAGGTAGCGGCCGTTGGGGTCCCAGGCCGGCTCCGTGCTGTCGGTCATCTCGGAGGTGACGCGGCTGACTTTGCCGGACTCCAGCGAGTAGAGGGAGATCTGCGAGAAACCCTGCAGGTCCGCCTTGGAATACGACAGCCAGCGGCTGTCGGGACTCCATGAGTAGTCACGGATCTCGTTTTCCGTGGCGCGGTCGGCCTGTGTGATCTTCTTTGCCGCGATATCGATCCAGTAGAGCTTCATGTCCTTGTCGGAGAAGGCCAGCTTCTTCGAGTCGGGAGACCAGACCGGCGCGAAGCGGTAGACCGCCCCGTCGGTGGTGAGCCGCTCGACAGGCGCCGCGCCTGCCTGCGGGGCCAGCCAGATCTCGTACTCTCCGGTGGCGTCCGACAGGTAGGCGATCCACTTGCCGTCGGGGGACCAGCTGGCGCCGCGATCGTGCGCGCCGGAGGATTGGGTCAGGTTGCGCGTGTTTCCCTTCTCGGCGGGGACGGTGAAGATCTCCCCGCGGGCCACAAAGACCGCGCGCTTGCCTTCCGGCGAGAGATTGAATTCGCGGATTTTGTCCGACACGGTGACGAACTCGGGCCGGGCGAGCCGCCGGTCGCCGGGCAGCCGGATGCCGACCTTGGTGTGCTGCCCCGTCGCCGTGTCGAGAAGGTGGATGTAGCCGCCGTTCTCGAAGACGATCCCGCCGGGCCCGTCGGAGGCCCACTTCACGTCGTATTCGTCAAAGCGGGTGAGCTTGCGCGTCTGCTTCGTCTTCAGGTCGATGGCAAAGAGGTTGGCGGTCTTGTCGCGGTCCGAGGTGAAGTAGATCGTGTCGCCGATCCACATGGGGTTGACGGAGCTGTTGTCGTTCTCGGTGAGCTTTTCCATCGAGACCGCCTTGAGATCGAAGATCCAGAGGTTCTGCGTCATCCCTCCGCGGTAGCGCTTCCACGTCCTGAAGTTGCGCCAGATGCGGTTGTAGACCAGGCGGCTTCCATCAGGCGAGAAGGCCGCCTCGCCTCCTTCGGGAACGCCCACCTGCACCGGCAGAGCGCCGTCCAGGCTCACCGTGTAGAGCCTCCCCGCGCGGTCCTCCCAGGCCTGATGCCGCGAGCGGAACAGGACGCTTTTCCCGTCGCGGGTCCAGCCGATCACCATGTTGTTGGGGCCGGCGCGCTCCGAGGGGGATCCGATGTCACGCCACCAGGTCAGCCGCTTTGGCTCGCCTCCTTCGGAAGGCATGACGTAGACATCGCGGTTGCCGTCGTACTCTCCCGTGAAGGCGATCCACTTGCCGTCGGGCGAGAAGCGGGGAAACCACTCCACGCCCGCGTCGGTGGTGAGCTGGCGCGCCAGGCCGCCGCCACGGGGCGCGGTCCAGAGGTCGGCGGCATAGACGAAGGCGATGCTGTCTTTCGACAGCGCCGGAAAGCGCAGCAGGCGGGCATCGGCCGACGAAAGGTCCTCCGGCGCGGCCGCGGCCGGCGCGCCAAGCGCCAGCGACATGAAGGCGCCCGCAAGAGCAAGGCGATAGCGCATCAGATCATCTCCTCAAGCGAGACGGATGGATAGATCCCTGTTCCTGCGGCCGGAGCGGCGCAGCGTAGCACGGCGGCCGGCCGGTTTGATCGGTGCGGCCCCGGAGTTGATAGAATCCGGGTTCAGCGTCACGATTCTGCGAGCCCGATTCTGTGAGGAGGTTCCGCCATGAGGAAATCCGCTTGTGGGTTGATGATCGCGCTGCTCGGCACGTGCGCCGCGCTGGCCGCCGGCCAGACGCGGGGCACCCAGACTCAGCAGGGGAAACAGACTCTTGCCGGAAGCCGGTGGAGCGTCACCCTGACGCCGGATGACGCGGCGGCCGCCAAAGGGACCAAGCCCTTCGACGACGTCCTGATCTTCGACAGCGCGAAAATGACCAGCCCCGAATGCCTCAAGTACGGCTTCAGCGCCTCCCCGTACAAGTCGTCGCAAAAGAAAGGGGAAGCCATGGAGTTCAGCACCACTCAGAAGAGCGATGCGGAAAGCACCTCGGTCTGGACCGGGACGATCGACGGCGACGCGATGAACGGGACGATGGTCTGGACGAAGAAAGACGGCACGGTGGTGACCTACAAGCTGAGCGGAAAGAGGCAAGGCTGATGCGCGGGAGCTTGGCGGCGGCCCTGGCCGCACTCCTCGCCGGGATGGCGCCGGCGCTCGGCGCCGAACTGACTTCTCTCAAGCAGGCCGCGGTCTCCTCCGTGGAGGCGCGCGGCAAGGATCTGATCTCGCTGAGCGATCAGGTCTGGACCTTCGCGGAGACCGCGCTCAAGGAGACCCGCTCGAGCAAGCTGCTGGCCGACTATGCCGAGGCGCAGGGTCTCAAGGTGCAGCGCGGCGTGGCGGAGCTGCCCACCGCCTTCGTCGCCACGTACGGCGAGGGCCGGCCGATCATCGGCATCCTTGGAGAGTACGACGCCCTGCCCGGGATCTCGCAGAAGGCGCAGCCATCGCAGGAGGCCGCGGTCACCGGCGCGCCGGGGCACGGCTGCGGGCACAACCTCTTCGGCCCGGCAAGCCTCGGCGCGGCGCTGGCCGTCAAGGAGCTGATCGCGTCGGGCAAGCTCAAGGGGACGATCCGGTACTACGGCACGCCCGCCGAAGAATCGATCGGCGGCAAGGTCTACATGGCGCGCGCGGGACTGTTTGCCGATCTGGACGCTGCGCTGGCCTGGCATCCCAGCGATGAGACGCAGGCCGACGTCACCAGCACGCAGGCGCTGGTGGATTTCAGCGTGCGGTTCCTGGGCCGCACCGCGCACGCAGCAGCCGATCCGTGGAACGGCCGCAGCGCGGTGGACGGACTGGAGGCCTTCACCCACGGGGTGAACATGCTGCGCGAGCACGTCAAGCCCACCGTCAGGATGCACTACACGATCCTGAAGGGAGGCGACGTGCCCAACGTGATCCCGGCGGAAGCCCTCATCCGGGTCTGGGCGCGCGATACCAGCCGCGATGGCGTCGAGGTGGTCCTGGTCCGCCTGCGGCAGATCGCCGAGGGGGCCGCGATGGTTGCGGGCGTGGAGGCGAAGTTCACGGTCGATGCCGGAGATTGGGAGCTTCTTGTGAACCGGCCGGGCGCCCGGCTGCTGGATGCCAACCTGCGATGGCTCCCCCCGCTGCGGTTCACCGCCGCCGAGCAGGAGTTCGCCCGGGAGATCCAGCGCGCCACCGGCGTGGAGCCGGCGGGGCTCGACACCGAGATCAAGTCTCTCGATGAGCAGGAGTTCGAAGGGGGATCCACCGACGTGGGAGATGTCAGCTGGCTGGTGCCCACGCTGCACCTGTCGGTCACGACGGCGCCGTCCCGGGCTCCGTGGCATGCCTGGCCCGTCGTGGCCTGCGGCGGCATGTCGATCGGCCACAAAGGCATGATCTACGCCGGCAAGACGCTGGCGGCGACGATGGTGGATCTGTTCGGCGATCCGAAGGCGCTCGCGTCCGTGAAGGAGGAGTTCGTGCGCCAGACCGCCGGTGTGACCTACAAGGCCTACATCCCGGACGGACCTCCGCCCATCCCGAAGCAGTGAATCCCGAGCTCTGAGATCAATGCACGCCGGGCGCATGCCGGTTCTGTTCATCGGTCACGGCAACCCGATGAACGCCATCGAGCGCAACGAGTTCCGCACGGGGTGGGAAGAGCTTGGGGGCCGGCTGCCAAAGCCCAGGGCAATACTCTGCGTCTCGGCTCACTGGGAGACGCGCGGCATTCATGTCACGGCTTCGGAGCGGCCCGGGACGATCCACGACTTCTATGGATTCCCGAAGGCTCTGTTCGATGTGCAGTATCCGGCACCTGGTGACCCGCTTCTGGCCCGTCGCACAGCTGAGCTGCTTTCGCACGAGGGCGCCCGGCTGGATCGGGAGCGTGGGCTGGACCATGGCGCCTGGAGCGTGCTCATCGCAATGTACCCGGAGGCGGGCATCCCGGTGGTGCAATTGAGTCTCGATACGAGTCAGCCGGGCTCATTTCACTACCACATCGGGCGTAAGCTGGCCCCGTTGCGCGACGAAGGCGTGCTCATACTCGGCAGCGGCAATATCGTTCACAATCTGCGTCTGTTCAGCTATCAGGACCCTGAGCCGCTCGAGTGGGCAGTGCGCTGCGACGAGGAGATCAAGCGGCGCATCGTGGCGCGCGATCATGAGGCGTTGTCGTCATACGAAAGCCTTGGACCGCATGCCAGGCTGGCGGTGCCCACCCCTGAGCACTATTTCCCACTTCTGTATGCAGTGGCCCTGCAGGGCGCACGCGAAACGCCTGGCTTCTTCAACACCTCGGTGCAGAGCTCGATCTCGATGACGTCGGTTCTGATCGGCGACGTGGAGTGATCTCCCCGGCTCGCCTTGGTCAGGGGATCGTCACGCGCGCCGTCTGCCCCTGCACCACCGTGACCTGCTTCACTGCCACGCCTCCGGACGGATCGGCCACCCGCACCGTGTAGCTGCCCGGCTTGACGTCCGACAGCAGCGAGGGCTGCCCTTCGCGCACCGTGAAGATCGGCTCCGTCAAGAGGGTGTTCACATGACACGGCCGGCCCTGGGAATCCAGCAGCACGCCCTTGGCGACCGCGCCGCCCGTCAGCGAGCTGTCGACCACCTCCAGCCTGCCGCCGTCGCCGAGCGTGAAGGTCATCTCGCTCGCCGGAACCCGCACGTCGTGGATCGTCTCGGTGGCCAGCCCCGACCCTCCCAGCACTATCCGGTAGCTGCCGGGCTGGAGGGTGTCCAGCGTGAACAGCCCCGAAGCATCGGCCGAGATGTTGCTCTGGGGCAGCACGCTCCTCGCACCCGAGCCGTTGGGAGACAGCGGATCGCCGCCGCCCACCAGCACGATGGCCGAGAGGCTGCGCAGCGGCGTGCCCGAGCTGTCCATGGCGCGGAAGGTCAGCCCGATGGCGGGGGCGAGCTCAAAGGAGATCTCGCCGGTGGGAGCGGCCGTGTTCACCGCCACCGTGCGGGTCTCGAAGCCATAGCCTTCCTTGCTGGCCGTGAAGACGTAGGTGCCGTCGTCGAGACCTTCGATGGTGTACAGGCCCGACGTGTCGCTCTGCGCGTCGCGCTGGAACCGGAAGGCGGTGGAAGGGGCGCCGCCCTGCTTCTCGAAGGTGATGGTCGCGCCGTCGACAGGCCGTGCCGTGCCGCGGTCGGTGATGAAGCCGCTCACGCGGGCCAGCGGCAGCTCGATGTCCAGCGTCTTGTCGCCGCGGATCTCGGATTTCAGCGAGTGCGACGCGCCGGTGGTGAACTGCATCACGTTGATGTCGTAGTTGCCGTCGTCGAGATCCTCGATCGCGTACCGGCCGTCTCCGTCGCAGGTGGCCGTCGCGTTGCTGCGCGTTGTGGTGTTGACGAAGATCACCCGCGCGCCGTCGAGCGGCTCGCCGCCGCGCGACACCACCCCTTCGACCCGGCTGCCGGAAGGAAACTCGATGGTGGTCTCCACGACCGGCTTGCCATCCGGAATCTCGATGGTGCGGGTCACCGTGCGGCCGCCCAGCAGGCCGGTGCCCGCGCTCAGCGTGATGCTGCCCACCGGCAGGCCCTTCATCTCGAAATGCCCGCTGGCGTCCACCGCGGCCACCGAGCCGAAGGCGCCGGCGGCGCCGCCGAAGGCGCGCACCGACACCTTGCCCACCTCGGCTTCGCGGATGTGCGTCACCATCCCGGTCAGCGTCACGCCGCCGCCCAGGCGCAGCTCGTAGGGGGGCGGCGCCTGGCCGGCCGCCACGACCACGTCGTTCTGCGTGACGCTCCTGTAGCCGGTGGCCTCCACGGCCAGGGTGTAGCGGCCCGCCGGGACGCCTTCCATGCTGAAGGCGCCGTCGGGGCCGGTGGTGGCCAGCTGCCCGCCGCTGAAGCGGTCGCCGCCCACCACCGCCAGGTTGACGGTGGCGTTGGGAATCGGGGCGCCGTCCTCGTCGCGCACCACGATGCCCGTGAGCGTGGCGCCGGCCGGCAGGATGACGCGCAGGTCGTCGGCGTTGCCGGCCGTGTCCACGTCCAGGTCGGTGGCTTCGTACTCGTCATGGTCAAAGTGAAGCGTGAGTTGTCCCGGCTCCAGGCCATCGAGGACGAAATAGCCGTCCCCGTCGGTATAGGTGCGATCGCCTCCGCCCATCCGCATCCCCATGCCGCCGCCCGACTTCTCCTTCTTGCTGACATTGACGCCGGCGATAGGCTGGTTGCGCTCGTTGAGCACCACGCCCGACACCTGCGCGGCGCGCTCCATCTCGATGCGGATGTCCTTGAGCTCGGCGCCCGGCGGCACATCGATGTCGCGCAGCGTTGCCTCGCGGAATCCCGGCGCGTCGGCCGTGATCTGCACCTTGCCGGGGCTGACATCCTCCACCAGGTAGACGCCCTCCTCGGACTGGAAGTCCTGAGATGGCCCGGCTTCGCGCATCGTCATCATCATCCCGCCCCCGCCCGTCGAGCGGTCGCGCGCGACCTGGATCGAAAAGTCGGCCACCGGCCTGCGGCTCTCCCGGTCCAACACCACGCCGCTGATCTTCGAGGCGGCCGTCAAGGTCAGGTTCAGGTCCTCGGAAGGCAGCGCGAAGCCGGCTTTCTCCAGGCGGGCGTACCCTTCGGCCCCCACGCGCAGCGTGACCCCTTCGGCCGGAGCCAGATCGCCCGCCGAGAAAGTGCCGTCCTCCAGCGTCGTGAAGACCGCCAGCTCATTGAACTCCTTGTTCAGGCTGCCCTCGGCGTAGGCGATCGGCTCGCCGGCCAGGTTGGTGACGCGCCCCTTGAGCGTGAGGCCCGGCTCCAGCGTCAGGCTGCCTGCATCCAGCGGGGCGCCTTCCTCCAGCTTGAGGCCGGAGACGGTCTTTGGCGCGAAGCCGCCGGCCCGCGCCGACAGCGACCAGACGCCCGGCTTGGCGCCGCGCACGCGGAAGACTCCTTCCTTGTCGGTGAGCACAGGCGGCAGCTCCTCGGCGCCACCGCCTCCGACGCCACTTCGCATGCCGCGTCCCCGGCTGCCGCTGCCCGCTATGCTGATCACCATGCCGCCCACGCCTCCCTCGCGATTGCGCGAGGCGGTAAGGCTTGCCCCGCCGATCGGCACGCCGACACGATCCACGACGCGCCCGGTGATGAGCAAGCCTGCGTCCAGCATCGCCTCCAGGCCCGAGCGCCGCTCGCCGGGTCGCAGCCGGATCCCGGTAGTCTCCCAGGGGGCGAAGCCTTCGGCGGCCACGGTGAGCTTCAGCTCGTCGCGCGGCGGGAGCTTCTCGAGCACGAAGGAGCCGTCCTTGCCGGTGGTCACCGGCTCTACGCCGAAGGGGAAGAAGATCGGGATCCGCACCGGCAGCGGCATGGGAGGCGGCCCCAGCACGGAGACCTTGGCGCCCGACACGGGGCGGCCGGCGGCGTCGCGCACCGTGCCTTCCAGCGCGGAGGCCGCGCGCATCGCCACGCTCATGTCGCGCGCCTGGCCGGTGGCCAGCGGCAGTCCGGGCATGATCGAGCCGTCCAGGTAACCCTCCGCCTCGGAGCGCAGGCTGACGCTGCCGACGGGAACACCCGTGAAGACCACGTTGCCGGCGGCGCCGGTGATGGCCTGGCGCGGCGTGGATTCGCCCGGGGCGTTGAGAAGCAGGAACGATCCGGGAATGGCCGCGCGCGATTCCGAGTCGATCGTGCGCGCCCGCACCACGCCTCCGGGGCGCAGCCTGAGCGCGACCGGCTCCGGCTTGGCTTGAGGCAGCGTGATCTTGAGCGGCGCCGAGGGAGCCAGCAACGATGAAGGGCCTGCCGCCGCGATCAGATCCTTGGTCTGCGCGGGCAGCGAGCTGATCGTCGTGGAGACTGTCGCCACCAGCGTGGCGGCACCGGCACGGGCGTGCTCCAGCTTGAAGGAGCCGTCCTGGCCGCCGCGCGTGATGCCGTCGGCGCCGTCGTCGCCGATCATGACCCAGGCGCCTGCCACGGCCGCGCGGCCGTCCGGCGTGGTCACCTTGCCGGCGACGCGGTGGCCCGTGGTGAGCTTGAGTGTCATGCCGGTGGAGCCGCGGCTGCTCTCCGCGATCGCGGGTGCGAATCCATCGGCGTAGGCCCGCAGCGTGACCGGCTGCTGCGGGAGGGACTCGAAGGAGAATCTCCCGTCGGGGCCGGTGTGGACGCTGGAGCGCGCCGGGATCGATCGACCGAAGATCGAGACCAGCGCTCCCGGGCCTCGCCCGCCGCGGCCGCGGGCGTCCCTCGCGGGCTGGGCGATCACCTGGGCACCGGACACGGGCTTGCCGGAGGCATCGGTGACCAGGCCGCTCAGCTTGCGCCCCGGCTCCATCGAGATCCGCCCCACCTTTGTGTCACCGGAGCCTGGATCGAGCTCCAGGGTGCGCACCAGAAGCGTGCGGGCGTGGCCCGGAGCGGACGCCAGGACCACGAATCGCCTGGTGGCCGGCAGCGCGGGAAGCTCCACGCGGAACCGCCCCTCCTTGTCGGTCACGCCGGTGGCCGCCGGAGCCGCGATGTGCTGTCCCTCCATGCGGCGCGCCCTCTCGGCGGCCGGGTCGAGATACTCGTGCAGCTCCACCGTCGCGCCGGGAACCGGGGCATCTTCCTCGCCCGCGGTCACGATGCCGGTGACGGCGGTGGCGGGGTGGGGAGCGGGTGTCGCGGGTGATGGGGGAGCCTGCGCTGCCGCGAACGACAGCCCGGCCCCTGCCAGGATCAAGAATGCCCGCATCCGCCAGCCGTGTGCGTACATAGCCCCGCTCCTCCGTGGTGTGTGTGGTGATGACCGCCGCGGACGATACTACGCCGGCGGCGGCGTAAGAGACGCACTCATTTCAAGGTGCGTCATGAGCCACCCATGCAGGAACCGGGTGAAATCCTGGTGGATCTCACGCTCCAGCCAGGGGTAATGCCCGCAGCGCTCCCACTCACGGTATTCCAGATGCGGGATGTGCCGCACCAGAGTCTCGTAGGTCATCCGGCCCGGATGAGGATCGTGGGCGCCATGGAGCATGATGGCCGGCGTCCTGATGGCAGCGAATGCGGCAGGATAGAGACCGTCCTCCTGGAGCCGGATCATGTCGGCCCAGGCCTCTTCATAGGCAGTCGCGTCGCAGCCGGCCAGCTCCAGGTTCTCGACGATCGGATCGAACGAGTAGATCCTCAGGAGGAGACCCCCCATGGCCCGCAGCCTCGCATCCGGGTCCGGCAGGCGGGTCGCTAGATCCGCGAGGGCGCGGCGCAGGCCGCTCGTCGTGCGGTCCTCGCGGACGGCGTGCATCCGGGCGCGGGAGGCGCTGTCGAACGTGCCGCAACCGATCAGGGCGAGGCAAGCCGCGCCGTCAGGATGGGCCGCCGCGTAGGCCAGCGCCAGCATCGCGCCCCAGGAATGCCCCACCAATGCAGGCCGCCTGCCGAGCCGGCCGACGAGCTCGTGCAGATCTTCCACGTGCCGTGCCACTGTGAGCGGCTCGCCGCCGCTGCCGCGCTGGAACGGCTCGATCACCTGAAGCCGATCCCCGAGGGCCGAGCCCAAGGGCCCGAGATAGCCTGAGACCCCCGGCCCTCCGTGCAGGAGAATCACTACAGGCAAGCCTGATTCAGGTGGGACGGCGGTCTTCACTTTTCAGGAATCCGGAAGAGGTGGATCGACTGATCGACCGCGGCGCAGCGGGCGGGCTGCCCCGCTTCATTCGATCAGAGCGAGTATACGCTCCGCCGCCTGCCGCAAGTCATCGATGCAGATCGCGGCGCCGCAGACGCGCCCGGGCCGGCCGTGCAGGAGTCTCCCGGCTGTCGGGCTCGCCGGTCCGGGCGCGCTCGGGGGCGGCAGGGCGTGGCCGTAAGGGGACGCGTGACCCGTCCGGACGGCACGTCACCGAGGGCCGCGGCCGGTTGGGCGGCCGGCCGCCGCGTCCGCACGCCGCTGCGCGCGCCCCGATCCTTGCTGCAGAGAGATACGCCGGCCTGCGCCGGGCCGGATTGCGCTCTCGTCCGGGGCGAGCCGGTGCTAGAGTTGCCGGCACGGCCCGCGGCACATCCGCGCAGCGGCCCCGCGGCGTAGATTGAGGCAAACGGACCATCCGACGGAGAGCCGCAATCCCGAATGGCCCCCGATGTCACGACACAGGACGACGCGGCCCTGGTCGCGCGCATGGCAGCGCGCGATGCCGAGGCCGTCTCGATCCTCTACGACAGGTACCGCTCGGCGATCTACACGCTGGCGCTGCGGATACTGCGCAACCCGGCCGAGGCGGAAGAGATTCTCACCGACATTTTCATGCAGGCCTGGCGCAGCGCTGCGACATTCGATGCAAGCCGCGGCTCGGTGGCCGCCTGGCTGATCACGCTGGCGCGCAGCCGGGCGCTCGACAGGCTGCGGTCGAGCGGCCGGCGCGAGGCGCACCACCAGCCGATGCCGGAGGTGGAGGTCGCGCCGCCGCCGAGGCGGCAGGAGCTGGAGGGACCGGAGCGCGACGCCGACATCGGACTGAAGCGCCGCCGCATCGGCGCAGCGCTCAACGCGCTGTCGGCGCCGCAGCGGGCAGCCATCGAGCTGGCCTACTACGAAGGAATGACGCAGTCGGAGATCGCCAGGCGGCTCGGCGAGCCGCTCGGCACAGTCAAGACGCGCATCAGGCAGAGCCTGATGCTGCTGCGGGACAATCTCGCGGAACAGTTCCAGTGAGTGCTCGTTGAGGGTGCTGCCGGATCATGACGATGACATGTGAGCAGCTGAGGGATCTCGCCGAGCTCCACCTGATGGAGCTGCTGGATCCGGCCGAGGAATCGGCCCTGCGGTCCCACCTGGAGGCCGGCTGTCCGCGCTGCGCCGCCGCGGTGGCCTCCGCGCGGGAGTCGCTTCACATGCTTCCGTTCGCGCTCCCTCCGCAGCAGCCTTCCGATATGGCCAAAGCCCGGCTGATGGCCGCGATCAAAGCCGAAGCAGCCCGGCCCGCGGCCGGCAGCCGTCAGGCGGTGCCATCGCCTCGTCCCGGCGCCGCGATGGCATGGGGGAGGCTGGCGGCGGCGTCGGTGGCCGCGGCCATCTTTGGCGGCGTGCTGACCTCCACGGTGCTCACGCGGCGCCACACGGCCAGGATGGCGGAGATGAGCGCGCAGCTTACCCGGACGCAGACCGATCTGGACAAGGCGCGCGGGGAGCTGCAGCGCCGCAACGACGTCATCATCATGGCGCAGGCCTCGCGGGTGATCGACCTGGCGGGCCAGGGCGCCAGCGCGCAGATCACCGGCCGCGTCTTCTGGGACGAGCGGCAGAATGCGTGGCGGCTGCTGGCGGACACATTCCCGAAGGCCCCCGAGGGGCGCAGCTGGCAGCTCTGGGCCATCACCGACAAGGGCGACAAGATCAGCGCCGGCGTCTTTGCCGACGCGTCGGCGGGAGCTGCAGCCGGAAGCATTCAGGTGCCACCGGGCGCCGGCAGCGTGGCGGCCTGGGCGGTCACCGACGAGCCGGCCGGAGGCTCACCCCAGCCCACCGGGTCCATCCACCTGATCGGGAAGGTTTAACCCGGACAATTCATGAAGGTCCTGCTGCGACCGCGGATCTGCTCGCCATGCCGGGCGTCCTCGGGGCTCGGCCACTCAACGTATCGTCAAGATACGCCTCGCGGCCTCGCCGCTGCGGTTACCCGGCCTGACGGCATCTGCGCGGTCTCGCGACGGACCTTCATGAATAGTCCGGGCTGAGTCCGGGCTAAGAGGAGCACTACGGACCGCACTGTCCGTCGGGCTGCCGCCTTCTGGTATCCTCTGCGTCATAACCCGAATCCGACAGGGAGGCTCCATGCGAACGATCCGTCGTGCGACATCCGCGGCGCTGGCCGCGCTGCTGGCCCTCGCGTCACTCTCAGCTGCGGCCGCCGAGCAAACGCCCTCGAAGTCTCTGCTGACCGCCGACCGCTATTTCGATCTGGAGCGGGTGACTGATCCGCAGATCGCGCCCGACGGGAAGCGCGTCGTCTTCAACCGGCAGTGGATCAACCGGCTCCAGGACAAGTGGGAGTCGGATCTCTGGCTCATGCTCGCCGATGGCACCCGGGGGCGCTTCGTCGTCAAGGGGGCCGGCGCGCGCTGGTCGCCCGACGGGACGCGCATCGCCTATCTGGCCGACGGTGAGCCGGGGGGCACGCAGATCTTCGTGCGGTGGATGGACGCCGAGGGGGCCACCTCCCAGGTGACGCGCCTGACGGAGACGCCGGCCAATCTGGAATGGTCGCCCGACTCGACGCGCATCGCCTTCACGATGCTCACGCCGCGCAAGGAATCATGGAAGATCGACATGCCGGCCGCGCCCAAGGGGGCCACCTGGACCGAGGCGCCGCGGGTCATCGAGAGCATGCACTACCGCGCCGACAGGCAGGGATTCCTGAGGGATGCCTGGACTCACATCTACGTTGTGTCGGCCGACGGAGGCGCGGCGCGCCAGATCACCAGCGGCGAGTGGAACGTGGGCGCGAGACCCGCCGGGATCCCGGGCGGCGTCACGCTGCAGTGGACACCGGATAGCATGGAGATCCTGTGCGACGGTCTGCGGGAGCCGGATGCCGACCTGCGCTACCGCGAGTCGCACATCTACGCCGTCAACACCGCGACGCTGGAGGTCCGGCAGATCACCAAGACGCGCGGCCTCTGGGTGGATCCGAGCCTGTCCCACGATGGCAGGACCATCGCCTTTTCCGGCTACGACTGGACGCCTCAGACCTACCGCGCGCAGGACCTCTATTTCATGAAGAGCGACGGCACCGGCATGCGCAAGATCTCGGGCAGCTTCGACCGCGACCCCGAGGCGCTCTTCTGGGCGGCCGACGACACGGGCGTTTACTTCACTGCCGACGACCGCGGCAGCTCCAACGTGCACTTCGCCTCGCCCAAAGGCGTCACCACGGTGACCGAAGGGGTCCACATGCTGTCGCTGACTTCCGTCGGGCCCGGCGGCGTCGCCGTAGGGACCCGCTCGAGCCCGCTGCAGCCTGAAGATGTGGTGCGCTACAGCCTGGCCGGCTCCTCCGGCATCACGCAGCTCACGCGCGTCAACGACGACCTGGTGGACGGACTTACCCTGGGCGAGGTGGAGGAGATCTGGTACGACTCCACGGGCGGCGTGAAGGTGCAGGGCTGGCTGGTGAAGCCGCCCGACTTCGACGCGACGAAGAAGTACCCGCTGATCCTGCACATCCATGGCGGGCCCCACGCCATGTACAACGTCGCCTTCAACTACTCATTCCAGAACCTGGCCGCGGGCGGCTACCTGGTGCTCTACACCAACCCGCGCGGCAGCACCGGCTACGGCACCAACTTCGGCAACGCCATCGACGATGCCTACCCCAGCGTGGACTACGACGACCTGATCGCCGGTGTGGACGCCTTGATCAAGAAGGAATACGTCGACACCTCTCGCCTCTATGCCACCGGCGTGAGCGGCGGGGGAGTGCTGTCGAGCTGGATCGTCGGGCACACCGATCGCTTCGCGGCCGCCGCGGTGCGGGCGCCGGTCATCGACTGGATCAGCTTTGCCGGCACCACGGACATCACCGCCTGGGGTTATTACCGCTTCCGGGGCCGCTTCTGGGAAAACCCCGACAAGTGGCTGAAGCATTCACCATTGATGCACGTCGGGAAGGTGAAAACGCCGGTTCTCCTGATGACAGGAGAGCTGGATCTGCGCACCCCGATCGGACAGACCGAGGAGTACTACCAGGCGCTCAAGACAGTCGGCGTGCCCACCACGATGATCCGGTTCAACGGCGAGTACCACGGCACCGGGAGCAAGCCGGCCAACTTCATCAGGACCCAGCTTTACTTGATGAGCTGGTTCGGAAAGCACCCCGCTGCGGCGCCGGAGACGAAGGCCCAGGCGAAGAGCGATCCCGGCAGGGACTAGCCCGGATTTCTCACCAGATTTCTGCTGCGACCGCGGATCTGCTCGCCATGCCGGGCGTCCTCGCGGCTCGGCTACTCAGGTCTCGCCGCTGCGGTTGCCCGGCCTGCTGGAAGCCTGTCCGAGTCATGGATTCGGGTCGCGTTGCGAGCGCCGCGGCACCGGATGCAAGGCGCCGCGACGAAGGCGACCGCTGTGGTCGTTGAGGCGCGGCAACGCAGCAGACGGTGCCGCGCCGCCGCAACCCTTCGGGCAGCCGGGGTTGCGGCCGCTTTCCTTTGTCGCTCTCGCATCTTGGGCAGGGGCGACCATCATGGAAGCTCTCCTCCTCGCTTATCGGCTGAGGCCGCAAGCCCGGGCTGCGCGACCCAAACCATGACTCGGACAGGCTCCCCTGGCATCTGCGCGGTCTCGCGACGAAACCTGGTGAGAAAAGCGGGCTAGGCCGGCTGGCTCAGACGGCCTTCTAGTCCGTCTCGCAGGAGCCCGGGCCGCGCGGGTCGCCGCAGGAGCCGCAACCGCCCGCCGGCGCGGCGGAGTCCCTGGAGCCCGAGCTGACGGCGAAAGTGGATAGAAGCTTCGTGAGGCGGCGTCCGCCGCAGCTGGGACACGAGGGCTTGCGCGCGCCCATCACCAGCGATTCGAACCGGTGCGCGCACGCGTCGCACGTGTACTCGAACAGGGGCATGGAGTCTCCAGACGGAGCGGATTCTCCATAAAGATACCGCCGGCGGCGGCGGAATTCCAAGACGGCGCCGACGTGGCGCCGGCTGATTGCGACGTCTGTTGACGTAGTGACCTTCCGCGCCCACATTGTACATCGCAACTCCCCCCTGCTCAGCCTGGCCCGCATCCCCCTGCGTCAGAATCCAGCGCCGCGCCGCCCCGCCCTCACCGCGTCACGGCCGCACCTCACAGGAGGTAGGACTCAGATGAAGAGCTTCGCTTCGCTTACGCGCATCTCCCTGCCGGCGCGGCTCATCCTGTCATTCGGCCTGGCACTGTCCACACCCGCGCTCTCGACCGAGAGTGGCGGGACCACGCCGCGGCCGCTGCCAACGATCACGCTGGGCCAGGACAACAACAACACCAGTAACGCCGTGGTGCAGCCCACCGACCCGATCCAGGCCGGCGGCGGCATCGATCAATCACTGCAGTACGGCGACATCCTCAACGGCCTGTTTCCCGACGACCTGATGGCAGGCCGCCTCGGCTGCGACCTGGTCCAGGGAGGCGGCGGGAACGACATACTGCTCGGGGGCCCCGAGCATGGACACCCGATGAACCGCGACCGTGTCTTCGGCGGCAACGGCGGGGACATCTTCATCTGGTCGCCCGGCGACGGCCCCGATTATTTCAACGGCGGTCCCGGCCGCGACTTCGTGATGGTGGGGCTGCTGGGCGAGTACAACGAGGACGGCCAGCTGGTCTTCGAGGAGTGGAGCAATCAGCACGCCGGCGAGATGGCGGTGGACACCAGCACCAACCTGCCGATGCTGGATGTGTTCAACTCGCCCGTCTTCTGCGAAGTGATCGAGCAGTCCGCCAGCCCGCTCTATGGCGCGGAGCTGGAGGCCCTCGGTCTGACGCACCTGGTGCAGATCTACGACCGCGCGATGTCGGAGAGCTTCTGGGGGGGCGTTCAGGGTGACGACAACGGCCTGCGCGCCACCCTCCACGTGACCGGCGCCGAGTTTCTGATCTGCGCCTCGCGGCAGGGCGGAGGCATGGAGATCCTCGACCTGACGCTCAGCCCCCCGGGCTTCTGGAATCCGCGCCGGCTGCCCGACCGGGTGGATCTGATCCTGGAATAGCCTCCCCGCCCGTCCGGTTCTTGCATCCTCCCGCGCCGGTGTCATATTTCAGCCGGCCGCGGGAGGATTCTCGTTCCATGCCTGACCCACGCATCTCGGTCATCATCCCTGCCTACAACGAGGAGCGGTACCTTCCGAGGCTGCTGACCTCGCTGCAGGCCGCGCGCGCGGCCTACACCGGCGGGGCTGACGCGGTCGAGATCATCGTCGCCGACAACGACTCCACCGACGGCACGGCGCGCGTGGCGGCCGCTCACGGCGCCCGGGTGGTACGCGTGGAGAAGCGGGCGATCGCCGCAGCCCGCAACGGCGGCGCCCGGGCCGCTCGTGGTGAGATCCTGGCGTTCCTGGATGCCGACACCGTCAGCGTGCACCGCGACACCTTCGCGGCCATCGAAGCCGCGCTGCAGCGGCCGGAGTGTGCCGGCGGCGCGACGGGAGTGCTGCTGGAGCGCTGGTCGGCAGGCATCGCCGTTACGTTCGCCATCTTCGTGCCGATGGTCGTGCTGCTCAACATCGACACCGGCGTGGTCTTCTGCCGCGCTGAGGACTTCCGGGCGGTGGGCGGCTATGACGAGTCGCTGCTGGTGGCCGAGGATGTGAAGTTCCTGATGGCGCTGCGTCGAAGGGGGCGCAACACAGGAGCGCGCCTGCGGAGGCTGCCGCACGTGAAGGCGACGGTCTCTACCCGCAAGTTCGACCAGCACGGCGAGTGGCACTACCTGACGATGGGGCCGCGCCTCATGCTGCGCTGGCTGCGGGATCGCAGGAGCCTGAGCCACGATGTGCTGAGCTACTGGTACCGGCCGGAGCGCTGAATATCTCCCACTCCGTGTCCAGCCGCATCGCATCCTCGCTCGCGGTGACGTTGGTGTGCGCCCTGTCCGGAGGCGCGTCTCATGCTTCCCGTGCCGACGAAGGGATGTGGCCCGTCACGTCGCTGCGGCTTCTTGATTGGAATGGGCTGGCGGGGCGGGGCGTCGTGGTCGGCCTGGAGGAGATCTGGAATCGGCGGGATGGAGGGCTCTCCCGCGCCGTCGTTTCGGTGGGGGGATGCTCGGGCGTCTTCATCAGCCCGGAAGGGCTGATCCTGACGGCGCGGCGTTGCGTCACACAGACTGCGGTCACTGCAGTCTTGCACCAGGGCGTTGCAGTCCGGAACACCGAGGTGGTCTACATCCCCCCCGAGGGCGCCGGCGCCTTCGCGCTCCTGCGTGCGCCGATCGGGCCTGAGCGCTGGCTGGCGATTACGTCCGATCCGGCGCCGGTGGGAGAGGCGGTGCTGGTCATGGGGATGCCGCGGCGCACGGAGCGGTACCTGCCCGCCGCGTCGCTGGAGCGCGACATAGGGTTCGTGCATCCGCGCCGGGCCGAGATCCTCTCGGGCTGGCTGGAGGTCCTGCGCGCGAGCGCTGCAAGGGATGTGAAGACGGCCTCTCTGCTCGTGCCGGAGATCTCCCGCGTCCAGACCCAGCTGGAGCGCACCCAGGGACGGCTGGAAGGGCTGCGGCGCAGCGGCGCGCTGGCCCGGGCGCGCGAGCAGGATCGCCGTATCCGAGAGTGGATCGCCGCAAGCCCCCGGAGGCGCTCCCGTCAGGCCAGACTGCTCGACGAGCTGGACAGCGTGGTCATCAGCAACGACGCCACGCGTGAAAAGGACATCCTCCTGCGTTACATGCTGGCGGCCAGCCGCCGGGTGGCGCGGGCGCTTCCCTCCGCGCCCGGGGTCCGCCTCCCTGAAGGTGAGATCGATCCGATCACGGATCGGCTCGTCACCGAGTGGTTCGTGGCCCGGGCGCTCAGGTTGCCTGACAGTCAACGCATCGCCGGACTCGAGGCGGGGATGGCCTCCGAGGATTCCATGACTCGCTTGGCGATGGTGATCGCGCCGGAGCGCGATGCCTGGCGCCGGCGCGAGCAGGAGCGCAACGAAGCCTTTGCCGGGCTTCAGCCTGCCTGGATGAAGCTGCTGGCGCGGGTGCGCCCCGTCAGGGCTTATCCGGACGCCGACGGCAGCCTGCGCTTGTCGGTTGGAGCACGGATGCAGGATGCCTCGTGCCACGGCAGCGAGGGTGAGTGCTTCCTGACGGACGCCGACACGGCGCCGGGGAGCGCGGGCGGCCCGGTGCTCAACGGGCGCGGCGATCTGGTCGGCATCGATCTGGAGCGGGTCGGGGGGGATGCCGCCTGCGAGGATGCCTGGTCGGCGGAGCACTCGCGCAACGTGGTGCTGGAGGCGCGGTCGATCCTGGCTCACCTGGAGCGGACCGCCGCCACACGCAGTCTCCTGGATGAGATGCGCGGACGGTGAAACCTCAGTTCATCGAGCGCCGCAGCTCCATCAGCACCTCGTCGAAGGAATCCACCCTGATGAGGCCGAGGCGCGGGTACTCCAGGTCCATGATGATGTACATGATCAATGACATGAGCATGGCGAAGGCGACCATGTGGATCCAGTTCCGCGACCTGCTTCCGGCCATGGCGAACCCTGCCATGAACGCGCAGACCATGGTCAGGATCTCCAGCATGATAAAGACAATGGCTGGCTGGTGCGTCCGGGTGGCCATCAGCCTGGTCGTGGTGATGTCGATCATGGTGTTGAGCGCCGGCAGCACGAGCATCGGCGCCTGCGGGGATCCGGTCTCCGCGGCGGCCTTGACGGATTCAGACCATATCTGCTGCTGGAGGCGGGTTCCGCGCTCTAAATGCCGCGCCGCGGCCTGCAGGTCGGCCGCGCTCCGATGCGCCTCGATGCGCGCGTCCAGGTAGCTCCGGAAGCCCTCCCGCAGGGAATCCCGCGCCGCCTGCGGCAGGAGGTCGAGCCTCAGCCAGGCGGTGCCGATCGCGTTGGCTTCCTCCACGATGAGCTGGCGCCTGGTGGTGAACCGATCCGCCGCTCCCGAGAAGGAAAAGGCCATCAGGAGCCCCATCAGCCCGAAAACCGAGGCTTCGATCACTCCGATCCCTGTGCGAGCCCCGTCAGGATCCTGCGCAATCCGCTTCGCTCCCAGCCACCTTCCTGCCTCCAGCAGGATGAGCATGGCTGCGAACATCGCAACCGTCAGGAGCGACAGCGTCTCGGTGAGTCCCATTGCGTGGCCTTCCTCCGGGTCATGCACGATGCGCGCCGGCGGCGCTTAGACTACCACTTCGCCTCTTGACATCGGGCGGGCTTAACGGCAAGGATCAGGACATCTTCAGTTGAGTGGAGTTGGACCCGGGGTTGCTCGGGAGACATCGGGATCTGCCGCCCCCCCCCGCAGAGCAGATCCCCGCCAGGCCTGGCGCTGCATCCTGCGCAGTCACCCGCTGCGACCGCCTGGTCGAGGTACGGCGCATGTTCGACCAACAAGCGGTAAAGAGCCCCGCGGCTCCCGCCTCGTCCCGATCCGGCGCGCTGCCGGCCGCCCGGACGACCTGGCTTGCCGCGCTGGGAGCCGGCGTGCTGATGGGGAGCATGATCCTCATCAATGTCGCCGTCCCGTGGCGCCCCTATGTCGAGGGGTACACCGAAAAGCTCGAGTTCTTCCAGCGTCACGGGGCGGACTACTCCATCCTGTTCGTGGGCTCCAGCCGCATCCTCGCCCACGTCGACCCGCACATCTTTGATGCGGCAGCCAGCGCCGAGGGGATGCAGGGGCGCTCGTTCAATCTCGGCGTGGATGCGCTGAGCCTGATCGAGCTGGAGAGGCTGATCGAGGAGGTGCTGGCCGTCGGGTCTCCATCCTTGAGGTTCATCTTCATGGAGCCCACCGTCGCCACTTCCGTGCCGTTGCGAAACCTGACCACCGAGCGCAACCTCTATTTTCACGATCTCGGGGCGACGCGGCTCGAGATCGCGTGCAACCTCGCGGCCTACCCGGAGAGGTGGCTGGAAGCGGTGTCTCGCAGCGCCCGGTCGTGCCTGTATCACTACGCGAATCTGGGCCGGCTGACGTCGTTTGTCTTCCCACGCGAGGAGGTCATACGGCCGCGCGGATTCGATCTGGATCTTGTGGCATCAGGAGGATTCAGGCCGCAGAACCACGAGCCCTCCCCCGAGGTGCTGCGCGAGAATCAGAGAATGAGGGACAACCTGGGGTTTTACGTCGCGAGGATGGCGGCCCCGCGCGAGCTTCCCGAGGCCAGGCGCTTCGCGCCGCACGCCCGCTTCTACATCGATCTGGCGGAGAGGATCCAGGCGAAGGGGATCCAGCCCGTCTTTCTGATCACGCCCGGCTTCCACAATATCGACGGTCTGCTTGAGTTCATGCACATGCACGAGCGTGCCGATTCAGCGGTTCCAATGCTTTCCTACGTGCATGGATACGACGAGATCTACCGGGCCGAGCTCTGGTTCGATCCGGGGCATATGAAGGACCAGGGCGCCCGGCTCTTCTCGCGCAGGCTGGGGCGCGACGCCGCGCATCTCATCATGCGTCTCGGAGGAGCCTCGTGCTGTTCGTCGAGCTGAGATTCTTCGTTTTCTTCCTGGCGATCTTCGGCGTCTACTGGATGCTGCGCGACAACGGCCGGCGCAAGATGTGGCTGCTGCTCTGCAGCTACGTCTTCTACGGCGCCTGGGACTGGAGATTCCTGTCGCTGATCGTCATCTCCACGATGCTGGACTTCGTCGTGGGACGGAAGCTCGGCCGCTACACCGATCCGAGGACCCGCAAGCTCTGGCTGATGGCGAGCGTGATGGGGAACCTGGGACTGCTGGGCGCCTTCAAGTACTTCAACTTTTTCGCCGAGTCGCTCGTCCAGCTGGGCAATCTTCTCGGCATGTCGCTGAGCCACACGACGCTGCAGATCGTCCTGCCGGTCGGGATCAGCTTCTACACCTTCCAGACGATGAGCTACTCGCTGGACATCTATTATGGAAAGCTGAGATCCGAATACTCACTCCTCGACGTCAGCCTGTTCGTGGCCTTCTTTCCGCAGCTCGTCGCCGGGCCGATCATCCGCGCCAGCGACTTTCTACCCCAGCTTTCGTCCTCGAGGTCGTTTCCGTGGGAGCGGGCGAGAGGCCATCTGGTGCGACTCCTGGTCGGTTTCGTCAAGAAGGCGGTCATCGCCGACAACCTGGCGCTCTACGTGGATGCCTACTTCAGGGATCCGGCAGCCTGGGCGGCCGGAAGCGCCTGGGTGGCGATCGTCTTCTACGCCGTGCAGATCTACTGCGACTTCTCCGGCTATTCGGACATGGCGGTGGCCCTGGCCGGCCTGCTGGGCTACGAGCTGATGGAGAACTTCCGCGCGCCCTATTTTGCCGGCAGCATCACCGAGTTCTGGCGGCGCTGGCACATCAGCCTGTCGAGCTGGCTGAAGGACTTCCTGTACGTCCCCCTGGGGGGAAGCCGGGGCAGCAGGCTGTTCACCTACCGGAACCTGATGCTCACGATGCTGCTGGGCGGGCTCTGGCACGGTTCGGCGTGGAACTTCGTCATCTGGGGAGGGCTGCACGGGCTGGCGCTGATCGCGCACAAGGAATGGAGACGGCTGGTTGAGCATCGTACCCGGCTCGCGCTGGCGGGGCGGCTGATTGGTCCGGCGCTGACTTTTTACTGGGTCTGCGTGACCTGGGTATTCTTCAGAGCCCGAACGCTTGACGAGGCGATGACTATTCTGCGCAGCTTCGTCCTGCTGCAATCGGATGGAACTGCCGCGCTCTACGCCATGGCCCCCGTGGTGATTCTCGTGCTCGCCGTGGCCCACTGGATCGCCTTCACCAGGTCGCTCGATCATTGGTGGCAGCGGGCCGCTGCGCCTGCTTTCGTCGTGGTCTACGCCGTCATCTTCGCGCTGGCCGTGGGACTGGTCCCGATGGATCACCTCCCCTTCATCTACTTCCAGTTCTGATCCGGAAGCATCTCCCGGGCCGTGGATCGCGGCGCGCGGCGCTGTCGTAGATTCCCCGGCGCCGGCGGGTGCCGTGCCCCACTCCCGGCCCCTGAGGTACGTGGCAAAGCGCAGCGCTCGGCATCCGACTGCATCCAGCCAGGAGAAGTACCTGAAGGCGGAGGACACGTACGCCCTACAGCAGGCGGACCGATGCGGCCCGGCTCAGCGTGCTCCCCGCGGCGATCAGCTGATCCCCGCGGGGGAGGGCGCGGGGGTGCCGTCTGCCTGCATGTGAGAAGACGCGGCGAGATCCCTGTCCGACGCCGCGACGCTCAGACACGATCGGACGAACCCGAGCGGGCCGCATCCAGACAGTGCCAGCGCCCGCCGGTGGCGCGCCCAGACAACCAGGCATGACCCCACGAGCAGCAGGGCAGCCGCCGCGCGCGTGCAGGCCATCGCCGTGCGGGAGCGGCCGCGCCGGACCATCGCCAGCCGCTCGGAATGAAAGAGCAGGTGGGCGGCCTCATCGCGCAGAAAGGCGTCGCACAGCGATCGCAGGACCGCCGATCGCGTGCCGGTTCGCAGCGCGCCGTAGTAGACAAACCCGATCACCTCGGCCGTGCGCAGTACGGCGAGCGTCATCTCGAGCGTGCCCGTGAGATGGCGCAGGAGACGGAAGGCAGCGTCGCCGGCGGTGGCGCGCAGCGGGGCATGGCCGTTGAGTGAGAGAAACCGCGCCAGCTCCGCGGCATGGCGCTGCTCCTCTGCGATGAACAGATCCAGAGCCTTCAGATAGGGCGTATCGCCATGGCGGGCCACCCAGGCCGCGGCCGCGGCCCTGAGTCGCCGCCCCTCCGACCTCTCGCCCACCTGGAACTCACGCAGGGAAGACACCACCGCCGCGGCTTCCCCGGGAGGCAGGTCGGGCCCGGCCGCCCAGTCGATGCCGCGCAGCGCGACTCTGTTCAGCGTGAAGTAGACGACCCATGAACGGGCGCTCATGCGCGCGGCTGGGCGTCAGCGCTCGCGCCGGAGCATCGTGATGATCTCGCCTCGTCCCCGCAGCCGCGCCAGCCAGAGCGCCACGGTGTCTTCCATGGTGCCACCGAGCGTCAGATCCGGGTCGGACTGCAGCAGAAGCCTGACGATCTCGGTGTTGCCGCAGGCGACCGCGTTGGTCAGGGCGCTGACGTGATCCAGATTCTGCGCCCGGGGATCGGCCCCGGCGGCCAGAAGCCTCCGGACCGACTCGAGATCTCCCTCGCCGGCGGCCATCATGAGCGCCGTCGTCCCGTTCCAGGCGCGGGCGTTGACGTCGGCGCCCGCGGCGATCAGCATCGCCGCGAAGCCCGGTTGCGCCTTGTGGATCGCGTGCATCAGCGGCGTCCAGCCATTGCGGTGCGCATCAGCCAGGTCGAGGGAGGCGCCCCTGGCCAGCAGCATCCGCGCCGCTTCCAGATGGCCGCCTCGCGCCGCAAGCTGCAGCGGCGTCAGCCCATGCTGTTCCCGCTCGTCCGGATCGGCGCCCGCATCCAGCAGCGATGCGGCGCGGGAAGCGTCGCCGGTGGAGGCCGCCAGGGCCAGGGGCGTCTGCGGCGGAGCCAGCCGGCAGGCGGTGGCCAGCATCTGGACGGCGCACAGAAGCACAATGAACATCCGTCCCATGGACCTCATGGAGCGTGCCTCCTTCATGACGCCAGGTTGCCGGCCGCCAGGGCTGCAAGGCACCTCGGCATCGTCTGAGGTGAAACTACGCTCTGCTGCGGCGCATTGCCTGACCGGCAGGTGAGCAGAAAGTGAGGGAGCAATGAGATGTGCGGGTTACAGCGTGTAGCGGAACTCGATATCGCGCCGCACCAAAAGATGCAGGCTGTGGTGCACCGGGCAGGTCATCCCGGCCCTCTCCAGCGCCGCGCGCCACTCTTCGGGGACCGAGGCCGGCAGATCGAAGGTGAGCGTCAGCGCGCCGATCCGCCGATCGGGGTCGGCGATCATCTCCTTGACGACGTGCACGCGGGTGCCGGTCAGGTCGATGCTCTTCCGGCGCGCGTAGATCCCCATCACCGTCATCATGCAGACCCCGAGCGATGTCGCCAGCAGATCGGTCGGGGAGAAAGCCTCGCCGCGCCCCTGGTTGTCCACCGGCGCGTCGGTCTGGATGACGGCGCCCGAAGGGCCATGCACCGCCCGGCAGTGCAGGTCCCCTTCATATGTGATGTCGATCTCGACGCCCATGAGACCTCCCGCGGGTAGCTTGCTCCCTGGAGTCTAGCTCGCTTTTCTCACCAGGTCCCGTAGCGAGACCGCGCAGAGCCTGTCATGCCGAGCGGCGAGGACGCCCGGCAGGGCTGGCAGATCCTCGGTCGCAGTAGGGACCTGGTGAGAAATGCGGGCTGGCAGCCGGGCCTCCCCATTCGGGCGTATGATGCGGATGTGTGGTTCTTCCTGAAAGGAGGTGCGCCATGAAGGTGCTGGTCGCCGTGGACGGATCCCAGTGCAGTGACAGGGCGGTTGAAGAAGTTGCCCGGCGCCCCTGGCCGGACGGGACGACGCTCAAGGCCATCTCGGTATTCGAGCCGCCGCCGTTGATGACGATGCCTGACACCTGGGCGCCTCCCGACGATTTCTACGAGAAGCTGGAGAAGGCCTCCGAAGATCAGGCCCGCACGGCAGCTGAAACGGCCGCCTCGCGCCTGCGCGCCGCCCACGCCGGAAAGGCCGAGATCACCACGGGAGTCCTGAGAGGGCGCGCCCGCGACGCCATCGTGGACGAGGCGGACCGCTGGGGCGCGGACCTGATCGTCCTGGGCTCCCACGGCTACAGAGGCTTCACGCGCTTCTGGCTCGGCTCGGTGTCGCACGCCGTGGCCAACCATGCTCACTGCTCGGTCGAGATCGTCCGCTCGGGCTGCGCCGACTCCGCGGGCAAAGCGCGCAAATCATGAACGGCGCCTCATCGCTCGCGGCCTGATGCACAAGTTCCGGGATCGGCGGGAGGCCGGACGTGCGCTGGCCAATGCGCTCATGCACCTCGCGAACCGAGAGGAGGTCATCGTGCTCGGGCTGCCGCGCGGCGGCGTCCCCGTCGCATGCGAGGTGGCGCTGGCTCTGGCGGCGCCGCTCGATGTCTTCGTGGTGCGCAAGCTGGGGGTACCGGGCTATCGCGAGCTGGCCATGGGGGCGATCGCCACCGGCGGCGTGCTGGTGGTGGGCGACGTGGCCCGCGACATGGGTATCCCGGACGAGACGATTCAGGAAGTCATGCGCCTGGAAACCGCGGAGCTGCACCGCCGCGAGGCGAGCTACCGCGGCAGCGGTCCTCCCGCCGACGTGGCGGGCCGCACCGTCATCCTGGTGGATGACGGGATCGCCACCGGCTCCACGATGCGCGCGGCCATCCAGGCGCTGCGCGCGCTGGGCGCCGCCTGCGTGGTGGTGGCGGTCCCGCTGGCGCCGGCAGATACATGCAAAGAGCTGCGCGCCGAGGCGGATGAGCTGATCTGCGTGAGGATGCCCGAGCCGTTCGTGGCGGTCGGGATGTGGTACGACGACTTCTCGCCCACCAGCGATGAAGAGGTTCGCACGCTGCTCGATCAGGCGGCGGGCCGGGCTCCGGGGCGCCGCGTCAACCCCAGCGTGAGCCCCGCGCCGAAGAGCATCCCCTCGTAGGCGCTCAGGGTAGTGCGCGTCACCGGTCCCACTTCGTTTTCCCCGAGCAGCCGCGCGAGCGGCGTCAGAGTGATCAGCGATCCCTGAAACGACCTGGCGATGAAGTCCAGGCTCACCGCGCCGGGATGGGCGCCAGCCCAGGCCAGGAAGATCCCCGCCAGCGCGCAGCAGGAGCCGGTCACGAGGGCCGCTCCCAGCCTGCGCGCCCCGCGCGGCGACGCCATCCCTCCTTCGCGCCGCGGCGTGGCGAGGGCGTAGCCCGCGCCGGCCGCCGCCCCGATCACCAGTCCTTCGATGCCGCCCCCCACGGCAGCCAGCGGCGTGCCGAAGAGATCCTCCAGTGTCCAGCGGCCCAGCAGGTGCGACACCGCGCCGATGGTCCCGCCCCCGAGAGCGCCGCACATCACCAGGGCGGCGCCGCGCCAGGAGCGCGCCAGCGCTTCGGCCACCGCCAATCCGGCACCCACCCCGGCCGCGCCCAGCCCCCCGATGGCGGCCCCCACCAGCGCCAGCGCCACCGGGATGCTCGGAGGAAGCTGTGCTCCCGGGGAGGCGCGCAGCACAAGGCCGCCCACCAGCCCCGCGATCGTCCCGGCCAGAGCGCCGCCGGCGGCCGCAGCGCCCCAGCGCGCGGAGGCCTGCCGCGCCGCGCGGCGCAGCCGCATCGAAGACAGCAGACCCAGCGCGCGCCAGCCGCCGGACCGGCCCAGCAACGGCACGTCTCCCGAACCGGGGACCTCCCAGCGCGCATCGCGCAGCATCGCCAGAGCGGCTTCAAAACCCGGCCGCCCATCCAGGCGCCGCAGCGCCTCGGGGGTTCCCAGCAGGTGCAGCGACTCGGCGGCCTCCCGGCGGCGCTCGAGATCGGCCGCATCGGCCGGGTTGAAGCCCGTCCGCAGCAGCTCGGCCAGCGGCGCTTCGAAGGGGTCATCGGCCGCGACGCTGACGTGCGGCGGCGCGTAGCTGGGCGCGGGGCGGGCGTCGGGCTCGTCCGCCTCCTCTTCTTCACAGACCGGCTCGAAGATGAACCGGTACCCGTGCCGCGATATCGTCCGGATGTAGACCGGCTCGCGCACGTCGTCACCCAGCGCGCGCCGCAGCGTCCTGATCGCCTGCGTGAGCGCTCCGTCCGACACCACCACGTCGCTCCAGACCTTCTCGAAGATCTCGCTGCGGGAGACCGCCTCCTGCCGGCGCGAGACCAGCAGCACGAGCAGGTCGAAGTAGCGCGGGATGAGCGGGACTTCCGTCCCGGCGCGCAGCAGAGCGCGGCGCGCGGGCGACAGCGTCAGCTCGGCGAAGCGGTAGCGGCGGGGGGACGGCGCCCGGGCATCAGGAGGCGTGATAGTGATGCTCCGTGAACCGCTTCCACCTCTTGGACGACTTGGCCTCCAGGGCCCACATGATCCCGCCGTCGGGTGCCGGCCAGTAGATCATGCGCGCCAGCCCGGCCGGCATCCCGGCCAGGAACGCGATCGCCTCCGGGTGCACATCGGTTGCGTCAGCGGCGTGCCCCTCCGACCTCTTGCGCCGCCGCAACCCTTCGGGCAGCCGGGGGTCGTGGCCGCGTCCTTTGTCGCTCTCGCATCTTGGGCAGGGGCGACCATCATGGAAGCTCTCCTCCTCGCTTATCGGCTGAGGCCGCAAGCCCGGGCTGCGCGACCCAAACAACGACCCGGCCAGGCTCCTGACAGTGGCTGCATGAATCCGAGCTTTCCACGCCCTTCTTCCAGACCCTGGCCATGGCTCGCCCGGACTATTCCCCCCTGGCGGCTGAGCGCAGCAGCATCGTGGCGGCGATCAGGACCACTCCCACCACCAGCCACCGCACATAATAGATGTCCATCTCCTTGACGATCAGCGCGGCGATCAGGACCGCCGGCAGTCCTCCGATCCCCAGGGCAAGCGACGGGCGGAGCGCGTAGGCTTCCTTCTGGATGAAGCGCGCGCTGCTCACCGGCATCAGGAAGGCGCACGAGCCCATCATGATCGGGAACGCCGTCTTGGCGTTCATTCCCAGCAGCCCCACCAGGATCATGCAGGGACCATACAGGCCTATCCCCAGCGTCATGAGCGCGCCCAGGGCGAAGTTTCCGGCCAGGCCCAGCACGAGCTTCATGCCCTGCAGGTCCAATGTGCCGGTCTCGGTGCCGCCGCCGCCCAGGTTGCGCCAGGTGAAGATCGCCGCCGCCACGATCAGCGCGATTCCCATGCCGATCTGGATCCTGCGCTTCGGCCAGCTCGCCACCACGCCGGCCCCCAGCCAGGCGCCGGCCACGGCCGCGATGATCATCAATGTGAGCGTCATGACGTCCACATCGATCGCCACCGTGTAGATGAACGCCTGGGCGAGCGTGGGGACTGTGTGGCCCACGTTGAGCGTGCCGGGGATCAGCCGATCGGGGACGAGCTTGAAGAACTTGTAGATGCTGGTCGTGGAGGCGAACGAGCCGATGCCCAGCGTGTCGAAGAAATTGGTGACGAAGCCGGTGCCCAGCTCGAGAGCCGATTCCCGCGGCGTGGCGTGCGTCACCGCCGTCCACCACATCGCCACGTAATAGATGGCAAAGCCGCCCAGCGCTCCGAGCAGTGCCCCCAGCGGTGTGAAGAGTGAGTTCAGCATGCGATGCTCATCTCCTGTGAGTCAGTGAATCGCGTCCGGCGCGGGGCGGAGTTTAACCCGAAGATGAATTCCAGGTGGTTGGTGCGCAAGAGGCGCTATGGATGGGGTTTTCCGAGCAGCGAGATTTCCAGGGCCCCCCACCCGGCGCCGTGATCGGACGCGGAGCGCCTGGCCGGGTGAACGGTGTGGGGCCCGTAGCAGAGCCGTCTCAGGATCGAATCAGGACGCAGATGCCAGCTCGCCCAGGCCAGAGGCGAGTCGCCGTTGATGTCCTTCGCGTCGCGGTGCGCGCCGGCATCGAGCAGCATCTGGATCGTCTCTTCGCTCGCGAAGGCGGCGGCCCGGTGCAGCGGTGACTCGGCCCTGGTGCGCGCATCCCGCATGAACGCCTCAGTCGGGATCCCCGGCTTCGTGACGCAGTTGGGATTGGCGCCGCCCGCCAGCAGCACCTTGACGACCAGGTCGTAGACCGGCCGGTTGGCCTTGCACAGTGCGGCGTGCAGGGGTGTCTCGCCCGTATCGGGCAGCGGCCGGTTCACCTCGGCGCCGCCTTCGATGAGGAACTGGCAGAGCCGCCAATGACCATGGAATGCGGCTGCGTTGAGCCCCAGGTCGCTCCCGAGAGAAGCCAGTGTCTCGCCGTGTGCCAGCAGAAAGCGGACGGCGCTGACATCGCCATACCAGGCGCACCACTTGATGAGCGGCACGCCGTCCTTGTCGGTCGCGCTCGCAGGGCGTCCCTGCCCGACATGCTCGAACACCAGGTCCGTGCGGCCATCCCCGATCCTCTGGAGCAGGTCACGACCCGACACAGGCATCCGGAATCCATCCTTCACGGCCATCCTGGGCGCGCACCAGCCGCCATCCCGGCTCTTCGGCGAGACACTCTACCGGAATGCCCGCACCAATGGTGAGCTCTGCGGCGTCGTAGTCGCGCAGTGCCCTGGCGGTCGCACCCGTCGCATCGATCGAGAACCAGCTCACCGGGAAGTATCCCTCGACGCCGTCCGGGGCCACGCCGAAGAACCAGCCCGGATCCTTCTCAGCATCGCGCAGACGCCGCACCACCTCGCCCGCCCCTACGCGCGGGGCGCGCTCGAAGGAGCGCTCGTGGGCCTTTGTTGTCCGCAAAGCCTGCGCCACCGGCGCCTCCCAGCCGCCGGGCAAGTTCTCATCAGCGGTCCCGGCCAGGATAGTCCTCGATGCGCCAGCCGGCTGCCCGCTTGCGCACGACGCGGTGTCCCTCGGCCCGGAGGTGGTCTGCCTGCCGCGCCGGGCCCGGCGGCCACTTCGGATTCAATTCTCCTTTCTCGCCGACGACCCGCCAGTACGGCGCCACCGGACCGCCACCCGCCATGAGGCGCTCCTCAGCGGCTCCCGCGACGATGTGCATGAGGATACCGGTGGTCATCGGGCACGCTGTGTCCGCTCGCGCGTCCTTTGCGAGACGCTCGCGGAGCGCGGCGGCCGTGATCAGCCGTCCGCGGCGCACCTTGCGCAGCGCGGCGGCCACCAGAAGGGACGTGGGCACGAGCAGGGTGCCCGTTCCCCTGGGATTCATGACCACCTTCGGCTTCAGATCCGGACGCAGTTTTTGCTTCCACGGCACACGGGTGTGCCATTTCACAAGCTGACGCTTCCTGCTCACGTGGCCGCGACTCTCAAGGCGTGTACCAGATGGGCGAGGTGTAGGCGCGCTCCTGAGTGGTCATGGGAACATCCTTCGTCATCTGGACTGCGAAGCGCTTCGCTTCGTATGCCGTCCAGCGCGGCGTGGGGATCTCGATGACGCGCGCGTAGTAGAAAGCGGGCAGCGCCGCGTCGAAGTCGGGATCGGTCCAGGTGCTGATGAGCTCTGGCGCACCGATCGTGTTCTTCCAGGTCGCCTTAGCCACGTCCACGGTGTTTCCGATCGCCGGGAGCTTCCCATTGGCGCCGGGCCGGCGGTCACCGCTCCAGACTACCTCGTAGACTTTCTCCTGCGCCTTGCCGGCCTTGTCCAGCCATCCCTTCACGATCTGGATGCGGTCGAGGTTGCCGCTGTAGGGATCCTTCATCGCCGCGACCAGGAACGTGGGCTTCCTGCCGGCCGGCGCCCGGCGCAAATCACCTCCCATCGGAACGCCCTTCGCGTAGCCGATGGCAGCCGGCAGCCGCGTCTCGGTATCCGCCGCGGTGAAATCCCAGCCGCCGAAAAAGCGCACCGTCATCCGGGTGCCCGTGGTCGCATAGGCTTCCTTGCGCTTCATGGCGTCAAAGATCGCTTCGCGCGTGTTCTCTGTTGCCCAGAACGCAGCATAGCCACCGGCGGCCTGCTGCCAGCCCTTGATCGTGAATTTCGGATCGGGCGCTTCGATCACGACATGCTCCCAACGGTGCGGCCCGGGCTCGACGCCGGAGTGCTTGCCGAAGAAGTTGTCCTCCTCGACGGCTGTCATCGCGGTGTGCGCGTCGGTGCTGCCGATCATGCCGAACTTGTAGGGGTTCACGCCGAGCTTCTCTTGCAGAACCAGACCGGTCTTGAGGGCTTCGCGGGCGTATTCCCACTGGAGCATCTCAGGTTTCTTCGCTTCGGTGCCGTTGAGGTTGGACTTGTCCCATTTCTCGTAGTCGGCGAACTCGTCGTTCGGCGAGAGCATGGGATGCGCCTCGCCGTCCCCCTTGATCTGGGTGACTTCCACGAGTGTTTCAAAGCGCGCGCGCATGGCGGCGAGCTCCCTGCTGAGCGGCGCCTTGTCGAAGGTTTCGACCGTGAACATGCGGCCGTTGCTCAGGTTGCCGTTGTGCGGAATGGCGAGCACCTCGGCGCCGGTTTCCTTCTCGAACGTGGCAAGGTGCTCCCACAGCTTTTCCGGGTTCTTGCTGTCGAACTGGGAGAAAGGCACGGTGCGGTCGGCCACGCTGGCATTGCCGCGGAAGATCACGTTGCGGTGGAGATTGTTTCCTCCGGTCGCCGTCCACTCGTAGCCGATGAGAGCGGTGAAGCGGCCGGGCTCGTTGTACCTGTCGGCCAGCGCGGTGTAGGCGTGCCAGGCGCTGCGCACGGCCTTGTCGCTCTTGATCGGGGGAACGTCACCTGACAGGGAAGCTACGATTTCCATCGCGGTGGCGAAAGTGCGGTCCTGATCTCCGCTCTTGAGCGCGTCATACCACTTCTTTCCTTTCTCCGTTGAGAGAATCTCCGCATCTCCGCTGAGCAGCTGGGGCATCAGGCCGTACATCTCGGCGTGATCGGATATGACGAGGAAATCCAGAGGACGGGACAGCCTGGCGCGCAGTCCCCAGGTCGTGCTGATCTCCTCGCCCCGCGCGAAGCGGAACGCATCCTCCTGGCCGACGCGGCACATGGTGCCGGCGTCCACCGAGACGGCAGTGTGAAGGTGCGTGTCGCCCCACAGGACACGGGACGGAAAGTTGCGCCCTGCGTAAGGTGAGAACTGGGGCTTGGTGACGGCGGCGACGCCATCCTTGGTAGGTACTTGATCGGCCTCCACTTCGGTTGCTGACAGCGCCAGCACGCAAGCGGCTGCGGCGCCGAGCACGTGACGGACATTCTTCATGCATCCCCCGTGTTGATTCGAATGCTCACAATCCTGCAAGGCAGGGCGCATTATGCCGCACAAACAGTGAGCGGTGAAACACCTAATCGTGCCGGGCCGGAGGGCGCTCGGCGCGTGGCGCGCGCCGGATCCGTCGCTGCACCACCTGCCGGGTGCTATGGTTATGCGGTTCGCCGTGGGTACTGTCTCAATCAGGGGCCCGCGGCTGAGTTCCGCTCATGACACCAGATGGAGGGAGCAGATGAAGGCACGACGCTACGCAATAGCTCTGAGCCTGATCGCACTTCTTGCTGCGCCGGCGCTGACACATGCAGACATTGAATGGCGCGGATGGGGACCCCGGGTCGGCGTATCCGATGATCCAGATCAGGTCGTCGGCGGCGTCCACTTCGATCTGGGGGAGCTCGCAAACAACGTCCATTTCCGTCCGAGTGCTGAAATGGGCATTGGCGACGATGTGACGTCGCTGCTGGGCAACGCGCTGGTGATGTATATGTGGGATCTCCAGGTGGATCCCTACGCAGGGGGCCAAGTGGTGGTGGCCTGGTTCAACCCGGATAACGGCGACAGCGAGACCGAGCTGGGCATCGACGCCGTGGGTGGATTCGAGATGACGTTCTCCGGAGGCACCCGGTTCCACACCGAGCTGCAGGCCGGCATCGGCGACATCCACGACTTCAAGCTGATGGCAGGCTGGACCTTCGGAGGGCGCTGAAGCCGCCGCCGGGTCCGGTTACAGCTTCGCGACGGCGAGCTTGCGCTGGAGCTGCAGGACCACCGCCTCAGGGTCTACCTCGAGGCGATCCGGCTCGAAGTCGCAGCGGATGGAGATTTCAGCCTTCTCGCCGGAGCCGAGGACGACCTGCGTGCGGGCGTCGCGGTAGTCGGGTGACAGGGGCGCCCTCTCGAGGGCGGCTTCTTCCTCGGTCTGATCCAGGAAGCGCTCGCCCCGGGCGGCGGCCACTTCGACGGGCATCCGGCCGGTGCCGGCGTTTTCAATCGTGGCGGTCACGATCCAGCCCCCGCCGGGCGCTGCCTCGCGCTTCACGGATGAAAAGCGGTACTCGGGGATGACCACGTCGAAGAACCACTGAGCCACGAAGGCATCGAACGCCGCGGCATCCGGGGCATGCGGGCGCATTGTGGCGATGAAGTCCTCCAGGACCGGGTGGTCGGGATTCTGCGACCAGGTGGCCATGAAGTCGCGCAGCCCATCCAGGTTGGCCTCGCGCCCCATCAGCTGCTGGAGCATCCAGAAGACCCAGCTTCCCTTGTCGTACATCACCGTGGTGTCGCCGGCGCGCCGCTGGTTGATCCTCACCAGCGGTTTTTCGGAATCGACTTGGCGCCGCTCGCCATACTGGTCCTCGAGCCGCTTGATGAACTCGATGCGCGCATGCGGTCCGCGCGCCTGCTCCATCAGCATGATGGTGGAGAAGTTGGCCATCCCCTCCGAGAGGATCTCGCCGCCCGGCCCTTCGCCCGGAGCCAGGATGTTGCCCCACCACTGGTGGGCGGCTTCATGGGCGGTGACGAAGAAGGCGGCGCGCGACTTGGCCGTGCTGCGCGTCAGAAAGCCGATCGACTCGGAAAAGGTGATGTTGGTGGGAAATCCCTGCGCGTAGCTGGCCAGCCCCGGAAACTCCGACACCTTCAGCTCGGCCCACGGAAAAGGATGGAACCACTCCGAGTAGTAGCGGCGGGCCGCATCCAGCGCCTGGCTCATCTCCTCGAGGTTGTAGGCGTGAGCGGGGTGGTAATAGATGACGGTCCCGTCGCCGCGCTTTTCGGACCAGCGGCCGGCCACCACGTTAAAGAAGGCGACGGGGTGATCGCTGCGCCAGACCGCCGTGCGATAGCCCGACTTCACCGTCTCTGATTCCAGGATCCCGACGGAGTTGTAGCGGTACGACTCCGGTCCTGTGATGCTGATCAGCGTGGTGTGGGGACGGGTCCCCCCGAAGGCTGAGCGTGTCTGGCCCTTGTAGAAGTCGTCCGTGAAAACGCGCGGCTCGTATTCGTTCTTCTCATCCACCCCGATCATCTCCACCCACCCCACCACGGGCGCGAACGAGCCGCTGAAGCTGGTGAGCACCACTCCCGAGGGCAGGATGAACTCATCGACGCGGCGCGCGCCGTTCTCACTGATGCCCGGCGGCACCTTCCCGCCGTACTCGAAGCCGATGCGCAGCGCCTCGCCGGGAGCCAGCGGCCGCGGCGGAGTGAAAACGAAGAGCCCCTGACGGTCTTCGGGAGTGTAGGGTTCATCGTTCAGCGTCCAGGAGACCTTCGTCCAGTGCAGCCCCGCCGTCAGCGGGATGCTCGCGAGCGGCTCGTCGTGGAAGTTGCCAAGGGTGTACGTTCCCGTAGCCTGAAAACTGCGGCGATTCGGCTTGAGGCCGACACACATCTCCACGTGCGTGATATCCGGGAGCTTTGCGTCGCGCCAGGTGGCCAGGTTCTTCTTCCAGTAATCCTTCGCCTTGTCCTTGCTCGCCTCGCTCTGGAATCCGGCGTTGACCTGGAACCACAGCACCAGGAGGACCCCCGCCGGGACCGCCCACAGAGGCGCGAGCCGCAGCACGGCGCGGCCCAGCGCGGCGGGGCGCAGGCGCTGAACGATCCGCGCCGGGTCGTGCTCGCGCCTGGGAAACACGCGGGCCGTGATCGCAAACAGCAGCGCGGCCAGCCCCAGTGCGGCGATCCTGTTGAGCCAGAGCGCGCGCCGATCGATCTCGAACGTGCCCATGTCGCTCCAGGCGACCGTTCCCCACACCATCCAGTTGCCCACCCAGCTCATCTGGTCGTTGAGCTGCCGCCATCCGGTGAAGATCAGCGCGGCGAGTCCCACCGCGTAGGCGGCGTAGCGGCTCCGCAGCACCGCGTAGACCGCCGAGATGAAGGCGCTCCAGACAAGAAAGGTCGGCACCAGCAGCAGGCCCCAGACGATCACGAATGGAGTCAGGCCGAGGGAAACCCGCCCCTGCCAGAGCTGGACGATCGCCCCTCCCAGCCAGGCCGCCGCCATGACCGCCACGCCCACGGCGGCGTTGGCCAGCCCCTTGCCCAGCATGACGCCCCAGGTGCGCACCGGCGTGGCGTAATAGATGGCCGCCAGCCCGGCGCCGCGCTCCCGCTCGAGCGACTCCACCGTGTAGAACATCATGAGAAGGCAGATCAGCAGGCTGAGCGTGTTCATGGCGCTGACGGCGAACAGCCCGGGAGTCAGCAGCACCGGCGTGTCGAAGGCCCCCACCTTCAGCAGCGTGTCGCCGATCGTCTGGATCAGGATCAGCGGCACGAACAGATAGAGTCCGGGCTGGCCCAGCAGCCCGCGCAGCTCGAAGCGCATGACGTCCCATGTGCCGCGCAGCATTCCGGGCGGCGACGATGACATCGCCATGGCAGCGATGCCTGCCATCACCGCCTCCGCCGGCGCGGCGGCCTGCGCCGCAGGCTGCGGATCGCGCCGGCGCCGCGCGCCGGTGCGGGCTGCCGCACCGCGCAGCGATGCGGCGAATCTGCGGTGCGCCATTGCCACGCTGCCCAGACCGAGGGCCGTGAACAGGAGCCTGTTGGCCAGCAGAAGGCCGTCGGCAGGGATCGCGGCGTGGTTGTAGAAGCCCACACCTCGATCCACTTTGAGCCAGGTCTCGGAGAGCCAGCGGAATCCGGCCGGCTCGATCAGCATCAGGAAGCTGTTCCACGACGGGGAGAGCCACGAGGGGGACCAGTCCCAGAGAAAGAAGCCCACAACGACGAGCATGGTCACCGGGAACATGAAGACCAGGATCGGACGGCGGCTCACGGCGCCCGCCCCGAAGGCGGCGCCGGTGACAAAGATGATGGTGGGCAGGCCGAAGATGATCGCCGGGCGGATGTAATTGATCAGCTCGAGCGGGCCGCGGAACTTGTCGGCGGCGGCGTTGGGCAGCAGGTGGTTGCAGGTGATCGACAGCACCAGCCAGACGGCCAGCGCCCCCAGGTAGGCCGCAAGAACGGCCGCGTACTTCGCCCAGATGTACTCGCCCGGGCGCAATCCGGACGAGTGGATCAGTCCGCCGACATTGAGCTCGTCGTCGCCGATGACCGACATGCCGGCCGCCACCACCATGAAGAACGAAAAGAAAAGGAACACGACCAGCGTCTGCATCTGGCCGTTGGCAAACTCGGAGGTCAGCCACGCCTTCTGGCCTCCCACGTCGCTGTCGCCCGAAGAGATGCGTACGTTGCCGCTGGTGAGCCCCCAGGCGGCCAGCGCCAGCACCAGCAGCAGGATCCAGAACAGCGGGCGCCGGAGCTGGCGTGACAGCTCCAGACCAAAGACCGTCCCGGCGCGTCGCAGACTCATCGGGACGCGGACGGCGGGGCGGCTTCTCCGGCGCGCATCAGGACGAGATAGGCGTCCTCGAGGGTCGGGGCGACGGGCTCGAAGCCTGCGGGCGGGGAAGTGCCGTTGGTCTCGTGGATGCGCACGCGATGGCGCCCTTCAACCAGGATGGCCTGCGTGACCCGGCGCGAGCGCTCCAGATCGGCAAGTGACGCCGCGGCCACGGTTCCCTCGTAGATCGTCCCGGCGATCGCGGCGCGCGCATCCGACGGGGTGGTGAGGGCCACGATCCTGCCGGCGCGGATTACGGCGAAGCGCGGACACAGGACGGCGACATCCTCGACGATGTGTGTGGACAGCAGCACGATCCGGTCGGCGGCCAGCTCGGCCAGGATGCGGTAGAAGCGCAGCCTCTCTTCCGGATCCAGCCCGGCCGTGGGCTCGTCCACGATGAGCAGGCGGGGATTGCCGGCGATCGCCTGGGCGATCCCCAGCCGCTGCTTCATCCCGCCGGAGTACTCGCGGACGCGGCGCCGCGCCGCAAACGACAGGTTCACCCGCTCCAGGAGCTGATCGCACAGCCTGCCCAGGCCGCTCGGGGCCTCGACTCCCTTCAAGCGCAACAGGTACTCCAGCATCCGGCGCCCGGTCAGGAACGGGTAGAAGCCAAAGTCCTGCGGGAGGTATCCCAGCCGGGCGCGCACTGCCTCCGGGTTGCCCAGGATGTCGGCGCCATCCAGCGTGACCTGCCCGGAAGAGGCCTCCAGCAGTCCGGCCAGCATCTTCATGAGGGTGGACTTGCCGGCTCCATTGGGACCCAGCAGGCCGAACATCCCCGCAGGAACGTCCAGGTCGATCCCGGCCAGCGCGGTGACCGGACCCGGATAGACCTTCACCAGCCCTCGTATCGAAAGCACCTTTGCTTCCTCCAGTGAGACTCGCGCTGCCCGCTTCATAACGAGCGGGACGGGCCTGTGGTTTCGTCCGCCGGCCGGTTACACGTTCGACGTCCAGCCATGCTCCGCTAGAATGAACGCAAACGCGGACCAGAGGGAGGAGCCATGAAGCTGGGAACAGTTGTCGCGGTAACCGGAGCGATGGTGGTTGGCGTCGTCCTGGGTCAGGCGCTGCCGAGGGCCGTGGTCCCCTCGGGCGAGCTTTCGGGCCCGCAAGCGCATGCGGAACAACGCAACGATCCCGGCGGCGCGGCGCCATCGGTGACCCCGGCGGCGGCCCGGGGCGCCCAGAGTGAAGCGCGGTCGTCGCTCCTGCAGGGAAACGACCTCACCTCGGAGGAGGCGCGCACGATCGAGATCTTCCGGCGGGCTTCGGCCTCCGTGGTGTTCATCACCAACATCGGCCTGCGGCGGGACTTCTTCTCGCTGGATGTCTTCCAGATGGCCCAGGGAAGCGGCTCGGGCTTCGTCTGGGACGACCGCGGCCACATCGTCACCAACTTCCACGTCGTGCAGGGGGCAAACCAGATCAAGGTGGCGCTCGCCGATCAGTCTGAATGGGACGCTGAGGTGGTGGGCGAGGCGCCCGACAAGGATCTGGCCGTCATCCGGGTGAAAGGGCCCGCGTCGCGCTTCCCGGCGCTACCCCTCGGCGGATCCGCCGACCTTCAGGTGGGACAGTCCGTGCTGGCCGTGGGCAATCCGTTCGGACTGGACCAGACCCTCACCGTGGGGATCGTCAGCGCGCTCGGACGCGAGCTGCAGTCACCCGGCGGGCGGACGATCCACGATGTGATTCAGACCGACGCCGCCATCAATCCGGGAAACTCGGGCGGCCCGCTGCTGGACTCCCACGGCCGCGTGATCGGCATGAACAGCGCCATCTACAGTCCCAGCGGCGCCTCGGCCGGGATCGGCTTTGCCGTGCCGGTGGACACGATCCGCAGGCTGGTCCCTCAGCTCATCGAGCACGGCGGGCCGGTCACGGCCGGCATCGGCATCACGCTGCTCGCCGACAACTACGCGCGCAGGATGGGGGTCAACGGCATCATCATCTATGACGTCCGGCCGGGAACTCCGGCCGCCGAGGCCGGGCTCGAAGGACTTGCCACGAGCCGCTCGGGGCGGGTCATCGTGGGGGACGTGATCGTGGGCGTGAACGACAAGTCGATCCAGACCGGCGACGATCTGGCCCACGAGTTCGAGCAGCTGGGGGTTGGCTCCCGCGTGACGCTCACCGTGCGGCGCGGCGACGACGAGCGCAAGGTTCTCGTCAAGCTGGTCGAGCTGGGCCGGAGATAGAGCCGCGCGCCAGAAGCCTCTTCAATGCCTCGAGGATCTGCCGGTCGTGATACAGAAAGCCCGCGGCGGTGAGACGCTGCGGGGTGACCCGGGTGGAGGCCAGCAGGAGAGCGTCAGCCAGCTCGCCAAACGCCAGACGCGCGGCGAAGGCGGGCATCGGGAAAATGGTCGGCCGCGACAGGGCGCTGCCCAGCGCCCTGGTGAACTCCCGGTTGCTGACCGCCTGCGGCGCGACGACGTTGACGGGGCCTGAGAGCGATTCGTTGTTGAGCATGGAGAGCAGCGCGCCTGCGGCGTCGTCCAGCGAGATCCAGCTCATGTACTGCTGGCCGTTTCCCACGACGCCTCCCGCGCCCAGCCTGAAGGGCAGGAGCATCCGGGCCAGCGCGCCGCCTTGCGTGCTCAGGATGACGCCGAAGCGGGCATGGACCACGCGGATCCCGCGCTCGCGCGCCGGGGCGGCGGCTCCCTCCCAGGCTTCGCAGACTTCGGGGAGGAATCCCGTGCCGCGCGGGCTGGACTCGGTGAGATGCTCGGCGCCGCGGTGGCCGTAGTAGCCGATCGCCGAGGCGCAGACCATCACGCGCGGCCGAGCCGCCGCCTTCGCCAGGGCCGTGGCCAGAAGGCGCGTCCCTTCGACACGAGAATTCCTGATGGCCGCCTTGCGGGCCGGGGTCCAGCGGCCCGCGGCGATATTCTCGCCCGCAAGATGCACCACGGCGTCGAAGCCCGAGATCGACGCGGGGTCCAGCGTGCCGGCGGCAGGGTCCCAGTGGAGATGCCCCGGGGGCGAGGCGGCGCCGCGCGTCAGGATGGTCACAGTGTGGCCCGCGGCAACCAGCGACGGCTGCAGGGCCGAGCCCACGAGGCCCGTGGCGCCCGTGACCAGCACCTTCACCGATCAGCCTCCAGACAGCGCGCAGACGATCTGGACGTCGTTCTTGCCGGACAGACTCTGCTGCAGCGAAGCGGCCAGCTGGCCATCCACGAAGATCCTGATGTGAGGCCGGATCCGGTCCTGCTCGTCCACGATCCGGAACCGGATCCCGGGATAGAGCGCGTCCAGCTGTGCCAGGGCGGCCGACAGCGTGGCCGCCGTGGCCTGAGCCTCCGACACGCCGCCTGTGTAGCTGTGCAATGGCGGCGGGATCAGCAGCCGCATCAGGAAGCCACTGCGGCAATCGACAGGATCTCAGGCAGGTGCGCTCCGATCTGCGTCCAGCTTTCTCCTTCGTTGCGGCTCGCCCAGACCTCTCCTCCGGTGGTGCCGAAGTAGAGTCCCAACGGCTCGCAGTCATCGCCCGACATCGCCTGCCTCTTGGTCGTGAGCCAGGCCTGGGCGCGGGGCAGCCCTTTGTCCTGGCGCTGCCAGCTCCTGCCGCCATTGCGGCTGCGGTAGACGGCCGGCTTGCCTCCCACGCTGGTGCGCGGCCAGATCGTCGTGCCGTCCATCGGCAGGACCCAGAGCGTCTCCGGGTCGCGCGGGTGGAGCACCAGCGGGAAGCCGATGTCGCCGATCGCCTTGGGCATGTTGTCGCCGATGCGGCTCCAGGTGACGCCCGGACGATCCAGCCGGTAGATGCCGCAATGGTTCTGGTGGTAGAGGCGGTCGGGATTCATGGGATGGATGCAGAGGGTGTGCGGATCGTGGCCGTACTCGGCGTCCTTGTCCGGCAGGAAGTCGGCGGCGACGCCTTTGTTGAGGGCCTTCCAGCTGCGGCCGGCATCCATCGACTCGAAGATGCCGCCGACGGAAAGACCGATGTACATGTGCCTGGCGTCGCGCGGATCGATCCGCAGCGAGTGGACGAGCGCATCGCCGCCGGGAACGGCGCCGACTGCGTCCTTGATGCGCGGCAGAAGATTGTCGTTGAAGCCGGAAACCGGCGCCCACGTGTCGCCATGATCCTCGGAGCGGAAGAGTCCGGGAGGCCCGCTCGCGGCGTACCAGACGCCGGGCTGGCTGTCATGTCCGGGCGTGAGCCAGAAGACCCTGCTCACGGCGGGGCCGGTCTGTCCTTCGGCCACCTTGGGGAAAGCGGGGGGCCTGGCCGCTTCCTTCCAGGCTCTGCCCGCGTCCGCCGAGCGGAAGACCGTGGGGCCCAGATGGCCTGTCTTGCTGGCCATGAGTAACCGGCGCGGCTCGCGCGGGTCGGCCAGAAGATGGTTGATCTCGGCGCCCAGCTGGATCGGGCCGGTGATCTTCCAGGCGCGGCGCGCCGGGTCGCTCTTGTAGATGAAGGCCCCCTTGCGGGTGGCCACCAGCAGTGAGACTGCGCGGGCGCGCTTCCGGGACGACGTGCGGGGGCGCGCCGCGGGTTTCCTGCGGCGAGTCGGCATTTCAACCTCCCGATGAATAGGCCGGAACGCGGTCAGTTATTCAGATGTCACGGACAGTGTCAAGGGCGCCCCGGCGCAGCCCGGAATCCCAGCACCACGGACACCCCGAGGGGGACGTGTAGAATACCTTCATCCGGGAGGCTGCATGGCCCCATGACTGCACTACGCTCGGTCGCCATTGTCGGAGGGGGGCCCTCCGGGGCCACCTGCGCGCGCCGGCTCGCGCAGGCCGGAGCAGGAGTGACCCTCTTCGAGGCGCGCCCCTCATCCGAGAAGCCGTGCGGGGGAGGGGTTCCTGCCGCCGCTCTGGACGAGTTCCCCGAGCTGGCCTCGCCCGATCTACCCCGGCGCGTCGTGCACCACGTGGTGATCCATTCACCCGCCGGCCGGAGCGTCCCGGTTCCTCTGGATGACGGCCGCCACGCGCGCGAGGGGATTCACATCTTCCGGCGCGTGGAGCTGGACTCGTTCCTGCGCGCGCAGGCCGCTGCAGCCGGAGCCGTGGTGATCAGGGCGAAGGTGAGCGCCGTCCGGCAGGGAAGCGATGGCGGCTGGGAGCTGGAAACGTCGGAGGGGCCCGCCGGGCCCTTCGAGCATCTGATCGGGGCCGACGGCGTCCACTCGGTCGTGCGCCGCTCGCTGACAAGCGCCCCGCGGCTCGATCGGGATCTCACCCTGGCACTCTATGCCTACCTGCCGGGCGTGCCGCGCGGCGAGATGGTCCTGAAGTTCTTCGCTGAGATGGACGGCTACTTCTGGATCTTCCCCCGCGCCGACCACCTGTCGGTGGGGATCTGCGCCACCCGATCCTCGCGCAGCGCCGGCGATCTCGAAGCCGCGCTGCGCACCTTCGTCGAGCAGCATTGTCCCGGCATCACTATGACCAATGTCCCGCTGAAGGGTTACTTCATTCCCGCCAGGAAAGAGATCACGATCGGCCCCGACGGCAGCTGGGCGCTGGTGGGCGACGCCGGAGGGCAGGTGGATCCGATCACGCGCGAGGGGATCGCCTGGGCCATGCGCTCGGGACTCGAAGCCGCTCGGAACCTCCTGCGCACGGGCCAGGCCGCCACACCCACGCTCCCTTCCAACCTGGCCTGGGCACATCGCTACGGAGCCGGCTTCTACAGGAAGGAGTTCCTGGAGAGCATGGCGCTTCTGTCGCGCGGCTCGGCCTCCATCCGGAGCGTGCTGGCCGACCTCCTGTCCGGACATCAGGGTTACAAGCGCCTCAGGCGGCGGCTGCTGCTCAAGGCGCTGCCATGCGGCGCCCAGATGTTCCTCACCGTGCTGCGGGCCGGCATCCCCTGAGCCGCAGGGATCACATCTTTCTCGAGCCCCTGCTGGATCACCTGGACACCGCGGGGCTGGGGCATGTATCGGAGATCGCCGATGTGGAGGCGCCGGACACGCCGCGCGGCTGTCCGTTCCTGGCCTGTCGGTGGGAGAGGTGCTGAGGCTCTAGCCCGCATTTCTCATTTGATTCCTGCTGCGACCGCGGATCTGCTCGCCATGCCGGGCGTCCTCGCGGCTCGGCCACTCAACGTATCGTCAAGCTACGCCTCGCGGCCTCGCCGCTGCGGTTGCCCGGCCTGACGGCATCTGCGCGGTCTCGCGACGAAACCTGGTGAGAAAAGCGGGCTAGGAGCCTGTCCGAGTATTGGTTTGGGTCGCGCAGCCGGGTCTTGCGAGCCGCAGCCGCGAAGCGAGGAGTCATCGACCCTCTTGGTCGTTGCCGACGAGCGACAAAGGCTGCGGC